>VFSW01005790.1_pt1 | contig 18230 bp, 17 predicted proteins | sample 5358111 | NCBI WGS metagenome assembly VFSW01 (sample SAMN11554181, study PRJNA540505) | mine drainage metagenome | isolation source: sediment from site ElyBrook_90M | place: USA: Ely Copper Mine, Vershire, VT | collected 2017
GGTCGCGGTCATGGCGTCATTTTAGCTTTTTGCCGCGCCGGGGCGAAAGGCGCGGCGGCCGCGCTTGACCGCGCCCCGGCGATGCGCGACAATGACCCGTGCCTCGTTCCTTCCCGCCGGTCGTCGGGCGTTCGCCTCGCGTGCTGATCCTCGGTTCGATGCCCGGCGAGGCTTCGCTTCGCGCGCGGCGCTATTACGCCCATCCCTCCAATCAATTCTGGCGTCTGCTCGGCGCGGCTTCGGGAGAGGATCTTCAGGGGATGTCCTATCCCAAGCGCCTGGCGGCGATGAAGAGGCGCGGCGTCGCGCTGTGGGACGTCCTTGAGTTCTGCCGCCGCGAGGGGAGCCTCGATTCGAACATCACTCATGAGAAGCCCAATCGGATCGCGCCGCTGTTGAAGCGCGGAAATATTCGGGCCGTCTTCCTGAACGGAGGGAAAGCGGCCGCGCTGTTCCGGCGCTTTCACGCGCCGGGCGTGCCGAGCGGCGTGACGGTGATCAATCTGCCGTCCAGCAGCCCCGCCGCCGCTTCGATCCCGTACGCGCGCAAGTCCGCGAGTTGGCGCCGGATCGCGCGTTTCGTCCGCTAGACGCCGGCGGGTCCGTCGAGCGAGCGCCAGAGATACCAGCTCGCGACGGTGCGGTACGGCGCCCAGAGTTTCCCGTGATCCGCGACGGCGGAGGGGGGAGGCATGCGGCCGTTCTTGCGGTAGAGAAGGCCGAAGGCCTTGCGGATGGCGAAGTCCCCGGTCGGGAGCACGTCGGGTCGGCTGAGGCGGAACATCAGGAACATGTGGGCGGTCCATTCCCCGACGCCGCGAACATGGGTCAGGCGCTCGACGATTTCCGCGTCGCCCAGCTTCTCAAGATGTTTTCTCGGCGGAGCCTCGCCGGTCAGGCACTTCGCGGCGAGGTCGCGCAGGGCGAGAAGCTTGTTGGCGGACAGCCCCGCGCCGCGCAAGGACGCGTCGGAGGCCTTCAGCAGGCGCTTCGGCTCGGGCCTGCCGCCGAGCACCTTCAGCACTCGGCCGTGGATGGTCGCGGCGGCCTTGCCGTTGAGCTGCTGGTAGACGATGGCCTGGAGCAGGGCCTCGAAGGTGTCCTCGGGGTGCGCGAGCAGTCCGCAGGGGCCGACGCGCTCGATCACGCGCGCCAGCACCGGGTCGGACTTCTTGAGATGGCGGACCGCGGCCGCGAGATACTTCGGCTTAGTAGCCGTAGTTGACGCCGGCGCAGACCTGCGGCTTGGCCTTCAGGCGCTCGGCCAAGCCCGGGTTCTTCTTCATGTACTCGGCTCGGTCCTTCACGCCGTACACGAACTCGTCGAGGTACTTCTTGAAGGAAGCGTCGTCGCGCGCGATCTTGTCCCAGGCCGCGTAGAAGTCGTTGTCGCGGTCGTAGTAGCCCTGAGCGTAGGACGGATGCGCGCCCCAGGGCTCGACCACGACGGCGTCCACCTGGAGGCCGGGGATCAAGGTCCGGTTCGGGTCGGAGCGGATGACGGACTCGTCGACCAACTCTTCAACCACGACGATGACCCGCTTCGACGCGAACGCCGCCTCCTTCTGAACGCCCATCAGGCCCCAGACCTGGGTGTTGCCGCCCGAGTCGGAGCGCTGGGCGTGGACGATCGTCACGTCGGGACGGAGCGCAGGCACCGTCGCAAGCTTTTCGCCGGTGTAGGGACAATCGACGGTCTTGATCTTCGGATTCGCCTTGGGAATATCCGTGTCCGCATAGTTGCGCAGCGGCCAAAAGGGAAGATTGGCCGCGCCGGCTGATAATCGCGCCACCATGCCGAAGTGGGAATACTCTTCTATTTCAAGGCGAGGAGGATTCGCCTCGACGGCGCGGCGGAAGGCGTGCAGCGAGCCGACTCCGGGGTTTCCCGCCCAGGAGAAGACCAGCTTCTTGGCCACGCCGGCCTGGATCATCTGGTCGTAGATCAGGTCGGGGGTGAGGCGCGCGAGCGTCAGATTTTTCTTCTTCTGGCGGATGATCTCGTGGCCGGCCGCGAAGCTGATGAGGTGGGTGAAGCCCTCGATCACGACGGTATCGCCGTCATGAACGTGCGCGGAGACGGCGTCCTTCATCGACATGACCTTATTCTTCACGGGAATCCCCTTGTGCGCGGACGCTGCTTCGGCGGCGTGAGCCGGCTCGCATCAGTCCTCCAGTTCCGTCAGGCACGCCTCGAGAATTTCGAGGCCCTTGTCCACGTCGTACTCGGCGAGCACGAGCGGGGGGGCGATGCGGATGACGGACTTGCCGCAGCCGAGCAGGAGCAGCCCCTTGCTGAAGGCGAGCTGCTCGAGCTTGCCGACGAACTCGGCGGCGGGCTCCTTGGTCGCGCGGTCGGTCACGAACTCGACGCCGATGAACAATCCCTGGCCGCGCACGTCGCCGATGATCGGATGGTCGGTCTGAAGCTTTTTCAGCCCCTTGAGCAGGCGCTCGCCCATCTTGGCGGCGTTGGCGGCCAGGCCGTTCTCGACGAGGTCGAGCGTGGCGAGCGCCGAGGCGCAGGCCACGGGGTTGCCGCCGTAAGTGGAGCCGTGCGAGCCGCGCGGCCAGGTCATCACGGACTCCTTGGCGATGATCGCGCCGATCGGCATGCCCGAGCCCAGGCCCTTCGCGGAGAGGATCACGTCGGGCTCGACGCCGTGCACGTCGGCGGCCCACATCTTGCCGGTGCGGCCGACGCCGGTCTGGATCTCGTCGTAGATCAGCACGATGCCGTATTCGTCGCACAGCGCGCGCCAGAACAGCAGGAACGCCTTCGAGGGCAGGACGTAGCCGCCCTCGCCCTGCATCGGCTCCAGAATGACGGCGGCGACCTCCTCGGGGGAGATCTGCGTCTCGAAGAGCTGGTGCGCCGCCTTCACGCAGTCCTCCAGCGTGTTGCGGTACGGGTTGTGGAACGGCAGGTGGTACACGCCCGGCAGCATGGGGCCGAAGTTCTTGCGGTACTTGACCTTGGAGCTCGATAGGGACATGGCCGCGTAGGAGCGTCCGTGGAAGGCGTTGTGGAACGAGATCAGCGCGTGGCGCTTGGTGTGGTGGCGCGCGAGCTTCACCGCGCCCTCGACGGCCTCGGTGCCCGAGTTCGTCAGGAACACGCGGCGCTTCTCCGCGCCCGTCACCGACTTGGAGAGCCTCTCGCACAGCTTCGAGAAGGCGTCGTAGTAGAAGTCGGTGCCGCAGACGTGCAGGAACTTGCCCGCGGCGTCCTGCACGGCCTTGACCACGGCGGGGTGGTTGTAGCCCGTCGAGGAGACCGCGATGCCCGCCATCCAGTCGATGTAGCGGTTGCCGTCGGCGTCCTCGATCATGGCCCCCTGCCCGCCCGCGACGGCGAGAGGATACTCCTTGATGTAGGACGGCGAGGCGTAGCCCTTGTCCTGGGCGATGACGGCCTGCGCCTTCGGACCGGGAGGCGGGACGACGATGCGCGGGTACGAGGCGGAGATTTTCGCGGGAGCGGTTTTGGCGGCCATAGCGTGTACCTCTATTCCATGATGGTGCGGCTCTGCTCGCGCATGAACTGCGCGACATAGTACGGACCGCAGCCGCCCTTGCCGGTCGAGCCGGAGCCCTTCCAGCCGCAGAACGACTGCACCCCGGGCCAAGCGCCGGTCGTGGCGCCCGTCGGCCGGTTGGCGTAGCAGACGCCGGCCTCGATCTCGTCGAAATACTTCTGGATTTCTTCTTTTTTAGCGGTGAAGATGCCGGCCGTGAGACCGTACTCGGCCCGGTTCGACTCGGCGATGGCTTGGTCGATGGAGCGCACCTTGCCGACGGCCAGGAGCGGCACGAACAGCTCGCGCATGAAGATCTCGTGGTCGAGCGGAAGCTCCGCGATCGTCGGCGCGCAGAAGTGCCCCTTGTCGAACACCCCGCCCTTGAGGCGCTCTCCTCCGAGGAGGATTTTGCCGCCGTTGCGGGCGCTGACGACCGCGCCCTCGAAGGTCTTGACCGCCTTGGCGTTGATCACCGGCCCGAAGTAGACGTCCTTGAGCGTCGGGTCGCCCGTCACGATCGTCTTGCTCTTCTCGACGAGCTTCGCGACGAAGGCGTCGTAGACGTCCGCATGGACGTAGACGCGCGAGCAGGCCGAGCACTTCTGCCCCTGCAGGCCGAAGGCCGACTTCATCACGCCCGAGGCCGCGTCGTCGAGGTTGGCGGTCTCCGACACGTACGTCGGGTTCTTGCCGCCGAGCTCCATGAGCGCCGGCTTCGGGTAAGCCGAGGAGAACTCCTTGACCATGCGCATGCCGACTTCCTTGGAGCCCGTGAAGACGATCCCGTCCACGCCGGGGTTCTTCCAGAGCGCGTCGCCGATCATCGCTCCCAGCCCGGTCACGAAATTGAACAGACCCTTCGGCAGCCCCGCGGCCATGTAGCACTCGTAGAGCATGAGCCCGGTCCACGGCGTGTCCTGCGCGGGCTTGTAGACCACCGCGTTGCCGGCCAGCAGGGCCGCGGCGGACATGCCCGTCGAGAGCGCCATCGGGAAGTTGTACGGCGCGATGCAGACAAAAACGCCGAACGGTCGGAGGACGGATCGCGTGTTCTCGTTCGGCAGGAGCTTGCCCATCGGCTTGACGTACCCGTCGGCGGCCTCGACCTGCTGCGCGTAGTAGTCGATGAGGTCGGCCGACTCCTCGGCGTCGCCCATCGCCTCCATGCGGCTCTTGCCGACCTCCAGGCTCATGACCGCGGCGATCTCGTACTTGCGCCGGCGGATCTCCGCGGCGGCCTTGCGCAGCGTCGCGAGGCGGGACTTCCACGGCAGCGCCGCCCACGCCTTCTGCTCGCGCCGCGCGGCCTTCACCGCCAGATCCACGTGCTCCGGCGCCGCCGAGGCGAAGCGGCCGAGCAGGAACGAGGTGTCGATCGGCGAGACGTCCTCGATCAGGGGGGAGGCGGACTTGACCGCCTTGCCGTCGATCCAGAGCGGGTGCTCCTGGCCGGCCTTGGCGCGCACGGCCTTCAGCGCCGCGTCGAACAGCTTGTGGAACTCGGTCATGTCCGCGTTGGCGGACGTGTAGGTGATCTTCGCGGGCGCGGCGCTAGCGTTGGACATGGCGGGCCTCCAGTGTTTTCTCGAGCGCGATTTTAAAGCGCGAGACGATCTCGTCGATCTCGACGGCGGAAATCGTGAACGGCGGGGCGATCATCACCAGGTCGCCGTTCTCGCCGTCGGCGTGGCCGGTGTTGGGCCAGACGATCAGCCCGGCGTCCCGCGCCCGCGCGACGAACGTTTCGGCGAATTGGAGCGCGCGGGGGAAGGGCGTCTTGGCGCCCTTGTCGGAGACGAACTCGATCCCGGAGAGGAGCCCGAGGCCGCGGACGTCGCCGACGGCGGGGAGGGACTTCAGCGTCGACAGGCGCTCCTGAAGGACGGCCCCCATGCGCGCGCAGCGCTCGATCAGGCCGTGCTTCTTGATGTGGCGGACGGCCGCGAGGCCGGCGGCGCAGATGGCGGGGGAATGCGAGAAAGTCTGCGCGTGCTTGAAGGAGCCCGAGCCCTTCGCGATCGGCGCGAGGACCCTCTCGGTCGCGACCACGGCCGAGAGCGGGACGTAGCCGCCGGACAAGCCCTTGCCGAGCGTCATGATGTCGGGCAGGACTCCGAAATGCTCGAGGGCCGTCCACTTCCCGGTGCGTCCCGAGCCGCACAGCACCTCGTCGGCCACGAACAAGACCGAGTGCCTGTCGCAGATCTCGCGGACGCGGCGGTAATAATCCGTCGGCGGCACGGAGGCGCCCGTCGAAGAGCCGCCGACCGGCTCGGCGATGAAGGCCGCGACCGTGTCGGCGCCTTCCTTCTTGATCGCGTCCTCGAGGGCCTGCGCCGTCATCTCGGGCGAGTCCGGCGCGCTGCGGTAGGCGTAGGGCGCCTTGATCATCGTCACCGGCACGAGCCACGGCCCGTAGGTTTTCCGGTACGACTCGCGCGCCGAGGCCGACAGGGCGAGCAAGGTGTTGCCGTGGTAGCCGGGCGTGCGCGCGATGATCTTGTGCTTGCCGGGCTTGCCGGACTCGACCCAGTGCTGGCGCGCGAGCTTGAGGGCCGCCTCGACGGCCTCGGAGCCGGACGAGAGGAAGTACGCGAAGTCGAGGCCCTTCGGGTTCAGCCCGCGCAGCTCCGAAGCCAGGGCCTCGGCCGGCTCGTTGGTGAAGGCCGTGCCGTTGACATAGGCCACCTTGCGGATCTGCTCGGCGACCGCGTCGGAGACTTCCGACACCCCGTGCCCCAGGTTGGCGACATAGGCGCCGCCGCAGGCGTCGAGATAGCGGTTTCCCCGGTCGTCGATCAGCCAGCAGCCCTCGCCGCGGACGATCATCGGGAACTCGCGGTCGAGCGCGCGGTAGAAGACGCCGGTTTCGGGGTAGCGTCGCGCCGGGCTCACGGATCGTATAGTATCATTTTGCCGCGCGGCGCATTTTCCCGCGCCGGAAAGGCGTCCCCGATTCTCTTGACAGGGAGGGGGGGCCCTGTTACACTGCGAAGGTCCGGTAGGGGGCATGTATGGCCGAACTTGTTGTCCGTTTCGACGTCCGTTTCGGCGAGCGCTGGGCCCGCGTGCTGATGGCCGCGGCGATGTTTTTCGCCGCCGTTCCCGAATTGGCCTCCGAGAGCGTGACCCTCACCACCTACTATCCGGCCCCCTCGGGCGTCTACTCCCAGATGATCACGACGGGCAACACCTGGCTCGCCCGCGATCCGGCGGCGGGCGTCTGGCAGCAGGTCGTGGTCGGCGGGTCGGCGCTCCCCGCCGCCGGAACGGGCCTGGCCGTCATGAACGGGAACGTGGGCATCGGCAAGCTCAACGCCGGCGGCATGCTGGACGTCAACGGCACCACCTTCACTCAAAAGCTCGAGACGACCGGCAATAACGCCGTCAACACCACTTCGATTAACGGCAATCCGTCCCTTGCGGACATCGTCATCGGCAGCAGCGACGACGGCGGCTCGAGGCACGATTCCAGCATGATGTTCTGGTCCAACGCCAGCGCCTCGCGCATCTTCAATCAGTCCGACGTTTTCTATCTGAGCATGTGGCAGAGCGCCGCGGTCTCGCAGGCGAACGTCGCTCTTGCCGCGACTTGGGGCGGGACCAGCACCTACAACGGCCCCGTCATCCACAACGGCAACATCACCATCAACCCCGGGACCACGCATCACTATGTCCTGATCAACGCCGGGAGCTCGGGCTGCATTGGGACCACATTCACCCAGGGCTTCGTGTGCTCCCCTGGCTGGTACGCAACCTGGACGGCGGGCGTGGCCGTGACGGGGCAGTGGCAGTACCAGAACCGCGGCGGCGAGGCGTACGTGAACGTCGGCGGCGTGGCGACGTACAACGTCATGACCTATCTCTCGACGTGGAACGGGAGCCCCTCCGCTCAGCAGTACGGGACGATCACCCAGAACGATTCTCAGGCCTACGGCTTCTGCTGCCCCTTCTAGGCCGGCGCGCCGCTCGCGCTCAGCGCCCGGCGGGTTCTCCGGCCGGTCGAAAGGCTTTCGCGCAGGCCGCGCGCACGCCGGCATCCGGATCTGAGCTCAAGCGCTTGAGGGCCGCCCGGGAGATCGCGCCGCGAGGCTCGATCCGCCCCAAGGCTTCCGCGGCGGCGGCGCGCAGGTCCGCGTTCGGCTCGGCGGCCGCGGCGGCGATCGTGCCGACGGCCGCCCTCGCCGCGGGCCCGATGCGCCCGAGGGCGCGCACGGCCTCGTAGCGGACGTCCAGGTCCGGGCTGGATGCGAGGCGTTCGGTCAGCGCCGGGACCGCGGACGCGGCGCGAGGGCCGACGCGGCCGAGCATGTACTCGGCCTCGACGGCGGCCGGCGCCGCCAGGTCCGGAAGGACGCGCGCGAGCTCTCCGACGGCCTCCGCGGCCTTGATCCCGGACGTCTCCAGGATCCAGACGGGATCGCGCACGGCCGCGTGATCCTCCTGCCGCCCGCCGCGCCGGGCGGGGACCAGGTCCGCGGCCCTCGCGGCGCGCGAGGGCGCCGCGAGGGCCGGGAGGATCAGCAGGGCGGCGAGCGTCGGGCGGGCGTCCATCGTCAACAGACGCTAACAAAATATTAGAATGACCGCGAGATGAAACGATTTCTGGCGGGGGCCGCGGCGCTGCTCGTCTCGGGCGCGTCCGCCGCGCCCGCCGCGCGCCCGACGCGTCCGCGCAGCGTGATCTTCGTCCTGGCCGAGGGCCTGAGCTGGGGCCAGCTTCAGCTCGCGCGCGACGCCGCGCGCGCCGAGGGGCGGACTCTGGCGATGGAGCGCGTGATGAACGAGGGGCACGCCGCCTACTGCGGCGTCACGCCGCTCGGCGCGCTCGTGCCCGAGTCGGGCGCCAGCGCGTCGGCGTACGCGACCGGGCGCAAGATCGAGAACCGGAGCCTTTCCCAGACGCCGGACGGGACGAGCGTCGAGACCATCCTCGAGCTCGCGCGCCGCCGAGGCCTGGCGACGGGGCTGGTCACGACCGCTCGTCTGACCCACGCCGCGCCCGCCGCGTTCCTCGTCCATCGCGGCGACCGCGAGGACGAGTTCGCGATCGCGGGCGACGTCGAGCGCTCCGGCGTGGACGTTCTCCTCGGCGGGGGCGGCAGCCGGTTCCCGCCGAGCCTCCGGGCGCGCGCCCGCGCGGACGGCTATGCCGTCGTCTCCGACGCGCGAGCGCTGTCGGGCGGCCTGCCTCCCGGAAAGACCCTCGGTCTTCTTGCGGAGGAGACGTTCCCGTTCTCCCTGGATCGCGGCGCCCTGGGCCCGGACGCGCCTCCGACGCTGGAGGCCATGACGCGCCTGGCGCTCGGCCGCCTCGGCGCGGACGCGACGGGCTTCGCGCTCGTCGTCGACGCGCGCCTGATCGACGAGGCCTCGCACTATCACGACGCGGCCGCGGTCCTCTCGGAGATCGCGGACGCCGACCGCGCCGTCGCGCTCGCGCTCGCCTTCGTCTCCGCCCATCCCGGCGCGGAGCTCGTGGTCGCGTCGGATCACGACGCGGGCGGCATGGGGATGTCGTGGCGCGTCAACCGCCCCGACCTGGGCGGCAAGGCTCCGCTCGACCTGATCCTCGGCCAGCGCGCGTCGTTCCTCGCGATGCTGCGGACGATCTGGGAGCGCGGCGGCCGCGGCGCGCGCGCCCCGTCCTCCGCCGTCGCGTTCGATGTCCTGCGCGCGGGCCTCGCGCCGGGTGTCGCGCTCACCCGGGAAGACGCCCGCGCGGTCGCGGCGGCCTTGAGCCTGGGCCCCAAGGCCCTGCCCTTCGCGCACAGCCCGGCGGCGCACGCGATCGCTCGAGTTCTCGAGAAGCAGACGCTGGTCGTTTGGAGCACGGGGACGCACACCAGCGCGCTCCAGCCCTGCTTCGGGATCGGCCCGGGCAGCGAGCGCCTGCACGGCCTGATCGAGGACACGGACGTCTTCTCGGCGCTGAGCCCGGCCGGCTACCAGTAGCCCTTGACGCGGAGCTGGCGCAGCATCTCCGGCGAGACGGGGCGGGGCCTTTCGTTCGGGCCGGCGGGAGTTTCGCGGATGTGGCGCAGGAGCAGCTGCGTGAGCGCCAGCGCCCGTTCCGGATGGCGCTCGCTGGCGTCTTCGGTCTCGCGAGGGTCCTTCTTCAAGTCGACGAGGCGAAAATCGCCCGAGGCGCGGTCGTAAATCAGCTTCCAGCCCGCGTCGCGCACCGAATAGGCCGTGATCTCGGCGCTTGGTCCCGAGGACGTCGCGGCGCTGAAGGCCCATCCCGAATCGTCGGGGACGGACGCGGTGCTCCGCACGAGGGCGGCGCGCTCGGCTCCCTCGAAATCGAGCGGCGAGGACAGTCCCAGGAGGGCCAGGGCCGTCGGCGGCGCGTCGATGGCGGAGACGATCTTGGCGACGCGGTGCGCAAGGACTCCCGGAGCCAGGACGACGAACGGGACCTTCAGGACCCCATCATCGAGGCCTCCGGAGCGGGCGCCGCCCGACTCGGCGACGAGAAGGATTACGGCGCGCGGGAGGAAGCCGCCGCGCGCCAAGTCCTTCCAGAGGGCCAGCGCCGGCGCCGCCGAGGCCGATCCTTCGAGGCGGACGAAGAGAAAGAACGGCTCGCGGGGTCCGGCGGCGAGCCAGCGCCGCGCGGCGTCCGCGGCGCGCGCGGCGGTCGCTTCGTCTTGCCAGGTCCCGAAGCCGCGCGCGAGGCCGGAAGCGGGGGGCGCGCCGGCTTCGAAAGCCGCGGTCGCGTAGCCCGCGCGTTCGAGGACCTCGGGAAGGACCGCGGCCGCCGTGCTCAGCCGCGCGTCCGGGCCGAGGACCCCATGGGCTCTCGGGTATTCGGAGGTCAGAAGCGAGGCCAGGGCCGGCGCGGGGCGGTCGGCTTGGGCGACGGCGCCGTCGAAGACCGCTGCGGAGGACGCCGCGAAATCGAACTCCTCCTCCAGCCTTTCCGGCGAGAACGAAGCCAGGTCCACGACGACCAGGTCGAGCGGGGCGGCGGAGCCCGCCGCGCAGGCTCGCGCGAGACCGACGGCCAGAAGCAGGGGGATCGTCATCGCCGGCTATTTCGGACGGGCGACGCGCTGAAGATGCCGCGCCAATTCCGCGGACAGGCGGGCGACGACGTCCTCGTGGAGGGCGGAGACGTCCTTCGTCTCGGCGGGGTCGGAGGCGAGGTCGTACAGGGCGGGGGCGGCGACCGGATCGCCCACCGTCAGCTTCCAGCGCTCGTCGCGGACGAAGCGCCGGACCCGCGAGTCGTTGTCGACCAGCACGGCGTCGCCGAAGACGACGCCGGACCGCGAGCCTCCGTTCATCAGTGGAACGAGGCTGCGGCCCTCGAAGGCGGCCGGCGCGGGGATGCCGACGAGATCCAGGATCGTCGGCGCGGCGTCGACGAGCTCGACGAGCGAGCGGACGCGCGCGGGCTTCCGTCCCGGGGCCCAAACGACGAGCGCGACGTGAAAGACGGCGTCGAGCGTCGAGAGATGGTCGCCGTGCGTGAGATGCCCGCCCTCGCCGAACAGCGTCCCATGATCGGACATCAGCACCACCACGGTGTCTTGGAGCAGTCCGCGCCTCTCGAGCTCGGCCCACAGCGCGGCGAAGCTCCGGTCGAAATGCGCGATCCGGTCGTCGTAGACCGAGGCCAGGTGGAGGAGGGCGCGCTTGTCCCGGCGCAGGCGGTCCATCTCCGCCTTCATCTCGGCAGAGGGCGGCGGCCCGTAGCCGTCGTCGGGCCGGTCGTCGGCGTCGAGATTGAACTCGTGGTAGAAATAGTAGCTGCCGAGGTACTTCTCGACGGAGCCCTTGTAGCCTGGGTCCCAGCGGCCGCGCTCCTGCTTGGGGAGGGCCAGCATGTCGAACGGGGGGTGCACGTCCTGCGGCTGCAGGAACAGGAAAAAAGGCTTCGTCCGGTCCTGGTCGATCCAGTCGAGAGCGGGCGGGAGATAGGCGTCGAGCGGGCGCGGAAGGTCGCCGCTGAGATAGGAATCGAACCCCCGGGCGAAGCCGTAGGGGAAAGCGACGAACGGCCCTCCGGTGAAGCCGGCCGTCCGGTAGCCCCGGCCCGAGAAGACCTCGGCCAGCGTCGCCGCTGAATCCGCGATCCGGGTGATCCGGCTGGTCGCCTTGTGCTGCTCGGGATAGAGCGAGGTGAAGAAGCTCGCGAAGCTGGGGAGGGTGTAGGATCCCTGCGCGAAGGCTTTGTCGAAAACGACGCCCTGGGCGGCGAGGCGGTCGATGTTCGGGGAGGTCGGGCGCTTATAGCCGTAAAGATCCAGATGGTCGGCGCGCAGGGTGTCCGCGCCGATGACGATGACGTTCAGGGGACGGGCGCGGTCCGGGGGCTGCGCGCGAACCGTTCCCGCCGCGCCGACGAGCGCCAGCCATGACGCGAAAATCACGAGCGGATTCTATCAATATCGCCGAGATACAATATATAGTGGTCTATGGCGAATTCGGGCGTCCGGTCGAAGCGGAGCGGTCATGGATCTTGAGAGATACCCCTTCAGCGAGGCGGTCAAAAAGAATTTTCTTCTGAACGAGCGCGAGTTCCGGCAGCGCAAAACCGTCCTCGAGTCCTATCCCATCAAGATCTACGTCGAGCCGACGCAGAAGTGCCAGCTGAACTGCATTACCTGCGACTTCTCGCGCCGCTCCGAGAAGGACGACATGTCCCTGGAAATGTTCGGGCGAATCGAACGCGACCTTTTTTCGCATGTCGCGGAGGTCAACTTCTATTTCGTCGGCGAGCCGGCGCTGGCCAAGGACATCCGGAAGATGATCTCGGTCTCCGAAAAATACACCTTCCTGCCCAAGATCTTCATCAACGCCAACCACCTTCCCGACGACCTGGCGGAGCTGTTCGTGCGCCTCGGCTTCTTCGTCAACGTTTCCTTCGACGCCTCGACCAAGGAGGCGTTCGAAAGGATCCGGCGCGAATCGAATTTCGAGAGCATTCTCGCCAATATCCGGAAGCTTCAGGCGGCGCAAGCGCGGATCGGCAGCCCCCGCTTCCATCTCCGGCTCGCGTGCACGATCGGGCAGTACAATATCGAGGAGGCGCCCAGGATCGTCCGGCTTGCCGCCTCGATGGGCCTGCGGGACGTCATGTTCGGAGCTTACGACAGCGGCGCGGAGCTCGAGCCGGGAAGGAGCCTCGGGCTCGACATCGAGAGGACCGTGCGCTGCTTCAAGGAAGCGAAAGCGATCGCGGATCGGGAGAAGATCCGCTTCTCCTGCCCGGCCCAGTTCGGGGCCATGCTGATCATGCCGAACAACAACTGGCGCGACTTCCCTCTGCCGATCGACCGCTTCGCGCCCTTCGAGCTGGAAGGCGCCAATCCTTTCAAGGGCGATTGCGGCTATCCCTGGATCGAAATGGGGGTGCGCTCCAACGGCCAGATCGTCTCGTGCTGCCAGCGCGTCCACGAGATGGGCAGCTACGCGCGCGAGTCGTTCCACGACGTGTGGAACAACGCTCGTTATCGGGAGCTCCGGCGTCAGAAATCGTTCTATCAGTGCCTCGGCCGGGAGTGCGCCATGGCGGTCTACTCGATCTGGTCCGGCGGCACGAAGCGTCCCGCTCCCCGCAAGGCGGCGAAGGCCCCGGCCGAGAAGGGCCGGCGAGGCGGGAGGCGCTCCGGCCTTTAGCGGCCGGCCGGGCCATCCCATGAGCCGCCTTCGCCGCGCCGCGCGCGTCGCCTTCTTCCTGGGGCTTCTGTTTTTGTGGCAGCTCGCCTGCGACCGCGGGTGGACCAGCGGCCGGATTCTCGCCTCGCCGCTGAGGATCTTGGAGGCCTTCGCCGCGCTGTGCCGCAGCGGGGAGCTTCCGCGCCATGTCCTGGCCAGCCTCGGCCGGATCCTGGGCGGGTATCTCCTGGCCGCGCCCCTCGGCGTCGGTCTCGGGCTTCTGCTCGGCGTCAGCCGGCGCCTGCGCTATTTCGGCGAGCCGCTCCTCGCCGTGCTCCGCCCGATCCCGCCGCTGGCGTGGGTTCCTCTGGCCATCCTGTGGTTCGGCTTGGGCAACGGCCCCGCGTATTTCGTCACGGCGATCGCCGCCTTTTTCCCGATCTTCACGAACACGCTCTCCGGCGTCGAGAACGTTCCGAAGCGCTGCCTGGAGGTGGCGAGGATTTTCGGCGCCGGAAAGAGCCTCCAGCTGACCGACATCGTCCTGCCGTCGGCGCTTCCTTTCATCGCGGCGGGCCTGCGCGTCGGCCTCATGGTGGCCTGGATGTCGGTGATCGCCGCCGAGATGGTCTCGTCGAGCCACGGGCTCGGCTCCTTCATCGAATCGAGCCAGGAGATGCTCGACACTCCCGCGGTGATGGTGGGCATGATGACGATCGGCTTGGTCGGCGTCGCGATGGACCTCGTCTTGAAGCGGCTCGAGAGGCGGCTCCTGCGATGGAACTGACCCCGCTGCTGTCCGTGGAAGGCGTGGCGCACGCCCACGGCTCCGGGCGTCCGATTTTCGAGAGCCTCAGCTTCGCGCTGAAGGAGGGGGAGTTACTGGGCGTCGTCGGCGCCTCGGGCGTGGGAAAATCCTCCCTGCTGAGCCTCGCGGCGGGACTCGACGCGCCGCGGGCCGGAAAAATCCTCCATCGCGGCCGGGAGGTCTCCGGGCCTTCCGCCGACCGCGTCCTGCTCTTTCAAGATCACTCGCTGTATCCGTGGAAGACGGCGCTCGAGAACGTCGCCTTCCCGCTGAAGGCGAGGGGCGCGGCGCGCGCGGAGCGGGAGGCGGGGGCGGCGCGGGAGCTGGCGCGCATGCGCCTCTCGGAGCATGCGCATCAGTATCCGCACGAGCTTTCCGGCGGCATGCGCCAGCGTGTTGCGATCGCCCGCGCGCTGGCGGCGGCGCCCGATCTGCTCCTGCTCGACGAGCCGTTCTCCGCGCTGGATCCGTTCCAATCGAAGGCCCTGCAGGACGAGATCTTCCCGCTGCTGCGCGGACTGAACAAGTCGCTTCTCTACGTGACGCACAACATGGAAGACGCGCTGCGCCGATGCGACCGCGTCCTCGTGCTCGCGGGGCGCCCGGCGGAGCTGCGCGCGGAGTTCTCCGCGGCGGGCGGGCTCTCCGACGAGCTCGAGATCGTGGAGCGCAAGCGCCGCATCCTCGGCGTCATCGCCGCGTCGCTCGGGAAGGGAGACGAATGATCCGCGGGGCCGCCGTCGTCCTGCTTTTGGCCGCCTCGGCGCGCGCCGCCGCCGCGGAGGAGATCCGCATCGCGTTCCCCTCGGTGGGCACCGTCATCGCCGGGAACATCGGCGCCGTCCTGCAGAAGACCGGCATCATGAAGGCGCGCGGCTTCGACGCGGCGATCACGCCCCTGCCGCTGGGGCGAGAGCTGAAGGAGGCTCTCGCCGCGGACCGGGTCGACGTGATCTTCACGAGCGAGGCCAACTTCATCGTGCTCCTCGGCCAGGGCGTCCCGTGCCGGGCCATCGGCACCTTCGGCTCCATGGGCGAGATGGCCCTCGTCGTCAAGCCGGAGTCTCCGATCCGCCAGCTCTCCGATCTCAAGGGAAAGAAGCTCGCGACGATCTTCGGCACATCCCTTCACGAGCCGGCCATCGATTGGCCGCGAGAGGCGGGGCTCGACCCGCGCAAGGACCTCGAGCTCGTGAACATGCGCGGCATGGGGCCGATGAACGCGGCCTTTCAGAGCGGCGACGTCGACGCCATGGTCACCTTCGATCCTTACCTCACTCAGGGCGTGGAGCGGCGCGACTACCGCGTCCTGCGGAAAACGGGACTCGACGGGATCGTCCTCATGAGCGGGGCCTACGAGTCGGCCCATCCGGGGGCCGCGAAGAAGTTCAACGCGGCCCTGCGCGAGGCGGCGTTCTACGTGGCCGCCCACAAGGAGGAGACGAACGCCTGGGCGGGAGATCTCAGCGGCATGCCCGCGGCGCTCCTGGCCGAGGCCTCGAAGGGCAACGCCAACTACAACGCCAAGACTCTGGCCGGCATCGATCTCCGGATCTCGCCGGCCTACCGTGAGAAGCTCGCGCGTCTCGGCCGATTCTTTTTCGAGGAGAAGCTGATCCCCGCGCGGCCCGACGTCCTTCATTCGATCGAATGAGCCTTACGGAATCGGAGCGGCTGAGGGAGAAGGCCCGCGGCTTCTCCCGCCGGGACGACTGGAGCGCGGCCCGGCATTTTTTCGAGGCGGAGGTCCTGCGCGTCCCGCGCGGCGCCGAAGTCCACGCGCACCTCGGCTATTTCTGCATGAAGGAAAGCCGCTACGACACGTCGAGGAGCCTGACGGAATACTCCGCCGCGCTCGCGCTCGACGCCGGCTGCGCCCTCGCCCATGTCTATCGCGCCGTCACGCTCGCCTCTCTGCAGAGGCCCGCGCAGGCGCGCGAGGCCTTGCTCGCGGCCGAGCGCCTCGGGGCCGCGCCCGAGGACCTGATCTGGGCCCGCGGGTCCGTCGAGCTCGACGCCGGCTCGGCGGCCGAAGCCGTCTCCCGTTTCGGCCTTTTGGTCGAGAGGGAGAAGGATTCGACCAGCATGATCCTGCTGTCGCAGGCGCATTCCCAGGCGGGTGACAACGCGGCGGCGCTCGCGTGGGCGAAAAAAGCCGCCGCGGCGGACCCCGGGGATTTCCGGGCTCCGACCTACGCGGGAATCTATCTGGCCTATCTCAAGCGTTTCGCGGAGGCCCGCGCGGAATTGGAGAAGGCCTTGCTTGGAGGCGCGCAATACCCGCTCCTGCGCCACGCGCTGGCCTACGTGGCCCGGGAGGAAGGCAAGCCGGCGGAGGAGGAGCGGCGCCTTCGCGAGACGCTCGCGCTCGATCCGGAGTACGTCACCTCGCGCAAGAGGCTGGCCGACGTGTGCGCGGCCACCGGCCGCGTCCAAGAAGCGCGGGAGCATTACCATCGGGCGTTGGAGCGCTTCCCCGACTACGAGGAGGCCCGGGAATCCCTGGACCGCCTAGATCGATGAGGCGATCTCGATGCGCGGGCGGTGGTTCTCGCCGTAGACGGACGCCTTGCCCGCCAGGTGCGGCAGGAAGAAGCGCTCCGAGCCGGGCGCCAGCGGTGCGGCCGCCGAGCTGAACTTGCCGCGCCAGGCCCGCTGCGAATCGGGATAGAAGCGCGCGAAATTCTCGGGCCAGTGCTCGAAATTCATGACCGGGCCGGGGCAGTACGAGTCGTACAGGCGCTGGTAGGCGCGGCGCATGACCGGCTCGGACAGGCCGTTGTAGTTCAGGTACTCGTCGTGGACCAGGGCCTGCTCCGTCGACAGCCAGCGCAGATGCTCGACCTCGCTGCGAATGATCCCCTTCTTGAGGCCGTCGGTGTAGACGCTGGTTCCGGGCATGGCGGACAGATATTTCACGCGCGTGATGTGCTGATGCTCCTCGGCCCACTCGCACATGTGGTCGAGCGACTCCTGGGTCTCCCCGGGGAGGCCGACGATGGTCAGTCCGCCGAAGCGCAGGCCGGCGTCCTGGGTGGCCTTCATGGCGCGCAGGACGATGTGCTCGGCGGAGCCTTTGCGGGCGGCCTTCAGCACTTCGGGGGAGAGCGACTCGACGCCGTAGAGGACGATGTCGCAGCCGGAGTCCTTCATGGCCGCGAGAAGCTCGGGGTCGACGTCCGCGCAGCGGGTCAGGACGTTCCAGCCGATCTTGAATTCCTTGAGCGCCTCGCAGATCTCGAGGCTGCGCTTCTTGTTGGACGTGAAGGTCAGGTCGACGAAGAAGATGTAGTTGGTCTTGTAGACTTCCTTTAGAACCCGCATCTCCTCGCGGAACTTCGCGACCGATTTCTCGCGCAGCTGCGGCGTCGTGCGGTAGCAGAACGAGCAGTCCATCTTGCAGCCGCGGCTGTGGGAGGCGATGATCTGGGGCTGGAGGCCGCGAGGATCCTTCGACTGCGGCCACAGCGAGAGGTTCATGTGGGGAAGCGCGTCCAGGTTCATCATTTGGCCGCGGGGCGGCGTGTGCCGAATCTCGCCCGACGGCGTGCGGTACCAGATCCCGTTGATCTGCCCCAGGCGCTTGCTCGTCCAGCGGCCGTCGACGAACGCGTCCATCAGCTCGAGGATGGTGATCTCGCCCTCGCTGATGACCGCCACGTCGGCCTTCGTGTGCTCCATGAAGATGTGTGGCGCGGACGTGACCAAGGAACCGCCCAGGATCACGGGCATCTTCGAGTCCTTGCCCTTGATCAGGGAGATGAGCTCCTCGACGAAGGGATAGCAGTCCTCGAACGTGGCGATGCCCACCACGTCCGTTCCCGTCATGCATTGGCGGAAGGCTTCCTGCAGGGGGTTCTCGGCGTAGCGGACGTCGACGATCTTTACGGGATAGCCCGCGTTGTGGAGCACCGTGGAGATGTAGCTGATGCCTTCGTAGGGGGAGGTCAGGAAGAACTCCCAGCCGCGGGGCATGGTGAAAGGGGAGGGGCCGACGACGAGGGAGATGCGCGGCTTGGCGGCGTCCAGGGAGAGAGGCGACCGGCCCTGCTCCGCCATCTGCCGGGTGTAGCAGGCGTCCGCCGCGGAGGCGGCTTGCTGATAAAGCCCTGGGTCCAGCGAATATTGATAGGCCATCGGCGCTCTCCCTGCGGGAATTCGGTCGAGACGGACGGGATAATCTGGAAATGCCGGGATCAGACGATAGTATAGGTCATTGGCGAGGCTTGTCAAGGTTGAGTCTTGTCTCACGCAAGATGAGCCTGAAGAACCGACCGTTTCTCATGCAAAAT
>VFSW01005791.1_pt1 | contig 18229 bp, 12 predicted proteins | sample 5358111 | NCBI WGS metagenome assembly VFSW01 (sample SAMN11554181, study PRJNA540505) | mine drainage metagenome | isolation source: sediment from site ElyBrook_90M | place: USA: Ely Copper Mine, Vershire, VT | collected 2017
GTGGACGGAAAAAAGATCGTCACTGGCCTGATCATCCGCCCCCACCACCCAGACCCCCATGTCCTTCAGCTCGCGCAATGTTCGTGCCAGATTGGTCACGGTCAGGTAATGGACTGTTTCTGCCGCGCCAGAAGCCACTTTCATCACGGTAGGAGACAAAGCCACCGCACGATCACGTGGCGCCACCACCGCATGCACCCCCATGGCATCGGCCACGCGCAAACAGGCCCCAAGATTATGAGGGTCCTGTATGCCATCAAGCACGAGCAATACCAGATCGTCTCCTGTCTCCTCTACGAGCGTGAAAAGATCCGTATGCCGCTCCAGCTCCTCCACAACAGCCACAACCCCCTGGTGCCGGGCCGTTCCCGTCATACCCATCAAACGCTGTCCTGACAGTTTTCTGGGGGTGACGCCAACTGACTTGGCCAGCGCCAGAAAATCCCTGGACCTGGGATCATGGCGCTCTTCATCCACGTACAGTTCCCTGACAGTTTCCGGATGATGTCTCATGCGGCTGGACACGGCGTGAAACCCGTAAATCAATTTTTTCTTAGACATCTCAATGTTTTTTTGAGGTTTTTCGGCCATCCTGACGCATGACGGACTTCAAGGTAAAGTCGATTTTATTGGATTCCATGTCCACGCGTGCCAATTGCACACGTAACCGGTCTCCCAAGCGGAATCGTTGCCCGGTGCGCTCCCCCAGCAGCTGGTGCCGGGGCGCATCGAAATGAAAATAATCCGCGCCCAGTTCGGAGATATGGACCAACCCTTCCACATAGAATTCATCCAGCAGAACGAACAATCCGAAACTGGTGACGGCACTCACTGACCCGACAAACTCGTCGCCAATCCTGTCCTTCATGAAAAAACACTTGAGCCAGGATTCCACATCGCGAGTGGCGTCATCTGCCCTGCGTTCCGTCATGGAGCAGTGCTGTCCTATCTGTTTCCAGTCTACGGGGCCATAGGTTTTACCCGCCAGAACCGCGCGAATGGCGCGATGAACAAGCAGGTCGGGATAGCGACGAATGGGTGACGTAAAATGAACGTATGCTGGATAAGCGAGCCCAAAGTGGCCCACATTTTCAGGACTGTACCGTGCCTGCTGAAGTGATCGCAGCATGACGGTTTCGATCAGATGTTGATCAGGACGCCCCTGAATCTTCCTGATCAAATGGGCGTAGTCTCCCGCCTTGGGTGTTTCGCCACCAGACAGGTGCAAGCCAAACTCTCCCAGAAAATCCCTCAATGATTCAAGACGCTCTTCGGCAGGTCCCGGATGAACCCTGTACAACACCGGATGCTCATGGGAGTGCAAAAAATCGGCTGCACACACGTTGGCGGCCAGCATGCATTCCTCAATCAGACGGTGCGCATCATTCCGTTCCACTGGAATGATGGATTCGATCTTGCCTTGAGCATTGAACACCATCCTCGTCTCTTCACTTGAAAAGTCGATGGCGCCTCGGTGCTCGCGTGCGGTCAGGAAACACTTGAAAACCGCTTCCAGGTGTTTCAAATGGGGCAGCAAGGGCTTAAGGGTTTCATTTGCCCGTTCTGGGGACTCAAGAGCCTCGGCCACCTGGGTGTAGGTCAAACGGGCTCGAGAATGCATGACGGCCGGGTAAAAACGGTATTGATGGATTGCGCCTTCCTGGGTCACCTGCATGTCACACACCATGCAGAGGCGATCCACTTCCGGATTCAGGGAACATAATCCGTTGCTCAATGCCTCCGGCAACATAGGGATGACACGCCTGGGAAAATACACGCTATTGCCCCGTTCCCGCGCTTCTCGATCCAGTTCATCTTCCGGCTTCACGTACCAGGACACATCGGCGATGGCCACCACAAGCCGGAATCCGGATGCATTGGGCTCTGCATACACGGCATCGTCGAAATCCCTGGCGGTCTCCCCATCGATGGTCACAAGACTCAGGGAGCGCACATCCTCTCTTCCCTTGATATCCGATTTCTGGACCTCCCCGGGAAGAGCCTCCGCACGCGCCATAACCTCCTTGGAAAACTCATGAGGCAATTCATGCTTGCGCAGAGCGATTTCCACTTCCATTCCCGGGTCCGCATACTGCCCGATAATTTCCGCGACCCGTGCAATGGGCTCAGACTGGCGACTCGGTTGCTTGATCAGTTCCACCATGACCACCTGCCCGGGTCTGGCCCCGCCCGTCTCTCCCGGAGCCACCAACAGATCCTGGCTGATGCGCCGGTTTTCTGCCACAGCAAAAAGCACACCCTCCTGCTCATGCAACCGGGCCACGAGCCTGTGGTTCACATGTTCAAGGATCTCGACCACCGTCCCTTCAGCACGCCCCCGTGGATCAGTACCGGACACCCTGACCATGACACGGTCTCCATGGAGCACCCGACGCATTTCGCGGGGGGAAAGGTACAGGTCACCTCCTCCATCTTCCCTGATGGCAAAACCGTAGCCTTCGGGATGACCCTCCACACGGGCGCGCAACAAATCCAGCTTGGCGGGCAGGCATAACGCATTCCTGCGATTCCGCATGAGTTGTCCGTCCCTTTCCATGGCCCGAAGCCGTCGACCAAAGAGTTCGCGCTCTTCTGCCTTGATGGCCAGCATGCGTTCCAGTTGTTCTACGGTGACAGGAACTCCCTCCTGCTCCAGCAGTTGAAGTATGAATTCGCGACTTGGCAAAGGTTCTGCATACTGCGCCCGCTCCCGTTCAAAAAAAGGGTCCTGGAGACGCAATGATGTTTTCTTGGTTGACAAAGTTTCAGTATCCTTTAGAATTCTTCGGCTCGAAGTGCCGAGATGGCGAAATTGGTAGACGCACCAGGTTCAGGTCCTGGCGGTGGCAACACTGTGGAGGTTCGAGTCCTCTTCTCGGCACCATCATCCTCCCCGCCCTGCTTTCTTTTCCCGGATTTTGTTTTTTTCATGGCCAAAAACATGAACAGACTATTATATATGTCTGAAACGGGCCTTGGTGGTGTTGCATGAACTTAAAGTCAAAGTGGTGGAAAGAGATGCTTCCAGGGTTCAGGGTCTTCTGCCGCTTCAATGGCATCTCTTACCTTGGACAGGTCAATTCTTTCGGGCTGAATCGCGCTGTTCTGTTTGAGCGAAAAAAACACCTTGACCACAGGCGTGAGAAGACTGCGTTTACCCTGTTCCACCACCAGGGCAAGACGCCCGGACTTGAGACGGACCAAGGTTCCCTGCGGATAAATACCCACCGTCCGGATAAAGGCATGAAATATTTCCTTGTCGAAATGCCCGTCCTGCCATTCCACCATCTTGCGTATGGCTTCAGCTGGTTCCCATCCTTTCTTGTAACAACGGTCTGATGTGATGGCATCGTACACATCGCAGACGGAACCCATTTTGGCAAAAAGCGTGATACTGTCTGCGTCCAGATTTTCAGGATAGCCCCTGCCATTCGTGCGTTCGTGATGGTGAAGACAAACGTCCAGAACAATAGGATCTTCCATCCTGGCTTCCACAAGGGCTTCATAACCCAATCGGGGGTGTCTCTGAATGATGGAAAATTCCTCATCCGTCAGACGGTCTGGCTTGTTGAGCACATGATCCGGCACCATCATCTTGCCTACATCGTGCAACAGTCCCGCCACTCCTGCGCTACGCAGGTGATCACCCTCCAGTCCCATCTGTTTTCCCAAAGCCACCATCAAGGTGCAAACCGCCACCGAGTGCAGATAGGTGTAGTCATCCGCATTCTTTAGTCGCACCAGGCTTAAAAGCGCATCCGTGTTACGAGCCACCGACTGGTGAATTTCATCCACCAGAGGGTAGACCTGATCCACTGGAACCGACTTGCCCATGCGCACTTCTGAAAACATGGCCACAACGGCCTTGCGCGCCTTCGCATGGATAAGCTTTGCACGATTGATTTCATCTTCGAAGGTGGTCTTCTGAATCGGCGGAGCCGATTTTGTTCCGGCCGTCAACGAAAGAAGCACTTCCTCTGAACTCTGTGCAGTCAGTGATTCGTCTGCCGACTCCACATCCAGCCCACGGTTGGGATCAATCCACACCTCACTGACACTGCTATCCAGAAGCGTCTCGAGATCCTGTTTGGAATTCAACAGGAAGGAGGACTTCCAAAAAGGGTGATCCATCCAACTCCCGCAAATTTCCTGGATATACATGCCGATTCTGAGTTGTTTCACAGGGATTTTTTTCATGCGCCACAGGACACCATTTCAAAACGTTCAGAAAGATACTCCAAAACCGCCTGCCTGTCCCCGGAAAACCGGATTCTCCACTTTTTTTCAGCCTGCTGATAGGCGTACATGGGGTCATAATAGCCAATCAGCAAGTCTTCAATCCAGATGCGGTGCATTTCAACACAACCTGTTTTCTGTTGCCGTTCCAAGGCCTGATTCATGATGGCGGCCAATCGTCGATAACGCTCGTCGCCCACGCGTGAACGAATGTTCCACAGGCTGTCTTTCAGTCTTCCTGAATAAGCCAGGAAACCCGCTTCCTCACCGAAAGCCGTGATGAACTCGTTGCTCTGCTCTTGTACATACAGGACCAGAATCCTCTCCACCCGATTCTCCAGGGAGTCTTCAATCCAGACGATCGGCACCTTTTTCATGAGGTTTCGCAATGACAATGGCAGGGAACAGCTTCCTATCATGGCCCCTTCGTCTTCCAGAAGAAAACGGGTTCTTCCTTCATGGCGGTGCTTGAGAAAATCGATGGCCAACCGATGTTCGAAGTCCACCTGCGAAGGTTGTGGCATCACCCGTTTACCAAACCCTGAACCTCGATGGTTGGCATGGTGTTCCAGATCCACGGCCCCGGGAATCCCGGCCAGCACTTCGGTTTTCCCCGTTCCGGTCAACCCGCCCAGCATCAGGAATTCACATTCCGCAATGGTCTGTTCGATGCACTCCATGAGAAAGGAGCGCATCGCCTTGAATCCACCGGAAACCCTTGGAACCCTTAAACCTTCAGCTGCCAGCCATTGCTGGACAATCTGCGAACGCAACCCGCCCCTGAAACAGTAAAGATGCCCCTGGGGATTCTCCGCGAAAAAGGCAGCCCAGCCCGCTACCCGCAGGCTGCGCACCTCTCCCTCCACCAGGCGATTGCCGAGCGTCAAAGCCGCTTCCTGCCCCTGTTGGGCATAACAGAGCCCCACCTTGTGACGTTCCCGATCATCCATCAACGGCTGGTTGACCGCCATGGGAAAGGCCCCTTTTACAAACTCCAGAGGAGCTCGCACGTCCAGAAGGGGGATGTCCCGAATAAACAGCTCGGCATACCCTGAACCATCAGTTTTCATCGATCAGCTCGACTGCCAGTTTTCCTTTGGGGGCCATTTCGCCGATCAGGTAGATGGGTTGGGTCAGGTGGCGAGCCAATTCCAGAAGCTCGTTTTCTCCCGATTCATCCACAGCCACCAGCAGCCCTCCACTGGTCTGCGGATCGCAAAGCAAATTGCGTTGCGCAGGTGTCAATGAAGACACACGCTGTCCGTAACTTTCATGGTTACGTATTGTCCCGCCCGGCACGCAATCCAGGGCCAGGTAGTGGTCCACGTGCGTCAACCGTGGAACTGCCTGATTCACGAGCCTGGCCGTCAGCCCGCTTCCGTCAGCCATTTCAACCAGATGTCCGAGCAAACCAAAGCCTGTCACATCCGTCATGGCCATGACCCCGGACAAGCGTGAAAAATGACTTCCTGCACGATTGGATTTGCACATGAGATCTCGAGCCACCCCTTTGTCCGATTCCAGCAAAAGCCCTTTCTTTTCTGCTGTGGTGTATATCCCGATTCCCAAGGGTTTGGTCAGATAAAGCCGACATCCTGCAACTGCCGAATCATTGCGCTTGAGAAAGCGTTTTTCCACCACCCCTGTCACGGCCAACCCGAAAATGGGTTCAGGCGCGTCGATGGAATGGCCACCTGCCAGGGGAATGCCTGCTTCCTTGCACGCAAACCTCCCTCCGGACACCACAAGACGGGCCACTTCTACAGAGAGTTTTTGTATGGGCCAGCCCAGAATGGCCACTGCCATGAGAGGATCCCCGCCCATTGCATAAATGTCACTGATGGCATTGGTGGCTGCAATCCTTCCAAAATCGTAGGGATCATCCACGATCGGCATGAAAAAATCCGTTGTGGACAAGACCCCCCTCTCCTCGTCCAATGCATACACTGCCGCATCATCCCGACTGGCATGTCCCACCCATAACCTGGGGTCGGGCAAGAACAACTCGCCGTCCTTCAGGATCACGTCGAGAACTGCCGGAGAAATCTTGCAACCGCAACCAGCTCCGTGACTGAACTGGGTCAGCCTGATCTCGTGCTGCATTTCCTTTTCGATTCCACCTTCAGACATTACGCACCATCACAGATCGGGCTCGTGACATGCAAGGATCATGCTCAGCCATGTCGCGGCATAGCTCAAGCGCCTGTTCGAACGTCTGGAAACTGTTTTCCGTCCCGAGCAGCTCAATAATGCCGGCACGCTCAAGCTTTTTTCTGACCCGCTCGTTAGCCCCAGTCACCATGACACGCACCCCCCTTTTCTTGAAATTCCCAATGACTTCTTCCAGTGTTTGCAACCCGGTGATGTCCATGAAAGGCACCCAGCGTAACCGGATGACAAGCACACAGGGATCCGAATGGGTATTGGCCAAGGCACGTTCAAAATTTTCCACCGCCCCGAAAAAGAAGGGGCCTTCCACCGAATAAACCTGGACTCCGGGAGGGAGCCTGCTCATCCCGCCGCTTGAAAGCTCATGCTTCAATTCCTGATCGGTGGCCTGCTTCACTTCCATGCTGGAAGACATGCGTCGAAGAAAATGAAGTGTGGCCAGGATGACTCCAATGTTAACAGCCACCACCAGGTCCGCAAACACAGTCAGAAAAAACGTGATCAGCAATATGGCCACGTCCGCCTGGGGGGCCCTGCGTATCATCCTGATGAAGTGCCGTGCCTCGCTCATGTTCCACGAGACAACGAACAGGATGGCAGCCAGGGTAGCCAGTGGGATATTGGCCGCCAGGGGGGCCAGGATAAGGGTGATCAGTATCAGTGTGGCCGCATGAACCTGTCCCGAGAGGGGACTGACTCCCCCATTGCGAACATTGGTGGCAGTGCGGGCAATGGCCCCTGTGGCGGCAAAGCCGCCAAAAAATGGAGACAGCAGGTTACCCAGCCCCTGACCAATCAGTTCCTGATTGGAATCATGCCGGGTTCCAGCCATGCCATCTGCCACCACTGCTGACAGGAGTGATTCGATGGAACCCAACAAAGCGATTGTAAAGGCAGGACCGATCAGGGCCAGAACCCGGTGAAATGAAAGGTCGGGGATGTGAAAATGCGGCAAGCCTTCCGGTATGCCCCCAAAAACACTCCCTATGGTGGTGACGGTAGAAAAATGCATGAGGGATTGCAGGAGGGTACCCAATACCAAGGCCACCAGTTGTCCCGGTATCCTGCGCAGTACAGGTAACTTGGGGGTGATCAGGACCATGACCAGCGAAAACAGGGCCACTCCCGTGGTGGTGGCATCCCATCGAGGGAACTCCTGCACGAGATGCCAGAGCTTTTCATGGAAATGAATGCCGGATACTGCAGGAAGACCGAAAAAATCCTTCCACTGGCCTACCCAGATAATGACGGCAATACCGGCAGTAAACCCCAGAATAACGGGCGCCGGAATGTACCGGATGACACTCCCCAGTCCGGCCAGACCGAACAGCAGCAGTATGATCCCGGCCATGAGCGTGGCCACCTGCAGCCCGTCTACTCCGTACCGTGCGGTAATTCCGGAGAGAATGACAATGAATGCCCCTGTGGGCCCGGCAACCTGAACACGGCTCCCCCCAAAAAGAGACACACAAATGCTGGCTACGATGGCGGTGTACAGACCCTGTTCGGGTTTGGCGCCTGAGGCAATGGCGAAAGCCATGGAAAGAGGCAAGGCCACCACCCCCACCACCAATCCAGATATCAGGCTGGCTCCCCAGTAGGAGCGGGACAACAGGCCAGCCTTATGAGCTTCCAGCAGGGCGATCACGATGTCTGACAAGAATTACATTGTGGGATGCTAACACACAAAGAAAAAGCGGGGGTTTCCCCCCGCTGGTTCAGGCTTCAACCATCTTCCTGGCACTCCATATCTTCTTTTTGTACTTGCCTTCACCTACTGGGGCAAGCCCGATATTGAATACTTCCACCCGGTCACCGATTTCAATCTGCTCACGCAGGAACGCACGTTGCAAATCAACACCGGTGTGGCGCAGAGTACGGGCATCGTCTTCAATGTCCGCAAAAAACGTACGGTACGTACGCCCTGAAAGGTCCTTGCGTTCCACGTAGCCCGTCTTGCGCAGAACCCCTTTGTGAGAGGTGACCACTTTCGGAGCCTCCATTCCGGGGTACTGCTTGTTCTGCGAAGCCAGGGGCACCTTGCGCGCAGCGTCCTCCTGCCTGAGTTCTCCCATGGTCTTTTCGACGTCCTGCTGGTTCTTCCTGAACCTGTCCAACTCCGGGGCAGTTGCCGGACTGGGAGGAAGAACGCGCCAGGGACGCTTGTTGAGCAGATTGTCCGGGATTTCCTCTTCTATCAGCAAACCTGCATCTTCCAGGGTTTTTTCCATCAACCGGACCACTCGCAAATCCTGCAAGGATTCAAATTCAAGCTGTTCATCCGGTAACGAAATACGCCCCCATGGGCGTTGCGGTTTGACCCTCATGCCCGCACCGCCCGATTGCAGGGTATTGACCACCTCGCCGGCCCGGGTTCTTAACCGGCGCACCACATAGGCCCCATACTTTCTGGCCAACGACTGGTAGTCCAGCCAGAGAACCCGCACCACACGATTCTCGTTGCGATAGAAATGACAGACGACACTGTATCCATGGCCGTACCTGATCAACGACTGTCCGCCCAGGAATTCCGGGCTCGTCGAGAAGCTCCCGGATGACTGGGGCTCACGATTTTCCACAATCGTCCCGGATACTCGGGAAGGTTCGGGAACCGGCCATGAAATGGCAGGAGAGTCTGTCATCACGGACTCCTGCCTTTTTTCCTGGTTGTTTTCCTGACTTTCCCCCGTGAACCACCAGGTTTTGCACATCCGCATCAGGCAATACACTGCCCTGAATACCCCTTGAACCAAATCAAATGCAATCATTGCAAAATCCTCCATGATCGTCCGGAGGGCTTGCAATGACTCCCGCCAGACGGCGAGAAGCAAGCCGTCCGGCACAGGAACTACAGCACACCAGGAAATGCCCAACATTTCACTGGCGGCACCCCATAAGGGTTCAAGGAAAACCGTTTCCTTTATGCCCAGTCACGATAACCGGTCCTGAAGACAGCCTGTAACCGAGCACTGCAGGATTTTGTCACTGGTCGTTTAGAATCACCTCATGAATACATTCAGTACCGCTGATATCCGTATTGAAAACGGCGTTCCTTTCTCAAACGAATATGAGGACGTTTACCATTCCCGGTCAGGGGGTCTGGCCCAGAGCCGGGCGGTCTTTCTGGCTGGCAACGGCCTGCCCGAACGATGGTTGCACAGCAGCTCCTTCCAGATTCTTGAAACGGGTTTTGGAGCCGGATTCAATTTCATCGCCACCTGGGAATCCTGGCAAAAATCCGTCAACAACACCCATGCCTGCCTTCATTACGTGGCACTCGACAAGCATCCGCTGCTCAGGGACGACCTGGAACGCATCTGGTCATCTCATCCCGAACAACGTCCGTTCTGGAGCGACCTGATCAATGCCTGGCCACCTGCCACCCCTGGGCACCATCATGTGTACCTGAACGGGGGTCGTCTGCACCTGATGCTCGTTTGGGGGGACATTTCCAAGACATTGCCGGATCTTGCCATGGCCGCCGATGCTTTCTTTCTGGACGGATTTGCACCGGGCAAGAACCCGGACATGTGGAGCATGCAGGTCATGCAGGGCCTTGCCAGACAAGCGCGTCGATCAGCCACTCTGGCTAGCTGGTGCGTGGCAGGGGATGTCAGGAAAAAACTGGAAAAGCAAGGTTTCAGGGTGTGGCGGTCTGCCGGCTTTGGCGGCAAACGTCACCGCCTAGAAGGCGTGTTCGACCGCATTCCTGGCGACGCTTTTTCCGCCATGACCACACCTGCCAGAAACCCCGTTCTGTTCCGTTCAGCCAACCCCCTCCCCCGCAAGGCACTGGTCATTGGCGCCGGCATCGCCGGCTGCCTCATTTCAGAACACCTGGTACGGCGCGGCTGGTCCATCACCCTGCTGGATCGTCATGGGGCCCCGGCAGGTGAGGCTTCGGGCAATCCAGCCGGCATCGTCCGCCCAGCCCCTTCGCTGGATGACAACTTCCCTGACAGGCTTACCCGGACCGCCTTTCTGCATACACTGGGCACCCTGAAAAGGCTGTCATCGGACGCCTATCCACTGCTTCGGGGATTGAATGGCGTGGTCATGCCTGCATGCGACGCAGAAGAACACCGGGCACAGCTGGCCTTGATGGACCGCCAGCGCTGGTATGAAGCCCTTCTGGAATGGTTGCCTCCAGGATTCATGGGGGCCTGGACCCACCGTCCACTGGCTCATGGAGGCTGGCACATTCCTCTGGCAGGCTGGATCAATCCTATCCAGTACTGTCAGGCGGCCATCACCTCCTGCGGGCCGGGCTTGTCTGCCTTATGGCGATCACCTGTTGCCCGTCTGACAAGACCACAATCCGAATGGCTTGCGCTGGATCCGGAAGGCGGGATACTGGCCAGCGCACCCGTGGCCATTCTGGCTCTCGGCGCCCAGCTCCTTGAACCTGTGCAAGACTGGACGCTGGATGCCTTCAGGGGACAGGTCACCTGCGCAGGGCCTGATCCTTTCCCTCCTGGCAGCCCGGTCATTTGCCAGAGCGGCTACCTCATTCCCGGCCTGAATGGACAAATGCTTTCCGGAGCCAGTTATGACAGGGAAAACGATACACATCCTGACAAGACCATCCAGAACCACAACCTGGAACGGATCCGAAGCATGCAACCTGGTTGGATGCCCTCATCAGGAACCGTACATGATCGAGTGGGATTCAGGGCGGTTGCACGAGATCGCATGCCCATTGTGGGTGCCGTACCCGATCACGAGCAGTTGTACAGCATCATGGGACTGGGTTCCAGAGGCTTGACCTGGGGAAGTCTGATGGCGGAGTTGCTGGCCGCCCTTCTCAACGGCGAACCCTTGCCCCTGGAGAGGTCTCTGGTGGGGGCCATGGCCCCTCATCGGTCCGTGATTTCCAGCCGATGATCCAGCATTTCAGCCGCATGTTGTCGTGTCGTGGCCGTGATGGTCACGCCCCCCAGCATCCGGGCAAGTTCCTCGATTCTGGCTTCGGCATCCAGCTTTTCGATAGTGCTGTAGAGCTGCGATCCAACTTCCTGTTTGAGTACCCTGAAATGGTGATGTCCGCGAGCGGCCACCTGGGGAAGATGGGTAACACAGAGCACCTGACTGGTTCTTCCAAGCGATTCGAGCAGACGGCCCACAATCTCGGCCACCCTCCCGCCAATGCCGGTATCCACTTCGTCAAAAATCAGGGTGGGTACGCTCGTCACCTCCATGAGGGCCGCCTGGATGGCCAGGCTGATGCGTGACAATTCGCCTCCAGAAGCCACCTTGGCCAGAGGCTCCGGCACCATTGAACCATGGGTGGCCACCCGAAATTCCACGGTTTCCAGACCAACGGACGAAGGCTCTTCCAGAGGGATCAGCACCACCTTGAACTGTCCATGCCCCAGAGCCAGCTTGCCAAACGTTTCCGTCACTATTCGCGCAAGACGTGCTGCGGCTTCCGTGCGCCGTTCAGATAGCTGCGCCGCTAACGACTGATAGGTGCTGGCGAACTGCCTGACTTGTTCTTCCAGACCATCAGGACGGGCCATTCCTTCGAGTTCTTCCAACCGTCTGCGACTGTCTTCGAGTCGCTGGGGCAATTGTTCTGGCTTCATTCGCAAACGACGTGCCAGACTCATCACCTGACCCAAGCGACGATCCAGCTTTTCCAACCCCGTCTCGTCCGTTTCCAGGGAAAATCCATAGCGCCTCAAGCTCTGGGCCGCTTCTTCCACCTGTATCCGGGCTGACTCCAGAAGCTCCCCCAATGAAGCCAACGATGCGTCATAAACGGCCAACCCGGCAATGCGTTCGCTGGCCCACTGCAACTTGCCGGCCAGCGCTTCTTCCGATTCCTGCAACGTGTCGAGAAGTTCCTGAACGCCTTCCTGTAAAGTGCTGGTATTGGACAGGCGCGCGTGGTCCTGCTGAAGCGTTTCCCAGTACCCTTCCTTTACCTCGAGGCCCTCCATCTCACGAATTTCTTCAATGCAGGACAGCAATTCCGCCTGTAACGCTTCTGCCTGACTTGTGGCTTCTTCCAGTTTTTTCCGGGCCTTCGCCCACGCCATGCTGGCGACTTCCACTTGTCGCGCCAGCGCGGTGGCTCCAGCATAGGCATCAAGCAATGCCCGCTGGGTATGTGAGTGTTGCAGGGTCTGGTGGGCATGCTGTCCATGAATGTCCAGCAACTGCTCAGACAGAGCCTTGAGCTTTTGCACGGGCATGGGGATTCCATTGATGAAGGCACGAGACTTGCCAGCCTTGTCCAGAACCCGTCTCAACACGCAGGTCTCTCCGGCGTGCGCCTCATGCTCCATCAGCCAGTCGCTCACCGGCCCCTTTTCGGGTATTTCGAATTCAGCCACCACTTCCGCTCGTTCTGCCCCGGAACGCACCAGTGAAGCCTCACCGCGTCCGCCCAAGGCCAGGGACAGTGCATCAATCAAGATGGATTTTCCGGCACCAGTCTCACCCGTCAACACCGTAAACCCGGGGCTGAATTCCAGGTCCATCTGCTCGACTATAACGAAATGGCGAATAGACAACGAACGCAACATGGGCCAGGCTCAGAGCTGCGTTCCCCAACGCAGCTTTTCCCTCAACATGGCAAAGTAGTTATGGCCCGGAGGGTGAAGCAGCCGAACCGAATTGCCAGCCAGTCCGACCGTCATGCGGTCCCCCGGGCTCAGCATCATCTGCTCCTGTACGTCAAAATTGACAAACGCCCCTTCGCCTTTCTTGAGGATCACTTCCACCTGGCTGCTGTCACTCAGGACCACCGGACGGTTGCTCAGGGTATGGGGACAGATGGGAACCAGCAGCAACGCTCCGAGACCAGGATGCACAATGGGGCCCCCACTTGACAACGCATAGGCCGTGGAACCCGTTGGCGTTGCCACAATCAGACCATCGGCTCTCAGGTTATATACAAACCGGCCATCCACGAAGACTTCCAGGTCGATCATGCTGCCCCGTGCCCCTTTGGTCAGCACCACGTCGTTCAAAGCCTGGATGCCGCCGACCCACTCTTCATTCTTTCTGGCTATCCGGGCACTGAGGAGGGCCCGTTTTTCTTCAATGTACTCCCCATCCAGCACCTGTCCCAGCATCTGCTCCATGGATTGAGCGGGAATGTCGGTCAGGAACCCCAATTGCCCAAGATTGATGCCAATCAGTGGCACGCCCTGGGGTGCCAGAACCCTGGAAGCATGTAGCAACGTGCCATCGCCTCCCAGAATTATCACCAGGTCCGAACTCCTGCCCAGATCCTCGAGCAGCGATACAGGGAACCGGACTCCCTGCAAGCTCGTCGCCGAGCGCTCGTCTAATGTCACCGATACCCCGCGACGTTCGAGGTACTGCAACAGCCGATCCAGCGTATCGGCCACATTCTTGCGATCAAAACGGCCAACAATGCCTATACGTTTGAAGAAGGAAGAGGTCATGCGCTGAATTAAACCACATTTCAGGTAGAATGAAGCGTATGTTAAACGAACGCGCCCGAGCGCTTCTCAAAACCCTTGTAGAGCGCTACATCGAGGATGGACAACCCGTGGGTTCCAGGGCACTGGCCAAGGCTTCGCGCCTGGAGCTTTCGGCCGCCACGATACGCAATGTCATGGCCGATCTGGAAGAATTGGGGTTCATCGCCAGTCCCCACACGTCGGCCGGGCATGTTCCCACCCCTCGCGGCTACCGGTTTTTCGTTGACAGCCTGCTGAAGATCAAACCCCTGGAGCAGCAAACCATCACGCAACTTGAGGGCCAGTTGCATGCTGCCGACCCGCAGAAACTGGTTGCCTCGGCCTCTCAGCTCCTGTCGGAATTGACCGCCTTTGCCGGCATTGTCCGGATTCCCAAAAGGCGCAGCATGGGGTTCCGACACGTGGAATTCCTCAGGCTCTCTGAAAGACGCCTGTTGCTGATCATCGTCACTCTCGAGGGCGAGGTGGAAAACCGCGTCATTATGACCGTACAGGACTACGACACATCCCAGTTGTCACAGACGGCACAGTACCTCAATGAACATTTTTCAGGTTGTGACTTTGACAGCATTCCTGCCACCCTGCGCCAGGAACTGCAATCCCTGAGCCGGGATATCCAGACACTCATGACCACGGCACTCGAAGTAGGCGGCGAAGCCCTTCGGGCACGCAACGACGGCTATGTTCTGTCAGGCGAAAGTCGCCTGATTCAACGTGACGACGTCATCAGCAACATGGACCAGTTGCGTCGGCTGTTCGATGTATTCGAGCAAAAGACCGGCTTACTCCAACTGCTGGATGTGAGCCAGCGTGCTGAAGGAGTACAGATTTTCATCGGTGGCGAATCAGACCTGATTACGCTGGACGAGTTCAGCCTGGTCACAGCCCCCTATGAGGTGGACGGTCAGGTGGTGGGTCCCCTGGGCGTGGTCGCTCCCACAAGAATGGCCTATGAGCGCATCATCCCAATCGTGGACGTCACGGCCCGACTGCTTTCCAGCGCCCTGTCCCAGCATTGAAAAAACCCATGACCACCAGACGATTGCCGGAACCCGAATACACGCATGGAACCCCCTCCAAGGTCGGGGTTCTTCTCGTCAACCTGGGAACCCCTGATGCCCCTACAAAAACGGCATTGCGTCGCTACCTCAAACAATTTCTCAGTGATGCCCGTGTGGTGGAAATTCCACGGCTGGTCTGGTGGCCCATTCTCAACGGCCTCATACTGACCACCCGCCCTGCCCGTTCCGCTGCCAAATACGCTTCCATCTGGACCCCTCAGGGCTCTCCGTTACGCGTCAATACCCGATTGCAGGCAGAAGGACTGGCCGAAAGACTTAGCGCCAGCACATCTACTCCACTGGAAATCGTTTATGCCATGCGTTACGGCGAACCTTCCATTGGCCAGGGTGTTGTCGAACTCAAAGCCAGAAATTGCGACCAGATTCTCCTGCTGCCGCTGTACCCCCAATATGCGGGCAGCACCACCGCCTCTTCCATGGATGCCTTTTTTGAAGCCCTTCTGGTCTACAGAAACGTGCCCGGAGCCCGCGTGGTTCGCCAATATCATGACCACCCGGCCTATATTGAAGCCTTGAAGACGCGCATTGAAAGCTACTGGAGCACTTACGGGCGCCCTGACATGCTGATAATGAGTTTTCACGGCGTACCCCGCCGCACGCTGGACCTGGGCGATCCCTACCACTGCCAGTGCCACAAAACAGGCCGCCTACTAGCAGAAGCCTTGGGACTTCAACCCGAACAATATCGGGTGTCCTTCCAATCACTGTTTGGCCGGGCTGAATGGATCAAACCCTATACGGAACCCTTGGTCAAGCAACTGGCCCAGGAAGGCACCAACTGCCTTCACGTGGTGTGCCCGGGGTTTCCAGCCGACTGTCTGGAAACGCTTGAAGAAATCGCCATGGAAGTCAAGGCGGCCTTCCTGTCCAGTGGCGGACGGGAGTATCACTACATCCCTGCCCTCAACGACGATCCGGCTTGGTTGGATGCGCTCACCCGCATTGCCCTGGATCATCTGGGCGGCTGGATTGCCCCTCCCGGCCAGGAACACCATCCGGGTTCAGATGGTGAAATGACACTCAAGCGCGCCCTGAGCCTGGGAGCGACTCGCTAGCTTTTTTATTGACCCCCCTTGTAATCAACTGGCATTGCCCATATGTGGTGGAGCGTTGCCAGAGGAGATTTTGCATGGAACCCAACGTACACGGTACAGAACCCCCTACACCCGATGCCGGATCCGCCGCCGAGGTGTCTTCCTCGCTGCCCGCCATGAACCTCGAAGAGGCCATGGCAGCGCTCAACGCAGCCGAAACCCAGCTGCGCGAAAAGGAAGAAGCCTGGTTGCGCGCCAAAGCGGAAACAGAAAATGTCCGCAGGCGAGCATCACTGGACTTGTCCCAGGCCCGCAAGTTCGCTCTCGAGTCTTTTGCTGCCGAGCTCCTGCCTGTGATGGACAGCCTGGAAGCCGCACTGCAGGTCAAGGAAGCCACGCTGGAAAGCTACAAGGACGGCGTGTCCCTGACGGCCAGGCAACTCGTCAGCGTGTTTGAAAAATTCAATATCCATGTCATCCACCCCGAAAAAGAAAAATTTGATCCCAACAAGCACCAAGCCATTGCTTCTGTGGAAGACCCCAACGTGCCCCATAACTCGGTGGTGGCCGTCATGCAAAAGGGATACGCCCTGCATGATCGAGTACTGCGCCCGGCTTTGGTCACCGTATCAAAAGGTAAAGACGCCTGACCCCCTTGAATCTTTGCAACATGCCCCGATTATCAGATCCATATCGACAATTTATTTTCAGAGGCACACAAAATGGGAAAGATCATTGGAATTGACCTGGGAACAACCAACTCCTGCGTAGCCGTCATTGAGAATGGCAAACCCAAGGTCATTGAAAACGCTGAAGGTGCCCGTACCACGCCTTCCATCGTAGCTTACCAGGACGACGGTGAAATTTTGGTGGGTGCGCCTGCCAAAAGGCAGGCCATCACCAACCCGAAAAACACCCTGTTTGCCGTCAAGCGCCTCATCGGGCGCAAGTTTGGGGAGGACATGGTGCAAAAGGACATCAACATGGTGCCCTACAGCATCGTGAAGGCCAATAACGGGGACGCCTGGGTGGAAGTCCGAGGCAAGAAAATGGCTCCCCCGGAAGTCTCTGCCTCTGTTCTCCAGAAAATGAAGAAAACAGCAGAGGACTATCTGGGCGAGGAAGTGACGGAAGCGGTGATCACGGTTCCCGCCTACTTCAACGACAGCCAGCGGCAAGCTACCAAGGATGCCGGAAGGATTGCCGGTCTCGAGGTCAAGCGAATCATCAACGAGCCCACCGCCGCGGCCCTGGCCTTTGGTCTGGACAAGAAAGAGGGTGACCGGAAAATTGCCGTGTATGACCTGGGCGGAGGCACCTTTGACATCTCCATCATCGAGATTGCCGAAGTGGACGGTGAGCACCAGTTTGAAGTCCTGTCCACCAACGGGGACACCTTCCTGGGCGGCGAAGACTTTGATCTCCGAATCATCGATTTTCTGGCAGAAGAGTTTCAGCGCGAGAACGGCCTGGACCTGAGAAAGGACGTCATGGCCCTGCAACGACTGAAGGATGCCGCTGAAAAGGCCAAGATCGAGCTGTCCTCTTCCCAGCAGACGGAAGTCAACCTGCCCTACATCACGGCCGATGCCTCGGGCCCCAAGCATCTGATGGTGAAACTCACGCGCGCCAAGCTGGAAAGCCTTGTGGGCGAACTCATCGAACGCACCATCAAACCTTGTGAAACCGCCATCAAGGATGCAGGCGTCAAGATCAGCGACATTTCTGATGTGATACTGGTGGGCGGCCAGACCCGGATGCCCAAGGTTCAGGAACGGGTGCGCGAACTGTTCGGCCGTGAACCCCGCAAGGACGTGAATCCCGACGAGGCGGTGGCCATTGGCGCTGCCATCCAGGGCGGAGTGCTGCGCGGCGAAGTGAAGGATGTGCTGTTGCTGGACGTCACGCCGCTGTCACTGGGCATCGAAACTCTGGGCGGCGTCATGACACGGTTGATCCAGAAAAACACCACGATTCCCACCAAGGCCAATCAGGTGTTTTCCACGGCAGAAGACAACCAATCGGCGGTCACCATTCACGTGCTTCAGGGAGAGCGGGAAATGGCCTCCGGAAACAAGAGCCTGGGGCAGTTCAACCTGTCCGACATTCCCCCTGCGCCCAGAGGGATGCCCCAGATCGAAGTGACTTTTGACATCGACGCCAACGGTATCCTGCACGTCAGTGCCCGTGACAAAGCCACTGGAAAGGAAAACCGCATCACCATCAAGGCCAACTCCGGCTTGTCCGAGGA
>VFSW01005792.1_pt1 | contig 18228 bp, 10 predicted proteins | sample 5358111 | NCBI WGS metagenome assembly VFSW01 (sample SAMN11554181, study PRJNA540505) | mine drainage metagenome | isolation source: sediment from site ElyBrook_90M | place: USA: Ely Copper Mine, Vershire, VT | collected 2017
ACCTTGGCCTGTTGCTCCGTCTCGAAGATCTCGTTCATCGGGGAGCGAAAAAAGGCGCGACTGGCGACCTGTTTGCGCCGCCCGAAGTGCGCATCCGCTCCGCACTCGCTCAGTTCGTTGCCACGGAGGGCGCGCGTGCGAGCACCCGGCGGCGGCTCTTTGCCGAAGACACCGCGCAAGGCGTTGGTCTGCTCGAGGCATCGGAGACGCTCTTCGACGTCGTTTTGATGAATCCTCCATTTGGCGAGCCCACCGCTGAGGCTCAAGGCTACATCGCGGATGCTTTCCCCGAGGGCGCCAACGATATCTACGCAGCTTTCGTGCTGCGGTTTTCCGGCTTGCTTTCGGAGCACGGCAGGCTCGGCGCGATCACTTCACGATCGTTCTTCGTTGGGCGAGACCTGAGGGCCTTTCGAAGGGAGCTTCTGGATAACAGAGGCGCCCCCCTGGAGCTCGTTCTGGATCTCGGCATCGGGGTGCTCGATGCGATGGTAGAAACAGCGGCGTTCGTGCTCGGCACCGGTCCCAATGAAACGGTGCGCTTCCTCGATCTGCGCAGCACAACAAAGACAGCGGCTGCAGTTAGGGTCACCTTTGCGGATGCTCAGTGGAAGGACCACGCGCGCGAGCGTTTTCGTGGGTTGCCCCACAGTCAATTCTTGTACGACATCTCCGATGAAGATGCAGGTTCCCTTGCCTCGGGCAGCCGAATCGAGCCGAGCGTAGGGCGAGTCACGAAGGGACTGTCTACCGGGGACGATGAGCGCTTCGTTCGGCTCCGTTGGGAAGTGCGGACCGCCTCGGACGATGGTGCAGGGTGGGCACTCTTCTCGAAAGGCGGAGAATACGGTTGGTTTGGCAGCGACGTGCATCTTCTCATCAAACGTCATGGTGAGGGCGCGGAGCTCGCAGCTCATGCCGAGAGAACGCACGGGAACGTCGCACTCAGCAGGCAATCGTCGACGTATTACGGTCGGGCTGCGGTCACTTGGTCGCGGCGGAGCCAGAAGGGTTTCAGCGCGCGACGGCTGAGGCCGGGTGTGTGCTTCTCTGACAAGAGCCCTGTGATCATTCCAACGCAGGAGCTCGACCACCGGATTCCGGCGCTGCTGGCCGCGCTGGCTACTGAAACGTACCTCGGACTGATCTATGCGCAGTCACAGTTCGGTTCGTACGAGACCGGGAGCATCAAGACGCTTCCGGTACCCGAAGCGTCGTTGAGCCTGGAGTGCCTCGACGTAATGCGCCGCCTGTTCAATCTAATCGATGAGATTGATGCTCGCGATGAGACATGCCAGCTTTTCCTCTCTCCTCCACCCAGCGGCTGGGACCCCACTTCGAAGCTTCGCGGTGTGCTTGCCGAACTCGAAGCCTTCCTTCAGGAACGCGGACAGGCGTTCAGTCGCGTGGTGTTCGACCAGACAGTCGACAGCGCATCATCACGCGTTCAGCAGCTCCTGTCGCCACTGTCCTGGATCTCCTATGCGGTGGGCGTGGCGCTTGGACGGTGGGACGGCCACGTCCCGGACGCGCTCTCATTGCCTGGTCCCCTTGATCAGCTGTCGCCTCTGTCGTTGGCCGAGTCTCATGCACTCACTGAAGAGTCGACTGTGAGTCCTGGCCCCGAATGGCTCGCCGACGACGAGGGTACGGCGAGCGACGTTGTTGCCGCCGTTGGTCTAGTTCTTTCACAGTGTAAGGCGAGCCTCGGGCTGGTTGATGCGCAGCTGCGCGATACGATGCGGAAGGCGCTCTTTTCCTGGCACTTGGCCCACTATTCGAAGAGCGCACGAAAGGCGCCGGTCTATTGGCAGCTAGCCTCGGCGTCGGCCAGATACTCCGTATGGGTGTACTACCATCGGGCCAATAGGGATTCTCTATTCCGACTTCAGAATGACTACGCGGCACCAAAGCTTCTCCACGAGCAGGGCAAGCTCGAGTCACTCCGCAGAGAGTTCGGTGCATCGCCCACCGCTGCGCAGCGCAAAGAACTCTCCGCCCAGGAGACGTTCGTTGATGAGCTGCGAACGTTCCTTGATGACGTCCGGCGTGTAGCACCGCTCTGGAACCCGACTGTTGATGATGGAGTCGTTATCAATTGCGCCCCCCTGTGGCGACTCGTCCCGCATCACAAGGCGTGGCAGAAAGAACTAAAGGCAGCGTGGGATGCACTTTGCCTCGGCGAGCTGGATTGGACGCATCTGGCGATGCACCTATGGCCTGAGCGGGTAATACCAAAGTGCACGACGGACCGAAGCCTCGCGATCGCGCATGGCCTCGAAGGCGAGTTCTGGGTCGAGGGTGCCGATGGAAAGTCCGAGGCGCGCAAGGCGACCGTTCGGTCGGTCGAAGAACTGATTCGGGAGCGTAGCTCACCGGCCGTGAAGGCGGCACTGAAGAGCCTTCTCGACGCCCCAGTTGTCTCCGGCGGCGGCGGGCGCGGCCGCCGCGGGGCGTCCACCGCCGCCACCGAGGAAGGGAGCCGCTGATGCATCCGCTGCACGACTACGTCGCCAAGCAACTGGCCGACAAGCTGAAGAGCAAGAAGCTCGTTGTCTGGTACGACTCGCGCGGCGAGTTCGCGCCCTTCATCGCAGAGGTCCGCGGTGGCGCGCGCACGAGCAGCGAACCGACGCCTGTCACGGTCGCAGGCATTGCCACGCGACTCGCCGAGTACGCGGGCTCGTTGTTCGAGCTGCGCGCTGTCGTCGAGCCACGCGTCAGCGGCGACGTGCCCGAATCGGTCGTCATCTACTTGCCGGGCTGCGAGCGTGATCGGCGCGCCTCGGTCCTCATGGAGCTCGAGAAGGCCGGCGAGTGCTACGAGCCGCAGCTCAAGCGGCTCGCGCGCAACGTCCTTCGTCAGCGCTACACCGACGGTGTCATCGACGAGATGCTCGCCCCCGAGCGCGTCACGTATGAAGACCTCGCTCGCGCGTCTTCGGACTCGGGGTCCACAGAGCCGCCGTCGATTCTGAAGAGCATCTTTCACGACGCCAGCGGGAACGACGGCTTGCTCGCAGCGTGGCTCGTGAGCGACGCCCGAGACTCCGACATCGCGGCGAAGGAAGCGACCCGCGAGCTGAGCAAGCTGGTTCGATCTCGACTCGGACTTGAGCTGGCAGACGACGTTCCGCTCGCGAAGCTCCGTGCCGTGACGCTTCGGTACGTCCTCGCCGGTGAGTTTCGAAGCGACCTGACCTGCCCACCTCCGGCATCCCTTGAAGGGGTCCCCCGCCCGAAGACCAAGGAGGAGGAGGCCGCCCTGCGAGAGCTCGCGCGCCGCCTACGCACGGGCTTCCCTGACGCGTACGCGGCGCTCGCAGACCGAGTCGAAGAGGAGCTAGGCCTGCGGACCGCGAAGCTACCCGCCGGTAGCCTCGGAACCATCGACACCTTCCGGTTCGAGGAGCGATCGCTTCTCAGTCACTGCGGCGACCTCATCGCCGCGAAGAAGTTCGACGAGGCGTTGGCGCTCATCGCGGAACGGGAGCACAGCTTCTGGCTTGACCGCGACGTCGGAAGAAAGGCCCAGTGGGAGGCCTGCCGTCGAATGGCGGAGCTGGGAAGTGTGGCGATGTCTGTGCGTGCAGCTGTGACCAAGGCCAGTGGCGATGCCAACTCCTGGGTCGACGCGTACACGGGCAAGGGCGGTTGGTACCGCCTCGATCAGGCGCAGCGTCGTCTCGAAGCTTGGGTGGCGAATCTCGACGAGGAGCCCGAGGAACGTCCCCTCGGTGTGGTTCGCCGTGCCTACGACGATGCGTGCCAGGCGATGGCCGACGGCTTCACCAATGCGTTCATGAAGGCCGGCTGGACGGCGTCCGCGTCGCTGCACCAGACCCGAGTGTTCAGCGAGCTCGTTTCTGAGCGGCCGAAGCCCGTGGCCTATTTCCTCGTCGATGCGATGCGCTTCGAAATGGGGGTCGAGCTGTCCGAGCGGCTGCCCAAGACCGCCGAGGTGTCCGTCCGCCACGCTGTCGTTGCGCTTCCAAGCATCACCCCGATCGGCATGGCAGCCCTTCAGCCGGGCGCCTCCGGCAGCTTCAGTGTCGTCGAGCAGGGCGGCAAGCTCGGCGCTCGGATCGAGGATGCCTTCCTCCCTGACGTCGCTGCCCGAAAGAAGCTCGCCGCCGCGCGCGTGCCGAAGCTCGTCGACATCACGCTCGACGAGTTGCTGAGCCTCCAGCCCTCGAAGCTCGCCAAGAAGATCGACGGCGCACAGGTCGTGGTCGTTCGGTCTCAGGAGATCGACCACGCCGGCGAGACAGGTTTCACCTTCCAGGCGCGCCAGGTGATGGACACCGTCATCGACAACCTCGCGCGCGCGATTCGGAAGCTCGCTGCGGCGGGCGTTGAACAGGCGGTGGTCAGCGCCGACCACGGACACCTCTTCTTCGCCTCCGACCGTGACGAGTCGATGCGCACCGACGCGCCAGGCGGCGACACGGTCGATCTGCACCGCCGCTGTTGGATCGGTCGGGGTGGGGCCACCCCTGCGGGGTGCGTTCGCGTGGCTGCCTCGGCGCTCGGCTATGCCTCGGATCTCGAGTTCGTGTTCCCCACCGGGTCAGGGGTCATCAAGGCAGGAGGAGACCTCGCGTTCCATCACGGAGGCTTGTCCCTTCAGGAGTTGATTGTTCCGGTCGTCACCGTTCGCACGAAGGTTCGGGAGTCGGCGCGACCCGCCGCCGGTCCGATCACCGCCGGCGGGCTCCCCGACGCAGTCACCAACCGCATCTTCAGCGTCACGCTGGCACTCGGCGAAAAGCAGATGATGCTCGGCGTGACCGGGATGGTCGTTCGACCGCTGTTAATGTCCGCGGGCAAGCAGGTCGGCGCCGTTGGGATGGCCGTGGATGCCGAGCTCGACCGCGCTACCGGGTGCGTGAAGCTCGAGCCGAACAAGCCGATCACGGTCGCGTTCCTTCTGGGCGACGAGAGCGCGGCGGCCGTGCGGGTCGTCGTCCAGGACCCGGCTACCGACGCCGAGCTGTACCGCTCGCCCACCGACATCCCGGTTCGACTTGGAGTGTAAGCCATGAGCAACGGATCAGCCCCTACACGCGACGCACTCGACGACAAGGTGAACCGGCTGTTCGCCGGCAAGGTCGTTCGCAAGGACCTCGTTCGGAAGGTGAAGGTCGGCGCCAATGTGCCGGTCTTCGTCCTCGAGTTCCTCCTCGGGAAGTACTGCGCGTCGTCGGACGAGGTCGCGATCCAGATGGGGATGCAGGTCGTCAACGACACGCTCGCGAACAACTACATCCGCTCCGATGAGTCGATGAAGGCGCAAGCGACTGTGAAGGACAAGGGCCGGTACACCTTCATCGACAAGGTGAAGGTGCGCATCGTCGACTCCGACTACTGGGCCGAGGTCACGAACTTCGGTCACAAGAACGTGCACATCCCCGAGCACTACGTGCGCGAGTACGAGCGCCTGGTCATGGGCGGTGTCTGGGCGCAGGTCGACATGCGCTTCGAGTACGACGAGGAGACCCGCGGCAAGAACCCGTTCTGGATCGACAAGCTCACGCCGATCCAGATCGCCACGTTCGACCTCGACGAGTACCGCCGCGTTCGCCGCGAGTTCACGACCGACGAGTGGCTCGACCTCATGCTGCGAAGCATGGGCTACGAGCCCGGCGAGATGTCGCGCCGGTTGAAGATGCTCTTCTTGGTCCGCCTCATCCCGCTGGCCGAGCGGAACTACAACCTCGTCGAGCTCGGCCCACGCGGCACGGGCAAGAGCTACGTCGTACAGGAAGTCTCGCCGTACTCGGCGCTGCTCACCGGCGGCACCACTGTGGCCAACCTCTTCGGGCACATGAACGGCCGCCAGAAGGGCATGGTGCAGATCTGGGACGTCGTCGGCTTCGACGAGGTCGCCGACCTGCAGAAGATGCCGAAGGAGGTCATCACCACGATGAAGACCTTCTGCGAATCGGGGAGCTTCCAGCGTGGCCAGGAGGCCGTCTCCGGCGACGCGAGCATCGCGATGTTCGGCAACACCAACCAGCCCATCGACGTCATGGTTCAGACGGGGCACCTCTTCGCGCCGATGCCCGACATCATCCGCGACGACATGGCTTTCATCGACCGCCTGCACTTCTATCTCCCTGGCTGGGAGATCCCGAAGATGCGAAACGACCTCTTCACGGATCACTACGGCTTCGTCGTCGACTACCTCGCCGAGGCGCTCCGCGAGATGCGGAAGCACAACTTCACCGAGGTCATCGACCGGCACTTCTCCATGGGGGCGCATCTCAACGCGCGCGATCGCAAGGCCGTGCGCAAAACGGTGTCGGGGATGATGAAGATCCTCTTCCCGCACGGCGAGGTGACCCGGGAGGAGCTCGCCGAGGTCCTCGAGTTCGCGCTCGAAGGGCGCCGCCGCGTGAAGGAGCAGCTCAAGAAGATGGGCTCCTTCGAGTACTACCACACGTCTTTCAGCTACACGCTGCAGGAGACGGGCGAGGAGAAGTTCGTCGGTGTGCCCGAGCAGGGCGGGCGTGATCTGATCTCGACCGACCCTCTCGCGCCGGGCACCGTCTACTCGGCGGGCGTCACATCGGACGGCACTGTTGGCCTCTACCGCGTGGAGGTCTCCGTAGCGAGCGGCACGGGCAAGCTCAAGCTGGCAGGTGGGAGTGCTGGCGCCATGAAGGAGTCCGTCCAGCGCGCGTTCAGCTACCTCCAGTCGAAGAAGAGCGATCTCGGAATCGCGCGCGACCTCGACACCTCAGACCTGCACGTGGAAGTCATCGACCTCCTCGGCAATCGAGTCGAGGCTGAGCTCGGCGTTGCGTTCTTCGTCGCCTGCTACTCCGCGATGCGAAAGGCCCCTGTCAGCCCAGCGCTGCTGGTGCTCGGCGACATGAGCGTCCAGGGGAACATCAAGCCGCTGCGCTCGCTCACCGAGCCGCTGCAGATCGCAAAGGACAACGGCGCGAAGCGCGCTCTCATCCCGATCGAGAACAAGCGGAACTTCCTCGACGTCAGCGCCGACATCATGGAGCACGTCGACCCGATCTTCTTCGGCGACCCCAAGACGGCGGCGATGAAGGTGCTTGGAGGATGAATACGAATGCGGCCACAAATGCTCCGGCGCGACACCATCGGCGGGATGATCATGAGATGCAGCGGGTGACCCGCGCTGCTCCAGCAGGCGTGTTTGACCCGCCGCGAAGCGGGGGAGGACGTCGTGCGTCCACGCGCGCCTCGTGGGCCGACTTCCTCGTCGACTCGTCCCACGATCATTCGTCGAGCGAGGGCGGGCTAGGTCTGCGGTTTCGAGGCCCTGTCGCTGGCCCCGAGCAGGTGCTCGTCGAGACCTTCCTGAACACCGCCACGATTTGCCTCCTTCCAGGTCGGAGTCTGACAGTCTTCGCCGAGCCCGCGATAGACACGGGATTCCCTGACCTCGTAGCGGTGGTCTGGCGTAGCCGGGTGGCTCGGGGGTGGAGCGCTGAACGTGAGCGCCTTCGCGCGATGGATCTCCGACTCCTTCATCTGCTCGCGACGCGGGGAGCGATGGAGCTGTCGTTCCTCCACGAGGTCTTCCAGCGTGGCCTCAACGGCATGCTGACCCGACTTGAAGAGGCCGGCGTCGTGATCGTGGGCAAGAAGAAGTGCCGGGCCCACAGCATGTCGAGCATCTTCTCCGTCGAACGGATCATCGCCATCGAGGCGAAGGTCTCCGCAACGCAACGCGCAATCGAGCAGGCGTGCGCAAACACGTGGTTCAGCTCGGAGTCGCACGCGCTCCTTCCTCGACCACGCACTGGCGAACGCCTGACAGGAGTGGCCTCGTCGCTCGGCGTCGGCGTGCTCGGGTTCGAGAAAGATCGCGTGGAAAAGGTCTCCGCTGCCTCGATTCGCGCGGTGCCGCTCTCGTACGGATCGTGGCTCTTTAACGAGTGGACCTGGCGCGTTGCCCGTCGAGCGGGTGCGATCTGATGGAAGAAGAAGGAGCTGAACGTGGACATTCCGTGGATCGCTGCCAAGTTCCCGCAGCTCTCTGGCCTGCAGCCGCTCGCCCAGGGGGGCCAGAAGGTTGTCTTCAGCGCGCAGCACGCGAGCGATGGAGACGTGGTCCTGAAGCTCCTGCTCAGGGCTTCGGACGAACAGCGACTTGAGCGAGAGGTACTCGCCGGGCAACTCGTCGAGTGCGAGCGCGTTCCCCGCGTGTTCGAGACGGGCGAACTCGCAACACCGCTCGGAAGCTGCATCTGGCTTCGCGAGCAGCGCATTCCGGGGACGACGCTGCGCACTCGCCTGCGCTCGGGGGCACTCGATTGCAGCAGCGTCGTTCGGCTTGGCGTGCAGTTGCTTTCGACGCTCGCTCACGCCGAGGCGAAGCGCATTGTGCATCGCGACATCAAGCCGGAAAACATGATGCTCGACACGAGCGGTAACTTCTGGCTGCTCGACTTCGGCATGGCCCGACACCTCGACCTGGAATCGCTCACCGCTACGAAGATGCCGTGGGGGATGGGCACGCTTGGCTACTCGCCGCCGGAGCAGATGCGAAACCGGAAGCGTGAGATCGACGGGAGGACGGACCTCTTCGCGGCCGGGGTCCTCCTCTACGAATGCGCCACGGGATCGAATCCGTTCCGCGATGGGGCTCGTGATGACTTGGAGATCTTGCGGAGGGTTGAGCAACAAGCGATGCCGAGGTTGCAGCTCCTGGCCGACCGAGATGGTGCGCTCGCTGATCTCGTCTCGGTGCTCGTCCAGAAGTTCCCGACGCAGCGCCCGCGAACGGTTGCCGAAGCGCTGACGTGGATGCGCGAGATTGAATCTGCCCATGCCGGAACGGTCGCCGGCGGAAGGACCGTGTGATGGACCTGCACCTGCAGTTCGGATACGGGATGATGGACCACTGTCGCCACCTCGTGAAGTCGTGGAGCGGTGGAACGGTCATCCTCAGCCCGCGCGATCTCGAGCGAAAGCAGCTCATCAAACTCTCGGATGAGATCCGCGCACTGCCCGGCGGTCTTGTCCTGCTCGATCCGCAGTTCTACTTGCCGCGCAGCGACCACGCCCGGCTCACGTCGCACGACTACTGGCCCGATAGCTACCAGACCAACGGCTTCTTCGGCGGGCCGGACATGCACAAGCTCATGGAGGCCGTGCTCCAGCTCAACCGAGACGTGGGCGCCGCCGCCTTCGTGCTGCCGGGCCTGCTGGCCACGACGATTGACGACGACTGGCTCGGCACGCTTCGCGCGACCGCAGAGCACGCCGCGACGATGGACGCCGGGATGCCGCTGTACGCGACCGTCGCTCTGAACGCGGACAGCATGCGCAACACGGCCGGTATCCAGGAAGTGCTCGCCGAGTTCGAGACGCTCAACGTCAACGGCGCGTACCTACTGTTCGAACATCCCAACGGCGACTACATCGTGCAGGACCCGATCTGGCTTGCGAACGCCCTTGAGCTTTCCGCTGGTCTTCGGCTCCTCGGGAAGACCGTCGTCGTCGGTTACGCGAACCACCAGCTTCTCTGCCTCGGCGCCGCCTCTGTGAATGCGGTGGCCTCGGGGACGTGGCTGAACGTGCGGGCGTTCTCGCCGGACCGCTTCCGCGCCGCCGACGAGGAGGACCAGAAGCGGAAGACTGTGTGGTATTACGATCCATCGAGCTTGTCCGAGTACAAGCCGCTGTTCCTCGATGCAGCGCTGCGGGCAGGCGTGCTGGCAGGAATGGCGCCGCCGGCGCCGTTCGGCAGCAGTTACGCCGCCGCATTGTTCTCCGGCGTTCAGCCGAGCTCCGTGGGCTTCGGCGAGCAGGATGCCTTCCGACACTACTTGCAGTGCCTGCTGCACCAGGCCAGGACTGCTCGTGCACCGAGGTTCGATACCACCGTGACGGGCCTTCGCCAGTTACTCGACTCTGCCGAGCGTCAAGCTCGCGCGCTGGAGAGGAGCGGCGTGCTCGCTGGGGCTCGCAAGTTCGGCGACGGATTCGACCCGGTCCGCTCGGCGCTGAGCGCGCTCGAGGCGACGCGCGGCGCAATGCTGCGAAGGGCGTGGGTGACGCTTTGATTGGCGACTCCGAAAGCGCGAGCCGTTCGAACGCGGGATCATTGGGCGAGTTGGTGCACCGTTCTGGAACGGTGCAAGCAGTTGGGCGCCAGCAGTGCCGGTATCCCATGTCTGGCGACATTCCTCCACGCCATCGAGATGACGAGGTCAGACTCCGTTGCTGAGGCCATCGCCGACGCCGACCGTCGCGGACCTGTACCTTGCGTTTCGCCAGGCGAAGACCGCGCTGTACTTCGAGAAGCGTGGCGTCGGTCTCCTGGAACTCGCCGAGTACGAGCAGAAGCTGCCCGAGAACCTGAAGGCGCTGAAGGCCAAGGTCGCCAACGGCAAATGGTTCGACAAGCTCGAGATCGGCGAGACCTGGCTCGTGCCCAAGCGGCTCCGTGCCCACCAGGATACGGATGATGGCGTGGTTCGAATCGGCGCTCCCCGTCAGCACGTTACAGGACGTCCGGTAGACATCCAGCTCCGACTCAGCCCGCACCCCGAGTTCGCGATCGTTGAGGTGCTGTACTTGTGGCGCTTCGGCGGGCTCCTCGATGCGCTGCTCTCGAAAGAGGTGCTGGGCTACCGCCTCGACCTTCGCAAGCAGCGGGTCGTCCCGCATCGACGGTGGCTCTTCGAGTACTGGCCTTCCCGCTACCAGCAGTTCCGAACGGCGCCTCTGGATGCGGCGAAGAGTGCTCTCAAGCGAGGCGAACAGACGCTCATCATCAGCGGTGACCTCGCGAGCTTCTACGATACGGTGGCTCCGTCGTTCATGCTCAGCGGCCAGCTCGTGGCCGCGCTGCAGGCCGCCGGCGCCCAGCAAGCCGACGTCGACGAGTACAAGCGTGCGACAGGGTCGTTGCTCCGCGCGTACGGGCGGTTCCACAATGCAGCGTCGAGTCGAGCAGCGACGCCCATTCAAGTCGGCGTGCCGATCGGGGCGTTGACGAGTCGGGTCGTTGCGAACCTCTCGTTGGCCCCGCTCGACGGGCACGTTGCATCGCGCCCGGGGGTCCTCTGCTACCGACGCTACGTCGACGACCTGGTGATCGTCGCGAAAGCGGACGCTGAACATGGGCTCGTCGAGACCATGCGGCGGTTCCTGCCATTGCTCGATGGCGATGACGACGTCCTGCGGCTGGACGTCGATGCGCTCGGGCGCGCTGGCTCGGAGTTCCAACTGCAGAAGACGAAGGTGCGCGTTCATCACCTAGCCGGGGTGCCGGGCGCGGACTTCGTCGAGGCGGTGGCATCGGACTTCGGGCAGGCCGTCAGCGAACGTCGCGCCTTCATCGACTCCGCAACGCTGGTCGGAGATGGCGTCACCCATCTCGTGCGGGCAGGCGAAGCCGAGGGGTCGCCCCTTCGCGTCCTCCGCGACGCGGACCGGGCACGACTTGAACGCTTCGCGCTGTCGACGAGCCTGAACTCACTGGAGCGCGTCTCGAGCCTCATCGATCATGACCAGGCACGGGAGATGGTGCGGCGCAGCCTCGAGCGCGTCGGGCGTGTCCTCGACGCCGAGGACAACTGGGTCGATGACCTCGACGTTTCGTTGCGACTGCTGAAGCTGGCCATCAGCACCGGGGACTGGGACTCGGCCACGGAGCTGCGCGTGCGCATGGACCGCGTGTGGGGCACCGTGGATGCGCTGCGCTCGACGACGACGACGCTCTACTACCGAGGTCGCGAGATCAACCCTGGGAGGACGAGCCCATGGACATGGCTTCGCAACTACCTGCACGAGCGCCGTCTCGAAGCCATTATCTCGGCTCTTCCGATCGGGATGGATGCCGAACAGATCGCGAGCCGGTTCCCCGGCGGGCTGCGGGTGAAGACCAGAGAGGTCAAGGCAACGATGCTCCGTCGGCGTGCCGAGCAACTCGCGTCGGCCGACCTGCGTTCGCGCGATCGTGAAGACGATGCGCTCCTCAACGGCCACGTGGTCGATGTCGATCGCGACTGGCTGCGGGACGAGGTGAAGACGGACGCAGAGCTGTCCGCGCGCCTGGCGACGATCGATGAGTTCGTGCACCGGTGCGAGGAGCTTGGCGATCGTCCGTGGCTGATGCCTGCCGCTCGATTGTTTCTCTGCACACGACCGCCGTCCTACTTCGACATCGCGCGGCGATGGCTCTACCGCGTAGAGAAGGACGGCTTCGCACCAGACGTGTTCGAGCGCCTGCTGGCCGTCGTGAACGCCGTGCGCGGCACCGAGTACCGCGACGCGGTCGGGCAGGTGATCAATCCAAGCACGGTATCGATCGAGTCGTTCTGGGCGGGTGATCCACCTACTGGTTCAACTTCGCCACTGGACCCGCGGATCATTCTGGGCAACCTCTCGGTTACCAACGACGCGTGGGCGGCTGCCGCGACGCGCACCGCTCACGCGCCATACAACGCGCCCTTGTTGACGCTGGATCGCCTCCATGGCCTCGCGCGTGTGATCGAGAAGGCGACGCGCGTAGCACGAGGTCGAGTCTCGGCGGTACTGGTGCTGCCTGAGCTGTCGCTCCCGCGGCGTTGGTTCCGCACGGTGTCGAACCACGTCGTGCGGCTCGGCAAGTTCGGCCTGGTGACGGGGCTCGAGTACCTGCACGACCCGAAGCATCCACAGGTCAGCAATCAGGTGTTCGCGGTCCTCCCCGGTCCGTTCGCGTCGGCAGCGGCGTGGCCGTGGACGAAGCGTCTGCCGGCGCGAGAAGAGCGCCAACAACTCGCCAAGCTGAAGCCAGCCGTGTCGTTTCCGCCGGCGCCGCCGAGCAGCGTGGCCCGCACGGTGGTGAAGTCGCCGTGGGGGGCGCTGTCCGTGCTTATCTGCAGCGAGCTGATCGAGGCACGTCGCGTTGCCGACCTCCTCGGGCGCGTGGACGTCGTGCTTTGCCCGGCCTGGAACACCGACACGTCCTCCTACGACCACCTCATCCAATCTGCGGGCTTCCAGCTCCATTCGATCATCGCCATCGCGAACAACGGCCACTACTCGGATTGCCGAGCGTGGGCTCCACGAGCCGAGCGGTGGGAGCGAGACCTCTGCCGACTCATCGAGCGCGACGTCGACGACGTCGTTCACGTCGACATCCCGCTGGCGAGCCTCGTGGCATTCCACAAGGGCCGATCCGACAAAGGCTGGAAGCCGCTGCCGCCGGACTGGCCGTGAGCCGAGCCGGCGAGCCGCGCCCACCCTCCTGGCCGACGCGATCGGCGCGCCACGCGCGAACGTGGGCGCGCTCTCGGCGGTCCCGACCCGGCGTTGAACAGCAGCCCGCCGCCGAACCTGTTAACCGGCCCCTCTCGGCCGCCCCGACCTGTTAACCGCTCTCTGCCGCTCTCGACCCGGGCGGCCGTCCAGAGAGCACGATCGGGCCGCGAGGAGCTCGTCGCCGGGCCCGGGCGCGTTCTCAGCGCCGCGGTCCGCGACCTCGCCGCAGACGCCGACCGCGCGCAGAACCCCGCGAACACTGGCCTTCAAAGGCGAAGCCCCGCGAGTTGCCTCGCGGGGCTCCTGTTTACTGGTCCCTCACCGCCGGTTGGTGGTGAAGGAAGAATGGCTCCCCGGGACGGGTTCGAACCGCCGACACGGTGGTTAACAGCCACCTGCTCTGCCAGCTGAGCTACCGGGGAATGAAGCAGCCTGTTGTTACAGTAGACGTGAGAACCGTGGCAAGCCCTTTTGAATTCTCACGCCTTCAGACGCCTGGATGAGCCCCAGATCCAGACCGCGACGCACGTCCGTGGGACGGAGTGCCGACGCCAGCAACCGCTGACCGGTCGTGCGATTCTGCTGCGATCGGGGAAAGATGGGACGCCTGCCGGGAACGACCGGGGAGAATCTCCCCAGCGGCCCCAGTGTCAGTATAGATAAATCAAGCGGTTAAGCGTGGCACTGACGTTGCTATATGTCGGTATAGCTGTCTGTAACAAGCACTCAAACCGATGTACTGACGAGGAGCTTTCCCATGATGAAGCGCATTGTTCTCCTGGCCGCCCTGGCCATTCCGTTCGTTGTGACCTCCGTTGCTCGCGCCGATGAGGCGGCCCCCAAGAAGGAGAAGAAGAGCAAGAAGAAGAAGGCCGAGAAGAAGGCCGAGGACGCTCCCGCCGCTGGCGCCGATGCGAAGCCTGCTGACAAGCCGGCCGATGCTCCGGCTCCTGCTCCGGCTCCGTAATTCGGGCACACCGCGAGCTGCGGTGTGACAGGAAAGGCCGCCTCTGGTTCTCCGGAGGCGGCTTTTCTCGTTTGTGTGGAGGAGCGATGCGTGCGGGCCCACGTGGCGCCGTCGAGATCCGGTGAGGGCCGCGCCGCTTCTCTGTCGTCGCCGCTTCTCTTTCTAACTCAGCACCTCTCAAGGTAGACTCTGGCAACGGGGTAGCTGGTGGAGGTGGATGTTGGGTCAACCGGAAGGCGCGGGGCCGTCGGCGGCGAAGAAGTCAATCTCGCCGGGCACAGCTCCCAAAGAGCTCGCCGTCGGGATGGACCTCGGCCCGTACCGCCTGGTCGCGGAGCTCGGCACCGGCGGGATGGGGATGCTCTTCGTCGGTGAGAACCGGAAGATCGGCCGCAAGATGGCGATCAAGGTCCTGAACCGGGACCTGGCCCGCCGCGCCGACATTGTCCGCCGCTTCTTCGACGAGGCCCGCTCGGTCAACACCATCAGCCACGAGCACATCGTGGAGATCTTCGATTTCATCGCCGAGCCCGAGGGCTACAACTACCTGGTGATGGAGCTGCTCGAGGGCGGCGACCTCCAGCAGACTCGCGTGCAGCAAGGGCCCTACGCGCTGCGCCGCACGCTGAGCATCATGGCCCAGGTGGCATCCGCGCTGCACGCGGCGCACCAGAAGGGGATCGTCCACCGCGACATCAAGCCCGAGAATGTCTTCCTCACGCAGCGACGCGGCCAGCGCGACTTCGTGAAGCTGCTCGACTTCGGGCTCGCCAAGCTCTCCGAGAGCATGAAGGGAGGGCAGGACCGCACCCGCGCGGGGACGGTCCTGGGCACCCCGGAGTACATGTCGCCCGAGCAAGCCCGCGGCACGACCGTCGACGCCCGCTCGGACGTCTTCGCGACTGGGCTGCTCATCCACTGGATGCTCCTCGATCGGCTCCCGTGGGCGACGCGCGATCTCGAGGAGCTCCTGGCGCTGAGGGAGAAGGAACCCGCGCCGCTCCCGATGCAGACCTCTGGGGGCGAGCACCTGCCGCGCGCGCTGAGCGCGATCGTCGAGAAGTGCCTGCAGCCGCGTCCTTCGAAGCGCTTCCAGTCGTGCGCGGAGCTCGAAGCGGCGTTGAAGAGCATCGATCCGGAGGACGGGAAGCCCGCGGAGGTCTTCTCCGAGCGCACGGTGCCGATGGCCACGCTCGCGGTCATCGGCAGCCAGGCGCCCAAGGCCGCCGACACGAGCACCGCGCCGGGCAAGACGCCGGCGGGCCAAGCCCCGGCGCCTCCCAGGGACGCCGGTCCGATCACGCAGCCCGCCGTGCCCGGCGCAGGGCAGCCCCCAGCGCGGCGCGAGCGGCCCACCATTCGAAGCCAGGCGCCGACGCCCACGGACGAGCCGCGCCGCTTCGAGTTTCCGTGGCTGGCGGCGGCGATCGTGTGCAGCATGGGGCTCCTCGGGTACGCGCTCTACCGGTACCACCCGCCCGAACGGCCGGTGCTCCCCGAGGCCCCGGGCTCTCGGTACGGGGCCTCGATGATGGGGCCCAACAAGGGGCCCATCGATCCGCCGGCGGTGCCGCTCAGTCCGCCGCCGAAGCCCTAGCCGACGAGCGTCACGCGGCGGGAACGCTGCCGAAGCGGGTGCCCAGCGCGGCGCCCAGGGCCACGAACCAGCCTGTGGCCAGGACCAGCCAGCCGATCCAGGGCAGGGCAGTCAGCGCGACGACGATCGCCGTGCCCACCGCGAGGCCGAGCAAGCCGCCGCCGCGCGTGGGGATCTGGAGCCGCTGCCCCACGACCACCGACATGGCGGTGAAGCCCATGAGGACCGCAAGGGCGATGCCGAAGAATTCGACCGCGACCAGCGGGATGCCGACGAGGGTCACGATCAGGAGCACGGTGAGCACCGGGATGGCGAGCGACACGAGAAAGCCGATCAGGCCGGCGCGGACGGGCTGGCGCAGCATCGAGGCTTCGATGTTGGCGAGCTGGGTCGGCGCGGCGAAGAGCAAGAGCGCTCCCAGGCAGAAGAAGAGGACGAACTGAGCCAGCTTGCTCACCAGGAAGAGGATCGTCAGGCCGCCGGCGAAGAGGGCCGGGCCTCCGAAGGCGAAGAGGCGACCCAGTCCCAGGTTGATCTGCTGGCCGCTCACGGTCGCGCCGGGATCGAGCTCGAGCGTGCCCCCGAGCGTGACGGAGTCGCCGGTGACGCTGGTGCCCGCGCCAAGGTGAGCGCTACCGCCCACGGAGATGGCGTCGCCAGCGACGACGGCGCCGGGCTCGGTCTCGATGCTGCCCCCGATGGCGACGAGATCGTTGGTCGATGCGCCGGCGCCCACGTGAATCGAGCCGCCGACCGCCACGACGTCGCCGACCTTGCTGCCCGCGGGAATGTCGACGTCCTGGCCGAGGTGCGCCTCGTCGGGGCCATTGGACGCGTGCCGGTGGTGGTGACCCTTGCCCTTGTGGAGGCCCCTCAAGTCGATGACGACGTTGACGCCGGCGTCGCCGTTCGAGATCGCGCCGGCGTCGCCGAGCAGCGCGTCCGCTGCGGCTTCAGCCGAGTTCTCGGCCGCCTCCTTCTGCGCGTCCACGTCTTCGTCCTCGTCGGCGCGCGCCTGGGCAGCGGGCCTGGGAATGATGGCCACGGTGTCGCCGATGCGGGTGGCCTTGAGATTGGACACCGAGAGCACCGCGGTGAGGGCCTCCTCGACGCCGATCTTTCTGAACGAGAACTGGGTGGGCGCGGAGCCGGCTGGCCCGGAGTTGAGCGCGAGCCCCCAGCCGGCTGCGGCGGCGATCTCCTTGAGTGCCTCGTCAGGCGTCTTGGCCTCGACGGTGACCTTCTTGCCGGAAACGTGCGCGGGCCAGTCACCCGCCAGATCGCCAGAGCGGGTCGCGCCAGCGTCGGGGGCAGCGACGGTCAAGAGCAGCAACAGTGGAACGGAGGTGATCACGGGGTTCTCCTGGGCAGCTCAGCAACCGTGCGAGGTGAAGAGAGGAGGCTCCAGAGGGGGGCACCCAGGAGCAGCGCCGCGGCGGAGAGCGTGAGGAGCACCGAGACCTGGTCGTGCCCCTGGAGCGAGGCCTGAACCAGGCCCGCCGCGATCGCCCGTCCAGGCAGGTGGCGCAGCACCTGGAAGATCACGTTCGCTGCGTCGCTGCGCGTGAAGAGCACGGCGGCGGCGCCAGCGGCGAGAACGGCGACGAGGCTGGCCGCGAGATCATCCAGGCTCAGCCGGCGCGGCTCGGCGGGCAGGCGGGCGAGGAGGGTCGCGGTGAAGTCGAGCGGCGGTTGCGGGCGCGGGAGCTCCGCGAGGGCCGCGCTGAGCTGGCGGTAGCGCTGCGCGTTGGCCTCGCACCCGGCGCACCCCGCGAGGTGCGCCTCGGCCTGGGCGGAGAGGCGCAGCCCCTCGGCCAGCGCCTGCAGCTCGTCGTCGATCAGATGCGCGGCCGGACGCTCGGCGAACGGGGTGGGGCTCATTCGCTCGCCTCCAGTTCAGCGCGCAGCGTGCGTCGGGCGCGGTGGATCCAGGTCATGACCGTTCCGATGGGGACCCCCAGAGCCTGGGCGATGTCGCGATAGCTCAGCTGGTCTTGGTGGAAGAGCATCAGCGCGTCGCGCTGGTTCTGAGGGAGGTCGGCCAGGGCCAGGGCCACGCGGTCGCTCTGCTCGCGCACCTCGATCTGCTCCTCGGGGTGTGGGGCCGCGCCCGCCACGTGAGCGGCGGCGTCGATCTCGGAGGCGGGAGGCTGCCGGCCGCGGGCGCGAAGCTGATCGACGCAGCAGCGCCTGGCGATGGTGACGAGCCAGGGGCGCAGCGGCTGGGAGGGGTCGAACGTCGCGAGCCGCTGGTAAGCGCGCAAGAAGGCCTCCTGGGAGGCGTCGGCGGCGTCGGTGGCCCCGAGGAGCCGGTGGGCGACGCCAAACACGGCCCGCTTGTGGAGCTCGACGAGCTGGCCGCAGGCGGCGCGGTCCCCGCCACGCGCGGCGCGGCCCAGCGCATGGCTCGTAGACACAGCTC
>VFSW01005793.1_pt1 | contig 18228 bp, 12 predicted proteins | sample 5358111 | NCBI WGS metagenome assembly VFSW01 (sample SAMN11554181, study PRJNA540505) | mine drainage metagenome | isolation source: sediment from site ElyBrook_90M | place: USA: Ely Copper Mine, Vershire, VT | collected 2017
AAGACCATCGATACCGACGCCGTGGGCCGTAAGGGGCGCGATTTCCTGCGTCGGCGCTAGCCCCTGGCGAAGGTGCAAACGCGCAGCCTAGCGGACCTTCAGGAATCGATCGAAGCCGAGCCTGAGGCTGCCGAACGCGCGGCAGCGATACAAATCGCCGGCGAGCACGTCGGCATTCTGGGCAAAGTGGAGTTCGCGCAAGCTGCCGCGCTGGCCGACAGCGTAATTGGGCGTTACTGCCGGGAAGAGATCGATGCGGTCTATGTAGTCTTTAACGAGTTCAAGTCGGTGATCGCGCAGCGCTTGATCGTAGAGCAGATTCTTCCCATCGAGCAGATTGGAGAGCAGGCGGTACGGCTGGCCGAGGAACCGACGGAAGAAGAGAAAAAGAAAGCCAAAGAGGCGGCGGTAAGCGCAGGCGTTGGTATGCGGGCGACCGAGGGCGATGGGGAAGCCGGATCGCAATTCGGCACTGCACAGGTGGATTACATCTACGAGCAGTCGCCGCAGGAATTGTTCCGGGCGCTGCTGCCGAAGTATGTGAGCATTCAGATTTTCCGCGCGCTGCTGGAGTCGGTGGCCGCCGAACACGCGGCCCGTATGACGGCTATGGATTCGGCCACCAACAATGCGACCGACATGATCGATTCGCTGACGCTGGTCATGAACCGGGCGCGGCAGGCGAAGATCACGAAAGAGATCATCGAAATCGTCAGCGGCGCGGCGGCAATGTAGGGAAGCGGTTAGCTTCTAGCTACTAGCTTCTGGCAGTGCGGCGAGATTGAGATTGACAACGTTGAATCATGGGCGGGTACGAAGGCTGGTGCGCCCACAGACAAGCTAGGAGCTAGCAGCTAGTAGCTAGAAGCTAATCTATGCCACAAAACGTAGGACATGTCATCCAAATCGCGGGACCGGCGGTGGACGTGCAGTTCGCCGAGGGAAGCCTGCCTCCGATCTACCAGGCCGTGAAGGTGGTGAGCGATGGCTTCAATGTGCCCAGCCCGATTAATGTGATTCTCGAAGTGCAGCAGCACCTGGGCGAAGGCCGCGTGCGCTGCATCGCCATGGAGGCCACCGACGGCATGGTCCGCGGCATGAAGGCCATCGACCAGGGCGGCCCCATCTCCGTTCCTGTAGGCCGCGGAACTCTTGGACGCGTGATGAACGTAATCGGCGAACCGGTCGATCAACTGGGCCCCGTCGAATACAAAGAGAGAATGCCGATTCACCGTCTGGCGCCGGCATTTGACGAGCAGGCGACCACTGCCGAAATGTTTGAGACTGGCGTGAAGGTCATTGATCTCATCCAACCCTTCCTGAAGGGCGGCAAGATCGGATTGTTCGGCGGCGCGGGCGTCGGCAAGACCGTCGTGATCATGGAGTTGATCAACAACGTCGCCAAGCAGCATGGCGGTTACTCCGTGTTTGCCGGCGTGGGCGAGCGCACGCGCGAAGGCAACGACCTCTGGCTGGAAATGTCGGAGTCCGGTGTCATCAAGCCCGGCAAGCCGGCCGAATCGAAGGCCGCGCTGATCTACGGGCAGATGACCGAGCCTCCAGGCGCGCGTCTCCGCGTTGCATTGACTGGGCTGACAGTCGCGGAATACTTCCGCGATGCCGAAGGCGCGGATACGCTGCTCTTCATCGATAACATTTTCCGCTTTACGCAAGCTGGATCCGAAGTCTCGGCACTGCTGGGTCGTATGCCTAGCGCGGTAGGCTACCAGCCCAACCTTGCCACGGAAATGGGCGAACTGCAGGAGCGCATTACATCCACCAAGAAAGGCTCAGTCACGTCGGTGCAGGCGATTTATGTGCCGGCTGACGACTTGACCGATCCCGCACCGGCGACGACTTTCGCCCATCTGGACGCGACGACTGTGCTTTCTCGCGCTCTGACGGAAATCGGAATCTATCCGGCTGTCGATCCCCTGGCTTCGACCTCGCGCATTCTCGATCCGCGCATCGTCGGCCAGGAGCACTACGACGTCGCGCAGATGGTGAAGAAGACTCTGCAGACCTACAAAGATCTGCAGGACATCATCGCCATTCTCGGCATCGACGAACTGAGCGAAGATCAGAAGCTGACCGTCGCCCGGGCCCGCAAGATTCAACGCTTCCTGTCGCAACCGTTCCACGTAGCCGAGCAGTTCACCGGCGCAGCGGGACGCTACGTGAAGATTGCCGACACGGTAAAGGGCTTCAAGGCGATCGTCGAAGGCAAGTACGACGACATCCCCGAGCAGGCGTTCTATATGAAGGGGCCGATCGAGGAAGTGCTCGAAGCCGCAGAGAAGATGAAGGCAGCAGCGTAGAAGTAGTCAGTGGCCAGTCGGTGAATTGAATGAGAACTGAGTACGGGGTGCCGAGTACTGAGAACTGATGCCCGATACTTTCCAACTCGAAATCGTCACGCCGGAGAAGAAAGTCGTCGACACGGCGGCCGAGGAAGTCCAGATTCCCGGCAAGAACGGGTATCTAGGCATTCTGCCGGGGCATGCGCCGCTGATTACCGAACTGGCCGTCGGCGAGATTACCTTCCGCGAAAACTCCACCGACCAGCGGCTTGCCGTGGCCTGGGGTTTCGCAGAGGTTCTGCCGAACAAGGTGACGATTCTGGCGGAAACGGCGGAGCGTCCGGCTGAGATCGATGTCGAGCGCGCGTGCAAAGCCAAAGAGCGCGCCGAACAGCGGCTGACGAGCGGCGATACCTCAGTCGACGTCGAGCGCGCGCTGTATGCGCTGCATCGCGCGGAAGCGCGGCTGGACGTGGCAGAAACCGCGAAGTAGTCCCCTCCTGTTTCGAGTTCCCACGTGATTCGTAGAGGCGTAGCTCGCTACGTCTCTGCTTGCGGTATCCCCAAAAACGGCGAGAGAGAAGTTGCAGGCAACGTCTCCTACGCTGCCGCGTGTGACCTTATACAATAGGGCCGCCTATTGAGCCTAGGAGATGGCAGCCATGAAGCTTTACTCCGCCCTGATTGTTTCTTGTTTCTTCCTTTTCCCCTCTCCGGCGCAGCCGCAGCAGACCAAACCCGCACAGGCACCGCCGCCGCAAATGCCACCGCCGCTGGTTACGCCGGAGGTTCACTCCGACAATAGCGTGACGTTCCGCTTCCGCGGGCCCAACGCGCAAGAAGTCAAGCTCACACAGGAAGGCGCTGAGCCTCTTCCCATGCAGAAAGACGAGACGGGCGTCTGGACGGTGAACACGGCCCCTCTTCCGCCGGACTATTACGGATACTCTGTCGTCGTAGACGGCGTGCGCTCGATCGATCCGTACAATCATCTGCTGAAGCCGAACCTGCTCAACACGGAGAACATGGTTCACGTTCCCGGCCCCGCATCACTGCCGTGGGAGATGAACGATGTGCCGCACGGCGAAATCCACCATCATTTCTACCGGTCCGCGGTGGCCGACGACCAGCGCGACTATTACGTCTACACCCCTCCCGGCTACGATCCCGCAGCGAAAAAGACTTATCCCGTTCTCTACCTGCTGCATGGCTACAGCGACGATGCGAGCGGCTGGACGGCGGTCGGCCGCGCCAACGTGATCCTCGATAACCTCATCGCCCAGGGCAAAGCCAAGCCGATGATCGTCGTGATGCCGCTCGGCTACGGCACGATGGAAATCATCCGGCTCGGGTGGGGCGCATGGAGCCATACGGATGTGCGCGATCAGAATTTCTCCAGGTTCCGCGAGGCGCTGCTCACGGAGGTCATCCCGAAGGTCGAGAGCGAATACAGAGTGACAAAAGACCGCAACTCGCGCGCCATCGCCGGCCTTTCCATGGGTGGATCGGAGTCGCTGTTGACTGGCCTGAACAATCTCGACAAGTTCGCTTGGGTGGGGGCGTTCAGTTCAGGTGGCATCCCGGACGACTTCGCTAAGGACTTTCCCGGACTCGATGCCAAAGCGAATCAGCAACTCAAGTTGTTATGGATCGCCTGCGGTACCGAGGACCGGCTCATCATGCTCAATCGCAATCTGCGCGCATGGTTGAAGGAGAAGGGCATCCAGCACACCGACATCGAAACGCCCGGCATGCATACGTGGATGGTGTGGCGCAGGAATCTGGCGGAGTTCGCGCCGTTGCTGTTCCGCTAGCTTTCGCGAGAACTATTTCGTAGAGACGTTGCTCGCAACGTCTCTCTCTCTCTCTCTCTCTCTCTCTCACCACATCGGGCACACTGCAAGCAAAGCCGTAGCAAGCTACGGCTCTACGAGACAAAATCGATGGTTACGGAACGTTTGCGTGATCGCGCGTTTCCGCCGGCACATATTTCACCGCCGCCGTCCGCTCCAGCTTGTCCCACGCGAACTTCCGTCCTTCTACCGCGCGCTTCAGCGTCTTGAACAGCACTACCGAAAATAACTGCCGGTACGCGAAGCGCTGCAGCCAAACCTGGCCGAGCAGCAAGACATCTTCTTTGTCGTCAGGACGCCGGCGTTCGAGTGCGAACGCAATGGCCGACGCGAAGAAGTCGATCACTAGGAACGCAAAGAAAAACAGCACGAGTTTGTGGAAGCTGGCCGGATCGGTCGAATCCGGGTGGAAGTGCTTCTGAATGAAATACCAGATCGTGCCCACGGCGAACATGATGTCGATCAGCGGAGACACCAGCGGCAAGAGAATCTGGAAGATCACGATATTCGGCAACGCGACCCAGCCGAGCGCACCTTTGCGAGCCATGACGCCGCGGTGTTTGTAGACCGCCTGCAAGATTCCGAATGACCAGCGGAAACGCTGGCGCATCAGGCCATTCGCATTGGTCGGCGCTTCGGTGTAGGCGAGCGCCATGTCCTCGTACTCCACGCGATATCCGCGGCGCAGTAGAGCCATCGTCAGGTCGGCATCCTCGGCCACGGTATCGATGTGGTATCCGCCGACTTCGCGCACAGCCGCAACGCGCCAAGCGCCAATCGCTCCCGGTACCACACTGACCGCGCCCAGCACATCGAGGGCACGCCGCTCGAAGTTCTGGCTCGTGATGTATTCCAGCGCCTGCCAGCGCGTCCAAAGATTCACGCGGTTGCCGACCTTGGCGTTGCCCGCAATCGCACCCACTTTCGGATTGATGAAGTGCGGCACGAGCCGCGAAATTGCGTCCGGCGCAATGATTGTATCGGCGTCGATGCCGACGAAAAGCTCCGCGTCTCCTATATGCTCGATGCCGTAGTTTAACGCCTCAGCCTTGCCGGAGTTCTTTTTGCCGAGGATCAGTACCTTCCCCGCAGCAGCCTCCGCCTTGAACGCGTTGCGGGCAACCTCCAGCGTGCGGTCTTTGGAGCCGTCGTCAATCACAATTACGCGCAAGTTCGGATAATTCGAATTCAGCGCAGCACGCACAGTGCGCTCAATGACTTTTTCCTCGTTATACGCAGGAATCAGGACCGCAACTTTCGGTTTGTAAGAGGCCACTTCCGCGGGCTTGCCGAAAATCTTTTCGTGCACGCGATCGTAGACCGCCGCCGCTCCGATGAAGAGTAGCCGGCCAGTCATGAGCAGATCGCCAACCAGGAAAATCCATGTAATGCCGAAAATCGCTGCGTCGAAAAGCCAGAAGCCCAGCCGGTCAAGCCGCGCCGCCCACAGCTCTCCGCGGGGTAATGGCGCCATCACGTCTGCTTTTTGCATGCCCAGAAGTTCGTAGACAGGGGCGACCTCATATCCCCGTGCCCGAATGCCGTCAATAATCGCGGGCAGCGCCTTCACGGTTTCTGCCCGATTCCCGCCGCCGTCGTGCAGCAGCACGATATTACCGCAGCGCAGGTTTTCGACGCGGCAGGGGGGAAGATGCGACAACACATAAGAAGAGATTTCCTCGGCGGTGCGCCGCCCGTGAACCTCGCCGGGATCGTTAAGATTCCAGTCGTTCGGATCGATCCGGTTCCCGACCGTGATGTAGCCCATCTCCTGCGGAATCTCCAGCGGGCGCACCTGGTCCGCCGTGTCGGGTTCTTCGTCAATCGCGTAGGGCGGCCGCATCAGCGTGGCGCGAATCCCCATCAGACTGGCGAACAGCCGTTCGGTAAGATTCAACTCCACCTTCATATACGACGTGGAGATACCGCTGACGTCGGGATGGGTAAACGTGTGATTCCCGATGGTGTTGCCTTCGCTGTAAATCCGTTTCGCAATGCTGGAAAACTTGTCGGTCTGGATCCCGATCAGAAAAAAAGTAGCGGTGGCGTGCTTGGCCTTGAGCACGTCCAGAATCTTGGGCGTCCATTCCGGGTCGGGACCGTCATCGAATGTGATCGCAACTTTGTTCGGACTGTAGCCATAACGCCCGACGCGATAAGGTTCCGGAAGATTCTGGAAGACCTCGTCGCTGATCATCTTGCTGTTGACATCGACCGTCAGATCGCGGGTTCCGTGCGCCGGCTTCTCTTCAATGCGAAGAATTTCTCCCTGCCCCTCCATGTCGACGTCGGCTCCGGGAGGCACGTCGCGCAGCTTGTCGGTTGCGCCGGGGTCACCCGGCATGTCCCAGATTCGCCACAAGGACCGGTCTTCGCTGCCGAGGCGCCAGAGAGCAAAGGTGTGAATGCCGAGGCTCTGCGCGGAGCGCATGGCGTTGAGCGCCGTTACCGCATCGGTGAACCAGACATCGTGCTGCAGGTTTCGCTCATCGAGATAGCTGAAGTGCGGATTCATCGCGTCATCGTCGAAGTTGACATCCTCATCGGAATCGCGCGCCGCCAGCCATGCGTCCTGCACGCTGACCCCAACGTCGTGAACGTCGGGAGGCAGTTTCCCGTTTTTGGGCTTCAGTACCCAGTCGTAGCCGTAGTTCGCAATCGCACAGATGATTTTGTCTCTAGGGATGACGCTCTCGTCATATTTCAGATTGTCGACAAACCAATCCTGAGAAGCGACCGCACCCGAGGCCCCGCCGGGAAAGTGCTCGTCGTAATTCATCAACACGACACCGTCGGCGGCTGCCGCGATCGACGGATAGTCATATTCTCCATTGTGCGGCGGCACGGCCACATAGAGCTTCATGCCGCGCGCATGCAGATCGCCCGAGAGTTCCCGCAACAAGCTGACGTATCCCGGCTGGCCCTCCGCAGGGAACGACTCGAAGTCGATCATCAGCCCGTGATATCTGCCCGAGGATAGAAACAGTCCCACCTGGTTTCGAAAGAGCGCCCGCGCGTCGGGGCTGTTCAGGAAGCCAGCAATGTCTCCGCTCCAGTTGGTCCCGTCGGAGTTGTTTACCATCGGAAAGACTTCCATTCCCGGGTCTTCCGACTTAAGAAATGGCATAACGCGGTCGTCCACCGGAAGGACAGTCGTTCCTCGAATTACATCGAAATATTTGTTGGTCTGGTCGTCGACGCCCTGCAGGTGCCCGTCGGCGGTAAGCACGTGCAGCCAGTCGGGATAAAGAATGTCAATCTGATGAGCGTAATCGCGCAGGGAAGAAAAGCTGGCCGCATCCCAGGGTACGTAAAACGCAGCCCGAATGCCTTCCGACTGATTGAGCGTGACTTGCGAGGCTGCCAGTTTGGATCGGCGATGAGAGCGGGCGGCAGCTTTCTTCAGCCGTTCATGAGCCTTTTGCCGTTCACTCTCTTTCAAGGCCTTTAAATTTCTGCGCTGCGGGTAGAACAGAAGCCCCGGCAGAGGCTCATCCCGGAGGGCGGTATAGACAAAAACAATGATCAGCGCGGAAACCACGACGGCTGTCACGTCGAGCAATCGCCGCAGGCGTTTCCACCGGGCGCGCTGCGGATCATAAAAAACTGGGTGAGCCATGAGGACGAGTGCATCGTATGCCGCGCGCGGCACACGGTCAATTCTCGGAGAGACAGGGTGAGTGCTCTGACTTGTAAGATGCACTTTCCCTGCCCCGGGATTCCCCCAAACGCGCTATCATTCGCAGCGTGCAAGAACTACTGGCGCCGCAGTTTGGAGGGAAGAACGCGCGGTTTTTTGCCGCCGCAACCCTGGCGGGACTGGCCCTGCGGCTCTTCCTGGTTTTCCGTTTTCCGGCCATTGTGGACGATTCGCGGCTCTACGCCGATATCGCCAAAAACTGGCTCCAGCACGGAATCTACGGCGTCACCAATTCCGGGGTGCTCAAGCCGACGCTCTCCAGGCTGCCGGGATATCCCGCCTTTCTCGCCGCTATCTTCACCATATTTGGGTTCGACAATTTCCGCGCCGTCCTGCTCGTTCAGGTGCTGTTCGATCTGGCCACTTGCTTCCTGATTGCCGATATGGCGCGGCGTTTATTCTCTGATCGAGCGGCGAAAGCTGCGTTCCTCATGGCCGCCGTTTGTCCCTTTCTGGCCAATTATGCAGCGGCCGCACTCACAGAGACTCTGGAGATCTTTTTCACCGCCATGGCTCTGGATCTGGTTTTCAGCGGATTGGGCGTTGGTGGTTCAGTCACACATCCGCTCCGCGCATGGGCCGGTTGCGGCCTCGCGATCGGCGCCAGCATTTTGCTCCGGCCCGATGGCGGGATTGTGCTGGCAGTGATTGGCGTATACCTGTTCTGGTTGCTCCTGCGCGGCTTGCGCGCACAGTATGAAGAGAAATATCTCACTTTGGTCCCGCGCACCATCATCGCAGCCGGCCTGCTCGTCGCCGTCTGCGCCCTCGCTCCACTCATCCCATGGACACTGCGCAACCTGCGCACGTTCCATCGCTTTCAACCTTTAGCGCCCCGTTACGCGAACGACTCCGACGAACCGCCCTTGATGGGATTCAATCGCTGGGCAAAAACCTGGATGGCCGAATACGTATCGGTCGAGGAGATTTACTGGAACGTCCCGGGAGACGAAATTGACATAACACACCTCCCTCGTCGCGCATTTGATTCGCCGCAACAGCGCGAAGAAACCAGCCAGATTTTCGCCGATTACAACCGCGACCACGACGTGCCCCCGGAACTCGATGCCCGCTTCGCTGTTTTAGCTGCCGAGCGAATTCATGCCGCACCGCTTCGCTATTACGTGTGGCTCCCAGCCCTGCGCATCGCCGACATGTGGCTGCGCCCCCGGACGGAAATGTTTCCCCCGGACCCGCGCTGGTGGAACTTCGATGATGACGGCCGCTGGCTCGCTCTCAGCCTGGGGTTTGGCGTGATCAATCTGTCATACGTCGCGATGGGCGTCGCAGGACTAACCCGCAGCCGCGAATTTTTTGGCATCGGACTATTTGTTTTGTTTCTGGCCCTGCGCTCCCTTTTTCTGGGAACCCTCGAAAATCCCGAGCCTCGCTACACTCTCGAATGCTATCCCGCGGTCATAGTCCTGGCTGCGGGCCTCTTTCATCGCCGTGCATAAATTTCCAGCCGCAAAAATTGCAAAATTCAACTTGAACATTGCGATGACGAAGTTGCACAATAGCCCCCCATCGGGTCCCCAGGGTCTCAGCGGTCTCAAACTCCTGGGCAAAACGTAATCGGAATTCGAAACCCCTTTTGGGGCGAAGGGAGCTTCCTATGCGTTCTCGCTCATGGCAATTGGCAGTATGGATTGGCGCTTTCCTCGCGCTCGGCACGCTGGCCTTTGCGCAATCCGCAACCACCTCTCTGCGCGGCACCATTTCGGACGCCCACGGTGCGGTGGTGCAGGGTGCAACGGTTACATTGAAGAACTCAGCAACTGGATTTTCGCGGACGATAAAATCAAGCGGTGACGGCGTGTATCAGTTCCTCGAAGTCCCTCCGGCTACGTATACGCTCACCGTGGATGCGCCCGGATTTGCCACGCTCAAACGGGACAGGGTCACGTTGCAGGTCAGCCAACCAGCTACGCTCGACCTCGCAATGTCGGTGCAGGGAGCAACCGTAGTCGTCGAGGTGTCGGGTGAAGCCGCCCTCGTAAACACGACCGACGCCAGCCAGGGCAATGTCTTCAACAGCCCCCAGCTCACGAGTCTTCCATCTGAGGGCCGCGACCCGGTCAGCATTCTGAGCCTTCAAGCCGGCGTCACGTACCTTGGGTCGAACACGAATCAGGACAACAGCAAGCCGAATCAAACCGAAGACAGCCGTGGCGGGGCGGTGGCTGGCGCTCGTAGCGACCAGACTAACGTGACCGTGGATGGATTGGACAACAACGACCAGTTACAAGGGTACGCGTTCCAAGGTGCGCTGAGGGTCCCGCTCGACTCAATCCAGGAGTTCCGCGTCACCACAACCAATTCCAACGCCGATACCGGCCGCTCCTCCGGCGCGCAGGTCAACATGGTGACCAAGAGCGGCACCAACAGTTTTCATGGCACACTTTACGAGTACAACCGCTCCAATATCGGCCAAGCCAACGATTGGTTTAATGAGCAAGCACAGATCCGGGCAGGGGAACCCAATAAGCCCGGCGTCCTGCACCGAAATACCTTCGGTGCGTGGGTCGGCGGGCCAATCAAGAAAGATCAGTTGTTCTTCTTCGGCGGTTATGAAGGGCAACGGACCAACGAAGCGATACAAACGACCCACATTGTCCCAAGCGCGGCTCTGCGGCAGGGCATCATCCAATATCCCTGCGGTTCGGATCCGCTGTGTGTAAATGGGTCCAATGCGAACTACAGCGTCTCGAATGGCATCGCGACCGTAACGCCCGCCGGTCTATCCAATATCGATCAGAACTGTGCATCGGCTACACCAGCGACCTGTAATTGGACGTCTGCGGGATATCCATACAATGGCGGTGCCGATCCCTATGTCGCCGACATAAACGGTTCCAACCCCGGCGCTATCTTCACGAAGTATCCCATGCCGAACACCGATTCTGTGGGGGATGGTCTCGACTATCGTGGGTTTACGTTCGCAGCACCCAATCCCACAAAGCATGACACGTATATTCTCAAGCTGGACTACAAACTCACACAAAACGGCAACCACACTCTGTTTGTGAAAGGTCACCTGCAAAACTGGCACAGCCAGTCGCCGCCGCAATTTCCGGGTCTGCCGCCCAACGATTTCGTGACGGACAATAGCAAAGGGCTCTTTGTTGGCTACACGGCCCTGTTTACCAACACGTTCATCAACAACCTGCGATATGGCTTCATTCGGCAAGGCCTCGGCGACACCGGCCTGGGTGTCTCAGATTACAACTACTTCCGCGGGATGGCCAACTTCCAGGGAGCGGGTTTCACCCCTACAACCTTGACGAACGTGCCGGTCCACAACATTGTGGACGACGTGAGTTGGACCAAGGGCAAGCACACGATCCAGTTTGGCGGAAATCTGCGCGTCATCTCTGATAACCGCACGGGAAATGCGTCAAACTTCTCAAATGCATTTACGAACGTTTACTGGTTGGATAACGCCGGAATCGCAAACACTGGAAGCAGCCTGGATCCGGCCATCGGGGGATATCCTTCGGTCGATTCCTCTTGGGGCGTTAACTACGATTTCGCAATGGCCGCTCTTGCGGGCCTGCTGACTGAAACCAATAAGGTCTACAACCAGGACAAGACCGGCCACTTTTACAACCCGGGCGACATGATCACCCGCAATTTCAGGAGCCACGAGACCGAGTTCTACCTGCAGGACGCATGGCGCGTCACCCCGAACCTGGTGCTCACCGGAGGCGTTCGGTATTCGCTGCTCCAGCCGCCTTATGAAACGAATGGCAACCAGGTGTCGCCAAGTATCAGCCTGAATAACTGGTTCAAAGAACGCGGCACCGTCATGCGTCAGGGGAGCTTTCTTAATTCCCAGAGCTCCGGAGGGCTGGTGCAAATGTCTCTCGGCGGGCAGGCGAACGGAAAGCAGCCCTACTGGGCTTGGGACTACAAAGACATCGCGCCTCGTTTCGCATTTGCATATTCGCCGCACGCCGAGAGTGGTCTCCTGCACACCCTCTTCGGCGGTGCGGGAAAGAGCTCAATTCGCGGCGGCTACGGAATTTATTATGACCACTTCGGCGAGGGTATCGTAAACAGCTTCGACCGGAACGGGTCATTCGGTCTGACCACTGCGCTCAACAATCCCGCTGGTACCCAGGATGTGGACTGCACGCCGCGTCTCACGAGCCTCTACACCTTGCCATCTGCATCGGGTACTTTCTGCGGCCAACAGGTGGTTGGCCCGCCGCCAGCCGCTTTTCCAGGCTTGGTCACACCCCCGACCCTGCTTAACCCTGGGTCCTTCTCCATTTACTGGGGCTTGGATGACAGGCTGAAAACTCCCTACTCGCACGTATTTGACTTGTCCATCACCCGTGATCTTGGCAGGAATTTCGTGTTTGAGGCTACTTACATCGGTCGGCTTGGCCGTCGTTTGCTGCAAGAGGAAGACCTCGCTATGCCGCTGGACGTCGTCGATCCGGCATCGAAGATGAACTACTTCGCGGCGGCAACCATGCTTACGAAGGCTGCCAATGCTGGCACCGACATCAGTGCGCTGGCTTCCATACCATTCTGGCAGAATCTATTTCCGAAGGCCGCCGGAAAGCCTGGGTTCGGAATTGGCGGTGGCTTGGGATGCGCCCCGAACGCAGGGAACCTGGCTTCGAGCTCCTTCACGGCGACGCAGGCCATGTATGACATGTTTTCTTGCTTTGCTGGCAACGAAACCACGGCCTTGTTCATTGCAGATCTTCCTCAGGGCTACAACAACAACGACTGCGCTCCGGCCTGCTCTACTCTGAATGGAGCTTACGGACCGTTCCATTTCTGGGACGATCAGTTCTCTTCTCTCTACGCCTGGCGCAGCATCGGCAATAGCTCTTATAACGGCTTGCAGCTCACGCTTCGTCGCGCCATGACCTCTGGATTGCAATTCGACTTTAACTACACCTACTCCAAATCCATCGACATCGGCTCGGATGCCGAGCGCATTAACCTGTTTGAGGGGTTTGGATTCGCCAGCCAGATCATCAATTCCTGGTCTCCTGATCAACTGCGGGCAGTATCGGACTTCGACATGACGCATCAGATCAGCGCCAACTGGGTCTACGAACTTCCCTTTGGCCGGGGGCGCCGCTTTGGAACCGGCGCGAACAAATTCGTGGATGCCGTCTTCGGAGGCTGGGGACTTTCCGGCATCTTCCACTGGACAAGTGGACTGCCATTTACGATGGCTTCCGGAGCCGGCTGGTCCACCAACTGGGAGTTGGAGGGTGCCGCCGTTCAGACTGGAGCCCCTGGCAAGATCGGCGTCTTCAGGGATTCTTCGGGCAATCCCAACATGTTCCAAAATCCTACCCAGGCACTTGGCGCGTTCCGGGTCCCCTATCCTGGAGAGTCGGGACAGCGTAACAACTTGCGGGGGCCGGGTTACCTGGAACTGGACAGCGGCCTGTACAAGAGTTGGAAGATCACCGAACAACAGAACCTGAAGTTCGCTTGGGAAGCGTTCAACCTTACCAACACGCCTAGGTTCGATGCAGCCCAGGCTGCGTTCCAGTTCGGCCTCACATTCGGCGAGTTTGGCGCCTACACCAATACGCTGAGCGTCCCGCGCGTTATGCAATTCTCACTGCGGTATGAGTTCTGACGAGAGTTCCACAGAAATCTGGGGCGGAGAAATCCGCTCCAGATTTTTGGTTGCGCGGACTAATCTCACTGAGAAATGTGGTTACGCCAGCGGCGAGTCGCTCATCCGGAATCTTGTCCGCACATGCTCCGAGATCAATTCAATCGCTGTGCGGTTTTTGACCGGATCTTCCTGCGCCAGGTATTTCATGGCTTCGACGAGCAACCGTTGCCCATCGACATAACGCGGATCGGAGGTGCGTTCCCGGCGTTTGTTTCCCAGCTTAGGAGGGACAGTAATCGTAAAAACCTTGGCCATGAATGAACCCAACAGAAGGTGCGGTCAGTATATCGTTCGACATGCAAATTTCAGCACATTTCTTGCCCTTTATATTCAATGACTTAACCCTTGGGTGAAATCGTCTGCGTCTTGCTCGTGGTTCTTAGCTTGAAGACTTCGTCCGGAATCTTCTTGCCATTCACTTGAATATCCGAGTATTTGGCCAGCCGGTAATCGCCCTGCGGCTGAAAGAATTGCTGCTGTACTGAAATGCCGCGCTCCAGATCGATCCATAGAAAAATCTGGCTGTAGGTATTGCGCACCTTTGCGGACTTCGGCACCAGTTGCAGTTTCGCCGTCGCGATGCCGTTGATCGTCTCCGGCCCCACATAGGTCACGTCAAACGATTTTTGCAGATCGTCCCCGCTCCCGCCGAATCCGAGAACCAGATAACTCTCAAATTCAGAACGGTTCTTGCCTAGGTCGAACTCCGTGACCTGGTCTATTTTGGGCTGATACAGGCGAACTTTCCCGCCGCTGAAGAGCACGTATTTCGGCTCGTTCTTCAGATCGGACACACTGGTTCCGGTCTTCTTGACCTCGGCCATCATTTCGATGTCCTTGCTCGTGCGGCGGTAATAAATGGTGCCGGTCTCGACGTCGTCGACCTCATCGATGACCTTCGCGTAGGTGTCCCACTCGAACTCTGCCTGCGTCGTGCGGAAGTTGGCGGCGACGGCGTCCATCTTCTTCAGCACGGCGTCCAGGGCAGCGGGTTTGGTCCGGGGTGCCGAAGCGAAGCCGAGAAAGCTGGACGCTAGCGTGATGGTGAACAGCAGAGAGAGACGTTTCATTCGGACTTTCTTTTTCGCTTGCTGATGGAACCGCGCCTACTCCCGCTTGGCAAGAATCTTGTAGCTCTGCACCTTGCCTTTTTGATCGAAAACCGCTTCGTAACTCACAATCGAAACCGCACCCGAAATCGGCTCGATGATGTGCTGTAACTGCTCCCGCACCGACGGGTCATCGCCCGGTGTTACGGCGCTGGCCGCGACCTGATAGAACAGGCGGCCCTCGTTGTCGGCCGTTACGACCACTTCAGTCGGATGCGGATTCCGGGAGATGGGTTTGTCATTGAAGTTGATCACGCGCGGTGAAAACAGCACAAAGATCAGGATCACCGTCACCATGATGTCGTAATGGAGAGTGCCCCGTTCGTGCTGCCAGAGAATGTATCCGCGGATTGTTCGCCAGATGGCGTTCATGGGCACGGGCGCGCCGGGCGCTGCGGTCGTGAGTTCTGCTCTATGCAAGTTTACAGCTCCTAGCCTCTAGCTACTAGATCTACAGCTTCACCCTCAGCGTTTTGGCTTAGCTAGCAGCTAGAAGCTTTTCTTCGTAATTCGCTCGGCCCCAATATACGGCCGCAGCGCCTCGGGAATCACCACGCTCCCGTCGGATTGCTGGTAATTCTCCACAATCGCCACCCAGGTGCGGCCCACGGCCAGCCCGCTGCCATTCAGCGTGTGGACGAACTCCGTCTTATTCTTGCCCTCCGGACGATAGCGAATGTTGGCTCGCCGCGCCTGGTACGCCTCGAAATTCGAGCACGAAGAAATCTCGCGGAACAACTGCTGTCCGGGAAGCCATACTTCAATGTCATAGGTCTTCGCCGAAGATGGGCCCATGTCTCCGGTACACAGTGTTACTACCCGGTAGTGTAGGCCGAGTCTTTGTAGAACTTCCTCGGCATTGCGCGTGAGCTTCTCATGTTCTTCATAGGAATGCTCCGGGTGCGCAAACTTCACGAGCTCAACCTTCTGGAACTGATGCTGCCGGATGATTCCGCGCACGTCTTTCCCATACGATCCGGCCTCGCTGCGGAAGCAAGGAGTATACGCCGTCAGTGAAATCGGCAGCCGCGCCTGCTCCAGAACTTCGTCGCGATAGAGATTCGTAACCGGCACCTCCGCGGTAGGAATCAGCCAAAGATCTTTCTCGCCGTGCGGCACGCGGAAAAGATCCGATGCAAATTTGGGCAGCTGCCCCGTGCCATACATCGAATCCGAATTCACCAGATACGGCGGCAAAACTTCAGTGTATCCATGCTCGCGCGTGTGCAGGTCAAGCATGAAATTCATCAGCGCCCGCTCCAGCTTCGCACCCAGGTCCCAGTACACGGCGAATCGCGCTCCGGTGAGCTTCACCGCTCGTTCCAGATCGAGAATACCGAGATCGGGCCCGAGATCCCAATGAGGCTTAGGAGTGAAGTCAAACGAAGGCGGCGCACCCCAGCGCCGGACTTCGACGTTATCGTCTGCACTGTGTCCGACCGGCACGCTGGCATGCGGCAGATTCGGGATGCCCGCGAGAATGTCGCGCAGCCGCGCATCAAGCTCTCCCGCAGTCTTTTCGAGTTCGGAAATCCGCTCGCGCAGTTCCTTCGTCTGCGCAATGGCCGTGGTCGCGTCCTGGCCCGCCTTCTTCAGCTTCGCAATTTCTTCCGACGCCTTATTGCGCTGTGCCTTGCTGGTCTCGGCCTCGGTAATCGCCTGCCGCCGCTGTGTGTCCACCTCGCGGAAATCCCTGAGCACGGCAGCCGGATCCATGCCGCGCTGGCGCAGCTTCTCCTCTACCAACGGCAGGTTTTCGCGAACAAAATTCAGGTCAAGCATGGGAAGTCAATACTGTATCGGAAAACAGGCGGAGAATGCACGCTTGCACCGCCGAGACTTCTTGAAACCCGAACCACCTGGTGAGATCATGATCGCAGCAGAAGAGGTGCGCCATGGCCGCGAATCGCCATCCCGGAATTACCATGCACAAGCTTTCTTTCGGTGGCGGATTTGTGGGACTGCTTTTCGCCGCCGGCAGCGCGCTGATTTTTGTATTGGGCTTTCCCACCCTGTGGTATTTCGTTGCCTTCGCCTTTGGCTTGGGAGTTGGAATTGCCGTTCTTCTTAGACTAACCCGCGAGCACACAACCGCGCGCAACCAGCCGCTGTCGATTATGACCGTCTCTGATCGAGCCGATACTTCCGGGGCCGGGGGACGAGAGAAATCGCACAAGTTGCACCGCATCGTGCCTCAAGTCGCCTCGGCGTAGCCCCGGCGCCGCCGCACCTTGAAAGACAACGCGTCCAGCTTCATCTCTCCTTTTGGCATATTCCGCACGTCTGTGTAAACTACGTTCGCCATGAGATCATCCCCCAGGTCTGGCCGGGTCCTCCTCTTCTTATTGGTCTTAACTTGCATCAGCCTGCCGGTTTCCGGTTTCGCTTCGGCCTATAACGGTCATCCCAAGCTGGTGGTAGTAATCGTCATTGACCAGTTCCGCGGAGACTACCTCGATCGCTATCGCGACGAGTTCGGCGATGGCGGCTTCCGCACCTTCCTCGATCACGGCGCCTACTTTCCCAACTGTAATTACAACTACGCCAACACGCGCACGGCTCCCGGACACTCGACTTTGTTCACCGGCGCCTACAGCAACGGCCACGGCATCGTTGCCAATGAATGGTGGGACCAGAAAAAGAAACGCATGGTGACCTCGGTCGAAGACGATGACACGAAGTTGGTCGGGGTCTCCGGCGATCAGCCCGGAGCGTCGCCGCACAACCTCATGGCCGACACAATCGGCGACGAGCTCAAGCTGGCCACACAGGGTAAGTCCCGAGTCTTTGGAGTCTCGTTGAAAGACCGCGCCGCGATCCTTCCCGGAGGTTTTGCCGCCGATGCAGCCTACTGGATCGATCCCAAGAGCGGCGCCTTCATCACCTCGACTTATTACCGTAACGATCTCCCCCGCTGGGTGCAGGATTTCAACTCCAGCCGTCCCCAGAAATATTGGGATCGCGAATGGAAAAATTCGCAAGGAATAGTCCTGCGCTCGACCGCGCACCGCAAAAGCAAAGACGGCTCCGAAGCGGGTTTCTTCGAAGTGGTTGGCTCAACCGCATTCGCCAACGAATATGAGTTCGAGTTCGCCAAGGAACTGATGGTCTACGAAAACGTGGGCCGCGGTCCTGCCACCGACTTCCTTTCGATCAGCCTCTCGGCCAACGACATTGTCGGCCACCAGGTCGGTCCGGATTCGCCCGAGATGCACCAGATGGCCCTCGATCTCGATCGCCAACTTGCCGACTTCTTCAATTATCTCGGCCATCAGATCGGGCTGGCCAACGTATGGATCGCCCTCTCGGCCGACCACGGCGTCTCTACGTTTCCCGATGCCGTGAAGAAGCTGCACATTCCCGCTGCGAATCTTGGCAACGCGAAATTGCAGGAGCAGATCAACAATATTTTGACCGCGAAGTATTCTCCCAGTCACCCGGCGTCGTATGTGAAGCTGGACTATCCGCTCGCCTGGCTCGATCCGGATGCCTTCGCCGCCGCTCACGTCAAACAGCAGGATGCCGAAGCCGCAGTCGGCGAGGCCATGAAGCAGGCCGGCCTGCGCGGCTTCTACACCAAGTCGCAACTGGCGGAAGGAGAAGTCCC
>VFSW01005794.1_pt1 | contig 18226 bp, 19 predicted proteins | sample 5358111 | NCBI WGS metagenome assembly VFSW01 (sample SAMN11554181, study PRJNA540505) | mine drainage metagenome | isolation source: sediment from site ElyBrook_90M | place: USA: Ely Copper Mine, Vershire, VT | collected 2017
ACGACGGCCATTGAGCACATCATGCTGGACAGCCTCGATCGCATCGAGGTGGTACGCGGCAACGTCAGCAGCCTGTATGGTTCGGAGGCCATAGGCGGCGTGATCCAACTGTTCACCAAGCATGGTTCAGGCACTCCCGCCTTCAACGCCAGCACGGGCATGGGGAACCACAACACACAGCGGGTGGCAACGGGATTTTCCGGCGAGGTGAATGACACTTCCTTCAGCGTGAATGCCGGCCGCGTCAGAACCGACGGCGTGTCGGCGATGAACCCGTTACTCATGCCGAAAGCCAACCCCAACAACAACGGTTATGACAACGGCACCCTGGATGCGCAAATCAAACATGCCCTCAACGCGGATCATGCCTTGTCCGCCTCGGTGTTCAGCACACGCGGCAACATCTCCTATGACAGCGCCTTTGGCTTGCCAACCGACCTTAATGACACCGTAGAGAATCTCGAGAAACTCTCGCTGGCATCGGATGATCAGCTCGGCGCGATGTGGCACAGCCAGGTGCGTCTGGCGCAAGGCATCGACGACAGTCACACCTACAAAAACGGCGCGGAGGTCTCGCGTTATCAAACCCAGAGCAATCAGCTGGCTTGGCAGAACAATCTCAGGGTCGCAGACGGTCAACAGTTGAGTTTGTCGGCGGAATATTTGGCACAGGCAGTTACATCCACCGTGTTCTTTTCGCAAACCTCGCGCACCGTAAATAGCGCGTTGGGCGGATATACCGGCGAATTTGGCGCGCAGCAAATCCAGCTCAATGTGCGCCAGGACAATTACTCTGACTTCGGCACGGCCAACACCGGCCTGCTCGGGTATGGGCTGTCCTTCGCGGATCGCTGGCGCGCCACGGCCAGCATCAGCAACGCCTTCAAAGCTCCGACTTTCGATGATATGTATTGGCCGTTACAGTTTGGCTATCAGGGCAACCCAAACCTGAAGCCGGAACGCTCGCAAAACAAAGAGGTCGGGTTGCGCTATGCGGCGAACGGTCAGCGCGTGGAGGCGGTGTATTTCGACGACCGCATCAGCGATCTCATCGTTTATCAATTTCCCTCGATGGTGAATATCAACCAAGCGCAAATCACCGGGCAGGAATTTAGCTATGCGGGCGATTTCGGCGACAACCATTTGAATGCCAATGCGACCTTCCAGAACCCGCGCGATGCCGCGACCGGTCTGGTGTTGGCACACCGGGCCAAAGAGTTCGGCAGCCTCGCGGCGGCGCATGATTTCGCCGATTGGAATCTGGGAGCCGAGGTTCGCTATAGCGGTGCGCGCCAGGATACCAACCAAGTCACTTACGCTGCGGTCACCTTGCCGAGTTACTCCTTGCTCAATCTGACTGCGCGCTACAACATCGACAAGCATCTGAAGCTGTCCACGCGTGTGGACAACCTGTTCAATCGCAGCTATTCCGAGATGTACGGCTACAACACCCTGGGGCGTACGTTGTACGCGGGATTGAACTACCAGCAATAGATATGGCAGGGCCTTACAAACCCTGCTGAAACGGGTGCGCCTATGTGATAAGGTAGGCGCGTTTGATTTGCAAAACACAAGGAAACTCGAGATGAAAACCTCACACACCAGATCACTCGCGCTCGGCGCGCTATTGATGCTGGCGATGGCCGCAACACGCATGCACCATTCCGGCACGCCCCTGCATTTCCCCGACGCATCGCTGGCGATATTCCTGCTCGCCGGTTCTTTGATTGCCAGCCCGCTGTTGCTTGGCGCGTTGTTTCTGGAAGCGGTGCTGATCGATTACCTCGCGATCACACAGTTTGGCGTGAGCGATTTTTGCGTCACACCCGCCTACTGGTTCCTGATCCCGACTTATGCCGTACTGTGGTTTGCCGGTCGCAGCTACGCGCGTATCCATCAAAACACACCGCGCAGCCTGGGCGTGTTTGCCGCGATTTCTTTTGCCGCGGTAAGCGTGGCATTCTTGATCTCCAACGGCGCGTTCTATGCCTTTTCGGGTCGCTTCGCCGACATGAATGCAGCCGAATATGCCGCGCGCGTGGCGCGATACTATCTGCCGTACTTAGCCGGCGCTGCGGCCTATCTGATCCCGGCAGCATTGTTCTACGCGCTGTTCGCACATCGCGAACACCCCATCCATTCCATCGCCAAATAGACCATGCCGGACAATAGCGAACAACACCGGAAGCGCATGGCGCGCAAGAAGGCGGTAGTCGATGCCGCGATCACCCGTGCCGACCAAGACAAAGGCTTATTGCTGGTATTGACCGGCAACGGCAAAGGCAAGTCCAGCTCGGCGTTTGGCATGGTGGCACGCACCCTGGGTTATGGCCTGAAGGCCGGTGTGGCGCAATTCCTCAAGAGCCGCCGCGACACCGGCGAAGAAAAATTCCTCGGCAACCAACCCAATGTGCAATGGCATGTGCTGGGAGACGGCTTCACCTGGGACACGCAAAATCGCGATGCCGATATCGCGACGGCGCAACATGGCTGGAAAATTGCGCAGGGTTTGTTGGGCGATGCGTCACTGCACCTGGTGGTGCTGGACGAGCTGACTTATCTGTTGAAATACGGCTACCTCGATGCACAGCAGGTCTGCGCGGACTTGGCGGCGCGCCCCGCCATGCAGCACGTGGTCATCACCGGCCGCGCCGCGCCCGACTGCCTGCTAGAAATGGCCGACACCGTCAGCGAGATCCATGATGTCAAACACGCCTTCCGTGCCGGTGTGCGCGCCCAACCCGGCATAGATCTGTAGCCATGCGTCATTGCCCCGCTCTTTTCGTCAGTGCGCCCGCTTCCGGGCAGGGGAAAACCACCGTCACGGCGGCGCTCGCCGCCTATCACCGCAGCTGCGGGCGGCAGGTGCGCGTATTCAAGACCGGGCCGGATTTCCTTGACCCGATGATCCTGGAGCGCGCCTCAGGTCATCCGGTCTATCAGCTCGATTTGTGGATGGGCGGCGAGGCGCATTGTCGCGAATTGCTCTATCAGGCTGCAGCCGGGAGCGATCTGATACTCATCGAGGGAGTGATGGGCCTGTTCGACGGCGCGCCTTCCAGCGCCGATCTGGCCGCATTGTTCGGTATCCCGGTGCTGGCGGTCATTGATGCGAACGCGATGGCGCAGACCTTCGGCGCCATCGCGCTCGGACTGGCCAGTTACCGCACGGACATCAGATTTTTCGGCGTGCTGGCCAATCGCGTCGCGAGCCCCAACCACGCCGACATGCTCAGAGAAAGCCTGCCCTCCGGCACCGGTTTTTTCGCCACCCTACCGCGCGATGCCGAATTGGGCCTGCCCGACCGCCACCTCGGGCTGGTGCAGGCGCAGGAGATCGCCGATCTCGACCAACGCATCGCGCATGCCGCAAAAATCCTGGCAGCGCAGCACTGCGCCGCGCTGCCAGAGCCCGTTGCGTTCACACCCGTCGAGAGCGCGTCACCCGAGCGCAAGCTAGCGGGCATCCGGGTCGCCGTAGCCCGTGATGCGGCCTTCTCGTTCTTGTATCGCGCCAACCTCGATGCGTTGCGGGCCCTGGGTGCCGAGCTGGAATTTTTTTCCCCGCTGACCGACACACGCCTGCCCGAGGCCGACAGCCTGTATCTGCCCGGCGGTTACCCCGAGTTGCATCTGCCAGAGCTGGCAGCAAACTCGCCGATGCGCGACGCGATACGCTCGCATCATGCAGCGGACAAACCCATTCTCGCCGAATGCGGCGGCATGCTTTACCTGCTGGAGACACTGAGCGATGCGCAAGGAAACCGGGCAGAAATGGTGGGGGTGTTGCCGGGCCACGCGGTGATGCAGAAGAAACTGGTCAATCTCGGCATGCACAGCGTGGCCCTGCCCGATGGGGAGTTTCGCGGCCACACTTTTCATCATTCCAACATGGAAACCTCGTGCGCACCGTTCGCGATGACCTCGCCAGCGAGGGCGCGTGGCAAGCCGGAAGCCGTATATCGTGTCGGCAATTTGCACGCCTCTTATATGCATTATTATCTGCCCTCAAATCTGCCGGCAGCCGCGCATTTTTTTACCCCGTAACTCATCGTTTTATTCACCCATCACTTTAAGGAGAACACCATGCACATCGAACCCGGAATCATCGCCCAAGCCAAGGTCATGGCGGCCAACGTCGGCGCGACTGGACTGCTGCTTGCTTATGCGAGAGACCTGATCAAGAACCCTGCCGACATCGTACGCATGTTGGTGGCTGCGGTATTTTTCTCGCTGTTCATGCAGGGGTTCCACGTCAAGGTGGGCCCATCCGAACTGCATTTCGTCGGGGCGATGATAATTTATCTGACCCTGGGTTTTGTGCCCACCCTGATCGGGTTCGCAGTCGGTCTGCTGTTGCAAGGCGTGTTGTTCGAGCCGCTGGATCTGCCGCACCTGGCCGTGAACAGCCTGTCGCTGATCGTGCCGCTGATCGCCGTGCATTACACGCTGGGCCGCAAACTGCGTGAACAGGATGCTGTCATCACCTGGAAAAGCATCCTCAAACTGGACGCGATGTATTACAGCGGGGTCACCGCGATGGTGGGTTTCTGGCTGGCGATCAGCAACGTGGCGACATCATTCACTGCATGGGCGACTTTCGCTTCATCCTATCTGGTACTGGTCGCCTGCGAACCGCTGCTGACTTACTCCGCGTTGCGCCTGCTCAAGCGTCATGAGGGCAGCAAGATCGTCGACCTCTGCTTCGCGGTCAAACCGCTCAAGCTGGCGAATTGATGGGAAAAGTCTGGTTTGTCGGCGCGGGACCGGGCGACCCCGACCTGATCACGGTCAAGGGCCGCGACCTGGTCGCCGGGGCGGGTGCGATACTCTACGCCGGTTCGCTGGTAGCGGAAGCGACCACGCGTTGGGCGGACCCGGCATGCGAGATTTGCGATTCGAAGAGCATGGCGCTGGAAGAGATCACCGCCTGGTTGATCGACCGTGCGACCCGACATGAGACGGTGGTGCGTTTGCAGACCGGCGATCCGACGCTGTATGGCGCGCTGATCGAAATGGTGCAACCGCTCGATGCAGCGGGGATCCCCGTCGGTGTGATTCCCGGCGTCTCGTCGGCGATGGCTTCGGCGGCGGCGGCGGTGGAAAGCCTGACCTTGCCGGAGGTAACCCAGACGGTGATCCTGACGCGCATGGAAGGCCGCACGCCGATGCCGGATGGCGAGGCACTTCGAGATCTGGCGCAGCACCACAGCACGCTGTGCATCTTCCTTTCCATCACCTTGCTGGGCGAGGTCAGGAAGGAATTGCTGGCAGCGGGCTGGCGCGATGACTCGCCTATCCTGGTGGTGCACAAGGCGAGCTGGCCGAATGAGGAAAAGATCATCCGTGGCACGCTGGCCGACATACGCGACCAGTGCCGCGAACAGAAGGTCAACAGCCAGGCCATGATCATCGTCAGTCCCGCGCTAGGCGCGCGCAACTGGCAAGAATTGAAGAAATCCAAGCTGTATGACGAGGCTTTTACGCACCGTTACCGTCGCGGAATAAAAAAGGAGCTGCCGAGTGAGTGAAACAATATTATTGATCGGGCATGGCTCGAGGAACATCGAGGGCAACCTGGAGATCGAGGCCTTTGCCGATATGTGGCGCAAACGCCAACCGCAATGGCGCATCGAAGTGTGCTTCATCGAGTTTGCCGACGTATTGCTAGATCAGGGGCTGGATCGCGCCGCTGGCCACGCCTCCCGGGTCATCGTTGTGCCGCTGATCCTGAACGCGGCGGGCCATGTCAAGATGGAAACCCCTGCACATATCGCTCAGGCACGCCTGCGCAACCCGGATACCGAATTTGTTTATGCGCCGAATCTGGGGGCGGATGACCGCATCCTGCAAATCCTCAGGCGCAACCTGCTCAAGGCGATGGCCGCGATGGAAATGCCCGACCCCAAGAATACCGGAGTGGTCGTGCTCGGGCGCGGCTCGTCCGATCGCGCCGCCAACGGCGAGGTGGCCAAACTGGCGCGCTGGTTGTTCGAAGAGACGCACCACGAGCTGGTGGACATCGCGTTCACCGGCATCACGTTCCCGCGCCTGGAAACCGTGGTGCAACGCCAGGTGAAATTGGGCATGACACAGATCGCCGTGCTGCCCTATTATCTGTTTACCGGCACGCTGATAGCGCGCATCCGCAAACAGGTGGAGCGCTTGCGGATGCAATACCCGCAGGTGTGTTTTTCGCTCGGCGAGTATTTCGGCTTCGAGGAGGAGATATTCCAGTTGCTGGAGGAGCGCGTACAGGCGGTGCAATCCGGAACGGCGCAGCGGCTCGGCACCATGCCGTGCGACGGTTGCAAATATCGGGCATTCGCCGAGGAACACGGCGAACATCACCATCACGACTGACATGCAAAACACCGTCACAGAACAACTCACCCAAGCCGGTCAGCAGATCGAACACGACTCGTTTGCGATCGTCGATGCCGAGGCGGGTCCGCATGCTTACAGCCCCGGGCAATGGCAGGTGGTGCGGCGCATCATCCACGCCACCGCCGATTTCGAATTCAACGGCCTGACATGTTTCCATCCCCAGGCCATTGCGGCGGCACTGCAAGCCGTGGCGAGGGGCGCGCCCATCGTCGCGGATGTGGAAATGATTTGTGTCGGATTGTCCAGGCCGCGGCTGGCCCATTTCGGCAGCAGTACGCACCAGTTCATTTCCGACCAGGATGTGATCGCGCGCGCCAACGGGGAAAACAGCACTCGCGCGGTACAGGCGATGCGCAAGGCCCACGAACAAAAGCTGTTGAACGGCGGCATCGTCGCGATCGGCAATGCGCCCACCGCGCTGCTGGAAGTATTGCGCCTGATACGCGAACAGCGGGTCCGCCCGGCACTCATCGTCGGCATGCCGGTGGGTTTCGTCTCTGCGGCGGAATCAAAAAAACTACTGAGCGAGATTACCGACATCCCGTGGATCACCATCGCGGGCCGCAAAGGCGGCTCCACGCTGGTGGTGGCGACGATACACGCGATCCTGGCACTGGCGGAAGCTGAACAGAAAGCGACTGCCCGCACATAATGGAAACGCAAAAGGCCAAAGGCACGCGCAAGGGATATACCACCGGGGCCTGTTCGGCTGCGGCGGCGCGCGCCGCGACATTGGGATTGGTCGCGGGCCGGGTGCCCGATGCGATCGACTGCCAATTGCCCAACGGGCAATTGGTGCGCTTCACGGTAACCGAGGGTTCGTGCGAGAACGGGCATGCGCATGCCGTGGTCATCAAGGATGCGGGTGATGATCCCGATGTCACCGACAAGGCGCATCTCACCGCCGATGTGCGCCTGCTGCCGGCCATGCCGGATGCGGTGCTGCTAAAGGGCGGCGCGGGAGTGGGCATGGTCACGATGCGCGGCCTGGGGCTTGAAGTCGGCGGCCCGGCGATCAACCCGGTTCCCAGGCGCAACATCGAGGACAACGTGCGCGCCGCAGCCGGCACGCTGTTGAGCAACGACGGCTTGGAAGTCACCATCTCGGTGCCGGGCGGAGAGGAAATGGCCAAACGCACCTTGAACGCACGGCTGGGCATCATCGGCGGCATCTCGATACTCGGCACGACCGGCATCGTGCATCCCTATTCCACCGCTGCATTCCGTGCCAGCGTGATCCAGGGTGTCGAAGTCGCCGCCAGACAAGGGCTGGATACCGTGGTACTTACCACCGGCGGGCGCACCGAAAAATTCGTGATGCGCGAGTTGCCGGATTTGGCCCAGCTGTGTTTCGTGCAGATGGGCGATTTTCTGAAATACGCGCTGGACACGGTGGTCGACAACGGTATCCGCCATGTGGTGATAGGCGGCATGGTGGGCAAGCTCACCAAGATGGCGCAGGGCGAAACCATCACGCACGCCGGGCGCAATGAAGTGGACACCGATCTGGTCGCGGACATCGCGCAAGCCGTGGGTGCGCCGCCCGAAGTGTGTGCCGAGATACGCGCCGCCGAGACCGCGCGCTTCGGTGCGGAGAAAATGGAAGAACTGGGACTGGCACACGAATTCCATCTCGAACTGGGTCGCCGTGTGATCGGCACACTCGCGGCGCGTTACCCGAAAAAATTCACGCTTAAAGTGCTGGTCTGCGATTTCGAAGGCAACAAACTGGCCGAAGTGGAGCAAGCCCATGATTGAACCCTGCCGCATCATCGGCGTGTTGGACAACGGCGTATCGGGCTTGACCCCTGCCGCACTCGCGCATCTGCAATCAGCCGACCTGGTCATCGGTGCCGAACGCACGCTGGCACTGTTCGATTCGGTGTTGCCCGCACACGCAGAACGGCGTGACCTGGGCGGGCAAATGACCGGCGTTCCCGTGTGGGTCGCGCAGGCCAGAGAAGCGGGGCGCAGCGTCGTGGTGTTGGCCACCGGCGATCCGCTGTGCCACGGCATCGCGTCATTTCTGGTCGAAAAATTGGGTAAGCAAAGCTGCGAGGTGCTGCCGAATGTGTCCACGCTGCAATGGGCGTTCGCGCGGTTGGGCCTGGCGTGGCAGGAGGCGAAGATATGTTCGGTGCACAGCAAGGACGCGGGTGAGTGGGCTGTCGGCGCCACCCCGAAACACGGCTTGTACGCGTTGCTGCAAGCCGCCCGCTCGCATGATCTGCTGGCGGTGTTGACCAGCCCCGACAACACACCGGCACGCATCGCGCGCATGCTGACCAGCGAGGGACTGGGCGAAGTGTTCCAGCTCAGTGTCGTGAGCGGGCTATTCCAGAACGAGGAAAAAATTGTTGGGCCGCTCAATCCATCGCAATGCGTGGCGCTGGACTGCGGCGACCCCAATGTGGTGATCCTGCAACGCCGCGAACCGCGCACGCGCGAAATCTTGTTCGGCCTCGCAGACAGCGCCTTCATCCAGCGCAAGCCGGAGAAGGGCCTGATCACCAAGCGCGAAGTGCGCGCCGTGTCGCTGGCGCGGATGCAGTTGCGTTCTGGCTCCGTCGTCTGGGACATCGGCGCGGGCTCCGGCTCGGTGGGGCTGGAGGCGGCGCGCCTGTGCCCGCAGGGCCATGTTTACGCGATCGAGAAGAACCAGGACGATGCGGAGAACGCGGCGCAAAACCGCCAGCAACTGGGTATCACCAACTACACCTTGGTCAACGACAAGGCACCTTCCGGACTGGATCAATGGCCTGACCCCGATGCGATCTTCGTCGGCGGATCGGGCGGCGAACTGGACGAACTGATCAAGATCGCGCTGCAACGCCTGAAACCGGGCGGCTGGTTGGTCATGAATTTTGTCACGTTCGAAAACCTGAATGTCGCGCTGACCACGCTGACCACGCTGGGCGAGCTGGGCGCTGCCTGGGATGTCACGCAACTGCAGGCCTCGCGCAGCCAGCCGATACTGCACATGCACAGGCTGCAGGCGGAGAACCCGGTGTGGATCGTTTCTGCACAGAAAGTAAAGGTATGAAGACCACACGCTTCGGTAAACTGATCGGCGTCTCGCTAGGGCCCGGCGACCCCGGCCTGATCACGCGCCGCGCCTGGGAAGTGATGCAGGGCGATGCGCACTGGGCCTACCCGGTGCGCAGCCGCAAGAGCGAGAGCTATGCGCTGGGCATAACGCAACGCGCGGGACTGTCCCTCCCGGAACACAACGGCGCGCTACTTTTTCCGATGACTCATGATGCGGAGAAGCTGGGTATCTATTGGCTGGAGGCCGCGAACACTGTGCGCTCTGTATTGCAGACCGGGCGCGACGTGGCCTTTCTGGTCGAGGGCGATGCCTCGACTTATTCCACGTTCGGTCATCTGGCGCGCACGCTCAAGGCGCTCGACGACACAATTGAAATCGAAGTCATTCCCGGCGTGCCGTCTTTCCATGCCGCCGCCGCGCGTCTGGGAGAGCCGCTCGCCGATGTCGACGACATGATGGCCATCGTGCCTGCGGGTTATGGCATAGCCATGCTGGAGCGGTTGCTGGAGGATTTCGACACGCTGATCCTGATCAAGGTCAAGCCCATATTGGATGACATCATCGCTTTGCTGGAGCGCAAAAATTTATTGGCGCACAGCGTCTTCATCGAAAAATCCGGCGCACCGGAAGAACGTATCGTGCGCGACGTCACAAGCCTAAAAGGGGAAAAAGTGAATTACCTGTCGTTGTTGATTATCAAGAATCCGGACCGGCAGCGCGGCGACATCGCGCGCGGTTGCCGCAAGGTTGTTCGGGTGGAAGAACAATGAGCGAACCTCGCGTAGCACTGGTCGCGATCACCAAACATGGCGCGGCGCGAGTCGCGCAGCTCGCCCCGCAGTTACCCGCTGCCAGCATCATCGTGTCGGAGAAGTTCGCGGCGCAGATGCAGTGCCTGCCCAATGCCGTGCACGCCTATCAGGGTGCCTTGAGCGCGCAGATCGCCGCGCTATTCCACGACTACGACCAGATCGTGTTCTTCGTCTCGCTGGGCGCGGTGGTGAGGCTGATCGCGCCGCATCTCAAGTCCAAGGACGAGGATCCCGGTGTGCTGGTGGTCGACGATACCGCGCAATTCGTGATCCCGGTCCTGTCCGGACATGTCGGCGGAGCCAATGCCTATGCCGAACAATTGGCCGCGCTGCTGGGTGCTGTGCCGGTACTGACCACCGCCTCGGATGTGGGCAAGACGATAGCGGTGGACATCCTCGGGCGCGAATTGGGCTGGCAGGTGGAATGCCCCAAGATCAACATCACGCGCGTCTCCGCCGCAGTCGTGAATGAGGAGCCGGTCGCCTTCGTGCAGGAGGCGGGCGCGAAAAACTGGTGGACGCGGCCCACGCCGCTGCCGGCAAACATCAAACTGTTTTCTCGTTTCGAAGAGGTGGATCTGGATCGTTTCAAGGCGGTGCTGTGGGTGACGCGGCGCGACATCGGCGGCGACACCTGGTCGCGACTGGCGGAGCGTCTGGTCGTGTACCGTCCGCCCGAGGGGCAAGAATAATGCGCGTAGCATTGGGCATAGGTTGCGACCGCAACGCGGCATTGCCGACGCTGCAAGCAGCGGTGACACAGGCATTGGTGCAGGCGGGACTGGCACACGATGCTGTGGCGGTCTGCGCCAGCATCGACCTGAAGAGCGATGAGGCCGCGTTGTTGCAGCTTTGTGCGCAACACGGCTGGCCGTTGCGGTTCTACACCGCCGCGCAGCTGGCGGATATTGCAGTGCCCAACCCTTCCGAGGTGGTGCTTAAATTCATGGGCACACCTGCGGTGGCGGAGGCGGCGGCGATGCTGGCCGCGAACACCGGCATCGCAGGCTTGCTGGTCGAAAAACATAAACACTGTGGCCTGGACGGCAAGAACGCCACGGTATCCATTGCGAGGTTGCTGGAATGAAAAAAGGAAAAATCCTGCTGGTCGGTTTCGGCCCGGGTTCGAAAGAGGATATGACTTACCGCGCGCGCGCGGCCATCGCCAGCGCGGATGTGGTGATCGGCTATACCACTTACATCAAGCTGGTCGAGGACTTGCTCGATGGCAAGGAGGTGATACGCAAAGGCATGACCGAAGAGATCGATCGTTGCGTCGAAGCCTACGAGCAGGCCAAGCTGGGTAAGGTGGTCGCAGTGGTGTCATCGGGCGACATCGGCATCTACGGCATGGCCGGCCCCACCTATGAAGTGCTGTTCCAGTCCGGCTGGAAACCCGGCGATGACATCGCGGTGGAAGTCGTGACCGGCAGCACCGCCTTGTCGGCCTGCGCATCGCTGGTCGGCGCGCCGCTGACCCATGATTTCTGCTCGATCTCGTTGTCGGACCTGCTCACTCCCTGGCCAGTGATCGCCAATCGCCTGGAGGCGGCGGCGCGCGCGGATTTCGTCGTGGCCTTGTACAACCCCAAGAGCGGGCGTCGTACGCAGCAGATCGTCGAGGCGCAGCGCATCATGCTCCAGTATCGCAAGGCGGACACGCCGGTGGCCATCGTCAAGTCCGCGTACCGCAGGCGCCAATCGGTTCTGATGGTCAGGCTGGACGAGATGGCCGACTGCGACATCGGCATGCTGTCCACCGTGCTGATCGGCAACAGCAGCACGTTCCTGCGGGACAACCTGATGATTACGCCGCGCGGTTACGCCAACAAATACGACAGCCTTACCGGGGCGACGCGGGAAGGCGAGAATGCCGGGCGTTCGTTGAGCATGGGGCTGCTGGGCTGGAAGTCCTGTGTGCGCAGCCATATGCGCGATTCCGCGAGCCATTCTTTGCAGGATATTGCCGGGCATTTCGGCATGCCGCCGGAAGAGATTCTGTCTGCGATCAGCGGCGGCAGTAGCGGTGATGCTGCCGGGGAGTTTTCGGCGATACAGGCACCTGATGCCGCGCTAGTACTGGACGAGGTGCGGAGCTGGGGGCGCTTGCGCGCCGTGGTGCGCGCCGGGGATGCGGTCAGCGAGATGATGCTGAACGGCACAGAGCTGAATCTGAGCGGTGACAGGCTGAACGTCGAGAACGAGCACTTCCATCTGCATGTCGATTGGAGGCGGGTCGCGCGCGCGTGGCTGGTGCGGCGCGGCGACCAGAGCTGCGGCGTACATTTCATCGACAGCCATGGCGATACCGTCTGCAAACTTTTATTGGCACGGCAGGGGAGAACCTTCGATACCGCTGCCGAACAGCAATTCAATCTGGCCTGGTCAGCGCTGGGTGAAAGCTCTTTGACCGAGGTGAACGATGAGTGATGCCGTGCTGGAAAAACCAAAGATGATGCAATACAAGCGCCACCTGCTGGTATGCGTCGGATCGCGCTGCAGCCAAAATGGCGCGTCGCAGGCATTGTTCGACAGCCTGGGTGAGAAATTCAAGGCGGCCGGGATAGACGGCGGCGAATCGCGCGTCAAGCGCTCACGCACCACCTGCTTCGCCACCTGTAAATCCGGCCCCATCCTGTGCGTGCAGCCCGACGGGGTCTGGTATTACAACGTTACCCCCGACAATATGGACCGTATCATCCAGGAGCATCTGGTCGGCGGGCAGCCGGTGGAGGAGCTGATTTACCATCGGGGGCCGAGTTGTGACGCAGCCTGATCCAGCCAGTTTTTCTGAAGCCGAACGCGAGTCCTTGTATCGGGTCATGCGCGCCCGGCGCGACATGCGTCACTTCTCGCCGGGCGCGACGGTGGACGCAGCGGTGCTGCAGCGCATCCTGTCTGCCGCGCACGCCGCGCCGTCGGTCGGCCTGATGCAGCCGTGGCGCTTCATCCGTGTCAGCGATGCGGCGTTGCGCGAACAGATACAAGCACTGGTCGAGGCCGAGCGCCATCTGACTGCGCAGGCACTGGGCGAACGCGATGCCGAATTTTTGCGTCTGAAGGTCGAGGGTGTGCGCGACTGTGCGGAGCTGTGGGTGGCAAGCCTGATGGATCAGCGCGATGCGCACATATTCGGTCGGCGTACCTTGCCGGAAATGGATCTGGCCTCGCTCGCCTGCGCGATCCAGAACATGTGGCTGGCGGCGCGCGCAGAAGGCCTGGGCATGGGCTGGGTATCGCTGTTCGATCCGCACACCCTTGCGGCGCTGCTCAACATCCCGGTCGGCGGCAAGCCCGTTGCGATTCTGTGTCTCGGGCCGGTGCCGGAGTTTTACCCCGCCCCCATGCTGCAACTGGAACAATGGCGCATGCCGCAGCCATTGAACGAGATGCTGTTCGAAAATAGCTGGGGATGCCACAAACCCGGATGACAGGAATGACGCAATCCGCAAATCACTGGGCCGTACCGCTGATGATATTGGCGGCGGTGTTGCTCGACCGACTATTGGGCGAGCCGCGCCGTTTCCATCCGCTATCCGGTTTCGGCTGGCTGGCGCGGCAGGTCGAAAAAATATTTTATGGCGTAGCCGACGGCGCATCTGCAATGCGCCATGCGCGCGGTATCGCCGCGCTGTGCGCGCTGCTGGCGCCGCTCGTGCTGCTCTCGATGTGGCTGCAACAGTTCGCGATTTTCGGCACGCTGTTCTCGATAATCCTGCTTTATTTCGCGATCGCGCCGCGCAGCCTGCGCGAACATGCCGAGCGCGTCTCCGATGCCTGCCGTGCCGGAGATTTGCCTGCTGCGAGACAGGCGGTGGGCAGGATGGTCAGCCGCGACACCTCGCAACTAGGCGAAGCGGACGTTGCAAAAGCCGCGGTGGAGTCGGTGCTGGAAAACGGCAACGACGCGATCTTTGCCGCGTTGTTCTGGTTCGCCGTGGCAGGCGCGCCGGGCGTGCTGCTGTATCGACTGAGCAACACGCTGGATGCGATGTGGGGATATCGCAATGCGCGCTATAACGAATTCGGCTGGGCGGCGGCGCGACTGGACGATGTATTGAACTTCATTCCGGCGCGCCTGACGGCATTGAGTTACGCGCTGCTAGGCCACACGCGCAGCGCGTTGCAGTGCTGGCGGCGGCAAGCTCCGGCATGGGACAGCCCGAATGCCGGACCGGTGATGGCGGCCGGTGCGGGCGCGTTGCATGTGCAGCTCGGCGGCGCGGCGATCTATCAGGGCGAACTGCACGAACGCCCCTTGTTGGGCTGCGGCGCGCAAGCCCGCTGCGCCGACATCGCTTGCGCGGTGCGGTTGATGCAACGCACCGTGTATCTGTGGTTGGCAGTGGTCTTTTGCGCGGCGTTATTGTTGCGGGGTGTGCATGCTTGAGCACGGCGGCAAAGTGCGGGCGGCGGCACGACATTACAACCTCCCCGAAGAGGGCTGGCTGGATCTGTCCACGGGCATCAATCCGCACGGCTGGCCGGTCCCTGCCGTGCCCGGTGAAATCTGGCAACGCTTGCCGCAAGACGACGACGACCTGGCTCTCGCGGCCCAGTGCTATTACGGCACGGCGCAACTATTGCCGGTCGCGGGGTCGCAAGCGGCGATCCTCGCTTTGCCCGGCTTGCGTGCCGCGACCCGGGTCGCGCTCGCCACGCCGAGCTATGCGGAACACGCACACGCCTGGCAACGCCACGGCCATCAGGTGATGCAGGTGTCCGCGGCGGACATTCTGCAAGCGGCGGAAAGCGCGCTGGTGGTCGTCATCGTCAACCCCAACAACCCCAGCGGAAAACTTTTCAGTCGCGATGAGTTGTTGCGCGCGCACGAACAACTAGCGGCGCGAGGCGGCTGGCTGATCGTGGACGAGGCGTTCATGGATGCCACACCCGGGCATAGCTTGGCGCAGGATTGCCCGCGCGAGGGTTTGATCGTGCTGCGCTCGGTCGGCAAGTTTTTTGGCTTGGCCGGCACGCGCACCGGTTTTGTCCTGGCGCAGCAAAATATCTTGCGCGCACTCGCCGCATCCATCGGCCCGTGGGCTATCGCGGCACCGTCACGCCACGTCACCGCGCTGGCCTTGCGCGACACGGCATGGCAGGAGGCGGCGCGCCTGACCTTGCCGCTTGCGGCGCGACGCCTGGCCGATCTGCTGCGCGCACACGGCTTGGCCATCGCTGGCGGCAGTGCCCTGTTCCAATGGGTATGCTGCGACGATGCCGCCAGCGTGCATCAGCAACTGGCGCGACAAGCCATACTCACACGCTTGTTCGACCAGCCCGCCAGCCTGCGTTTCGGCCTGCCGCGCGATGAAGCACAGTGGCTGCGTTTGGCGCAAGCGTTGCACAAGGTGCAGCGATGAACGCGCGCACCGTGATGGTTCAAGGCACGACCTCGGACGCGGGCAAGAGCACCCTGGTCGCGGCGCTGTGCCGCTGGCTGGTGCGGCAGGGCATCGCTGTCGCGCCGTTCAAACCGCAGAACATGGCGTTGAACAGCGCGGTCACCAGCGACGGGGGCGAGATCGGCCGTGCGCAGGCGGTACAAGCGCAGGCCGCAAGGCTCGCACCGCATACCGACATGAATCCGGTATTGCTCAAACCCAACAGCGATACCGGCGCGCAGGTCATCATTCATGGCCGCGCCATCGGCAATATGGATGCGCTGGAATATCACGCCTACAAGCGCACCGCGCGCGCGGCGGTATTGCAATCCCACCGACGGCTCGCTGCGGCCTATTCGGTGGTGGTCGTGGAAGGTGCGGGTAGCCCGGCCGAAATCAATCTGCGCGAGGGCGACATCGCCAACATGGGCTTTGCCGAGAGCGTGGACTGCCCGGTGATCCTGATTGCCGACATCGACAAGGGCGGCGTGTTTGCGCACCTGGTCGGAACCCTGGCCTTGCTCTCAATCAGCGAACAGGCGCGCATCAAAGGTTTCGTCATCAACCGCTTTCGCGGTGATCTTGCCTTGCTGCAACCGGGACTGGATTGGCTGGAGCAGCACACCGGCAAACCGGTGCTCGGCGTGTTGCCTTATTTGCACGGACTGCACCTGGAAGCCGAGGACGCACTCCCTAGCCGCGCCGCAACAGGGCCGGGCAGCTCAGACAGACTGCGCGTGGTGGTTCCGGTACTGCCGCATATCAGCAACCACACCGACTTCGATCCGCTGCGTTTGCATCCACAGATCGAGTTCAACTTCGTGCCGATCAGCGAGCCACTCCCTCCTGCCGATCTCATCATCCTGCCCGGCAGCAAAGCGGTGCGTGGCGATCTGGACAGCCTGCGTGCGGCCGGATGGGAAACGGCGATCAAACAACACCTGCGCTATGGCGGCAAGCTCATCGCCATCTGCGGCGGGCTGCAGATGCTGGGGCAGCACATCCACGATCCGCTGGGGATCGAGGGCGCAGCGGGCAGCAGCGCCGGCCTAGGCTTATTGGCCTTGGACACCACGCTGGCGGCTGAAAAGCAATTGCGCAATGTGCGCGGCACGCTGCTGTTCGAACACGCGCCCGTATCCGGCTACGAGATCCATGCGGGCGTCTCGACCGGTGCGGCACTGCTGCAACCTTTGCTGCAAATGGAACACGGGGCGGAGGGCGCGATCTCGGCCGATGGGCAGATCCTGGCCACCTACGTGCACGGCTTGTTCGAATCGACCCAAGCGACCAGCGCGTTGCTGCGTTGGGCGGGACTCGGCGAGGTCCACACGCCCGATTATCGGGCACGCCGCGAAGCCGACATCGAACGGCTGGCGGACGCGCTGGAACAGCATCTGGACATGAACAAATTGACGGAATTGTTCGGCCTGAAGGCAAGTCATGCGTGAATTGATCCTGGGCGGCGTGCGCTCCGGCAAGAGCCGTTTGGCCGAACAGCACGCCAATGATTCCGGCTTGTCCGTCGTGTATGTGGCCACCGCGCAAGTGCGGGATACCGAGATGCGGCAGCGCATCGCCCATCATCAGGCGCGCCGTCCGGCGCATTGGCTGTTGGTCGAGGCAGGGCAAAACCTGGCGGAGGTACTACGACGCGAGGCGCGCGAGGATCGCTGCGTGCTGGTGGATTGCTTGACGCTGTGGCTCACACAATTGTTGTGCGATGCCAGTGCCGAAGTGTTGCGACGCGAGATCGCAGCGTTGCTGGAGGCACTGCCTGATCTGCCGGGGCAAATCGTTCTGGTCAGCAACGAAACCAACATGGGGGTCACCCCGCTGGGTGAATTGTCGCGCCGTTATTGCGACGAGGCGGGACGCCTGCACCAGCAATTGGGCGCGATATGTGAGCGGGTGGTATTGGCCGTGGCGGGCTTGCCGTTGGTCGTAAAATCTTAGGGGCGTAAGGCATTACGCCCGTGACAATAATGGGCATCTCAATCAGGAGCGTATATGAATAGCGATTGGCTGGCACAGCCTTGTGCAGTATTGAATGGAACAGCCCGTGCTGCCGCATTGGCGCGCCAGGGACAACTCACCAAACCGCCCGGCGCACTGGGCAGACTGGAAGACCTCGCGGTGCAACTCGCGGCCTGGCAAGGCACCGAACGGCCCGGCATGTCGCGCATACATATCAGCGTTTTCGCCGCCGATCACGGCGTGGCGGAAGAAGGTGTGTCGCTGTTCCCGCAAGCCGTCACCGCTGAGATGGTGCGCAATTTTGCACGCGGCGGCGCCGCGATCAGCGTGTTGGCAAAACACTTGGATGCGAATCTGGAAGTCATCAATCTGGGCACAGTGTCGGTGGTCGAACCCTGGGCGAACGTGCGCGATCAGCGCGTCGCGGCGGGGACGACGAACTTTGCCCGACATGCGGCGATGACCGCCGCACAACGTGATACCGCTCTGCAAGCCGGACGCGATGCCGCGCTGCGCGCAAAACAAAACGGCGCCCAGCTGTTCATCGGCGGCGACATGGGCATCGCCAACACCACCTCGGCATCCGCCATCGCCTGCGCGCTATTGCAAGCCTC
>VFSW01005795.1_pt1 | contig 18226 bp, 23 predicted proteins | sample 5358111 | NCBI WGS metagenome assembly VFSW01 (sample SAMN11554181, study PRJNA540505) | mine drainage metagenome | isolation source: sediment from site ElyBrook_90M | place: USA: Ely Copper Mine, Vershire, VT | collected 2017
TGCGTACCCCTGCTCATCCCAATCCCCGTTCCCCATGAAGTCCTCGATCAGCTCGTTCATCATCCGGGAGCACTTGGCGAATGTTCCCGTTCCCAGGAGGTCGATCTCGTTGCCCTCGTTGTCCATTTCGATCAATTCGAATTTCTGCATTTTCCTCATCCTCTCTGTTTCCCTCTTCCTTATACGTTAATCATAGCATAGAAATCGATTTATCTAGCCATTCCAGCCGCATTTTTAAATTTATTTTTGGCCATTTTCTAAGATCAACTTGTAACGTTTCAATCCGGCATTACAAATTTGTGCAAAACGGACATGCTAATCTCACGGAATGGAGCTAGGGAAACTGACAGAGAATGACCGACAAACGCTCATATACCAAATCGCGCACAGGACTGCTAAAGCCTCTGAGCTTGCAAAAGAATGGCACTGCACTCCGGCTGCTCTGAAGACCTTTGTCGATGAGTGGCGCCTGCACATCGAGCGTGAGGCCTACCAACCGGCAGTGCACATCGGTGCCCCGCCACCTGAGCCGGAGCAGCCCAGTGAGCCCCCTGAGCGTGCCGACAGCGTGAGTCCGCAACAGCTTGCCGATCTATGGATTACCAATAAATTCGAGAGGCTCAAGCGGCTACAGGCCGTCGCCGAGGAAACAGAACAGATGATCATGAAAAGCTCGCTGGACATGAGCGCCAATGAACTAGCCATGGCAGTGCGTGAATTCCGCAGTTATCTAATGCTGGCAGCAAATGAGCTAGGCCAGCTACTCCATCGAGGGGCAGGAGACGCGGGAACAGATGACACTCTGAGTATCAATATCGCGGGAGTCGATATGGAGAATCTCCGGTAATGGTAAACACTCTTAACAAAAGCGTACTAATAACGGGGCAACCGCACGAGCATGAATACGCACCACGCGGGGGTTGCCTTGAGCTATTCAATTCTCGCCAGGAAGAGATTCTAGTCAGTGGTCCGGCGGGAACAGGCAAGTCGAGAGCCTGCCTAGAAAAGATATTCATGGTTTGCATGCTGACCAAGAATACGCGGGCACTGATCCTACGTAAGACACAGAGGTCACTCGGCTCTACCGCATTGGTGACATGGCGGAATTTCGTTATTAAGGAAGCCCTTGAGACTGGCGAGGTTGTATATTACGGCGGATCCCAGCAAGAGGCTCCCCAATATAGATTCAAGAACGGTAGCACTGTCACTATTGGAGGACTCGATAATCCAACTCGCATTATGTCCTCCGAATATGACATCGTGTACGTGCAAGAGGCAACTGAGATCACTATTACAGATTTGGAATTCATTAAGACCCGACTGCGAAATTGGCGAACGAGCTTTCAACAACTCATCATGGACTGCAATCCGGCGGGCGATAAGCACTGGCTTAAGCTCCGATGCAACGACGGAAAATGCAGACTGATCGAGTCGCGCCATGAGGACAATCCGCGTTTATTTGAGGAGTGCGAAGAGGATGCGCCCAGCGCCAAAATTTATGAAGCTTCAAGTACGGGCTTTATCGCTCCGACTGAATACGGAGCTAAATACATTTCCATCCTCGATAATCTCACTGGAGTACGACACAAGCGTCTACGTCTCGGATTGTGGGTCAGCGCTGAAGGAATCGTCTATGAGGAATTCGACCCCGCAATCCACGTAGTTGATTGGGATTATGATGCAGACGGAAATCGTCTACCTTTGCCCGAGGAATGGCCGCGTTATTGGACAATCGATTTCGGGTACGTCCATCCGTTTGTACTCAAGTGCTACGCGCTCGATCCGGATGAGGACGTTCTCTACATGTATCGTGAGATCCATTACACACAACGATTGGTCGAGGAACACGCGTCCCAAATCCTATCCATCGTGACCAAGGAAGTAGTCACCGAATGGTACGACCATTTCAACCGCGAGATGAGAGAGCGGCGTGAGGTGGTATGGACAGAACCGAAACCGCAGGCCATCATCTGTGATCACGACGCAGAAGGTCGTAAGACTTTTGAGAAGCACACGGGGCTAGGCACACAGCGGGCCATCAAGCATGTGCATGACGGAATCGATCTGCACAAGGCAAGGCTCAAGACTGACAAAGATGGGTTCGCTCGGTTCTATCTGATGCGCAATGCATTGGTGGAGAAAGACCCGTACGCGGTAGAGCACCTGCTGCCGACAAGCACTGAGGAAGAATACGCATCGTACGTTTGGAAGGTGAGTCCTGATGGTCGAAAGCAGGATGAGCCGGTAAAGCGTGACGATGACGGAATGGATGCCGATAGATACATGACAATGTTTCTTGACTTTAAAGGTAAAGCCAGACTTTCACTGATGGGAGCATGACAATGACGGTTTACGACAATTCAGTGCCCACCGCGAGGGAGTATCTCTTTATGCGCTTGGCAACCCTTGCTAAGGGAAGGCAATCAAGGCGAGCAAGCATCGACACTACTCACGTAACTGCAAGTAGCTTGGCGTTCGTAAGGGTAATGCTGCACCTCGCTGGATTCGCCTTGTTGACCTTTGCAGGCTTTCAGTGGAATATGATCGCTGGCTTGGTCACAGCGGCAGTCTGCTGCTTCATCATGTCGACCCTGATGAGTGGAGCAAATTCGAGTGAGAATGGCAGGGGGTGAATAGATGAAAGATTTGTTAACCACGCTGGCTACGGGATTGCAAAGAACGGCACGCAACGTCTCGCCGGTACCGATGACGTCCAATCGTGGAAGCCTGTTCGGGCAGGATAATGGCGTTATCAGTGGTCAGCGCGCTTATGATGCTCAGGGAGCTGTCGGCACACTCTTTGCCATTATCAATCAGATCAGTACTGCCGTATCAACGACCGAATGGCACCTGTACCAGCGCACGAGCGTGCGGGACAAGGCACGCCGTAAGGAAGTCATCAATCACGGTTTCATGGATGTATGGGATAGGCCTAACCCGTTCTATACGGGCACGTTGTTCCGAGAGACAGTGCAGATGCACATGGATCTCATCGGTGAGGGCATGATCGTTCTGTACAAGCAATTTGGTTTCGTGGTCGAAATGTGGCCTGTGCGTCCAGACCGCATGCAGCCTGTGAAGCATCCAACCAAATTCCTTACCGGCTGGATCTATACGGGTCCCGATGGCGAGGAAGTACCGCTAGAAGTCGACCAGGTAATCCAGATTAAATACCCCAACCCGGAAGACCCGTACCGGGGCAGGGGGCCTGTGCAGACAGTGCTCGCGGATATCGATTCTGCCCGCTACTCGGCGGAGTGGAACCGTAATTTCTTCATCAATGGTGCGCAGCCCGGCGGAATCATTAAAGTTGATTACCGCATGTCGGATGGCGAATTCAATGAATTCGTAAACCGTTGGCGAATGCAGCATCAAGGCGTGGCGAACGCGCATCGAGTGGCAGTGCTGGAAAATGCCGAGTGGCAAGATACCAATTTCAGCATGACTGATATGCAGTTCGCGGAATTGCGTGACCTCTCACGGGAGGTTATTCGGGAGGCATTCGCCTTCCCTAAGCCAATGCTCGGCACGGTTGATGATGTCAACCGCGCCAATGCTGAGGCTGGAAAAGAAATCATGGCAGAGGGGCAGACGATACCGCGTCTGAACCGATGGAAGGATGTTATTAACACCTTCCTGCTACCGCAGTTTGCCAACGGGAAATTGCTTGTACTCGACTATGACGACCCGACACCGGTCAACCACGAACAGGTGGTGGCCGAACGCAACAGTCAGTGGTCGAGTGCACGTAATGGAGTGCTAGCGGGTTACGACCCTAAAGACGTTGCCGCTGCATGTGGTCTGCCGGTAATGAATTGGGTGGGCATTCCTGCCGCTCAACCTGCATCACAAGAATCCGATACAACAGAGGGAGGTGGGAATGTTCAATCTGATGGGGTCACAGCCCGGCTTGCGCGCCGTGAACTTGCAGAAGGCACGGCTACTCGATCGTCTAGCTAACCGCAATCCAAAGCTGGCGGAAGATATTCGAGCGCTAAAGCTCGATTGGTATCGAATCGTCAATGATGCCAGTGAGCTAGGTGGCGAGGAACCGGCGGATATCAGTCCGGGTACTGCCGAAGTATTCGTGTATGACGAGATCGGCGGATCTTTCGGGACCAACGTTAATGATTTTATTAGCGACCTGAACGCTATCGATTCGCCTGAGATTGTCGTACGAATCAATTCGCCGGGCGGACTGCTCATTGACGCGATTGCCATGGCCAGCGCCATTGCGCAGCACCCGTCGATGATTACCACACGGGTCGATGGAGTGGCTGCGTCGGCTGCTTCTCTCGTTGCCATTGCTGGCGACCGTGTGGAAATGAACGTGGGCAGTCAGCTCATGATTCACGACGTTCTTTGCACCGTAACGGGAAATTCGAAAGACCTAAAGGAGACAATCGACTGGCTGAATATTCAGTCGATCAACGTCGCCAACATGTACGCCAGTAAGGCGAATGCGGATCCTGAGGAAATGCGCGCCTTGATGTTGGCGGAAACATGGATGTACGCCGAAGAAGCGGTGGACCTAGGTCTAGCTGACTCGATGTATCAGCGTGCTAAGTCCGGCAAGGTGGGACCACCTCAGAAGGATGATGGCACCGAAGGTGATGAGGATGGGGAGGCGGAGCCGGACGAGGATGATGCTTCCAACGATGCCGCTGATCCTGAGGAAGATGACGACGAGGATTCGGCAGAGAACCTCGGCGATGTAATGAATTCTCTGATGCATCGCAAGTTCCGCATGACTGGCCGTGGATATAAATTCACCAGTCGAGACAAAGCACCATCCCCCATGGCATCACGCAGTGAGCTAGATAATTTTCTAGCGCTACTCGAAAAGAGGCGGTAGTGGCTACTCGAATTCCTGTTCCTAAGAACGCTGATGAGCTGCACGAAGCTCTGACTGACCCCAAGACGATGCGCCAGCTTCTCGGCGACCCTGACACCATGGTTGAATTCCTAGAGAATTCGGTCAATGCTCGGCTCAAGGCTGACACTGACATTGAAGGCCAGGTGGGGCAGCAGACCGAGAAATTCATGATCGATTGGCTCCGCAATCAGCAGCCGTCGGACACGGTGCAGGATCGCCTTAACATGGCGCTCAGCAGCCCGAACACACGCGCTCGTATTCGGCCGAATACGATTTACAACAAGGCTGCTCTTGGTGCCAAGCACGATGCGGCATTCGCCAGTACTTCGGAATTCCTGCACACCATTTCGGAGCATGGTTTCAAGAACGCAGAAACCTCTTCGAAGCTTGACACGCTGAAAAATGCACTTTCGTCGGTCAAGCCGTCTGATGGTGGATTCCTGATCCCGGAGATTCTCCGCGCCGAGCTACTGCGCGTTTCTCTAGAGAACGCCATCGTTCGACCGCGTGCTCGTGTGATCCCGATGGACAGCCTCACGGTGCCGTTCCCGACCGTGGATAGCACGTCCAACGTTTCTTCCGTCTACGGTGGTGTGACGGGCTACTGGACCGAGGAAGGCGCGACCCTTACTGAGTCTAAGCCTCGCTTCGGTCGGGTTGAGCTCAAGGCCAACAAGCTCGTGCTGTACTGCGAGGTTCCGAATGAATTGATTCGGGATGCTCAACCGAGCATGGAAGCGTTCATCAATGACATCTTCCCGGAGGCTTTGGCTTGGTTCGAGGATGTCGCATTCTTCGTAGGCTCCGGTGTCGGTGAGCCGTGGGGATTCCTGAACGCTCCGGCTGCTGTGACGGTCACGCGGCAGGCCTCTGGTCAGTCGATCGACTGGCAGGATATTGCGGGAATGTATTCCCGTATGCTTCCGCAGTCTCTCGGTCGGGCCGTCTGGATTGTCTCGCCCGACGCTATGTACAACCTTCTCACCATGCCCTTTATTCAGGGTGGTGCGTCGCCGATCCTGCTAGGCAACAACGGCACCTTCACCAATGCGGGTCAGTCGGCTGCTCCCATGACGATTCTTGGTAGCCCGGTTATTGTTTCCGAAAAGGCGCGTGCGCTCGGCACGGCTGGCGACATCAACTTTGTCGATTTCGGTTTCTATCTCCTGGGTGACCGTCAGGCCATGAGCGCTGCACAGTCTCAGGACTTTAGATTCAACACGGACGTTACTGCTTTCCGCGTGATCGAACGGCTTGACGGTCGACCGTGGATTCAGAACCCCATTACTCCGCAGAACAATAGCTCTAACACGCTTTCCCCGTTCGTCAAGCTTTCCTAATTATAAAAGAAAGGAATTCAGCTAATGCAGGGTCTTGCAAGTGTTTTCGATATCGTGCCGACCATTCCGATTGTCTCGGACCTAGCAGCGGGCGCCAACACGGGTAAGCGTGTTCACCTTGCGCAGTATCAGACTGTTGATTTTGTGTTCCTCAAGAATGTGGCGTCGGCTGGTACGGACAATGTTATTCTTACGCTCCGTCAGCACACTGCGAACACGGGTGGCACGTCTGCCAACCTCGCGGCTATCGGTGATGTTTATTACAAGTCTACTGCTGCGGCTCTTGCTGGCACGGAACAATGGGCATTCCTGGATAATCGTTCTGCCAGTGTCAAGCAGGCTACGTTGCAGGTGAACACGGCAGCTGCCGGTATTGCACCTCCAGCAAACCAGGCAATCGTCGTGTTCTCCGTGGAAGCTGACGCGCTAGATGCAGGTTACGGCTGGCTTTCGGTGGACATTGCCGACCCTGGTTCGGGTGGCACAATTGTCGGTGGCGTTATTGCTGTCCTCAGTGGCCTCAAGGCTATGCGTGCTCCGGAACTGCTAGCGAACCCCAACGCGTAAGGAAGCCGTTATGGCTAAAGCTACGCACGCCTCAGGCGTTTCGTATACAGATCACGAGACGTCCGAACCGGATGCAGGTGTTGTTATTCGTCGGGCTGAAATTGGTTTCGTCGATTGGGCACCGCAGACACCGGAAAAGATTGTCGATGTAAAGCTTGCGGAACTTGAGGCGGAGGATGAGGAGGAAACGGAATGGCAAACGTCGCAATCGGATGGTACGGACTCCTCGGGATCCTCCAAGAGCGCAGTCAAACCTACCGAATCCAACACGCACTTCGACCGAGAGCCTGCCCGCACGACGGAGAGCCACTCATCCCCACGGGACGCGGTCAAAGTGGCGGACTCCGGTGCAGGTTCGACGGCTGGACATGGCCGGAGCATTCCTCGGAAGCCATCCTCTAGCACCCCCAAGAAAGCGGCTAACCCGCGTTCCGTACGTAGTCGCTCCATCAGTGCCGATGAAGACGATTTCTCAGAATTCGAATAATTGAATAAGTTCGGGGGCACCTCTTAGGGGGTGCCCCACTTAGCAAAATAGAACAGGAAAATATATGATGATCTTGTCTGAAGATTTAGTTGCCCCGGGCGGACCATCCGCACCGGTGTGGACATTCTTTACCGCAATATCATTAGCGTTGATTGGTGTACTCAGCGCACAGATAGCCGCGAAACGTGAAGCCAAGGAAACAAAAAAAGAGGCTATCAAAGCTAACGAGAATGCATCTCAAGCGCGCGAGAATACCGTCAACATATCTAATGGATTCGTTGCACGAATAGATAGCAAATTGGATCGGATACAAGCGCAACAGGTGCAGACGAATAGATCGTTACAGAAGCATTTGGAATGGCACCTCGATAACGATAAAGATTGCTAACTAAATAATCACCTGATGTACGTCCGTAGAAAGCATCCGGGAGTCGGGTATGGGAATCGCTTACGCGACCGTGGAGCAAGTGTCACGGTCGCTTGAAGTCTTGAATACTTCCTACAATGCGCCAATGATCTTGGCCAAGCTTGAAAGTTCCTCGCGCTCGATCGACCACCAAATGCACCGACGGTTCTATCCGGAACTGCGTACCTTTAAGCGCGATTGGCCCAACTACCGCGACGGGTACGCATGGCAGATTGACGTCGGAGATAATGAGATTATCTCGATGTCCTCTGCGGTAGCTGGCGGAGTGACCATTCCTACGGCCAGTATATTTCTCCGCCGTGGTGACGATCGCCAGGAACCTCCGTATACCTATATCGAGGTAGATCTAGCTTCCGGGTATATGTGGGCAGCGGGACCGACCTTTCAGCAGTCGCTTGTAATTACCGCACTCTGCGGATACAACGACACGTCGACCACGCTAGCTACGGGCACGCTTGCTGCTGCTATCGCATCGACTACTGCCACATCAATCACTATCTCTCCTGCCAATGCGCAAGTAATGCCGGGAATTGGTTCGCTGATTCTTTGCGACACTGAGCGCATGGTGGTTGCTGCCCGGAGCATGTCGACGACAAGCCAGACGATTTCGGCAGACGTAGCAGCCACTCAGGCAACGCGAACCATCACCAGCACGGGCGCGGCCAACCTTGCGGTAGGCGAGACAATCCTCATCGACTCCGAGCGAATGCTGATTGATGACATCGTCGGGAACAACATCATTGTTCGCCGGGCATGGGATGGCACCGTACTAGCCGCGCACACCAACGGCACGACGATCTATGCGCCGCGTACGTACGTTGTCAAGCGCGGGCAGCTGGGTTCGACAGCTGCAACGCACCTCATTTCCGCCAACGTCTACACGCATGAATACCCAGCGCTCATCAATGAATTGTGTATTGCTGAGACGGTCGTAGCGCTCACACAAAACGCGGGAGCGTACGCACGCACCATCGGCTCTGGAAATACCGTCAGAGAGGCTACGGGACAGGGCCTAGTGGATGTCCGCGCCATGGCCTTTGCTGCTTATGGCCGGAAGAACAGGCAGGCTGCAATCTAATGCCTAAGTTCAGAATGAATGTCAGTGTCAAGCAAAAGGGCGCCATCTTCAATGCGTCCGCCACACGCTCGGCCGGTACGACAATGGTTACCGATATTAATGAACAGTTGGCGCAGGAAGGCGTCAATCGTGTCAAGAATCGATTGAGCCATGTTCTCAAGAATCCTACGGGTTACTACGAATCCAAGATTACCGTTCGCACAGGACAGGCCTATCGTGGCGTATGGGATTCCGATGTGATTTACGGCGGTTGGCTTGAAGGTGTTTCCAGCCGTAATAAATCAACGCGCTTCAAGGGCTATCACACGTTCCGCGAGATCCAGCAACAAATGGCTAAGGAAAAGATTCGACTCGCACAACCGTACGTGGATCGCTACATTGAGGCGCTCTCGTGACCGCGCCAACGGTAGACCCGAGTGAGGGTTGGCTAGATTACATTTTCGACAATGTGATTTCCGATGCGCAACTTTCTGGCTATTTCGAAAAGGTCAACGGGCATGAGCCCAAGCAAGCGCCCATAACGGGAATGACTGCCGCTATCTGGGCCGACTCGATCGATCCGCTACCGGCTGCATCTGGTCTGGCTTGGACAGCGGGCAGGATCGTATTCATCTGCCGTATCTATCAGAACATGCTTTCGGAACCGCAAGATGCTATTGATCCGCGAGTCATGAAAGCCGTTTCCAATCTAATGCGCCGCTATCAAGGCGACTTTGATTTCGGTGGCGCAATCCGTAATGTTGACGTGCTCGGCGCGTTCGGTGCGTCATTGCGAGCACAAGCGGGTTATCTGGAAATCGATTCCAAGCTATTCCGTATTGTGGATATCACTATCCCGTGCGTCGTCGACGCCGTATGGGCACAAGTTCAGTGAGGAGGATAAATGGCTAAGTCATCTGGTCTAGGCGCTAATTACTACGTTGATCAATTCGACGTATCTAACGATACTAATTCATTCGGTAGTATCAATAAGACTCAGGCGATTATCGATGTAACAGGCGTCGATAAGCTCGCACCGGAACGGATAGCCGGACAGCTTGATGCGGAAATGAAATGGGTTAGCTTCCTTAACCCGACCAATGCCCATGTGGGACTAAGCACTCTCCCCCGCGCAGATCGGCAGATGTCTTATTTTCATAGGACTACCATCGGCGCGCCGGTTGCATCAATGATCGGAAAGCAAGTCGACTATGCTCCCAAGCGGGATGCCAACGGTGCGATTCTTATCGACGTGGATGCGCCAGCTAATGCATTCTGGCTCGATTGGGGATTCGCACTAACGGCGGGAAAGCGTACCGATACTACGGCAACCAACGGTACGAGCTATGACAACACAACCGTGTCAACGGCATTCGGTGCGCAAGGCTACGTGCACCTATTCGCTTTCACCGGAACCAATATCGTATTCACGCTACAGGATTCCGCCGACAACGTATCGTTTGCCGCTATCACGGGGGGCGCCTTTACGTCGATGACTGCGGTAGGTGCACAACGACTCCAGACAGCGCGTAACCAAACGATCCGCCGCTATTGGCGCGTAGCCACCTCGGGCACCTTTACGAGCGCTACGTTTGCCGTACAGATGACCAGCAACGTTACAGATATGAGTCTGCTCTAATGAGAATGAGTCCGGGATCGTATAAGACATACAAGATTGCCTCACCGCTGTCGACACACTATCGTGCTGCTACATGTGCGGAAATCAACTGCCTCGCATACAAGGAAGGATGGACCTACAACAAGGCAAGCCTTATCGCGGAAGACCTATACGACATCGTGACTAAGGCGGGTAAGCGTTATCGGGAAATGGCGCTAGACGATTCTAACGAAATGTATGTGGTATTCGAGCCGGGGCAGGTTTGTTTCCAAGCAGCAAGCCACCGCATAAGCCTAGAACGACCCGAGATCTACTATGCAGGTCGCGGACACCACACAGTATTTTCAACAGGTCGGGCTGCCATTCTTGAAACTGACCAGTGGCTAGAGAGTTTCATCAATCACCAGGACATGCTCCACACTGCTTTCGAATTGAGGGACTGAAATGGCTAAGGTTTCTGGACTAGGCTGGACTACGCTCAGCATTGATGATGCAGCCGGAACGCTCCGAGACGTTCGGAACGATCTAACCAACATTGAATTCTCGACACCGTACAACCTGCAAGAGATCACGGGAATCGACAAGTCGGGAATGGAACGGCTTAGCCTGCTAGCCGATTTCTCCGCCACGCTCAACAGTGTTTTCAACCCTTCGGCTAACCAGATCCATGCGGTTATGTCTGGTGACCTTCGGGTGGTGCGCACACTGTCGATCGTGGTGAGCGCCAAGACTCTGCCGAATGAAGTCCTGTTCAGCGGCTATAACCTGACCCGCGCTGCTTCTGGTGAATTCACTGCACAGCACCCGTGCTCGTTGGCAGATGGCACTGTGCCTACTTGGAGCTAAGTAATACCAACGGAGAGAAGAGAAATAGAAATGAGCTACAAGCCAGTACGTAAGCTTTATGAATTGGAATTTGAAGACTATCCAGGGCTTGCAGTTGTGGCGCGCTCAGCCTCCCTAGGTGCTCTTCAAAAGTCATACGGTCTTGATATCAATATGCAAGAGCAGGATGAGGAAAAGCGGCTAGCGGTATTCGCATTTTTTGCTAAGCGGCTGGTGTCGTGGAATCTCACGCATCCTGAAACGGATGATGGTGCGTGCGAGCAGTGCGGATTGGAGGAAGATTCCGCCATGCCACCGACCATGCAGAGCCTGCTGTGTCTCGAACTAGATATGGTCATGGCAATTATCTTTGGGTGGATCAACACCATTTCGCGAGTGAGCCTCCCAAAAGGAATGAGTACGAACGATGGAGAGAAGAATATCCACGAGGAAGTGATGAAGAAACTAGAAATGCTGCAAAACCCAGTGAAATTGCCCACGCCGAGCTAATCCTAGGCCTAATGGAAAGATTCAATTACCCGAATCTGGCCGCTGTGTATAAAGAGGATATGGAAATAATTCGGCTATTGGAATTGGAAAGCTACGGCCGGAAGCGTGATGAACAGGAAGAGCTAGACGAGGCGGAAGCAAAGGCCGCATATCAAGGGGGTGAGTAATGAGCGGTAATGATATCGAAATCACTATTGGTGCAAAGAACACTGCCAATGATGAAATTAAGAGTCTCGGCACAACTACCCAGAAAACCGAAAAAGTAATTGTTAAGTCGATGGCTAGCACAGAAGAGGCGTTCGACACTGCTGCCCGTGGTTCTAGCAAGCTGGGTGAAGCGCTCGATAAGACTGAGGGTTTCACCGGAAAGCTTGGTGAGGGTATCGGCGGTGTAGATCAGGCTGTGAGTGGGCTATCGCAAGCAATGAATTACAATGCTGACAAAGCGCGTGAACTGCAACGGGCGCAGCAGGACGTAGAACAGGCGGTAACCGACGCGCGGCAGGCAACTGAAGATCTCAATCAGGCGCAGCGCGACGGGGCACAGTCCGCGATTGACTCGAAGCAAGCCGCTGTAGATTTGGAACAGGCCACGCTCGATAGCACTTCCGCACACGATGCATATCTGGCAGCAGTAAAGAAATCCGGCGCGGGCTCGGCAGAAGCTAAGCAGGCTTTGATTGATTACAAGCAAGCGACAGTAGACGTTACGCAGGCTAAGGAAGATGGCAAGCAGGCGGAGCGTGATGCACAGCAAGCCTCCATCGACACGGCTCAAGCGCTCACGGATCAAAAGGCAGCGGCAACCGATCTATCCGCCGCGCAGAGCAACCTTAGTTCTCAGAATTCTATTTTCGGTAAGGTCTCCGGTACCGCAAGTCTCTTGAGCGGCATCCTTGGTGGTTTGTCGGGCGTCATCGGTACAGTGACTGCGGTGCAGTGGGCATGGAATGCTGCATTAACGGCTAACCCGATTGGCTTGGTCGTCGCTGCAATTGTCATTCTGATTGGCATTATTGTTTTCCTTGCCGTCAAGACAAAGTTTTTCCAGACGGTATGGCGCGTGGCATGGGGAGCAATTAAAACTGCGGCTGTTGCTGTGTGGGGAGCACTGAAGAAAGCGGCAAGCGCGACTTTCGATTGGCTAGGCGGAGCACTGAAGCGCATTGTTTCCGGAACAAAGTCAGCATTCTCCACCCTGGCGAGTATCCTCACCTCTCCATTCCGCATCGCCTTCCGCTCTATTGCGGGTATTTGGAATTCAACGGTTGGGCAATTGAGTTTTACAATTCCCTCATGGATTCCGGGAATTGGTGGAGCGAATTTCAGTGTGCCAAAGATTCCATCACTAGCCGTCGGTGGTGATGTGCTCAAGTCAGGGCTTGCATACATTCACCAGGGAGAGCGCGTTTCTACCGCAGCAGATACACAGCGGTACAACCGAGAATCTACGGGGGCGGCTAATCATGCTGAACCAATGATGCTGCATCTCGTGCTCGAAGTAGCTAGCACTAAATCCGGTAATAAAATGATGGATGAGATTGTAGAAAATTTGCAACTTCGTGTTAAAAACAGAGGTGGGAATGTTCAACTGGTGTTGGGGCAGGTGGGACGCTAATGGCCTATCCAACTGATAGCGCTATTAAAACTGAACTGCTAATTAATGGTGTATGGACGGATGTAAGTACCCGCGTGAGAGGGGAAGATAAGGTCTCCATAACGCGGGGCAGGCTCAATGAACAATCGCGGGTTACGGCGCAATTCTGCCAGCTCACCCTAAACAATCGTGACGGGCTATTCAGTAACAGTAATCCACTCAGCGCGTACTACGGATTGCTACCTGTAGGCACACAAATCAGAGTGGCAGCAGGTACCGGCGACAACTATCTAAAAACTATTTTCAATGATCTGGAATTGGCGTACGGCCCGACGTCTATTGCATCGACCCCCGATATCGCCGCACTGGATATCGTGGGCGATATTGATATCCGCATGGACGTATGGCCCGATACGTGGCGCCCCCGAGAGGTTATGGTGGTTGCCGCTAAATGGGATCTGACAACGGTCAATCAACGAACATGGGCATTCATCATCGACCCGCGTGGCCGGTTGTATTTCACATGGACCCCTGACGGTACGTTCGCCTCGTCGCGAGCAGCAGTGTCGACATCAGTAATTCCGGCTAGTACCGGACGCCTCTCCATCCGCGTTCAGCTTGATGTCGACAATGGCGCGGGAGGCTGTGTTGTATCATTCGCTACCGCGCCAACGCTTACAGGCACCTATACCGCGCTGTCATCATCGACGTCGGCGGGTACCACTAGTATTTTCAGTAGTACATCTGACGTAGGGATCGGCGGAGCTACAGGCCCACATCCTGCGATTTTCAGTAATAGCTGTAATTATGGTGGAAAAATATTCGGTGTAGAAATTCGTAATAGTGCGGCTACTGTCGTCGCTAATCCCGATTTCTCCGCCCGCACGGTAGGTGATACTACGTGGGCGGATGGTACTGGAAAAGTATGGACAGTGCAGGCGGGAGCGCGGATTACATCTGATCGCGTGCGATTCGTAGGCGAGGTAAGTCGTTTTCCGCAAGTATGGGATAAGACCGGAAGAGATGTATACGTTCCTATCGGAGCAGCGGGACAAATACAGCGACTTACTCAGGGTGCCAAAGATCTAGTTTCGCCGATGTATCGGAACTTCTCACAGTACTCGCCTAATGGGTGGTGGCCGCTAGCTGACGGGGCTGCATCCCTAGCGGTAGGTTCCGCCGTAGCTGGCGGGCTCCCGGCCGTTCCTACCAATATTACGTTCGCAGCAGATGCTTCCCTGCCTGGTGAGCCGATGACGATTGGTTTCAATGACTCGACGTCGCGGATTGTTTTCACTGCAGCGCCCACTACCGCCACGACGACATCTAGTTTCGTTCTGTACATGAAAACGACAGCACTACCGGCAGCGGGAACACCAGGTTTTCTAGTCCTCTATGGCACCGGGCTAGTCGCTCGTATGGATGTTGGTTTCAGCCCGACGGCATGGGTATTCAATTGTTACGACGCATCACATACGTTGCTATTGAGCCAGACGGTTGCCGTTTTATCAGTAACCCCTGTAAATCTCTGGGTAGGTTTTAATATCTTCCTTGACACTAGCGGCGGTAACGTTCGGCTTACCGTTCGATTCGACGTGGTGGGCATCTCCAGTGGTGGTTTCGTTGGGCCTACTGTCGTGGGTGCAGGGACTAATGTCGGCTACTGGCGTGCGGGCTACATGGTTGCTGGCGACGTCGCCTACGAGAATGCGAAATTTAGCCACCTGTACATGAGTACGGGAAACTTCGACCTTACTCAGGGAACGTTTGCCAGCGCATCAAACGGTTGGTACGGAGAAACCGCGATGAACCGCGCAGCAAGACTTGCACTGGAATCGGATGTCACGATTGAGATAACGGGTGTGGCTGCTGATAGCGAGATTATGGGCTATCAGCCTGTAGGGTCCCTGATGGATCTTCTGTACGACTGTGCCGACGCTGATCAAGGAATACTAGGTGAATCTCGCGATTCTTTGGCGTTCACTTATCGTACGCGTATTGATTTAGAGAATCGCACCAATCTCGCCATTCCTTATCATTCTTCGCTGCTATCGGCTGCACCTATTCCGCAGCAAGATGACACAGGGCTAGTAAATGATGCAACCGTAAGCACCAACGCGGGGACCTTTGCACGCTCGATCGTCACCACGGGACCTAAAAGCACACAGCAACCACCGAATGGAGTTGGAGTCTATGCATCATCACCCACAAAGAATGTGTCAGCAACGCGAATAAGTTCCATTGCGGCATGGGTGACGTTTCTCGGTACATGGCCTGCCGATCGTTACCCGCAAATTGCTATTGCATTGCACCGCCGACAGATCACATCGAATGCGACGACATTTGCGCAAGTAGCAAGTTTGAATCTCGGCGATACGGCAATTCTTAGCGGGCTCCCGGCATGGATGCCGCCCGACGATGTTCCGCTATTGGTGCAGGGATATACAGAGGTACTAGAAAAATTCCTATGGGAAGTGGTTTATAACACCACCCCGGCAGGGCCGTATCGTATGGCGATTCTCGATAGTGACGATTTTGTTGCACGTGTTGATGCAGGTGCGAGCACTCTGGCCGCAGCAGCTACTAGTACGGCAACCACATTTAGCATTGCTACCCCGGCGGGCAACGTATGGGTGACTACCGCTGCCAATCCAGCCGAATTCCCCTTCAGCACCAAGGTGACGGGCGAGACGCAGAGTGTCACCGCAATCACGGGTGCCACCACGCCGCAGAGTGCGACGGTCACACGCTCGTCTAATGGCATAGTTAAGGCGCAGAGTAGTGGCGCTACGATCTCGCTGGCGCAGCCTGCATACGTAGCCCTATAAGAAAGCGAGGGGCACATGGCAATTTTCAGTCCTGGTCAGCGACTCACGTCAGATCTATTGAATAGTATTCCTCAAGGGCTTGTGTACCAAGGTAATCGCTCATCGGTATCATCTACGTCGTCCGGCACGGTAGAGCTATCGATTATGCGCATTGATAATATGGTATTGCGCGCCGGATACGCTTATTTTGTTACTGTAGGCAACTTCCGCGCGACCATCGCCACTCCGGGCGCCAACTTCAAGGTTGCCTTGAAATACAGTAGTGCAGGTGCAGCCACTACATCATCGACAGAAATCGGCCGTGCGGAAATCAATCCTGCCATCACTACGCAGTCATGGGTACCACCAACAGGCTGGATCATGCCAGCGTCTGCCACCACAACGGCAAGCGTATTGTTGTCAGTACTGCGGACTAACTCCGTTGCAGCTAGCACGTTTACTACCATTGCGGATACCGGAGGTCTATGGCTCAATGTCATCGAAGCGGGAATTGCCGTAGCCGACACGGGAATTGATCTCTAGGAGAGAAGAACATGCGCGGATTTGAACTGACCACTGCACCGGTATATCTACGATTGACTGATGACATTCTGACAGCACTAGGGTTGCCGCCCGCCACGGATGTGACTATCGACGGCGCTGCTACTGAGGCAACCGACTACGGAATCCTTACCACGGTAAATGATATTAGGTATTTCGTGCCGTGGGGGAAAATCATCATGATCCGGCAGAGCGTGCCTGCTCCCGTAGTCGCACCATCGATCACACTTTCTACTCCTGCACCTACGGGCAGTGATGTTCTACCGTGACTATCTACGGATGGGATCTCAGCCATTACGACGGGCCGGATAGTACCCGTGCAATAGCAGAAGGTTTTGAATTCCTAACGCACAAAGCGGGAGGGGATGCTAATGATTCCGAGCTAGCCGCATGGTGGGATTACATGAAAGGCTACCGTGATCGGGTACTGCTAGGCGCCTATTGGGTGCTCTATCCCGGTAACCCGAGTGGTCGAGCCGATGCGTTTATCGCCCGGTTGGATTCACAGTGCGACGGTTGGCGGAATGGTCCATTCATTTTGCAAATCGATGCAGAGATATGGGGTGGCGATAGTTCTACAAAGCCTTCCGTTAGCGAATGTAATGCGTTCGCGGATCGCCTACAGGAAGTAATGCCGAAACTGTGCCCCATCGGTTATTTGCCAGAATGGGTTTACGGTAGTTCGGTTAGCGCATTCCGTTACCCGCTATGGGCTAGTTCCTATGTGAGTACAGGGGGAGCGACTAGTTATGCGGCTTCCGCGCTGTATCCCGGCGACAGTTCCTCGCATTGGGACGCGTACGGTGGAAATGCTCCCGATATTCTTCAATTCACTAGCTCGGCGACGATCGCCGGGCAGACCACCTGTGATGCAAATGCGTACAGGGGAACCCTGCAACAACTAACGGCGCTACTGGCGCCAGGATGGGCGGACGATATGGCACTGACTGCCGATGACAAGAATTGGATTGTGGCCAACGTTGGTCCGCAGGCTGTAGCCAGCAAGCTTTACGTAGACATGACGACCCCCACGTCTGGCATTGCAAAGTCGATTGTTTCAACTGTCAAGACGATTCCGGTTGCGCCCACTGCCGCTGAGGTGGCTACGGCGGTATGGGCAGCGATGCCCGCGCCGGAACAGGTCGACGTGCCTGCATTGGCTGCTGCGCTGGCACCCTTGCTGAACGGCATGACCGTCGAGCAGATCCGGGAAGTTTTCGAGTCCGCGCGGGTCAGCTTCACTAGTTGATCAGCAGGCAAGTAATGAGTTACTCATACCTAGGGAGGCTCCGCGTGAGCGCAACGGTGACGTTCAGTACGGCTAAGACAGTGGCAGCAGCCATCGGGAGCACGCTTACGGCGCTCATGGTGGCTCTCACGGCGGTACAGCTAGTGCTAGGGGATGGCACGGTCGACGTGGGGGAGTACTCGACTCTCTTCGGTACGGCCGTAACTCTTGTAGGCACTGTCTACGCAGTGTGGAAGACCGAGAATAAGGTTCTCCACAACGGATCTTGAAAAACGGACAAATAGGATGTGACGCACGTCACACGC
>VFSW01005796.1_pt1 | contig 18226 bp, 16 predicted proteins | sample 5358111 | NCBI WGS metagenome assembly VFSW01 (sample SAMN11554181, study PRJNA540505) | mine drainage metagenome | isolation source: sediment from site ElyBrook_90M | place: USA: Ely Copper Mine, Vershire, VT | collected 2017
TGGCCAGAACGACCTTCTTCGCCTTCACCGTCTGCGTCGTGCCGTCGGCCAGCTTTACCTCGATGGAGTGAACGCCGTCCTTCGCAGGGCCGGTCAGCTTGCCAAAGCCCTTGAAGGTTGCGATCTTGTTCTTCTTCATCAGGAAGTCGAGACCCTTGGTGTGCCGCGAAATCACGTCGTCCTTGCGCGCGAGGACGTTCTTCCAGTTCAGCTTCGCCTCGCCCACCCCGTCGATGCCGTAGGTGGAGGCGTGCTTCAGATGGTCCCACACCTCCGCCGTGAACAGCATCGCCTTGGTCGGGATGCAGCCCCACAGCAGACACGTCCCGCCCAGCCGGTCATTCGCGTCGATCAGCGCTACCTTCAGTCCATACTGCGAGGCCCGAATTGCGCAGGTATACCCGGCCGGCCCACCGCCCACCACCACCGCATCGTAGATCGTATCTGCCACCAGAGGCTCCAATCAACATGTCGAATTCGCAACAGCTCAATTTTACCCGTAGAGATATGGCTTTGCATGGACGGACGGCAGTCAACTCGAACCAGTCGAACCAGCCAAAGACTGTCGATCCGATTGCGGGCGATCGACGATATGGCTCGCCGATTCCACAAACACTTCCCGCATCTCCCCTTTGCGTTCCTTTGTCAGTGGACAGACAGTAAAATCGGCAAAGATTTGGTCCTCGATGCCTTTCATGAGGCTCTTCACGTTTGGAGGATGTTGGCTGTCCTCAGTTGGGACACTTAACATCCGATGCGTGCCGACGATCCAGCTTCGAGTTGAAGGCATGCCGTTGTAGAACGGCAAACGGCCTCTCGCCAGATAGCACGGACCAACGAGTTTATCGGATGCCGGGCAATGTGTCGCCGACAATAAGAACAAGACTGCGGGACTCTTCATACTGCCATTCCTCCAGTCCGCACCGCTACCACGCAATGTAGACGCCCTTGCCGGCCCACTGCGGATCGGCAATCTGCCGCATCATAAAATCCGCCACGTCGGCGCGGGAGATGCGGGAGCCGCCCCGAGGCAGGGCTTCGCCGTCGATTCGGCAGTGTCCGTGCGCACGGCTGTTTGTCAGCATCGGAGGCAGTACCATCGTCCAGTCCAAGCCACTCGCCGAGAGCGTCTTCAACTGCGCTCGCTGTGAGGCTGAAGGCCACTTCAGTATCCAGTTGTAGAGCACCTTGCGGATGAACCAGCCAATAACCGCGGGCTGTCGGCGCAACGACTCCCCGACGGCGCTCGCCCCTCCCAGTGCAACAATCCGCCGCACTCCCGCATCCTGCATCGCCTCGACGATCAGCGGCACCGCCCGCTCCAGCACGTCCTCCATCTTCAGCGAGCGGGCACCCAGCGCCGACAGCACAACATCCGCGCCCTCCACTGTCTGTCGGACCGCCTCCGCGTCGAATGCGCTGCCCTGGATCGCACGCACGCGGTCTCCGAACGGGGACGCCGCCGGCGACCGCAGCAGCGCCGTCACCTCGTACCCGGCGGCCAGGCAGCGCTCCGTCAGCAAACCGCCCGTCCCGCCGCTTGCTCCAAAGATGGCAACCTTCATCGCCGCTCCTTCTCACACCACTGCTCTATTATCCTCTGCGGGTGTATCGATCTTGTTCAAAAGCTGGATTTACTATCTCACTGGTTTTGTTCGATTTGTCACACTTTCCCGCACACCGGACCAGTCCGCGCAACCATCGCTCGCCTCGGCCTGTGAAGAACTGCGATACAAGGGCCGAAAGCACTCGGGTTCGCACTACTCTTGCTCCTGATGCGAAGATCGCATCTCGCTTTTCTAAATCGCTGCCCCACCTCAACTCTCATTGTTCTCGTGAGATCGCCCCAAAATCCACATTTCCCGCGACAACGACTACTACTACTGGTTTTTCTCTTTCTTAATCCTTATTTGTAGTAATACTCGTAGCATCCGAACCCAATGCATCCACGCACACAATGGGCAGCGGTTTCCACAAAGAAAACGGTCGCGCTCAACGCCCCTAAACCAATAAAATCAAGCGGGACGAGACTGGGGAGTACACACCGCGGCAAATTCGGTGTAAAGTTTGGCCAGCATCCTGTTCCAACGAATACCAGGAGAGACTGCCTTGTCAATTGAGACCCCGGATGCAATTTCAACCACAGACCCCGCGACAACCCAGGAGCCCAAGATGACGACGACGACTGCGCCAACTGCAAATCTTGAGATCACCGTCACCCGCGCGGAGCTGCTGCGTGAGCTGACCGCCGCTCAGTCTGTCGTCGAGCGCAAAACCACCATTCCGATCCTCTCGAACTTCCTCTTCGAGGCGACGGCTGGCGATGGTGAGCCGGGCAAACTCACAATTACAGCCACGGATCTCGATCAAGGCATACGCACAAGCTGTCCAGCCAAGGTAAAGAAGCCCGGCGCCTGCACCATTCCCGCGCGCAAACTTTACGACTACATCAAGCTGCTTCCCGAGGGCGACATCTCCATCAAGCTGATGGACAACCACTGGGTGCAGATCCGCGCGGGCCGCTCCAACACCAAGATGGTGGGGATGGCGCGAGCCAACTTTCCGCTGGTCCCGGAGTTCCCGGCGTCCGGAGCGTTCAAGATCGCCGCGGCGGCGCTGCAGAACATGATCTCGAAGACGATCTTCTCCATCTCCAACGAGGAGAGCCGCTACACCCTCAATGGCGCGCTTCTGGTGCTGAAGGCGGAGTCCATGGCGATGGTTGCGACAGACGGCCATCGGCTGGCCCACATTGAGAAGCTGGGCGAGTCGCTGGAGGGCATCTCGGGCGAGAAGAAGACCCTCATCCCGCGCAAGGCGTTGAGCGAGTTGCTGTCGCTGCTCAACTCGACCGAGGCGGAGAAGATGGAATTTGCCGACGACGAGCAGACGCTCTTCTTCCGTGTCGGCGGACGCGTGCTCACCAGTCGCAAGCTCACCGGCCAGTTCCCCAACTACGAGGCAGTCCTGCCGCGCGACAACAACAAGTTCGTCATCGTGCGCTCCGAGGACCTGATGGGCTGCATCCAGCGCGTCGCGCAGTTTGCCGACGAGCGCTCTGGTGCCATCAAGATCCGCCTGGAGCAGAACGAGCTCAAGCTGTCTTCTTCATCCACGGACTCCGGCGAGTCGGAAGACACCATCGAGACGCCGTACAACTACGACCCCATCGTGGTCGGCTTCAACAGCCAGTACCTCATCGACTTCCTCAAGGCCGTCGGCAACACTGGCGAGGTCCGACTGGAGTTCAAGGACGCGCAGTCCGCCGGCCAGATGCGCCCCGAAGACGGCAACGAGGACGTCAAGTACCGTTACATCCTCATGCCCATGCGCATCTGACGGTCTGCCGACGGGCTGGATGCGTGTGGACTACTGCAAGCTGAAAGGGGCAACGCGGAGTATCCGCGGTTCCTGGGTCTATCGCGCAACGCCGGCCACAGGGCAGTCGTGAAGCGACAACTGACGCAGGCAGGCCCGCGAGGCCCACTGGGCGCCAGGTTCGCTGGGCGCGAGCTCGTTCGCGAGATCGCGGTCCGGCCGCGACGCCGGTTGGCGCGCCCTCACCGACGGGCCGTGAGGCACACCCGCTTGCATCGAAGCGCGCGGTGGCGCATCTGATCCATGCGAGGTGCAAACAATGGTGACGATGCGACCGGCCGCCGAGCGCGGACACGCCAACCACGGTTGGCTCGACTCCAACTTCAGTTTTTCGTTCGCGGACTACTACGATCCGACGCAGATGGGCTTCCGCGCGCTGCGCGTGATCAACGAGGACCGCGTGGCACCCGCCAACGGCTTCGGCAAGCACCCGCACCGCGACATGGAGATCCTCACCTACGTCCTCGAGGGCGCGGTCAAGCACGAGGACTCGACCGGCGCCAGCGAGACGCTGGTCCCCGGCGAGCTGCAACACATGTCGGCCGGAACCGGCATGCGCCACAGCGAGATGAACCCGTCCGACTCCGAGACGCTGCACCTGCTCCAGATATGGCTCGTCCCAAACCGGCTCGCCATCCCGCCGAAGTACGAGCAGAAGCGCTTCACCGTGCAGGACGAGCCAAACCGGCTGCACCTGCTTGCCTCGACGGACGCGCGCGACGGGTCGTTCAAGATATTCTCCGACGCGGAGCTGCTGGCGGCGAAGCTCGACGCGGGAGCCTCCGTCGGCCACACCTTCAAGCTGGGCAATGGCTGGCTGCAGGTGGCGCGCGGCGCGGTTACGGTTGCCGGTGGAAAGCTACAGGCGGGCGACGGACTGGCGCTCGAGGGCGAACCCTCCATCACGGTTGCGAGTGAGTCCGGAGCGGAGTTCCTCCTCTTCGACCTGGCCTGAGAGGCACCGGACGCGCACCGCAGTTGGCTGCCTCAGTCGATGACGCGGCGCAGGAATCCCCGGATGCCGAAGCCGGTGAGCACCGCGAACGAGCAGGTGAGCATCAGCAGGGTGATCCAGGGATTCATGTGGCGCAGCCCAGGCGTAAGCGCCGCGCGCAGCCCCTCGCTCATATACACGATGGGGTTGATGAGCACGCCGTACTGCAGCCACGGGATCGGCTTCAACGCGGCCCACGGATAGTAGACGCAGCCCAGAAACGTGATGGGCATGACGACGACCCCGAAGATCAGGCCGATCTGCTGCGGGCGGACGCTGGTGCCGATCACCAACCCCAGCGCGCCCGCCGTCAGGCTCGCCAGCGTGAGCACGATGATGAGGAACCACCAACTGTCGACGTGCGCGTAGACCGGCGTGGCGGGCATGTAGTAGGCCAGCGGGAAGACCACCGCCGCCGCAAACATGCTCTGCATCGCGGAGAAGACGATCTTCTCGATGGCGACCGCGGCGACCGGCAGGGGACACATCACGCGGTCGTCGATCTCGCGCGTGATGCCGAACTCCTGCGCCAGCGGCAGCGCGACGGCGGCGATGCCGGAGAACATGATGGCAACGGCCATCAGTCCGGGCAGCAGAACGGTGGAGAAGTTGGCCCCGGCGGCGCTCGCCATCGAGGCCGTTGGGTTCATCGCCGCGCCGCCGCTCATGTGCGGCATGATGAAGGTGAACACAAACAGGAAAAGTAGCGGGTTCATGCCGACGCGCACCAGGAACGGGATCAGCTCGCGGCGCAGCACATGCAGGTCGCGCAGGAAGAGCCCCGCGAAGGCCCGCAGGTAGAGCACGCCCACGGATGCGGCGGGCCGGTGCGCCGGTTCAGGCCGATGGGTTGCGTCGATCTCCGGTCTGGTTGTTGCCATGGGCCTCTGCTCCCGCAGTGTACTTCGCGCCGATCTATTCGCGCAGGTCGCGCCCGGTAAGCCGGATGAAGACCGTCTCCAGGCTGGTTTCGGTGATGGTGAGGTCGCGCAGGCCATACGGATTGCTGGCGCGGACGATCTCCGGCAGCAGGCCGTCGGCGTTGTCGGCGAAGATGAGCATTCCGCTTGGCGTAGACTCCACGCCGCGAACGCCCTGCATCCGTTTCAACTGCTCGCCCAGCGGCGCCGCGCCCGCGTGACCGCTCAGTTCGAGAGCGTAGACCTTCTGCGCGCCGACCGACCCCCTCAGCGCGGCGGGCGTGTCTTCGACCAGGATCTTGCCGTGGTCGATGATGGCCACGCGGTCGCAGAGCTCGTCGGCCTCCTCCATATAGTGCGTCGTCAGGACGACGGTGATCCCCTCCTCGCGCAGGCGGCGCACCGCGTCCCACATCGCGATGCGGCTCTGCGGATCGAGTCCCGCGCTGGGCTCGTCGAGGAACAGCACCTTCGGCCGGTGCGCGATCGCGCGCGCGATCTGCACCCGCTGCGCCAGGCCACCGGAGAGCTGCGACGGATAAGCCTCCGCGCGCTCGCCGAGGAGGAACTGCTCCAGCAACTGCTCCGTCCGCCGCTTCGCCTCCGCGCGCGATAGGCCGAAGTACAGGCAGTGGAAGTGGATGTTCTCATAGACGGTGCAGGAGCGGTCCAGCGTGTTGAACTGCGGCACAATGCCCATCGAGCGCCGCGCCAGTGCAGGCGACCGCACCACATCCACTCCCGCAATGCGCACCTGGCCCGCACTGGGCTGAACGCGCGTGGTGCAGATGCCGATGGTCGTCGTCTTGCCCGCGCCGTTGGGGCCGAGCAGGCCGTACAGCTCGCCCTCGCGCACGCCCAGATCGATGCCATCCACGGCAACGACGCGCTGCCTGCCTTCATACACCTTGCGCAGACCCTCTACCTGGACGATGTTTGGCAAACCCCTCCGCGCTCAGTCCCTCTCTTCTCGGCACCTGAAATTATAGGCATCCACGAGTCCAATACGCCAGACAGATGTGCCACAGCGGCAGCGCAAACCAGAGCTGGCTCGGGTGAAAGATGCTTTCCCTGGACCGGCGCGACCGCTACGCCTCCTCAACCGCGCTTGAGTGTTGCATATCGACGGGGGCAGACCATCCCACGACGTCCACCTAGCGCAACACGGGACGCCTCCCATTTCTGCCGGTTGCAACTGCGCGCCTGTCCGTTCACTTCAGCGATGGCCGCGCCCCTGCATGTGCCCGCGGCCATCGCGCATCTCGTTTCCGCGGAAGTGGTTGAACCGCCGGTCTCCCCTCTGTGGGTAGGGCCCCCGATAGCCATGGTGCGGATCGAAGCGGTTGTCGACGTTGCCATAAAAATCGTCGCGCCCGTGGAACCAGGGGCCGGCCCCGATGAAGGCATCTCCGTTGAACCACTCCGGCCCATAGTAGCCGTAGGGAGCGCAGTTATACGGGGTGAAGTCGTAGTACCCGTAAGGGCAGACAGGCTCCGGGCCGATGTTGATGCCAATGCCGATCTGGGCAGGCGATGCGGACAGGGAACTCAACAAAACGACGGCGAGAGTGGGGAGTGCGAGGAACTTCAAACGCATGGGTCAGTCCTCCTGACTTAATCTTAGAACACGCAAGGGCCCTGCGAGTTGTGTGCAATCTTACGAGCAGACAAGGTGCATCCACGCCCAGCCCCGGCCCGCCAGTGTGGCTCGCGGGGCGCGTTTCTGCCCAACTGGCGTAAAATCGGACTATGTCGCAGGGATCGGAAATAAAATCCGTGGAAAAACAGCAGAAGCATACCGCGGCACCCAGAGTGGACCCAGCTATCGCACACGCGCTCGAGGCCGAGAACACGCGCAAACGGCAGGCCCTCGTACTACAGCGCGAACGCATCCTCTCCGAGCGCACCTCCAGCCCTCACCGGCGCAGCGCACTGGCCAACGCTCTGGCCGACGTCGAGGAGAAGCTCTCCGAACTCGGCTGGACAATCCATCTCTAACGGACTGGCTGGAACGGTCTGGGCGGCGGTCCCTGGCAAGCCTTCAACCGTGCCGGTGGAAGACTGTCGAGTTGGCCTGGTCGATCGTGGTCAGCACAATGCTGTGGATGTTCACATGGGCCGGGCGCGTAGCGGCCCACAGGATCGCATCCGCGATGTCCTCCGGCGTCAGCGGAGTGATCTTCTCGTAGACCTTTGCCGCGCGCTCTGCATCGCCGTGGAACCGCACCCGGCTGAACTCTGTCTCCGCCATCCCCGGATCGACCGAAGTGACGCGCACGGCACTGCCCATCAGATCGATCTTCAACCCCTCGCTGATCGCCTTCTCCGCGGCTTTGGTCGCGCAGTACACCGCCCCGTTCGCGTACGTCATCTGCCCGGCGGTCGAGCCCAGGTTGATCACATGCCCCGCGTTGCGCGCAACCATCCCAGGAACAACTGCACGCGTTACACATAGCAGCCCCTTCACGTTGGTATCGATCATCTCGTCCCAGTCTTCCGGGTTGTCCTCGTACAGCTTGCTCAGCCCGCGGCTGAGGCCCGCGTTGTTGACCAGGACGTCGATGGCAGCCCACTCAGGCAGGCCCGCGATGGCCGCATCCACCGCCGCGCGATCGCGCACATCCAGCCGGAAGAACCAGACCGCAGCTGCGCCCGCCTCCATCAGCGGCGCTTCCATCGCCCGCAGCAGCTCCAATCGCCGCGCACAGAGCACGAGCCGCGCCCCCGCGCCAGCAAACGAGAACGCCGTCGCACGGCCTATGCCGGAACTCGCCCCGGTAATCAGAACCACCTTGCCTTCGAGGGATCTCATCCTTCATTTATAATCCAGTGTGTCCCGCACATAAAAATCGAGAGGGCCGATTGTGGCGGCCCTCTCAATTGTTGACAACGGATTGGCTCAGCCTTTGTTGCGGAGACCTTTATTGCGGAGACACAGACGCACTCTCCGCAACGCCGATTGCATCGCCTGACACAACCAGGTTCACGCGGCGGTTCTCTGCGCGTCCGCTTGCGGTGTCGTTGGTGGCCACGGGATCGGTCTTGCCAAAGCCCTCCGAGCTGATGCTGCCCTGCGACACACCTTGCGACACCAGGAAGTCCTTGACCGCCAATGCGCGGCTCTCAGAGAGCTTCTGGTTGAGGTCGTCCGAGCCCGTCGAATCGGTATAGCCCTCCACCTGCACCTTCAAGCCGGGATAAGCCTCCAGAATCCCCGCTACCTTGGCCAGACTGATCTGCGTCCCCGGCTTCAGCGTGTACTTGCCGGTATCGAAGAGCACGTCCGACATGTTCACGATCAGCCCACGCGCCGACTCGCTGGTTGCCAGCACGGAGTTCAACTGCGCGCGCAGCTTCTCGCGGACGGCATTCGCTTCTTTTGCGCGCTGGTTGGCCTCTGCCGCAGTGGCTTGCGCCGCGGCAGTCGCCGCGTCGGCCTGGGCCTTGGCAGCCTGCGCCTGCTGTGCATCGAGCTGCGCATTGACGGCCACCGCCTGCGACTGCGCAGCCTGAGACTGCGCCTGCGCCGCATCCGCCTGCGCCTGCTCCTTGGCCGCCACCTGCGCCTGCGCATGGTCCGCCGCCTGCTTGCGCAGCGAGACGATCCGCGCATCCTCGGCGCGTTCCACCGCTCCACGCGCCTCGGTGATCTCCATCTTCTGGTCGCTGTGCTTGGTGTCCAGAGCCGTTGCATTCTGCATGTCCGACGTAGCCTGCGCCATGATCTGCGGCGCGTATCTGTCCGCTCCCGCAGCCTGTGCAATGCGCACCGCGTTGTATGCCTCATCCAACTCCAGCGGCGAGTGCTTATCGCTCGTGATCGGGTTGGCAACCGCGTGCGGACCCGCTGTCTCCGCGTACATCCCGCGCGGCAGCAGATTGTAGTTCGCCTTCACCTGTCCCACCACGCCGTTCGTCTTGTCCGCGCGCACCGCGTTTTGCAGCACCACAACATTGCTCGGCTCCGTCACCGCAAAGTACGGCTCGGCGGTGACGATCAGGCCGAACGACTGTAGCGCCGTCGTCACCTTGATGTCGTTCTTCGTGCCCTCCGGCAACACCTCGCCCAGGTTCTGCGCGCGACCGTCCGGCGTGATCGCCCACAGCACATAGGTAAGATATTCAGTGCCGAATCCATTGGCCGGGGTTAACCCCTCGAAGTGCGCGTCGATCGCCGTCTTGCCGTTCTCGCTCGTCACCTTCGCCTCGCCCTTCGCCCCAGGCAGAAGCGCCGTCCCCTCAAAACCGAGGTGCGTCGACCCGCTGCGATGCATGTAGTTCACGCAGTCCAGACTGCGCTCCACCACCTTCACCTGGTAGATATAGATGCCGTTCTGCTCGGTGATCGGGTATGTCCCGTCGTCCGATACAGATGCCGACTGCGACGTCGGGTTCGGCTCCTGCGCCCTTGCGGATGCCGGAGCTACGCTAGCGAGCAGGCCCAACGTGCCTGTGATGGCCACTGCCGGCAACGCACGGCTCCACCGGCTACGGAAAGAGTTGCCGATATTTTGCACGCCAACCTGAGTAAGCGCCATAGCAGGCACGGAGTACTTTGAGCGGGACATGATGTTGATCTCCTGGCGATCCGGTCGCCAATTCCGAATTGGGGCCTTCCGCACTGCGCCTGCACGCCTGCGCGAAAGACACTTCCAAAGCCCCTCAACGGGCCTGGTTCCTCTGATGCCGGATCGGCGGCAAAGGGTTACCTGCGGCCGCAATGCGCTGCGGCCTTATACACTTACGCTGTGGAAATACTCCGTTTCGCCTCGGAGAGCGGCTTTTCAGCCCAACCGGGCCCCAATCCGCTGCTTCGTTATGCGTTGTGCTGCGGCGACGGCGCGTGGCGCTGCACAAAGTGGTAGGGCGGCCACGGCCCGGACAACTGCATCCGGCACTCCTTCATCTCCAGCGTCGCCGAAGAGTACTTGTTCTGGTAGCGCTCCACCGTCTTGTTGTCGATCAGGTGCGCGATGTCCAACAGCATCTTGCCCGAGTCCGTACGCTTGCAGGTGATCTCCTCGGCAATGGGCAGGAACATGCGATGCATCTGCACCGACAGGGCGCGCGCCCGCGACTGGCGATCCCGCTGCCGCGCCGCGCTCTCGCGCAGGCTGGTCAGGTACTGCTGACCGACCGTCATGTCGCGCGCAGAGGTGCCAGGACAGGTGTCGTCCATCAGCACCTTCAGGTGCATCTCCGCCTTGCCCCGCAGCCGCTCCACGTTCGCAGTGAAGTGCCGCTGGTTGGAGCGCACCGACCGGCGCAGCGAGTCGTCGTCCGCAAAGGTGGTGCCAAAGCGGAAGGGAAGCACCGTGGAGAGCTTGAAGCAGTCCGCAATCACGCGACCGTGGTCCTTGGCTGCGTTCTGGTCCATCCGCGTGGCGTCTTCCGGCGTATGTTCGGAGACGATAACCGCCAGGTCGCTGGCCGGAAACAGAAAGGTCTGGTTGCCAAAGAGTCCCGAGACTCCCGTAAGTGGCATTGGACGGCGATGACGGCAAAGCTCAGGGAATGCGTTTCGTTCTGCAATGCAGTAGGCGTACCAAGTCATTGTTCCTCACTCCAAAGCACACTGCGATAAAACCCTTCGCCTGTGGAAAGGGCGGTCTGGAATCCAAATTTGCCATCCGGGAATTGTCCAGCGAATCCGGGCGAAATCCGGCTACAACCTGATTCTGTGTCATGGTGCGAAATTGTGAGAGCGTTATGGAACCGAAACGGATAGTAAGCGCATCGCGTGACGATTGGCAAGGCCAATATTGGCGGGGGTGGGTCGCTTCAGCCGGAATGCCAATCCCCGCCCCTCATAGACAGCGCACCGTCAACCCAACAACGCCGGAAGATCATCCCTGATATCCACCTATCCTATTGAATCATAATACGTTACACGTAATCCACGCCGAACTTTACGGGAATCTGCGTGAAGGAGATGCGCGTCGGCGCGGACTCCTTTGCAGGCAGCATTCCCGCAAGGTGCAGCGTCGTAAGCCCGTACTTCCGGTTCAGACGGTCCATGGTCGCGGCCAGCTCCGCGCGGCGGTCCGGATCGGCAAAGAGCGGCAGGTCGAGATCGCTCTCCGCGACCAGGTCGTGCAGAGTCACGGCGACGTGGAAGGGCCGCGCGAACTCCGCGCCCTCGGGCCGCAGGGCCCATGCGCCGCGCAACGCCTGCAGCAGCGTCAGCGTGTCCTGGCAGGGCGCGAAGCGCGCCTCCATCCCCCAGCCGCTGTGGCGCAACCCGCTGAAGTGCTTCTTCGCGCGGCCGCCCGCGGCCTCCACCCGCGACCCCTGCTCCCGCGTCAGCGCGTAGCGGATGCTCACCCCCAGCGCGCTGGCGGTCAGGCGCTCCATGCGCAGACGCATGGCCGCTTTGTGCAGCAGCTTGTGCGCCACCGCCCACGCGCCCTCCGGCGTGCGCTGCTCCGGCCCCAGGACATGCGAGTGGCCCAGCGACTTCTGCACGCCGCTCTCCACCGCGGCGCCGTCGTCGCCGGTCTCCGCGCCGCGCAGCCAGTGGTACAGCCGGTCGCCCCACACGCTGTTCCACAGAGCATGCATCCCCGCGCGGTCCAGCGCCAGCAGTTGCTCCATGGTGTGGATCCCCTTCGCGTTCAGCCGCGCCTCGGTGCGCGCGCCCACGCCGATCAGGTCGCGCAGCCCCAGGTGCGCGATGGCGCGCGGTAGCTGCGACGGGAGCAGCCCGATCAGCCCGTCCGGCTTCTGCATGTCGCTGGCGATCTTGGCCAGAAAGCGGTTCGGCGCCATGCCGATGGAGCAGCGCAGCGACTCGCCCACGTCGTCCTTGATCGCCTGCTTGATGGCCAGCGCAATCCTCCGCGCGCGCGGAGGCTCCTGCTCACGCCCCATCAGCTCGCAGACCATCTCGTCGATCGACGGCGTGTGCGCCACCGGACAGCATCGCTCCACCGCCTGAGCAATGCGCCGCGAGTAGTCCGCATAGACGCCGTGCTCGCCCATCACCAGCACGATCCCGGGGCAGATGCGCTTGGCCTCGCCCACCTGCGTGCCGGTCTTGATGCCCAGCGCCTTCGCCTCGTAGCTGGCCGCGATGCAGCAGGTCGTGTCGGCCTCGGTCGGCACCACCGCCAGCGGACGCCCGCGGTACTCCGGGTGGATCTGCTGCTCCACCGACGCGAAGAAGCTGTTCAGATCGACATGCAGAAAACGGAAGCGGTCGGATTGCAGACCGGCTTGGGAATCGGCTTGCAAGCCGACTTGGGAACCGGGTTGTGGACTGCGGTTTGAGATCATGGGGCCATGCGCCTCCATCGCCCTCCATTATATTCGCCTTTCATTTGCCGCTCCCGGGAAAACGTCTCTGCAAAGGGCCGTCGCAAGACCACAGCGCGACGAAGCGGTGCCCAGGAACGTTTTGTGGCTCGGCCGTCCGCGTCGTCGGCGACGATGACCTCGACTGGGTAGGCAGCCCCGCCTTCGCGGGAAAATATGCCTGGTGACGGACTGCGGGCTGCTGCCTGATAATCGGGATGCTTCTCTTCACAGGATCGGGACCCGGGTACTGGCAGACAAGCCTCGGGATTCCCGCCACGATCGCGTTGTCAGCACTCTCTGCGGCGCTCTGCGCGCCTCCAGTCGCTGCGAAAGGACCCAATGAGACCGCTTTGCAAACCCATCGCCGCGGCGCTTCTGCCATGCAGCATCCTCTTTGCTCAAGGGTCGTTTGCGCAGGCGCACGAGGCGCCTGCGAGTTCGGGCCGCCAGCTCTTCAGTGTCGTGGACTATGGCGCTAAAAAAGATGGCTCCGCGCTGGCAACGGAGGCCATTCGCAAGGCCATCGAAGCTGCAAAAGCTGCCGGAGGCGGCACCATCTATGTGCCGCCCGGGACATACCTCTCCGGGCCGATCGAACTGTTCAGCAATATGACGCTCGATGTCGCCGCCGGAGCCACAATCCGCTTCCCCGTTGCTCCCTTGCCCTTTGAGAAGACCCGCTATCTCGGGGTTGAGACCCTCGCCCCGATGGCCCTCATCGGTGGCCGGGACGTGGAGAATGTCACCATCACCGGGCGTGGCATTCTGACCACCGCTCTGTACGCCGACTGGGGCAAAGCGTACGGTCCGCCGCCTGCGGTTCCCGACAAGTCCGGCAATGCCAACGGGCCGCATTGGGACCAGTATCTGAAGGCGCTTGAACGAAACCAGCCCATCTCCCAGCAAGAGTCGCTGGCTGCCGCCGCGGAGCTTCGTCCATCCTTCATCTACTTCATCCACTCGAAGAATATCCTGGTCGAGAATGTGAGAATCGTAGGCGCGCCGATGTTTGTCGTGCACCTGCTCTACTCGCAGAATGCGACCGTGCGCAACCTGATGATCGAAGCCTATCCAGGCCCGCATGTGAACGGCATCGTGGTGGACTCCAGTCGCTTCGTCCGCATCTCCGACGACTATATCGATACCGGCGACGACGGGATTGTGGTCAAGGCCGGCAAGGATGCAGATGGCCTGCGCGTAAACCGCCCCAGCGAAGACGTGGCCATCGTCAACTGCACAGTGCATCACGCCCACGTCGCGGTGGTCGTCGGCAGTGAGACCTCAGGCAGTATCCGCAACGTAGTGGCAAGCAACATCACCGCCGTCGGTACCGAGAACGGCATTCGCATCAAAAGCCGTCGTGGACGTGGAGGCGTGGTCGAAGACCTCCGCTTCGACAACTGGACCATGGAAGATGTCGGGACCGGCATTGTCGTCACAAGTTATTACACGATGGGGGGCGAGAACAATACCGCCCTGGGGCCGGTCTCCCAACGGACGCCCATCATTCGCAATATCGCGATCAGTAACATAACCATCAGCCGCGCAAAATCGGCCATCGACATCGAAGGGCTTCCCGAGATGCGCATTGAGGACCTGCACCTGAACGATATTATGGCCACAGGCACAACAGGTCTCTTCGCAAGGGACACGGACGCCCTGGAACTGCATCACGTTCAGATCACTGCTTCCCAGGGGCCGGCCTTCACGCTCGATACTTCGTCCAACTTGTTGCTGGACGATGTGACCTCGCGAATTCCCGTGAAAGGATCGCCGGTGATACGGCTTACAAAGAGTCCGGGTGCGGTTCTGCGCGACAGCAGAGCGTTCCCAGGGACCCAGACGTTTCTGTCCACCGGCTTGGGTGAGTTGAAGACCGACTCCCAGGTGGGGAATACTCTGGCCAACGCCAAGGTCCCCACCGAGCAGAGATAGCAGAGATCGAATCTGTAGACAGCCACTACCCGGTCCGGGCTGGGATCAGCGCACTGTGCCCAAGCTGGTTTGGCGTTGATGTGGAATTTGGGGCGGCTACTGTCGCAACCCATTTTGGACAGCGCTTCGTCCTGCGCGCGGTTGCGCGATCACCAGGCCGCGCGGCGTCGGCAGCAGGACCACCGAGATCAGGCCCTCCGCCTCCATCTTGAGCGCGGCCTCGCGCACCGTCTTCAGGTGCGAGCTGGCGTCGTGCATCAGGATGATGCCGTTGGGGCCGATCTGCGGCAGAAAGCGCTTCACCTCGGCCTCGCGGATCTCCAGGTCGGAGTCGGAGAAGAACAGGTCGATGGTGCCCTCGACCTGCATCTCCAGGCTGGACTGGTTGCGCAGCTCGATCCAGCGGCTCAGCGGCGAGCCATCGAGGCGAGCCTTCGCCCTCGCATACACCACCGCATCGTACTCGCAACTGACGACCTTGGCCTGCGTCCCATCGGCCAGCGCGCCATTGCGTTCCAGGCCGCGCGCGATCCACTCGGTCGAGACGCCCAGGAACGAACCGGTCTCGACCACCAGGCGCGGCTTCAGAGTGGTCACCAGCGTGGCGATGAACTCCAGCACCTCCACCTCCGCGGTCATCGAGTCGATCATGCTCCAACGCCGCGGCTCCGGACACTCCGGCGTGGCGCGGTGGTACTCCGGCTGCAACGCGCCGGCAGCGCGCTCGTGCTGTAGCATCACCTTGTGTTCCTGCTTCATCTTCCTGCTGAATAGGCCCATGTCGTCTACTCTATCGCGAGCGGAGAGAAGTGCGGCCATAAGATTGATCGGAGCATTCCGTCTGCATCGGTGGTTAAATGGCATCTATGACTGATTTTGCAGCGGGCAAAGCGGTGGGCAGTGGATGGACGGCAGCGCAGCTTCCCAGTCAGGCGGGTCGCCGCGCGCTGATTACCGGGGCCAACAGCGGCATCGGCTACCATGCGGCGCTGGAGTTGGCGCGCAAGGGCGCGCACGTCCTGCTGGCCTGCCGCAACCGGGCGCGCGGCGATGCTGCTCTCGAGCGGCTGCGCGCGCAGGTACCCGATGCGAGCGCCGAGACGGTGTTGCTCGACCTGGCCTCGCTGGAGTCGGTCTGCGCATTCGGCGCGGCGGAGCTTGCGCTGGGCCAGCCGCTCGACCTGCTGATCGACAATGCAGGCGTGATGGCCCCCAAGACGCGCCAGTTGACGGCGGACGGTTTCGAGATTCAGTTTGGCACCAACGTCCTGGGCCACTTCGCGCTCACCGCCGTGCTGCTCCCCGCGCTGGTGCGCGCCGCCGTGGCCCACCCGCAGAGGCCGCGCGTGGTCACGCTGGCCTCGATCGCGCACAAGCAGGGACACTTGGACTTCGACGACCTGCAGTCGGTCGCACGCTATAGGCCGATGGCCGCGTACAGGCAGTCGAAGCTGGCCAACCTGATGCTGGCCTTCGAGCTGGACCGTCGGCTGCGCGCCGCCAGCCCGCCCATCTCCAGCGTAATGAGCGTCGCCGCGCACCCCGGCGTGGCCAACACCAATCTGTTTCAGGTGGGCGAGTTCTCGTCCGTCGAGCGCCTGGCGCGCCGCGGCTTCGGAGTGGCCATCGGAGCGCTCCTCAACAACCAGGCCGAGGGTGCCCTGCCCACGCTCTTCGCCGCCACCTCGCCGGACGTCGTGGACGGTGGGTACTACGGCCCGCAGGGCTTTCAGGAGATGCGCGGAGGAGATGTCGGGCCGGCCAAAGTAGCCCCACAGGCCCTCGACCGCCGCGCCGCCGCCCGCCTCTGGTCCGAGTGCGAGCGCCTCACAGGCATCTCCCTCCTTTGATCTTCTGTCGGCTGGATAGTCTTTAGTCGCAGGGGTTCCAGATATTGAATCCTTCCGCGCGCGCAGCTTCAAGGAGTTCTAGGTCGGACGCAACGAAACGCATGTCCGGTGTGGCAAGCAGATCGCGCGCGACAATCGCGCACCCAAGTTGAACCGCGTCCATAGAGCGAAGAGAGTGGCGATCGATCAACGTGCTTGCGGCTTCGAGTACCGGAGGATTGACCGGCTGCTCGATCATACGTCTCATTTCGCCGACAAGCGCATCAAGAGCCAAGGAGGCTTCGGGTGGGGACATGCGATTGCCCTTGCGAAGTCTACAGACGGCAGATCTCGCTTCAATCTGCGCCAGCGCGGAGACGACCTTGTTGCGGTCGTCTTCCGCCTGGGTAAATCGCAGCATGTTGTCGCTGCCCTGTTCTGCTACGAAAAGCTTCAACAAGGCACTCGTGTCGATGAAATGGAGAATCTAGAACCTCTCTCGGTCGCGCAGGAGGATTTCGGAGGCGGTTGGTCCTTCTCCTCGCAGTTTGATTGGCTGGAAACGGGGTGCAACCGCTTGAGCGTACTTTGACTCTCGATTCAACTTGACGGTCGTGGTTGGGTGCTGCGGTGATTTCGGATTTGGAATCGGGGTGGTCTGAATAGCTCCGACGTCGAATGCCTTCGCCAACACAGCTTGGCGGCGTGCCAACGAATCAGCCCAGGCATAGCCGTGCGTTGTCAGTTCATTATCACGAAACCACTTGAGGGCGATAAATGCCTTGCCCGCCTTTTCAGCCTCTGCAAGAGCTACACAAAGCTGCTGTATCTCGCTGTCTGAAACGTTTGGTTCCTCAAGGCTCGTCAGTATGGCCTCGTGGGTCGCAGCATGTCGCTCTTCACGCGGTATCTTAGTTGGGTCAGGGATGATTCCAGCCTTGGCCCGGCGGTTCAAAGTGTCCCAGCGCCCCTGCTCTTTTGCGAGAACGTCGCTACCAGGGTTTGTCGCGGTCGTGGCCTGTGTCGTTACAGCAGGAGGGTTGGAATCATGTTCCTGCCGCTCGAAGTAGATTACGATCTCCCCCGTCTCCGGGTTCCAATTCGAGGCCGCAGCAGTGCTGCGCTTCTTTCGACCATCCTCTTCAAGCTGAACTCTCACACGTAGACCATTAGGAAGGAGATACGGGAACGCGGCCGTGATGTTTTCGCTGAGTGGGGCTGGTCGAAGCCCTTCCAATGCACTCGCGATGATCTGCTCAAGATCATTGATGGTTGTGGGAGGCTGAGGTGCGGGATAAGAATCGTTGGAGCTGCTCATATAGGTAATTCCTTTCTGATATAGGTATTCCATTCGATAACTCTAGTATCTTCGGCTATCTGAAGGCCGTCGATTCGTATATACTGTACCAAAATTATTCCGTGTCAAGGACTTTCTTTTACGTTTGGAAGATAAGCGCAAGAGAAAGCCCCGGATTGCTCCAGGGCTTTCGAGTGTGATCGCACGCTGTATAGAGCCGCTGTATAGAGCCTACCCTTTGCCCGCCAACTGCCGCAGCACATACTGTAGTATCCCGCCGTGCTGGTAGTACAGGATCTCCTGCGGCGTGTCGATGCGCAGCGTCGCCGGGAACTCAATGGTCTTCCCCTCGCCGTTCTCCGCCAGGACCGGCAGAATGCGCCCCCCGGCGAACTTCGAGTCCAGCATCGCCTTAAGCTGGCCGGGCGCGCCGCCGATGGCGAATATCTCCTCGCCAGTCAGCCCCAGCGATGCCGCCGACTGCCCCGCCAGGAACTGTAGCGGCAGAATCCCCCTCCCCACCAGATTCGATCGGGGGATGCGCTCGTAGCTCTCGGCCACGACGAACCTGATCCCC
>VFSW01005797.1_pt1 | contig 18223 bp, 19 predicted proteins | sample 5358111 | NCBI WGS metagenome assembly VFSW01 (sample SAMN11554181, study PRJNA540505) | mine drainage metagenome | isolation source: sediment from site ElyBrook_90M | place: USA: Ely Copper Mine, Vershire, VT | collected 2017
CAGCAGATTCCGGTGTATGGGAACGACCGGGAGTGAGTCTGCGTCCGCACTTTCTTCAAGACCGCGTAACGTATCACGGCTAAAATAACGGCATGTCCTTCTTTCATGTCATCGTCCTGGCCATTGTGCAGGGACTCGCCGAGTTGCTGCCCGTCTCCAGCTCCGCCCACGTCGTTGTTGCCGAAAAACTGATGGGCCTCGACCCATCGTCGCCGCAGATGACGCTGCTTCTGGTCATGCTGCACACCGGAACGATGTTCGCGGTGATCGCGTACTTCTGGAGGCAGTGGATGCAGACGTACTTTGCCTCCGCGGACGCCTTCAAGCGGTTTGCGGTGCGGCTGATCTACGCGACGGCATTGACCGGGGCCATCGGCTACGGATTCATTCTGGCCATCGAGAAGACAGCGTTCAAGAGCCACTCGAAGGCGGACATCGAGCTGCTGTTCGGCAGACTGGATCTGGTTGCACCCGCACTCGCCTGCGCGGGGATTCTGATCCTGATCGCCGGACTGCGCGAGAAGAAACTCTCATCGACCGCAGCAGCAGCATCCTCCAGCCTGACACGCCGTCCGACCGATAGCGTCACCATGCGGCAGGCGGGTTGGATGGGCCTGGTGCAGGCGATGGCGCTTCCCTTCCGCGGCTTCTCGCGCTCCGGTGCCACTATCTCCACCGCAATGCTGACGGGTGCCAGCAAACAGCGCGCGGAGCGCTTCAGCTTCGCGCTGGCGGTGGCGATTACTCCGGCGGCCATCGTGCGTGAAGCGATGCGCCTGCTGCACGCAACCCACGCCGCAGCGGCCACCGGCTCGCCCGTCGATCTGCATGGGACGGTGGCCTTCAGCCTGCTGGGCGCGCTATTTTCCTTCCTCGCGGGCCTGGTCGCGTTGAAGTGGCTCAGCAACTGGCTGGAGAACGGGCGGTGGTACTGGTTCGGGATCTATTGCCTGATAGCCAGCGCGGTTGTGTTCTGGCTGCACACACGAGGGTATTAGTGCGTAGTGACATCAGGGGCGGGTGCGTTGCTGCCAGTGAGGCGACAATACTCCTTGTAACTGAGCAGAACGTAAGCGGGCTTACCGTAGGCAGTAATGCTCACCGGGCTTTGCTTCGCTGCCGCCGATAGGTCGCGAAAGGTGCTTCGGCGGAACTCCGTGCTGGTGATCGTGGTAACTGGCATTGCTTCTCCTGTGAGTGCGCTACCCGTTGTTGCCCTGCTGGAGAAATTCGGGGCTGACGGGGTTTTCGTAGACGGAGTAGTCGCGGGTGACTACGGTGAGGCCGCTCTCGGAGACGAAGTAGTTTTTCTTGTCCTCGATGGGGTCGTAGCCGATGACCGTACCGTCCGGTATGTGAACGTCGCGGTCGATGATGGCGTGACGGATGCGGCAGTGGCGACCGATGTTGACGTGGGAGAAGATGACCGACGAGTCGACATCCGCGTAGGAGTTGACGCGCACGTCCTGCGAGACGACGGAGTTGCGCACCACCGAGCCGGAGACGATGGAGCCGGAGCAGACGATGGAGTTGATGGCCATGCCGGTGCGTCCCGGCTCGCCGAAGACAAACTTGGCGGGCGGGTACTGGTAGGGACGCGTGCGCATCGGCCAGCTCTTGTCGTAGAGGTTGAAGATGGGGGTAATGCCAGCGACGTCCATGTTGGCCTCGAAGTAGGCTTCCAGCGTGCCTACGTCGCGCCAATAGAGGGCACGCTGCTTGTTCTCGTCGACGAAGTTGAAGGCGTGCATCTTCACCCTGCCCAGCAGTTTGGGCAGGATGTCGTGGCCGAAGTCGTGGCTGGAGCCGGGGTCTTCGGCGTCCTTCATCAGTTCGGGGAGCAGGATGTCGGTATTGAAGATGTAGATGCCCATGGAGGCGTCGACCAGGTTGGGGTTGAAGGGGGAGCGGATCTCGGTGGACTTGGGCTTCTCGACGAAGCCGATGACCTCGCCGTTGCGCGCGACCTCGACGATGCCGAAGCGCGAGACCTCCTCGGGGGCGATGGGCAGCGTGGCCAGCGTGACATCCGCGCCGGAGTCCTTGTGCTGTTGCAGCATCCGGCCGTAGTTCATCTTGTAGATGTGGTCGCCGGAGAGGATAAGGACGTGGCGCGGCTCCTCGGCCCCGATGGAGTAGATGTTCTGGTAGACCGCATCCGCCGTGCCCTGATACCAGGACTTGGAGACGCGCTGCATGGGAGGCAGAATCTCGATGAACTCGCCCAGGTCGTTGGCGACAACCGGCCCCCAGCCCTCGCGGATATGCCGATTGAGCGAGAGCGCCTTGTACTGGGTGAGGATGTAGACGTGGCGCAGTCCGGAGTTGATGCAGTTGGAGAGGGTGATGTCGATGATGCGGTACTGGCCCGCAAACGGAACGGCTGGCTTGGCGCGGTCGCGCGTCAGGGGGAAGAGCCGTTCGCCTGCTCCACCTGCAAGTAGCACGCCGAGTGTGTCGGTCATCATCCTGTTTCCCTCGAAAGCAGAGTCTTCCCTTGCATACGACAATATCAGAGCGGAATCCGATCCGCCCCAGCACGACTGGAGCGAACCGCGAGTCTACCATGCGACAGTTGCATTTATGCAAGAGGTTGGATGTGTGGAACCGGGAGCAGCACAGCGCGGTGCGAACGGACGACTGCCCCGCACGGCCTGAGACCGAATGTGGAGGTGTCGGCTATGCCTCGGCGGAAGGCTTCTCGATAGAACCGGCGGGCGGATCGCGGCTGATATCTTCGGGGTGTTCTTCGGAGTCCGAAAGGGTGATGCGCAGGGACTTGAGAAAGTTGAGGTCGTGCGTGGTGAAGGAACCCTGCACCGCTTCAGAGGCGGAGTTCGCCGTATCCTCGGGACTGGCTTCGACCTCGTTCAGGCCGATGGTGGCCTCCAGCATCAGCAGCACGTCGAATCCCTGGTCGCGGATGTTCTTGACCACTCCGGCGATGTCTTCCGATTCGGAGACAGACTCGTGGATTGCCTCGCCCAGCTTCTGGATCAGGTTCTTCACTTTTTGATTGACTTGTTGATTCAATGCCGCCTCCGAGCTGCCCTGGGATTTAAATCTGCCTGCGTGAACTTCTGCCTGCGATTCAGTTGCATCGGGTACTCCCGGTCCGGTATACGCTGGCAGGAACGGCATTGCACGGTGGATCTGCCCCGCTCTCTCCCCATAGAATACGCTGGTCGGGAACCTGTCGCAATGGAATTTCATGACCGAATTTCCTCCGGCAGCGGCGGTGCCGTTGCACTCCCGCGCACACTCCGTTCTCTCCTCTGCCAGCCATGAACCTCTGCGCAGACCGGGAGAACCGAGTGTGCTAGACGCTGGAGTGGCGATCGGCGCAGGCATCCTCGCCTTTCGCGACGCGGCATTCGACAACCGAAGCGCGCCGTGGCGTCCATACCAGAAGACCTGCCGCAGCAGTGCAAAATTCGCATAGGTTCCAGAGGAAGTCTTTCATCATTGGACTGCTCCTGACTGCGCTCCCGACCGCTTCGCCCGTTTCGGGAACGCGTGTTCTGCTTCCATTGGATGCGGCAAAGGGGATTTGGTCTCGTTGGGCTGGGCGCGGGCATCGAGTTCGGGAATGGGCTGGCGGTTGCGCGGACTTTCCCCGAACAAGGGAGGGAGGCTACACTTCGAGCATGGATGCACTTCGCTTTGGACGGGTGCTCGGGGTCGGGGCGCGACAGGCCGTGAAGACCGTGACGGCTGCGGTGGACGCGGCCACGGCGGAGAACCCGTCGGCCCGGAACGAGCGCGCTGGCGCGAACTCCGTTGGTTCGGTGGAGAGGCCGCAGGCGCGCGGCAACGCGGCTCACACAGCGGCCCAGACCGTCGTCCGGGCGCGGGGAACGGGGCAGAGACTGCGCAGCGGCGGACGGGGCTTTCGCGAGGCGGTCTGGGGGCCGTTTGTGCGCCTCGGGGGGGCGCTTTGGCTGGAGGTTACTGGCGTCTTCTTCGGCATCTTCGCGCTCTTCGCGCTGGGTGGGGTGTGGCGTCTGGTCGCGGTCTGGCATTCCAACACTACGGACCCGTCCGTCCGTCGGAGACTGCTGGGAACACTGGCAATGCTGCTGCTCTTCGGCTACTTCTCCGTCAGCAGCTTTGTCCGCGCACACCGACGTCAACGGCGTCGCTAGGGCCGTTGGTTGACTGGGGCATGACACACGCCCCCCATTTGAGCGACACTGTACCCACTATGACCGAAGCGCGCACGCAACAACTCCTCGAAGCCGCCAACCTGCTGCTCAACGCGCGGCGCAACCACAGCCCCATCGCCGACCTGCCGTGCGAACTCCAGCCCCAGTCGTTGGATGAGGCTGGCTTCGTCCACGACATCATGGCCACCGCATTCGGCCCCATCGGCGGATGGAAGATTGGCGCGGGCGCGCCCGACGCCATCCCCTTCTTCGCGCCGATGCCGCGGGCATGGATGGTTCCCAGCGGCACGCTGCTGGTCGGCCCGCGCTTCCGCTACCGCGTGCTGGAGGCCGAGATTGCCTTCCTGCTCGGCCACGACCTGCCCCCGCGCGCCACCCCCTACACGCGCGACGAGGTGGTTGCGGCCATCGCCAGTTGCCATCCCATCCTCGAGGAGTTGGAGTCCGGCCTCATCGACCCGAAGGCCGCCGCGCACCTCTCCTCGCTGGCCGACCTCCAGATGCACGGCGGATTCATCTACGGTCCCGCATGCCCCAACTGGCGGAGCATCGACTTCAAAACGGAATCCGTCACCCTCTCCATCAACGGCAAGGTTGAGGTCGAGCGCACCGGCTCCAACACGTCCGGCGACCTCATGCGTCTGCTTCCCTTCCTCGCCAACCAGGGCGCGGCCCGCACCGGAGGCCTCAAGGCTGGCCAGTGGATCACCACCGGAAGCTGGACCGGCAACACGCCCGCCCCCACCGGCTCGCTGGCCGAAGCCGCCTTCAGCCACGCCGGTCGCGTCAGCCTGCGCTTCGCCTGACCTCAAGTTCCTCCCGTTTGGAGTACAGATGCCAACGAACCCCACGCGTCGCACGCATTCCCCCTGCTGGCCGTAAACTAACAGTGCGATGGTGGATTCCAGGCAAGCGACAAAGCGGACCGTACTCCCCCACGCTCGGTTCTCCGAGGAGATGCGCGCGGTGGTGCTCACGGTCAGCGATGGATGTTGGCGCGGCGTACAGCAGGACCGGTCGGGGCCAGCCGTCGTCGCGCTGCTGGCGTCGGCGGGAGCAACGGCGGTGACGACCCAGACGCTTCCCGATGAGATGGGACAGATCGCCGAGGCGCTGCGCCAACATGCGGCGGCGGGGGCCACCCTGATCGTCACCACGGGCGGCACTGGACTGGCCGCGCGAGACGTGACCCCAGAGGCGACCCGGCTGGTCTGCGAGCGCCTGATCGACGGCCTCGCCGAGAGGATGCGCGCCGAAGGCCAGCGGGAGACTCCGATGGCCGCGCTCAGCCGCGGCCTCTGCGGAACAATTCCGACTGCATCCGCGCAAGGCAGTACGCTTGTTGTCAATCTGCCGGGTTCGCCGTCCGGCGCGACCACATCGCTGGCGGCGATCCTGCCGCTGCTTCCCCACGCGCTCGATCTGCTCGCGGGTCGGACAGCCCATGAGTAGCCGGACAGAATCGAGTTGCGCATGAAAATTGCACCCGTCGTTCTACTTCACAAGGTCAGCGCCATCCTCAGTGCGGCCCTGCTGCCGCTGGGCATCTGGGGCCTGGGCGGTCTGGCCTTCATCGACGCCGGAATCTTTCCCATTCCGATGACGATGGACGGAGTGGTGATCGGCTATGTGGCCAGCGACCACAGGAAGTTCCTGCTCTACTGCCTGATGGCTGCATTTGCGTCGGCACTGGGCAGTCTGTTGCCCTACTATGTAGGGCGTGCGGGCGGCGAACTCTTCCTGCTGAAGCGCATCAACCGGGCGCGCTACGAGCGGATGCGCGACCGCTTTGCCAACCAGGAGTTCCTGGCCATCCTGGTCCCGGCGATGATGCCGCCGCCCATGCCAATCAAACTCTTCGAGTTTGGCGCGGGAGTGTTCGAGATGAAGCCGCTGCGCTTTGCAACGGCGGTCTTCACCGGCAAAATGGTCCAGTTTCTGGTCTGCGCGCTGCTGACTGTCTATTATGGGCCGACGATCGCTCACGCAGCACGGCAGGCGTTCCGCGACCACATGGGATCGGTGCTGGCGATTGTGGGTGTGGTTGCGCTGGTGCTTCTGGTCTATGTGCTGCGCAAGCTCTTCGACCGGCAGCCGGGCACGCAGTTTCCGCTGGAAGAGACCGCCGGGCCGGACGATGCGCAGCCCGACGACGACCCTACGTTGATTACATAGAGTCGAGGTCCACGGTCGCGCGGACTACACTCCCTCGAATCTCGAACTGTGTCCCTATGCCGCGGACTGATGATCGTGAGCGGCATGGACCGACTCTGCGATCTTGGCGGCCAGCACCGGCAGGCCGAAGAGCGCGCCTGCGGTGAGCGCGGTCGAAACCACATCGTTGCGATAGAACGGGACCGCGGCGACGTAGCAGGCGCTGAGTCCGGCCAGTGTACGCGGATACATGCCACCCATGCTGCCGCCAGCCCAGACCATGAAGTTGCTCAGTACGAAGAACGAGGTCGAAGAGGCGAGCACCCCCGCACCGACGCGCAGCACGCTGGTCTTTTGCAGAATTCCCATGCCGAGCAGACAGACCGCGGCGGACCAGAGCCAGGTGACCAAATACCCGCGCAGATGAAAGGGGTATTGGTAGGCGTAGACCGTGAGGTAGTAGTCGGTCGCCATGAGGACGGCCACGACGGACGCAAGTTTGGCCGCGCTGCTCCAGCCGAAGCCATGGCCCGACGGCCCCGCGCCCATTCTGGAGCCGAAGAAGAGCAGTCCTCCCCCGACGGCCGTGAAGTTCCAACTGACGGCATGGAAGGCATGGGGAAGGATGCGGCTGAGCACGGCGAGCAGAAGAACGAGATAGGCGAGCATAGAAGACCTCAAAGATGATTCTCGGTCTTCGCGGCTGCGGGGTCAAGACGATCAGGCCAGACCGGGGCCTCCAGCCAGCAGAGAATGGAGCGTAACGTCGTCGAGAAAGCTGATCTCCAACCGGATGGAGACGATCTGACCAAGTTCCGCGGCCAGACGCAGGTGTTTGCGCCGCGTGCAAAGTTCGGTCAGCGCTTCGTGGCCCGCGCGCGTGAGTTCGACCCCGCTCGCGACGATCGCCCCGTAGAGGTCGAGCACCGCATTGAGTTGGATCTCGACGCGGAACTGCATGTTGGTCGGGGAAAGCGTCTTGCGGTCGAGCACCCAACCGCCACAGTTGCTGAAGGCCGCTGTCAGGTCGGGGAGCAGGCCGTGGCGCTGTTCGTAGGTGAAGCCCTGGATGTCGAGCGATTCCATTCTGTCGGTCTGCCGCCGCGGCTTGTATGTTCTATGCCGTTGTCTGTTTTATCGGAGCAATTGCACCATCGCGTGATGACGCGCAGGGTACGGGGGTCATGTGACGGATAGCGACACAACCCTGCTTCCAGCCGACCGCCGAGGGGCCGGTTCAGCTCTCCATCACCACCACCGCCAGAGCAATCTCTCTGCTGTGGGTGAGGCTGAGCGCGACTCGATCCACTCCCATCTCCCTGGCCCGCTGGGCGGCGCGTCCGCTCAGTTCCAGCGTGGGCCTGCCTCCCGGCTCGCGCGCAACTTCCAGCTCCAGCCATCCAACGCCGCGACTGATCCCGGTGCCCAGAGCTTTGGCACCCGCCTCCTTGGCTGCGAAGCGCGCGGCAAAGCTCTCCGCTGCGTTCTTCTTGCGCTGGCAGTATTCGATCTCGCGCGCCGTGAAGACGTGTCGCAGAAACCGTTCGCCGAAGCGGTCGATGCTCCGCTGGATACGCTCAATCTCCATCAGGTCCGTGCCCACGCCAACCACCATTGCGTCCCTCTCCTGCATCCGGCGTTGTGCCGTATGAACCACTGCACCGTGCGAAGAACTGCCCGGTCGGAACTCTTGTCCTGCTCGAAGCCCGCGATCCCAGTGTAGTGCGGGCGACCCGTCCCCTGCGCCGTGCGCGTCACTGAAACGCGGAGACCCCATTCGGCATCCATCTTTACACGGTCTGGAAAGTCCGGACGCTGACAGGTGCGGAGCGCGGGCACGCGGTGATACCCTCTCTTCAAGCTCTTCTGCGGATTGAAGTGCAGGGCGATGTGAATGCTTCACCGAGAGGATTGAGGGGGTTTATGCCCAGCCAACAAGAGGTCCGATGGTCGCAACTCAAAATCGGCGTGATCGTGCTGGTGGCGGTCGTGATCCTGACCACGCTCCTGTTCCTGATGACAAGCTCGTCGGGGCTGGGATTTTTATCCCACAAGATGATGGTGACAACCTACTTCGAGAACGCGGCAGGACTGAAGAACGGCGCCGAGGTGGAACTCCAGGGAGTCACCATCGGTACCGTGAAGAGCATTGCCGTGTCCACGGCACCGGAGCACAAACTGACGCCAGTACAGGTTGTGATGAAGCTGGACAGCAAATTCCAGCCCAGTCTGCATACCGACTCGACGGCGGCGCTGTCCACCGTGGGCGTGCTGGGAGACACCGTCGTGGACATCAACAGCCAGGTTGCCACCGGGCCGCCGTTGCAGAATGGCGATGTGTTGCAGACCCACGAGACGCCCAGCATTCAGGACGTGGTGAAGGCCAGTCAGGGAACGATCGAGAACATGAATGCGGTCCTCGCCAAGTTGAATAACATCGTCGACAACATGCAGTCCGGCAAAGGCTCGTTTGGCCAGTTGCTCACCAACCCGGCGCTTTACAACAAGTTCACCGATGCCGCGGACCAGGTGGACCAGCTTACCGCGAAGCTGAACAGCAACAGCAACACGCTTGGCAAGTTCATGAACGACAATGCCGAGATGTACAACCGGCTGAACGACGCGGTTGGGAAGGTTGACGACATCACCAAGAATCTACAGAACGGCAAGGGCAGCGCTGGCAAGATGCTGGTCGACGACTCGCTGTATAACAATGCCAATGCGTCGCTGGTGCATCTGAACTCAATCCTGGCCGACGCGGACGCGGGCAAGGGCAGCGTGGGCATGCTCATCAAAGACCCCACCTTCGCAAAAAACCTGAACGATGCGGTCACCAAGACCGATGCTCTGATCACGTCCATCAGCCAAGGCAAAGGGACCATCGGCAAGCTGGCAACCGACGATGCGGCGTATACCAACCTCAACCGGTTGCTGAACGAGAGTACGGCGTTGGTGACGACCATTCGCCAGAACCCGAAGAAATATCTGACCATTCGTATGCGGATCTTTTAGGCCCGAGGCGACAGGGGAGAGAGGCCAGTCTTTGCCGCAAGCCTTGGGTTCCGACAATGGCCTTCCCAACTGTTTCTGTGAAAAGTGGCATAAACTCGCCGCAGCTTCTACAATAAGTCAGGATTCGTATCCCCATAGAGTTGCTCGCAATTGAGGCGCGTCGCAGTCAGGCCGCTGGCGAGGATTAAGGAAGCGCATGACGTTGAGCAGGATTGGCCGGATTTCAAGGGCCTTGGTCGTATCCATGGCGGTAGTGCTGGGCATGTCGGCGTGTGGCGGCTACACGGTCGGCTTCATGTGGGTTCTGGGGACGCAGTACAACCAGATCGCCGGCTTCAAGATCGACGACTTTACCGGCAACCTGACCAAGATGGTGGACTCGCCGTACACCTCCGGCGGTTCCAACCCAGTGTCGATCACGGTCCGGACGGGCGGAAACTTCGTCTTCGTGGTCAACAAGGGGACGGTCAACGCCAGCGGCCAAAGCAATTACGACGGCAACATCTCAGTCTTCGCCGTCGGCCAGGATGGCGTCCTGACCTTCATGAACTCCTACAGCACGGCGGGCAACACGCCGGTCTGGGCGCAGAGCGACGGGACCGGAAGCTATCTTTACGTCCTCGATTCGCAGGCCCCCGACTATGCGACCACGGGCAATGGGGACATCACCGTCTTCGCGGTGGATGGCAACACGGGCCGGCTGCAACTGGTGCCCAACCAGTTGATCCGCAATCCAGCGGGTCAACAGTTGAATTACTTTGAGGTCGGCAAATCGCCCACCATGTTCAATTACAGCGGTGCCTGCATCTACACGCTCGATGCCGGCGATCAGACGATCTATCCGTATGGGATCGGCGGCGGCGGCCAGCTCACCGTCGAGGTCAACTCGACCGTCCCTCTGGGTACGGTCAACGCAACCTCGCTCAATGTGTACGGAAACAACATCTACGTTACCGATGCCGGTTCAAAGCTGTCCACCGGTGGAGCCATCGTTCCCTTTAACACGGGATCGGGGTGCTCGCTCAGCGTACAGGCCGACGGCCCAGTGGCCAACCTTCCGCTGACCTCCAACCCGGTCTACAGCATGACCGACGCCAAGGGGACGTATCTGTATGTGCTGAACCACAGTACAACCAACTCGAACACCCCCAACAGTTCGATCTCGGCGTTTGTGATCGAGACGACCGGACAGTTGGTGCCAGTCTCGGACCCCAGCAACCCGTACTCAGTCGGCAGTGGCCCGGTCTGCATGGCGGAAGATCCGTCGCACCAGTACATCTATACCTCCAACTACAACGATGGGAGTGTGACCGGAAAGTACATCAACGCGAACACTGGCCAGCTTTCCGACCTGGCGCGCGGGTCACAGTTTCCGGCAACCGGTCTGGCAACGTGTCTTGCGATCAGCGGGACCGTCGATTAGCGCTGGCGGCAAAGGTTGTGTCGGCAGCGCGACTGGGGCCGACAACAGAGGTTGCCCATCCGCGCACAACAGATGCATTGCAACGTGGATGGGCGGGGAAAAGGCGGCAGTCGCCTTTTCCATACGGAATGAGGGCGGAGACGATTTGCCCCGGAGCTATGGAATCGCATGATACTGAGACCGATCGGCCGAGCGGTAATGGCTTCGATGTTATCCGTGACGATGGCGCTCGGCGTCACGGCGTGCAGTAAAGACTACACCGTATCCTACGTCTATATGACCACGGCGAAGGCGCTTCCCCACGGACTGATCAACGCCTACCAGGTTGACTACCAGTCGGGGTATCTGCTGCCGATGGTCGACTCGCCGATCGATGCCGGCGGACGAAATACGGTGGGACTTGTGGTCGCGCCCAACGATCTGTTCCTCTACACCGTCAACAATTTCGACTCCGACATAACGGAGTTCGCCATCGGAACGGACGGAAAGCTCTATGCGCAGAACACCTACAACATCACCGGAAGCTTTCCCACCGCGGCGGCGATCGACGCGGCGGGCAAGTTCCTCTATGTGACCTTCACCTATCAGAACAACCCCAACGGCTCGGAGCTGTATACGCCGGGGAATCCAGGGCCGGGCGGAGTCACCATCTTCCCCGTCAACTCAGACAATACGCTGGGCACGCCAACGACGGTGAACCTGGGAAGAAATCCGGTGGGCATTGCTACCAGCCCGGTGGGCAACTTCGTCTATGTGATCGAACAGGACTCGGCGACCACCGCCAATCTGCTCGGATTTTCGCAGAACCCGACCAGTGGCGCGCTGACGCCGCTCCCCGGAGTCACCATCAACCCCGGCAACGTGGCCTCGACTGGCTTTACAACAGGGCCAACCCCCAGTGGCATCCTGCTGGACTCAACCGGGACGCATCTTTATATCACCGATCAGACCCTGAATCAGGTGGCGACATATTCGTTGACGAACGGCATCCCCAGCCTTCCTCCTAGCACAACACCCACCGACGCTGGCCCGATGGGAATGGCCTTCGACCTCAGCGGCAAGTATCTTTATATAACGGCATACAACGCCAACACGCTCGATGGATATACTCTGGCAGCGAACGGAGCGCCCGTCCGCTCCACTGTGGCGGCAAGCGTGCAGACTGGAAACGGGCCGACCTGCGTGACCATCAGCGGCGCACCGAGCAACGCGGAACCAACCCACGCAATTTATCTTTATACATCGAATGCACTGGACGCCAACCTTACCGGCGAACAGTTGGATGCAACCGATGGCAGTCTGTACCAGATTCAGGGATCGCCGTTCAGCGGCAGTGGTTTGCCCACCTGCGCGGTCACGGTGCCAGCTTTCCCGCTTTACCTTTACTAGGAGCGCATGGCAGGTTCGGAACATGGTTGGCGAAGAGTCGGGCAAGACAAGATTTTCAGCAGGCGGCGCAAGCTGCCGGGATGAAGGAAACAGATGAATTTGCAAAAGATCAACCGTTCGGTGAAGGTCTCGGTCGCCTCTGTGGCGATGGTCCTCGGCCTGTCGTCCTGCAATCTCGACTACACGGTCGGCTACGTTTACCTGACGACGAACAAGAGCAATCCGGGGCTGATCGATCAGTACGCCATCGACTTTGCCTCCGGCGCCCTCACCGAGATCGGCACCCCGGTCGCCGCGGGCAACGATCCGGTGACGCTGGTTGCCACGCAGAGCGGCCAGTTCGTCTATGTGGTCAACCATCTGGATTCGACGGTGCAGGAGTTCGCCGTGCAGGGCGATGGAACGCTCGCCTCCAAGAATGTGTACAAGACCACCGGGACGCTGCCGACCGCCGTGGCAATCGACCCGCAGAACGCATTTCTGTATGTGACGTTCACCTACCAGACCGGCTATTCCGCGACCGCGCCGGGGCCGGGCGGAGTTTCGATCTTCCCGATCAATGCGGACAACTCACTGGGGACGCCCTTGACCCAGAACGTCGGCAACAATCCGGTCAGCGTTACGACAAGCTACTTCAACCACTTTGTCTATGTTCTGGACCAGGAGACCGCGCCCAACGCCACCATCCTGGGCTTCTCGCAGAACCAGACGACTGGCGCGCTGACGCCTGTCGCGGGGACCACCATCTCGACCGTAGCAGGCAAGACGGTGGCCAGCGGATACGCCGCTGGCGTCGTGCCCACCGCCATCGTCGAGGAGCCAACCTCGCGCTTCGTCTATGTGACCGATGAGATTGCAAACCAGTTGATCGGGTACGAGGTGCAGGCCTCCGGCGCACTGACCGCCCTGGTCAATGGGCCATTCGCCACTGGGCTGTACCCGGTGAACCTCACCATCGACCCAACCGGGCGGCTGATTTATGTCGTCAACTACAACGGGAGCAGTTTGCAGGGCTACATGATCAGTCAGTCGACGGGCACCCCGTCGCCCTCGGTCGGCGCGTTTGCCACAGCCACCGGGACAGGACCGACCTGCGTCGCCATCGACCCGTCGCTGGGCACCTTCCTGTATACCTCGGACAGTCTGGACGACACGGTTACGGGAGAAAAACTGGTACCGAACACGGGTGGGCTGCAGCCAGTGCAGAACTCGCCGTTCATCAGCGACAAACAGCCAACCTGCCTGACCATCGTGCCCAATGGGGCGCATGCGACACAGACCTTCGTTCCGTAGAGGCTGTGACAACCGGATCTCCGAGCACAGGAAAACCCCCGTAACGGGGGTTTTTCTGCGCTCGGAGACGGTGCGTTCAGAACGGGGACGGGGACGGTAAAGCCCTCGGCATGGACCGCTCGTCAGCGGGGCCGCGACGTCGCAAGGATGGCTTTGCGGGCGGGCCTCTCCACCAGCAGCATCGCAGTGTAGGAGAGCAGCAGCGCAGCCGCGTAGGAGATCCAAGGATCGAACGCGACGACGTGCAGACGCTCCGGCAGATGGTAGTGCCGCACCAGATTGATGAAGTTGAAGTGCAACAGAAAAAGACAGTAGCTGGCCTCGCCCAGGAGCACAATCGGACGCCAGGAGAAGGCCGAGGCAATTGCATTCTGTCCGCTCAGGCCGATGGTAAGCGCCGCGAACAGCGGCACCAGAAGTCCGCCGTGCATCAGGATATACGGCACATGGGGGATGACCCTGGCAAAGAACCCGGCCAGCGCGAACAGGCTGGCAACGGCAACCGCCGTGCGCTGTCGCTTGCTGAGCGCGAGGCTTGCCTGTAGCTTGGCCAGCGTGACTCCCGCAAGAAACGTGCAGCCATACGCCAGCGGCGTGTACTTGAGCGCGCGGATCCAGAAGCCGGAGCTGTAGCGGTCTGCCTGCGCGGCAAGGTGGTCCGGATTCAGCACGATATACAGCGTATGCGGCAGCAGCCCAACCCCCCAGATGGCAAACAACAGCGCGATCAGGCGACCGGATGTCTTCGGCCATTGCAGGCGGATCAACCACGGAAAGGCGGCATAGAAGACGGCTTCGCAGGAGAGGGTCCAGGCGACCGTGTTCCAGAAGGTGGCCAGCGAGGGACTCCAGCCCTGAAGCAGAAGCGGCGTAAGCACGATCCCCGTGAAGAAGTCTGCGTGAGAGCGCGCGTGCCACTCGGCCCGCAACATCAGAAAAGAGAGTACGAGCGAGAGGAGATAGACAGGGTAGAGCCGCGCGAAACGGGCGCGCCAGAAGTCGCGCTTGACCAGTGGAGCGGGCCGGTCGCCGTAGTTGTACGCAAGGATGAAGCCGGAGATCAGAAAAAAGAAGCCGACAAAGACGTACGAGTTGTCGATGAGGGGACGGAGAATCCCCATGTGCGGCGGCGTGAAGTGGAAGAGCATGATGTTGACTGCGAGCAGGGTACGGACGCCGGTGAGCGCAGGCAGTGGAGGCTTGCGCACAGGGGTCCGCGGTTGCGCGAAGGAAGGAGGTGCGTCGAGGGTGAGCAGAGCGTCGGCCACTGTATCCAGTTTAGATGAGGACGCGGGGCGGCGCGGTTCGGATTGTGGTCTGGACTACTGGAGAAGGAGTTCCGGTCCGGTTGACGGCACCGCGGTCTCTAATGCGAATGGATGACGCGCGACGCTACGGCGTGACCAGGGAACCAAGCGGCTCGCCCTGGATGACGCGCGCGATGTTTCCTGGCTCTCTCATGCTGAAGACCATCATGGGCATGTTGTTATCGCGACAGAGCGAGACGGCCGCGGTGTCCATGACGCGGAGGTTGAGGCGAAGGATGTCGGCGTAGGAGATCTGCGGGAACTTGGTGGCGTCGGGATGGGTCTTGGGATCGGCGGTATAGATGCCATCGACCGAAGTGGCCTTCAACAAGATGTCGGCCTTGATCTCCATGGCGCGCAGGCTGGCTGCGGTGTCGGTGGAGAAGAAGGGATTGCCAGTACCCGCGGCGAAGATGACGATGCGTCCTTTTTCCAGATGGCGCATGGCGCGGCGGCGGATGTAAGGCTCCGCAACCTGTCGAATCTCAATGGCGGACATCACGCGACAGTACAGCCCCAGCTTCTCGATCGCGTCCTGGAGCGCGATGGCGTTGATGACCGTCGAAAGCATCCCCATGTGGTCGGCGGCCACGCGGTCCATGTCGATGGCCTGCTGCGCGACGCCACGAAAAAAGTTTCCGCCGCCGACAACGATGCCGATCTCGCACCCCAGTGCGTGGACAGCGGCAATCTCGGCGGCTACCTGGTGAATGAAGATGGCATCGATGCCGAAACCGGCACCTGCGGCGAGGGCTTCTCCAGAGAGTTTGAGGAGGATTCTTTTGTACATGTCAGGACTCAGTATCGCACGCGGCAGGGGATGCGTCTGCACAACCCTTCGGCAGTGCGGTTCGTCGGTCGCAGGACGCCGGATGCAGTACACTGCCTGGCACGGGCCTCTCCATGCAGACGGGCGTGCCTGCATTGCAGACACGCCCGCCTCCACACCCTTGCCAGACGGTTGAATTCCGTCCGCCCGCCCTGTTTATTACTTGAGCGTGTTTCCAATGGTCACTTTGTCCGGCCCCAATATCTTAATGTCCTCAGGTCTGCTGGACTTTATATCGAGCGTGGTGAAGTTACCCAGCTTGCCCTTCGCATCCACAGTGACGACTACCTCGCTCTCCAGAATCCCGTAGAGTTTATTGAGCAGTGGAGAGAACGACGTCGCCGCAAACATGCCCTCATACAGGCCCGCGCCTCCAGTGTCCGTGTCTAGCTGAGAGAAGTTCTGCTGCCCCTCGAGCTGGCCACCCTCGCTGCGGTTCGGGTCCGGAGGAATGGGATCCATGTAGAAGAAGGGATAGGGAACAATCCCAGCGCGTTGCAGGTTGTTGGAGGCCGCATCGACATCTGGGTTCAACTGGTCGCCACCCTGGGGCGTGCTGTTGATGCGGATGATGCCGTCGGTGAACACCAGCACGGCGCGCAGCTTCGCGGGGTCCGGGTTCGGCCAGTGAGCCGCCAGGTCCGCCAGACACCGGAATGGGTTTCCATTGTTGTTCTTCGGGCTGGTCGCTTCTTCCGGTGTCTCCAGATGGAGCGCCTTGCCGACCAGGGTGCGGTCGGTGGTGGGCGGCTGCGCGATCCGCACCTTACCCTGTAGCAGATAGCCCACGCCTATCTCCACGTTCGATGGAAGATCGTTGAAGAAACTCTTCATGTCGTCGAACTGCCCGCTGACCCCGATCATCTCCATCGTGTCCAGCACCACCATCAGTTGCAGCACGTGAGGCCCCTTCAACAGAGGCGAAAAAGCGGTGATGGGAGCGGGCTTTCCCCCGATCTTGATCTGGGCGATGTCGGACTGCACAAGCGGCGGCTGGATCGTGAATGGCTCTCCTTTCTTGGCCTTCGCTGGCATGGCCCGCAACACGAGCAATGTGGAGGTCTGTGCCTCGGCGAACGGAGCAAACAGGGCGACCAGCAGCAGGGCGCTCACGGCTGCGGTCAACTTGCGGGCGAAGCCCATACAACGCGGTTCGGGTTGCATTGGCAGTCTTTCGGTGGATTTTGGGGTCATGTCAGGCTCTCCTGGTGCCTCGCGGTGCTTTGAAAACTATCGAATTATGACGCTCAAACGAGCGAAAACGATGCCAGACCAATATACTCGCTTGCGGCTGTCCGATGCCAAACCGCCCGCGCCCACGCCCCATCGCGGAGACGCGTCGCCGACTAAATCCCCTCACCCATGCTGACATCGTCCGACCGCGCGGACTGCTCGCTGCGATACTGCGCGCGCTCTTCTTCCTCCACCGTGAGCGCGCTGGTCGGCTCCTGCTGCAGCTCGCCATCCAGTCGCCCCAGCCGCGTCTTCAGCCGCTTCACCTCGTCGGCCAGCGCAATAATCACATCCGACAGCGGGTCGCTCACCTCATGCGGATCGGTTATCAGCACCCGCTTGCCGTCCTGATAGACGATGTGCGCTGGCACCCCCACCACGGTCGAATCCGGCGGCACATCGCGCACCACCACCGAGCCTGCACCCACGCGGGAGTTCTCGCCGATGGTGATGTTGCCCAGGATATTGGCGTTGTTGCCCACAAAAACCCCGTTGCGCAGCGTCGGATGCCGCTTGCCGACATCCTTTCCCGTGCCGCCCAGAGTCACGCCCTGATACAGCGTCACATCGTCGCCGACGATGGCCGTCTCGCCGATCACCACTCCCATTCCATGATCGATGAACAGTCGTCGCCCGATGCGCGCCCCTGGATGGATCTCCACGCCCGTCCAGAAGCGCGCGACCTGCGACAGCAGACGCGCCAGCAGACGCCACTCTTCGCACCACAGCCAGTGGTTGATGCGATGCGCCCACACTGCCTGCAGCCCCGGATAGCACAGCAACACCATCGCCTGCGACGAGGCCGCGGGATCGCGCTCGAAGACGCAGCGAATGTCTTCGCGGATGGATTGAATCAGGTTCATGGCGCGATCGGCGAGGTCGGCGTGTTCAGGGCCTCCAGTCGCATCTCATCGAAGAGCAGCGTGGAGAGATACCGTTCGCCGAAGTCGGGAAGCACCGCGACGATCAGCTTGCCCGCGTGCTTCGCCTGACGCGCCAACTGCACCGCCGCATGGACCGCCGCGCCGCCGGAGATGCCCACCAGCAGCCCCTCCTCCCGAGGCAGTCGCCGCGCCATCGCAAACGCCTCGTCGTTGGTGACTTTAACTATTTCGTCGATCAGCTCCGTCTTCAGAACCGAGGGCACAAAGCCCGCACCCAGGCCCTGAATCTTGTGCGGTCCCGGCGCGCCGCCGGAGAGTACCGCGCTGTCGGATGGCTCCACGGCCACCGTCCAAAAGCTCGGCTTCTTCGCCTTGATGTACTCGCTCACCCCGGTCAGCGTGCCGCCCGTGCCGACGCCAGAGACCAGGATGTCCGCCGTCCCGTCGGTATCGTTCCAGATCTCCGGCCCTGTGGTCGCGAAGTGGATCTTCGGGTTCGCGGGGTTGTCGAACTGTTGCAGCACATAGCCATT
>VFSW01005798.1_pt1 | contig 18222 bp, 8 predicted proteins | sample 5358111 | NCBI WGS metagenome assembly VFSW01 (sample SAMN11554181, study PRJNA540505) | mine drainage metagenome | isolation source: sediment from site ElyBrook_90M | place: USA: Ely Copper Mine, Vershire, VT | collected 2017
AAAGTCAGGACGGTTATGTCATCTTGCTGGCCGAAACGCTGCGCGGTGTTGGCGATGTCCTGTGCGGGCATCAGCGTGAGATCTGGAAGGCGTTCAAAGCCATATAGTTCTCCGGTCTGCGCGCGTGCTTCCGGGACACCGTCCGAAAGCAAGACGAGACGATCCGAAGCAGCCAGGCAGCCATGCACCGGCTCATATGTTTGATCGGGAACGAGGCCGAGGGGCAGCGCCGGAGGCGTGTCGAGCTCGCGCCCGGAGAGGTAAGGAGCAATGTGGCCGGCATTTGTGAGCGTGTATTCACCGGAGAGTGAGATGCGAATGCAGCAAGCGGTGGTGAATCCGAGTTGGCCTTGCGCGATCAGGACGTTATTGAGTCCGGATAGGATCTCGCCGGGGTCGCGTGAAGTCTCGCGTCGCAGAGCGCCGAGGATCATGGCTACGCGCATTGCCGCTGTAAGGCCCTTTCCTGAAACGTCGCCCACAATGGCAGTGAGGGATCCATCAGTCGCTGGCGATACGAAGAAGAAATCACCTCCGACTTCGCTGGCGGGCAGATAGACTGAGTCCACTTTGAAGCCGGGGATGGAACGGGAGGCGCTCTGGAGAAGCAGTTGCTGAACGGTGCTTGCGGCCTGAAGCTCGGCGGCATACTCCGCGCGTTCGCGGGCAGTTTCAACCATCTCGGCGCAAAGGAGCGAGTTCTCAATTGCGGCGGCAGTTTGCAGAGCGATGGTGTTGAGCAGCTTGAGATCGGCCGTGGTGTAGCTTGCCTCCGCTTCACTGTTTCCCAGTGCGATGACGCCGACGGTACGTTGACCGGCACGTAGAGGCGCACAAATCAATGCGTTCAGCATGCAAGATGAGTTGAGCGCACGTGGATCAGAGGCACAATTGTTGATGATTTCTCCAATCCCCCGCCCCAGGATTGAAGCAGCGAAGCGCGAGGCCGGCCCCAGCGGATCAGGCATACCCAAGGTCTCGCAAGATGTGCCTCCGAAAGATGCGGCACATTCGAGGAGGCCACTTTCCTTCCCGACGACAAGAACACTGCCGTGCGTGGCGGAGATAAGGCGTTGCGCCTGTGCAAGTGCGGACTGGCCCACGGCCGCTGAGTTGAGCAATGCCGCGAGTTGTTCCGAGAGCTGCTCAATCAGGTGGACTTCGCGGTACAGATGGAGAACTTCTGAAGCAAGAGCCCGAGCTTCTGACTCGCGCGATGCAAACTGCGCAAGAAGTAGAGCTACGGCATTCGCGGGTTCAGAAGGGCCAACGACATATCCCAGTGTTGTACCGTCAAACTGGACTGGCACGCGTGCCTCCGCAGCAGACTTCTCTTCAGAAGTCTCACCCAAAAGTGGCTTGTCCAGAGGGTCGAAAATGGAGATGCCGGTACCGACAATCTTCAACAAGGCTGTGAAAGCTGGAGAACTGCTGGACTTTGCACTGAGCAGAGACTTTAGGGTCAGACCAGGCATATGCCTCACAATCCAGGCGTCGGCAGGCCAAGTACGGAGCGGGCTTTGGCAATGAGGGCATCCGGATCGAACGGCTTGGTCATGTAAAGGTCTGCGCCAACCTCTTGGCCGCGCTGACGATCAAATTCCTGTCCCTTTGCTGTGAGCAGGATGATGTGGATGTGGCCAAGTCCCAGCTCATTCTTCACCGTGTTGCAGACATCGAAGCCATTTTTCTTGGGCATCATGACGTCGAGAAAGACCAGATTTGGCTGTTCCCGACGGATTGTTTCGAGTGCTTCTTCTCCATTGGTCGCCGTAAAAAGGTCAACGCCGTCGTCTTCGAGTTCTTCCAGGGTCTGCTGGATCAGGGTGCGCAAGTGTGGTTCGTCGTCAACGATAAGGATTTTCATAGGCGTCATTGATAGATGAGAAAGAGTACGTTCTCCATGCCTTTCTCGAAGCGCAGTGCGCGGACCGCTTCGTCGCTTGAAAGCAATGAATTCAAAATGATGATGTCGGGCTTCGATAGAACTGCTCTTGTAACCAGTTCGGAGCCCTTAGACTCAACCACTTGATATCCGCGAGTCTCTAACGCATCGGTAAGGGTGCGAATCGTAGAAGCGTCCTCATCGACCACCATTACCTTCTTTCGGGACTTGCCCTGGTCAAGCAGCGTATCCACTTCGTGGAAGAGCGATGCCGTATCGATGGGCTTGGTGAGGTAGCGGTCCACGCCAAGCCGGAACCCTCGCTCCTTATCCTCCAGAATGGACAGGATGATGATCGGGATGTCCATCGTGGCAGGATCGTTCTTCAGCACCGCGGCCACGTCAAATCCATTCATCTCAGGCATCATCACGTCGAGAATCACCAGACCGGGCATCTCCTCACGAATGAGGGCCAGCGCCTTGCGTCCGTCCTCGGCGAGGCGAACGGAATAGCCAGCCTCAGTCAGTTCCTGTTGCAGCAGAGAGCGGATATTAGAGTCGTCATCTACCACCAGAACCGACTTACCTCCTGGTCTGTGTGTGGCAACACTCTCTCTCAATTGCCGAACCAGGGATTCGATATCAATGGACCGACGCGCCGGCAGCAACTCCATCTGCGCGGACTGCTCGAGGATGGGCAGCGTAAAGGAGAAGGTGCTGCCCTGGCCGGGTTCACTTTCCACCCAGATCCGTCCCCCATGGTATTCGACAATTTCCTTGCAAATGGGGAGCCCGAGGCCGGTGCCTTTGGGCTTATCGGTAAGCGTGTCCCCCACCTGTTTAAATTTCTCGAACACTTTGGGTTGATCGGCCAGAGCGATGCCAATACCGGAGTCTTTAATGCTCACCACTACTTCCGCCGCTTGCCGGCGAACCGAGCAAGTGATGGAACCCGCGTCAGTAAACTTCACTGCATTCGAGATGAGGTTGATGACGACCTGAATCAACCGGTCCTGGTCTCCGGTGATAGTGGGCAGGTCAGGCTCGATGGCGCGGACAAGTTCAAGCTTCTTGGCTTCAAACAACGAAGCAGTGGCGGCAATTGCGCGCTCAATCACGTCTTTCGCTGAGACGCTGCTCATGTTCCAGGTAAACTTCCCGGCTTCAATCTTGGCAAGGTCGAGAACGTCATCGATCAGCTTGGTGAGGCGTTCTCCTTCACTCACCACGACATCGAGATTTTCGATGACTTGTCGTTTGGCTTGCTGCACCTTTCGGTCATCCTCGGGAATTAGCGGGAACAGGCGCTCTTCGAGGCGGCGGCGAATGATCTTCGCAAAGCCAAGGACCGAGGTGAGTGGAGTGCGAAGCTCGTGACTGACCGTTGACAGGAATGAGCTTTTCGCGGCATCGGCCTGTTCCGCGGCGGCTCTTGCCTGGCTTGCCTCCTCAAATAATTGTGCGTTATGGAATGCAACTCCGACGGCAGTGGCAACGGTGGAAAGAAGGCGCTGATCGGCTTCAGTGAATCGCCCCTCCTGATCGATCGATTGCACGCTGATGACGCCAATCACCTGACTGCCGGAAGGAATAGGAACTCCCAGGTATGATGCGGTGCGTCGCCCAACCTGTTGGATACCCAGCTTGGCGCGATTGCCCTCCATGTCCTCATTGATAAGCAGAGGCTGGCCGGTGCGAATAATCTGCGAGGTGAGTCCCGCCCCAAAGGGCCGTGACTGAGCATCTTCACCGAAGGCGTAGGGGAAATGGAGCATCATCGTCGCTCGATCGAGCAGCGACACATACACAATGGGCGCGCGAAACAGATCGCGCACCTGATCTCCGACAAACTGGATCAGGCGGCCCTTGTCGAGCTGAGTGGCAAGCGCCTGGGTGATGCGGTTGATGGTGACCAGCTCCGCGGCGCGCTCCCTTACTTTCTGTTCCTGCTCATTGATAACGAGGTACGCGTTTGCATTGTCGAGCGCGATAGTTGTGTAGGCCGCAAGGTTTTCAAGCAAGCTGAGATGCTGTTCGGTGTAGGCGTTTTTCTTGAAACTCTGAATGCTCAGAACGCCAAGGATCCGTTCCTGTGCGATCAGCGGCAGATAGATCAACGAGGCGGGCGGCTGCGCCACGCTACCGTCATCCAGCACGCCTCCAGTGTGTTGATAGGTGGGGATGTACTTCGAGGATTCGGTCTCCAAATCGTTGATTAAAATTGGCTGCCGATGCTCGATACACCAGACAGCAAACTGATTTTTGTCGTCGGTGCTGCGCGTATACGGCGCATAGCGCTTACCGTCTTCGATGGCCAGACTGTATTCGATAAGGTGCTTCTCTGGCCGGTAGAGACCCACCCCAAAGATGCTTGCATCCACTATCTGGTTGACCCGCTCGTAGAGCTTGAAAAGGATGGTATTCAAATCAAGGGAGGCCGTGATCTCCCTGCCGATCTCGCTGAGCAGCTCAATGCTGTCTTTTTGTTCGGAAATCTCGGCAGCCTGGGCGCGAATCTCTTCGGTCCGTTCATTGACCGTGGCTTCCAGAGCCTTTGCCTGTGCTTCAAGAGCTTGAGTCTTTCGGCGCGCCTTCTTGCGCTCATGCATGCTAATGAAGCGCCATCCGGTAACCGCAAGAATGATGAAGAGGAGGAAATAGAGAAGATAGGCCAGGGTAGTCTGGTACCACGGTGGAAGGATGATGAAGGCGTACGCTCCCTCCGGACCAACCCGGCCATCAATACCTCGTGAGTGAACCCGGAACCGATACTTGCCGGGGAGAAGTCCGCTGTAATTCGCCTCTTTCTGCTTTCCCCAAACCGACCAGTCCTTATCCGCGCCTTCTAGAAGATATTGGTAGGCTATGTTTGCCGTGTCCCCGTAGACCGCGGAGGCAAACTGAAAGCGAATGGAATTACTTGCTGGCGGAAGGCGCAGTTCTGGCGTGCCGGGTACGCTTGTGCCTCCGAAAACGATGCGTGATCCCACGTTGACCTGGCGTACCAGCGCCGGGAACTGTTCCGAGCCGGCATAATACAACCGAGGACTAAAGCGGATCAGTTCTTCTCCGGTAGCCCAGACATTGCCATTGGGGTCTACAAAGGCAGGGAGGACATTGAAACGCGTGAGGGGACGGTAGGTATCCTCGTCCATGCGCAAAGTTCCATCGGCATTGCGGAGAATGCGCGCAAAGCGGCGGCTGTCCGATGCAGTCATGCCCGCCCAGAGACTTCCGTCATCGGTCTGTAAGATGAATGGAGTCGCGTCAGGGGCTTCTATGGGCAACTGGAATTGGTTGTCGACCACAAACTTGTGGGCGGCAGAATCCCATCGAAAGATATCATGACTTCGCTGAATCCCCGCATAGAGGTTGCCGAGGGCGAAACTGACGCCTGTTGTACCGGATGCAGGCAGACCGTCTTTACTGGAAATGACCTCGGCCTTTGAGTCCCGCATTCCCGAGGCAGCGACCTTGATGCGAAGGATGGAGCCGCTGGCGCCCCCTGCCCAGAGGTCCCCATCGGTGTCCTCGGCCAATGAAAATGCAACGAAGACGGAGTTCGGCAGCCTCCCCTCGTCGATCCACATGTGGCCGTCCCAGCGCATCGAAGCAAGACCATCGCCATGCCCGATGAATACACGATTAGGAGTCTTCCTTGACTGATACAGCGTATAAGCTTGCTCGGTGGGTCCGTGGACCGATGGCGTGGCGGGCACCAGAGTGGTACCTTCCACTTTCATCACACCCTCGCTGGTAGCGGCCAGGAGTTGGTCCGGCGTCTTTCCTGAACTGTCTCTGAACTTGAGCAGGGTGAAACCTTGCGTGGAGCTGCCGATCGTGAGAAGCGATGGACGATTGGTATGCGGATCAGAGATGAGTTTTTGAACCGAAGCGGAGCCTCCCCCGTTCGCAACGTACACAGATCCGCGGAACCGTTTTGCATCCAACAATGCCTGCGCATGAGAGAAGAGAGCAATGGGAGATTCAATCTCCACCCGGGAAATGCCGGTGGTGGTTCCCAGCCAAAGCGCGCCGTCCCGATCCTGGAAGGCGCTGAGCGTGTTGGAATCCAGCAATCCGTCCGCCACATCGATAATCTGGCGCAGACTGCCGTCATGTCCCAAAATCACGGCTCCGCCGGACAGAGTAGTAATGCAGATACTGCCGTCATTCAGCAGGGTGGACGTGTAGACCTTCTGCTTCTTGAGGTAGTCATCCGCCGCGGTGGGAAACGGAGTTACCTTCTGCCCGTCGTAAAGCGACAACAGGCCCTCGCGCTCTGAGACTAAAAGATGGTTGTCGTCATATGGATGCAGGAACAATTTGCTGGAGTTCCGATAGCCCGCTCCGCCTGGCAGACTTCTAAGCTCGTCGCCGACGATTTCCTGAAGACCGATTCCCTTTTGCGCCGTGTAGATGTGCCCTCGAACCGAAGAGAGCGCCTCAAATCTTGAACCCGACTGGGGCCGCCAGACGTGCATGTTCTTCCCGTCCCAGCGGAAAAGCAGTTCAGATGAACGGAAAAAAACACCCTGCGGAGCGATCAAAGTCTGCCATACGTCAGTAAAGCTTCGGTCCGCTTCGGGGACATGGTCGAGAAGGGAAACATAGTGCAGTGTTCCGACGGCGTCTGGCGCAAGGTACCCGAAACCTCCATTGCCGCCTACCCAGATCTTGCCGGAATCGTCTATGGCAAGAGACCGAGCTATGCTCATGGCGGTATCGATTTTTCGCCAGGAAACGCCGTCATACTCCAGCACCCAGCCTCCAGACATGCCGAAGTAGATGACGCCGCGGTGACCCTGGAGAATGGTCCACACCTGGCCGTCCGGATTGAATTCTTTAACCGGATAGGATTCGAGGACCGGCATGCCGACTTCTGCAGCTTGCGGAGCGGAAGACGCCGTCGACGCAGAGGGAATGGACTGCGCGCCGACAAAGGACGGCAGCGCCAGGGCTAGAAGCACCAGCGGGGCAATGCGCGGGCGAACGAAAAGACGCAGTGGCAATTGGGTTTCCAAACGGGGACAGATGAAGAACAGCTGCGATAGTAATACGCTTGTCCGTCCAAGTCGAGCGGAATTTGCCGGTATTGGGTCTCCCAACCCGTGGATTCGAGGTCAATTGACGGGTGAGCGGGCGATCTCAGCTCGCCGGAGTTAAGACGCGCGTGACCTGATCTGGCACAACTCGACAGCCAATTCAGGACGGGCGTGAGTTATCCATAAGCCTATTGCCAGTGCCCTGAATTATGCCTGACTTGAGCAGCAAACCGCTTCCAGCATTGCGCGTGAATGAGTCAAGGTTCCTGTTATCCGCAAGACCCCTTCAGATCAGACCTGCAAGACATCCCCATCGTGCGCGACCATCTCATACAGCACGGGGTTCACAAAGAAACCGAGAAATAGACGCGAGACCAGACCTGCAACGATGACGATCGCAAAAGGCTTCTGCGTGTCAGAGCCGATGCCTGTAGAGAGCGCCGCGGGCAAGAGCCCAAGACAAGCGACTAGAGCCGTCATCATAATAGGCCGCAATCGCAGCAGTGAAGCTTCGCGCGTCGCTGTGCGAATGTCTTTACCTTCGAGTCGCAGCTTGTTGATATAAGAAACAAGGATGACGGCCGTTTCCACGGACACCCCCATCAAAGCGAGCAAGCCGAGCGCTGAAGAAGCACTGAACGTGGTACCGGTCATCTTGAGAGCGATCAAAGCGCCGACGGGCACGGTAAGTATGACGCCGAGAGCGATGGTCAACGGGAATTTGAAGTTTCCGTAGAGTGCGAACAGGATCATAAAGATGATCAACACGGCGAGCGGGCCAATGTAGGCCAACTGACGCCGAGCCTCAAGCAATTCACCGTACTCGCCGCCCCATTCGAGACGATATCCGGCGGGCAAGGACTTTTGAATATCCGCGATGGATCGCTGGCCTGCAAGTACTGCGCTCTGCAGGTCGCGTCCTTCGATGCTGTACTGTACGCCTATATAGCGTGAGTTGTTTTCACGATAGATGAACGACGCCCCACCTGCCTCGTGAATGTTAGCGAGCTCGCTCAATGGGATCTGCTGGCCTGATGGTGTTCCAACTAGCAGGTTGCCGATCTGCTGTGCATTCTCCCGGAACTCGGGTCTCATGCGTACCACCAGATCGAAGAGTTTCTCGCCTTGAATTACCTGGGTGGCAGCCTGGCCGCCGACGGCCGCTTGAACCACCGTCTCTACGTCCGCTACGTTAATTCCGTAGCGGGCAATCTTTTCGCGATCAACGTCGATCAGCAGGCTGGGCTGGCCGAGTTCGCGAACTACAGTCAGCTCAGTAAATCCAGGCACTTGTGAGAGTCTGCGTTTAATATCGAGTGCTTTACTCTGGAGAACAGTGAGGTCGGGCCCATAAATTTTTACGGCAAGCGCACTCTTCAGGCCTGTCAATGCTTCATCCACTGCATCCTCTGCTGGCTGCGTGTAGTTGAAGATGACTCCGGGAAATGCGCTGAGCTGCTTCTGGATATCCGCGGTCAAATCTGCCTTGTTATGTATGGGGCTAGTCATCCATGAGGCGTCGCTATAAGGCTTCAAGCCCACATAGAACTCATCATTAAAAAATCCCGTAGGATCTGTGCCATCGTCCGGACGCCCCAGCTCTGAGCCTACATCGGTCACCATCGGATACTTCAAAAGAATGTTGCGAACCTGCGGCGAGAACTTGCTTGCGGTGTCAAACGAGACCGTATAGGGCATAGTTGCTCGTACCCAGAGTGCGCCCTCATCGAGATGAGGCATAAACTCGCCGCCGATGAAGGGGACTAGAAGGAGCGAGACTGCGAAGATCAGCGTGGCGCAAATCATTGTTGCTTTTGGATGATTGAGGCACCATTCGAGCTGCCCGGCGTATTGATCGCGTACCCATTCAAAGGGCTTGTTCACGCGCTCGTGAACTCCTTTTTTGAACCAGTAGGCGCACATGACAGGGACAAATGTGAGCGTAAGGATGAGAGCACCGACGAGCGCGATTGCTACCGTATCGGCCATCGGCTCGAAAAGCTTTCCTGATGGCCCGCTGAGAGCGTAGATAGGTAGATAGCCTGCAATGATAACCGCGACTGAGTAAAAAATTGGGCGATCGACATCCTTTGCCGCCGCTCGGATCACTTCCTGCAGGTCATACAGCTGGCCTTCGCGCGCACCCAACTCTCGGAAGATATTCTCGACCATGACCAGGGTGCCGTCGATCAAGATTCCAAAGTCAATTGCGCCAATTGAGAGCAGGTTGGCTGGGATCCCTCGCGCGTGCAGGAAAATAAAGGAGAAGAGTAAGGACAATGGAATAGTCAGCGCCACAATTACCGCTGCGCGAATGCTGACCAGAAAAGCCATCAGCACAAGAAGAACAAGAGCCATCCCGAACACCATGTTGTGCTCGACCGTGTCAACGGTTAGTTTCACAAGGTCGCTTCGGTCATAATAGGGGCGTACTTTTACGTCTTCCGGAAGGATCTGTTCGTTGAGTTGGCGGGTCTTCGCCTCGACGCCTTTCAGCACATTCTGCGTTTGTTCGCCGCGCCGCATCATAATGACACCCTCGACGGCATCATCGTCTTTGTTAAATCCAAATTGGCCCAGGCGGGGCGCATGTCCTATGGTCACTTCTCCGATATCGCGAATGCGTATCGGCACGCCATTTTGCGAGCCCACCACGATGTTGCTAATATCCGAGGAATCACGGATGAGTCCGAGTCCGCGGACATAATAGAATTGACCGCCTTGCGAGTAGAACCCACCTCCAGCATTGGAGTTATTCACGGATAGCTGTTGAAGTACCGCAGGCACAGTGATGTGATATGCGTAGAGCTTTGCCGGGTCGAGGAGTACCTGGTACTGCATAACTGTGCCGCCGAAGCCGGAATCATCCGCGACTCCAGGCACCTGTTTAAATTCGCGTTCGACCACCCAATCTTCGAAGGTCTTCAGTTCCTGCGGCGTGCGATCAGGGCTCTCAAGGACATATCGGTAAACGAGCCCTGATGGGCTTGCAAGGGGAGCGAGCGTTGGTGTAACGCCTTGAGGATAGGTGATCTCGTTGAGCCGCTCAAACACTACCTGGCGCGCAAAATAGTCGTCAGTGCCCTCGTCAAATGTCATGATGACGTCTGAAAGTCCATAGAGCGAGATCGAGCGCATTACGGACATCTTTGGAACGCCGTTCATCTCTACTTCGGTCGGGACGGTGACCAGCCGCTCTACCTCTTCGGCCGCGTGCCCCGGCCATTGCGTAATCACTTCGACCATCGGCGGGGAGAGGTCGGGGTAGGCGTCTACGGGCATGTAGGAGAATGAGATCGCTCCACCAATGGCGATAAAAGCCACCAGCAGTAGAATCAACATCCGCTGCCGCAGCGCAAACTGGACGATACGATGAATCATGCCGGGCTGCCTCCTCAGTGTTGCAGCGAGTTAGCAAACTGAAGAAACAAGCTGCCGTCGCCCACAACCCTCTCTCCCGCGGAAATCCCTTTTAGGATTTGCGTCTGGTCATTCTGGCTTTCGCCCAATTCCACGTCTCGCCTTCCAAACTGGTTTGCACCGGTAGCGACGTAGACGAACGGCTGGTTGTTGTCATCGCGCAGAACAGAAGCGTTGGGCACCGCAACGACATGAGCGAGCGAACCTGCCGCCACATTGACGGTGCAATACATATCCCTCTTCAGCTTCTCGCCGGGATTATCAACGACGATGCGTGCTTGCAGGGTTCTGGTGTTGGGGTCGAGTGCCGGAGAGACATATGAAATGGTGCCATGGAAGCTTCCGGGATAGGCGTCCGTCTGGACAACGACGGTATCTCCGCTATGCACATAGGCCAGATCCGCCTGATAGACGTTGGCAAGAACCCAGACTGTACTCAGGTTAGAGATTGTGAATGCCTGTGTTTGGCCCGCTTGTACCACCTGTCCGGGCGAGACCAGGCGGTCGACGACTTCGCCGCTGATTGGTGCAAGCACCGGAATCTGCGCTGAGGAAGGAGCCTTCGCGAGCGCGGCCGGATCCTTGATGCCGAGGATCCTCATTCCCTGGTCGGCAGCATTCATATCCGCCAGAGCCTGATTGCGGTCGGACTCAGCCTGTTCAAGATCGCGCTCGGCAATGGCATGATGCTGATACAGGTCCTGGGCGCGGGAGTAGTTCTTCTCAGTCAAGCGATAGGAGTCTGCAGCCTTCAAATAGGCGTCCAGCAACTGCGAATAATCGGGACTGCTCACCTCGAGCATGGGCTGCCCGGCATTCACGTGCTCTCCGGGAACGACCAGGATTCTGCTTACCGGTCCGCCTACTTGAGTGATTACAGGCGTGGTATTGAATGCGTTGTACGCCACAGAGCCAGTCAGCCGCAATGTGCGGTTTATTGTAGTGGGCGCAATCGTTACAACCTGCACATGCGACATTTGGTCCTGAGGGATGTTGAAGAGCTGTGGTGTCGCGGACGCCGAGGCCTTTGCAGAGAAGGACGTCATCTGACTCGCCCGTTCGTGATCGCCGGAGTTGCACGCCGTGAGCATGAGGGCAAGGGTGAGAGCCGCTGCACTCCGGGTCCCTCGATTACAGCGAGTGATCGTCGTGATCATCATGGTAAGCTCCTGGTGCCAACAGCTTCGCGAAGTTGCTCGAGCGCGAGCAGGTACGACGCGAGTGCCTGACGGTATCCGAGTTGGGTAGTCCGATAACTGCGCTCTGCATCGAGGAAATCGAGCAAGCTCGCTGCGCCGTGCCGGTAGGCATATTCGCTGATATCGCGGGATTGTTGAGCCTGGTCGAGGTAGCCGGAGCGATATAGGCCGACGATCTGGTCATTGGCGCGCAAACTCTCAAACGCGTCTCTTACATCCGTCATTACTTGTCCGCTCGCCGCTATCTGCTGTTCCTGGGCTTGTGTGATGGCATAGCCGGAGCGCGCAATCTCGCCCTGATTGCGGTCGAAGATGGGCAGTTGCATCTGCCCGAAGAGTGATACGTCGTTGAGATAGGCCAGGTGAGTGTAGTTGATCTCCCCCGTAAAATCTCTCTTGCCGATGGCCTTTTGTAGCGCGAACTGGCTTTTCGCGGCGGTAACGCCCAATCGTGCAGCCTGCAAGTCGGGCCTTTCTTGCAGGGCTTTTGCCTGCAGGTCTTCGAGGTTGCCCTTTACGGGCTGGTAATCGAATGATCCGGCTACGTCATAGTCCGGGCCTATCGATTCATATCCGAGCAATTGGCGAAGGTCTGACAGTCCCTGCACTCTTGCGAGTTGTGCAGCAGACAGGTCAGTTTGGAATTGAAGCATTTGAAGCTTGATCTTCAGCAAATCATTTTCGCCAATGTCACCCACTTTGTAGCGTGCTGCAGCAATATCCACCGTGCTCTGAAAGCTCTTGAGATCCTGGCTTGCCAAGTCCAGAGTTGATTCAGCAAGTTCTACATTGATGAACTGCGAGGCGACGCTGAAGGTGAGCGTGCGTTCGTTGTCGGCTACCTGAGACCGAGTCATGGCAGTTTGGTCCCTGGCCGCCTGCAAGCGGTGCTGCCGCTTCTTGCCACGCTCAAACAGATAGCTCACGCCGAGATCCCATTGCGCCGTGTTATCGAGATAATCCGCGGTAAGCTGGCTTGGCTCGAAGACGGGTAAAAAGTCTGAGTCGGCTAGAATCACCGGATTCGGGCGAAGATTGGCTGTCGTCTCTTCTGCCTGGTACTGCTGAATTACGGTTTGGGCGGCGAGCAGAGCGTGATTGTGCTGGAGCGCCATCTGAACTGCCTCATCCAGCGTGATGATCGTCGCACCTGGTTTTTGAGCAAGTGTCGGTGCTTGCGACGGGGCTGGAGACGAGCTTTGAGCAAGCTGGGATTGCGCACACGCAGCTTCAGCCAGGAAGGTCGCGGCGAGCAAGACAAGAGAATGCAAACTTTGCAAACGCATAGGCAATCAGCCTCTTCAATGAGCGACGTACACTGATTGGGCGTGCCACGGAGGCACGAAGGGCAGGGGGATGCTATGCGGGAGGCGCTCTGGCAGGAATCTGACGTGGAGCGGAACGGCCGATAAACCTGATGTGTTGAGGTCCAGGTCCGGCGCCAATGGGAACCAGAGCACACGCGCGCATGCCTGCTAACGATGGCGCAATGGCCAGATGGCACAGGAGGCAGGTATCAGGAGAACCATTGGCATGATGATGCCAGACCAGGCCGAATGTCATCCCCAATACCAACACGAGGAGGAGCATCGGAACGATCACACGCCAAATTCGTTTTTGGTCAGGCATTCTTCTAGAGCACATCAGAGGCGTTGCAGTGCTTGCGCATTAGTTTAGTCCAAAATCTTTATGGTTGGGTATTTAGACTTTTTAGGTCAGGGTTCTGTAGCCACTGTTCACGGGACCGCCAGACACTGAAGGCGCCGGACGGCAATTGAGGGCCTTGGAAAGCTGAATGGCTCCAAACCGGCCGAAACCACCCAGGCGCAGGTATTTCCCGGCCATCGCGCGCGCTTCAAATCCATTCGGCCAAATGGGGCATGTGCCTTCCCTCGAGGAACTAAGCAAGCACGGCGTGAAACCTGATCCGCGCGGAAAATTGCGGCAAAAGCTAGTATCGCCAGCGTCAATTTGTCTAGTCTGCCCTATTTATGTTGATCTGCAACTGCTTGGTTTTAGTGCGGCCGGCGAGAGAACTGAACCCCCAGGGCCTTGCGAACTGTGAAGGCAACTCCGGCTTTGGCTAATTACGCAGGACAGAGCTTTTGGCCTGGGGATTCTTCCTATCGACGGTGGGCACAGATGAGGCCGTGAATCGGGACTACATCCGCAACCAGAAAAGGAAGACAAACAAATCGATCAGCTGAACATGTGGAAATGACCTGCGACCGCCAAGGTGCCCCAACTCAATCGGGGCCGCGTTAGCGTCCCCGATCAAACCGCTTTGAGCGGCTCAGAAGGTGAAGGTCAGCGGCCTGCCGGGGTACTCTCACGTCTGATGGTTGCCGGAAGAGCAGCTTCGCCGGCCAAATGTGCTTCGTGTGGTGCGGGAAGATGGCGAAGCGGAGCCAGAGTGAGTAGAGGCAATATGAAGGGCACGAGGGCGTACTTGGCGCGAGTGATTCGCATGAAGGTCTCTGCTGGAGTGTGTGCTGAGACCGTTAACCCTCAGGCGGGAATGCGGAATATGCGCTAGTTTCTTGGCTAAATAATCACAATATTGATCATGTTAGCCTATTATGTTCACTAAATATTTGCCGCACAAATAGGCCTCTAGTCGAAGCTGTCGCCGATAAGGCGCAATGTAGTGATAGTTAATTGGCAAGACCCTGGGATCGTCTGCCATGATTCGGTTTGGGTTTGAGAGCGCTGCGCGGACTGTGATCACACTGCAACTTTTATGACGACCGTTAACAACACGCCCAAGTTTGCTGGCGCTTCCGCCAAGCGGTATTACAACGCATTTCTGCTCGTAGTCGCAGGTCTTGGTGGCTTGTTGTACGGGATTGATGTTGGCATCATCGGGGGCGCGCTGCCTTATCTGGAATCAACCTCAGGCCTGACGGCGGCTCAGCTTTCAGTGATCGTGGCGGCGGTTCTATTGGGGAGCGTTTTCTCCACATTATTTGCCGGGCTGCTGGCCGACTGGATGGGGCGCAAGCCGCTGATGGTTCTGAGCGGCTTCGCATTCATCTTAAGCATTCCTGTGATCGCTCTTTCCCACGGGTATGAGCCGCTGTTTTTGGGGCGCTTGCTGCAAGGTGTGAGTGGCGGACTGATTGGCGTGGTGGTTCCACTGTATTTGGCGGAGTGTCTTTCTGCATCGAATCGGGGAAAGGGGACTGCTGTTTTTCAATGGCTGCTCACCTTGGGCATTGTTGCCGCGGCTGTTGTAGGCATCTACTACAGCTATCGTGTGCGGCAGGTTGCGCTGACAGCTGACAGCGCAACACTTTTTGGCTTCAAGAATCAGGCCTGGCGGCGCATCTTCTGGGTTTCACTGCCTCCTGGTGCATTGTTTTCGATTGGCAGTTTGCTGGTGACGGAATCTCCGCGATGGCTTTTCAGCCGGGGGAAGCAAGAACTTGCCCGCCTGGCTCTGCTGCGCTCAAGGACTCCGGCGCAGGCGGAGGTTGAGCTGCAGGAGATGGAGGTGTCCGCGCCCGCGGTCAAGAGGCTATCCGGCGAACGGCTTCATGACTCGTTGTTGAGCCGAAAATATGTCATCCCATTTCTGCTTGCCTGTGCGATCCTTTTTTGCAATACGGCGACCGGCATCAACTCGATCATTGGATACAACACCGGCATTCTGCTGCAGAGCGGGCTCTCCGATCTGCAGGCTCACTGGGGCTATGTGATTTTCACTCTGGTGAACTTTCTTATGACCATGGTTGGTATGGTGCTCGTCGATCGCAAAGGGCGCCGGTTTCTTCTGATTCTAGGTACAGGCGGGATTATTGTCTCGCTGGTCGGTGTGGGCATGCTGTTTCTGGGCACGGAGAAGGTGGCTGTGGACGCGCACGCGCAGGTGCAATCGATGGCCGGCCAAGACCAGGAGATCAGTTTCCGTTTCAATCCGTCGAAGGCCAACTCGCTTTTGTCCGCGAGCGGTGCGGCGGGAAAAGAGATCGACGGGAAGCGCGCCTCGCTGGCGATCATTTATTCCTATGGCGACTTTACAGCAGCAACCAGCTTTGTGCGCTCAGATGATCCGGCTGCCGCGCCCATAGCGGTTACGCGCGCAAGTTGTGTTCCAACCAACAGGGTAGAGGCGTTTTTCAAGAACCCGTTCGCCGATCTAGACGCCGCACGGTCGGCGCCGCTGCGGATCAGAAAAGCGCTGATTGGTCGCGTGCCCGACACGCGCCATGGCTGGCTCATCGGCATTGGGCTGTATGTATTCATGGCGTTCTATGCGGTGGGTCCGGGGGTGTGCGTGTGGCTAGCCTTGTCAGAGTTGATGCCGACGCGCATTCGATCCAACGGCATGAGCATTGCGCTGGTGATCAACCAACTGGTTTCTACAACGCTGGCCGGGATTTTTCTGCCCTTCGTCAGCAAGTACGGATACTCGTCGATGTTTTTTCTCTTCTCTGGCTTCACGGTGCTTTACTTTCTGGTGGCAGCCTTTTTCCTGCCTGAGACAAAGGGCAAAACGCTGGAAGAGATTGAAGCCTGCTTTGTGGGCAAAGCGGCATCCTGAGAATCGAGCTGTTCATATATTTCACCAAACATTTCAAGGGGAAGTTATTCATTGAGTGTTTCCCTCGAGTCATTGATCGATTGAATTGAGTGAATGCCATATTTGATCGTTGTATTTAAACATGATCATGTAAATGATTATTTGGCACAATAAAGTGATATATTCCCAACGAAGATGCTCACTCGGCTGCACAACCTGAGAAGTGGCGAGGTAGAATCGGTCCGAAATGTCCCAATCCTCCCAATCCATTGATCGTCGGTCAGAGAAGATCATCAAGTACCTGCTCAAGGCCGGGACAGCCACAATCGAAGAGCTTCTGGCTGCTGCGGGTTCATCGGCTCCGAGCATTCGCCGCGACCTAGCGCGACTGGAGGGCCGAGGTCTGATCCGCCGCACCCATGGTGGAGCAACCCTTGTGGAGCCGCTGTTTTACGAACCTTTTCGCTACGACAGTTCCTTTCTGGCGTGTGAACTGCGTTACGCGGTGGAGAAGCGGCGCATCGGGCTGGCGGCAGCCGAACTGGTAAAGGCGGGAGAGACTGTTGGCCTGACAGCAGGCACCACCACGACCCACGTTGGCCGCAGCTTGCGTCATCGCGACAAGATTCAGGTTGTGACGAACGCCATCAACATCGGCATGGAGTTGTGCAACCAGCCTGGCATCCGGACTTACGTGACGGGCGGGGTGGTTCCGTGGGCCTGGTCCTTCTCGCTCACAGGCAATGCTGCACTGACTTTTCTGGACGATGTCTACATGGATAAGGTATTTATCGACGTCACCAGCCTGGACGCCGAGCGGGGCGCAACTTCCCAGGAGACTGATGAAGCGCTGGTGTTTCGCAAGATGATCAAGCAATCGAAACAGGTGATTGTGACCGCCGACTCGAGCAAACTGGGCAAAGTGAGCCCAGCCTTTATCTGTCCCGCCAACGGAATCCATATTCTGATTACCGACAGCGGGGCGCCGGCTGAAAAGATCGCTCCCTTTGAGCGCCATGGCATCACTGTAATTCGCGCTTGAAGCATGGGAGAGCCGGGGTTCGCCGCGAAATGCAGTCGACGCTGGATTTCGTCAGGGCATGAAAACCTTCGGGCTATTTCAAGGGCCACGCGGGCTCCGCCAAGGCGCAATAGCAAGTTACGCTCACTGATGTCAACACGCTTGTTCACAGATTTTTTGCGCCCTGCATATCCAGTTTGCTTCAATGGAGATTTGACCATGAGACTCTTCCTTACTGCGATGACTACATTGCGCAATCTGTGGGTGGGCGCAGGGCTTTGCATTTTTGTCTGCATTCCTGTCGCCATGGCCCAGAGTTTTTCTGAGATCAAACCTTCTCCGCAGCAAGTGGCGTGGCAGGACCTGGAATTCGGCGTCATCCTGCACTTTTCCACGAATACATTTCTGAATCGCGAATGGGGCGACGGCACGGCCAGTCCTGCGGTCTTCAATCCCACGCAGTTCGATCCTGATCAATGGATGAAAGCCATTCGCGATTCCGGCGCCAAGTACGTCGTCCTGGTTGCCAAGCACCATGATGGCTTTTGCCTTTGGCCAACGCAGCAAACCGATTACAGCGTCAAATCGAGCCCATGGGAGAACGGCAAAGGCGATGTAGTGGGCGACGTTGCCCGCGCAGCGCGGAAATACGGTCTGCAGTTTGGCATCTATCTTTCTCCCTGGGACCGTCACGAACCGAAATATAGAGACTCCGCTGCGTATGACGACTATTACCAGGCAGAACTTTCAGAGTTGGCGCAAAACTACGGTGACCTGGTGGAATTCTGGCTTGACGGCGCGGGAAGCGGGGGCCACGTTTACAACTTCAAGAAGATTGTTGAAACCCTGCGCACCTACCAGCCGAACACCATCGTCTTTGCAGATACCGGTTTATTTGAGTACGGGGATGCCCGCTGGGTCGGCACGGAAAGTGGCCGCGTTCCCTACGAAAACTGGAACGTCATCGACCGGCATGGTTATCTGCGCTGGCGTCCCGTGGAAGCCGACACTCCGTTGCGCGCTGATCACTGGTTCTGGCATCCCGACGATGAAGCTTCGCTCAAGGGACTCAACGAATTGCTGAGAACATACGACGAAACCGTGGGGCGCGGCGCGCAGTTGATGCTCGG
>VFSW01005799.1_pt1 | contig 18221 bp, 14 predicted proteins | sample 5358111 | NCBI WGS metagenome assembly VFSW01 (sample SAMN11554181, study PRJNA540505) | mine drainage metagenome | isolation source: sediment from site ElyBrook_90M | place: USA: Ely Copper Mine, Vershire, VT | collected 2017
TTTACCGCGCAACCCATGCCCTATGCCACTGAAAACAAGGAACTTCCTTGCAGAAGCCGGGTGGGGGTGGGGGGCGCCCGCAATGCGTGGGCCCATCCTTCCGCAGCATTATCGCGGAAGGGCGGCAGAGCACGGACCCCAACCGTTGTTACGCTCACCGGCGCTACAAATGCCCCGCTTTATAATTGGGCCGCCTCCAGCTACGCCCCGGACTTCTTCTCGATCTTCGCCCAGGAGTCTTTGAGCGGAAGGGTACGGTTGAAGACCAGATCGCCCGGAGTCGAGTTTGGATCCAGGCAGAAGTAGCCGACGCGCTCGAACTGGAAGCGGTCTTCAAGCTTGGCGTTGGCGAGCGAGGGCTCAAGCCTGGCGCCGGTGAGGATCTCCAGCGAGTTGGGGTTGAGGTTGCTGAGGACGTCCTGGCCTTCTTCCAGGTCGTAAGGATCGGCCTTGGCGAAGAGGTTGCCGTAGAGACGAATCTCGGCGCAGATCGCGTGGGCGGCGGAGACCCAGTGCATGGTGGACTTCACCTTGCGGCCGTCGGGCGAGTTGCCGCCGCGGCTGGCCGGATCGTACGTGCAATGCACCTCGACGATGTTGCCTGCCGCATCTTTCACCACGCTCTGGGCGGTGATGAAGTAGGCGTTGCGCAGGCGCACCTCTTTGCCGGGAGACAGGCGGTAGTACTTGGGCGGAGGAACCTCGCGGAAGTCGTCTTGCTCGATAAAAATCTCCCCGGAAAAAGGCACCTGGCGTGTGCCTGCGGAGGGGTCTTCGGGGTTGTTGGCCACCTCGACGAACTCCTCCTTCCCTGCTGGGTAGTTGTCAATCACCAGCTTCAGGGGGTGCAGGACGGCCATGGCGCGGGAAGCCCGGCGGTTCAGGTCGTCCCGTTGGAAGTGCTCCAGCATCTCAATATCGGTGGCCCCGTTGGTGCGCGAGACGCCTGAGGCGGCAACAAAGGCGCGGATGGCTTCGGGGGAAAACCCGCGGCGGCGTATGCCGCGGAGGGTGGGCATGCGTGGATCGTCCCAGCCGCTTACACGCTTTTCCTGCACCAGTTGCAGCAGCTTGCGTTTGCTCAGCAGGGTGTAGGTGATGTTGAGACGGTCAAACTCTATCTGCTGCGAGGGGAAGATCCCGAGCTGCTCGATATACCAGCGGTAGAGCGGCTGGTGGTCGGTGAACTCGAGGGTGCACATGGAGTGGGTGACGCGCTCGATCGAGTCCGACTGGCCGTGGGCGTAGTCGTACATGGGGTAGATGCACCACTCGTCGCCGGTGCGGTGGTGCGTGGCGTGGAGGATGCGGTACATGACCGGGTCGCGCATGTTCAGATTCGGTGACGCCATGTCGATCTTGGCTCTCAGCACGCGGCTGCCGTCGGGAAACTCGCCCTGCTTCATGCGGACAAAAAGGTCGAGGCTTTCATCGACAGTCCGGTTGCGGTAGGGGCTGTCCCGTCCGGGCTCGGTGAGGGTGCCGCGGTGCTGGCGGATCTGGTCGGCGGAAAGGTCGTCGACGTAAGCCTTGCCCGCCTTGATGAGCTGCAAGGCCCACTCGTAGAGCTGGCCGAAATAGTCCGAGGCATAGCAGAGGCGCTCCCACTCGAAGCCGAGCCAGCGCACGTCTTCCTGGATCGAATCCACGTACTCCTGTTCCTCTTTTTCAGGATTGGTGTCGTCGAAGCGCAGGTTGGTCTTGCCGCCGAACTCGTCGGCGAGGCCGAAGTCGATGCAGATGGCCTTGGCGTGACCGATGTGGAGATAGCCGTTGGGTTCGGGAGGAAAGCGGGTCTGCACGACAGCATCGCCGTACTTTTTGGTGCCCACATCCTCAACGATGAGATCGCGGAGAAAGTTGGAGGGAGTGCGGGCGTCGTGAATGGCAGCGTCTGGGCTTTCCGGATTTCAGTTGGTCATGGCTGCAATTCATTATTCCACGAGGGGGCTGTGCTAAATGAGGGCGGCGCGGGGGATGATCGGACTCGCAAGGCAAGCGGGGCGCCCATTCATTTTGGAAGTCAGATCTGGAGCCTGCCCGGCGTGTGCTGTTTTGCGCATAGACTGATTACCACTTCCTATACAATTGGACTAGAGTGGGCCAGTTGCCACTCTCCAAGGATCTTCTCCAGATATGGCATCAGTCGTAACCGCACCTTCCCCTGAAAGCGCGCAGTCGTCCACTTCGATTCCCGCAGCATCCAGCTCAACGGTATCCGGGTCGGCCCACACCGTCCCCGCGCGGCTCGAAATTCGCATGGGACGCGCCGCATCCGTCGGCGCAGGGGTGAACTGGCTGACCTTCGGGGTGATCGTCGCCTTTCATGTGGGCGCGTTGGCGGCGCTGTTCTTCTTCACCTGGCAGCGGCTGGCGGTCATGTTGGTGCTATATGTGGTGGCCATCAATGTCGGCATCGGCATGTGCTACCACCGGTTGCTCACCCACCGCGGCTACCAGGTGCCCAAATGGCTGGAATATGCAATGGCCGTCTGCGCCACGCTGGCGCTTGAGGGCGGACCCATCTTCTGGGTGGCTACGCATCGCGTGCACCACCAGCACAGCGACCAGGACGGCGACCCCCACACCCCCCGCGAGGGCGGATGGTGGGCGCATACAGGCTGGCTCCTCTGGGGCAACACACTGCACATGCAAACCGAAGTTCTGGGCCGCTATGTGCCCGATCTCGAGCGTGATCGCTTCCTCGTCTGGCTGAGCAAGTGGCACTGGATTCCGCTGGTCGCGAGCGGTGTCCTGCTGGTCGGCTTCGGCTGGCTCACCGGTGGGCCTGTCAACGCCCTCGGAATGCTGCTGTGGGGCGCCTTCATGCGCGTCACGCTCGGCCTGCACGCCACTTGGTTTGTAAATTCCGCCACGCACCTGTGGGGCAGTCGGCGCTTTGAAACCCGCGACGACTCGCGCAACAACTGGTGGGTGGCGCTGGTCAGCGGCGGCGAGGGCTGGCACAACAACCACCATGCCCACCCCGTCTCCGCCAAGCACGGCCTGGCCTGGTACGAGATCGATCCCAACTACTGGGGCATCTGGCTGCTCTCCAGGGTCGGGCTGGCAAAGAAGATTCGCGTTGCGAAGTTCGATCGCGACAATCCCAGGCCGGCTGGAGTCCAGGGCGGTTACTCGGGGAACTGAACGGGAACGACAGCGAGCCGGAAGCATGAAAAAGGCGGCCAACCCACGCGGGGCGGCCGCCTTTTTACGTCCGTTGGATAACGCTGGTGCCCGTGGAGCCTTCGGCTACCTGCGCATCTTGCCCCGCACCCACAGCACCCCGAAGAACGGCAGCGCCACAACCAGCATAACCACCCCGGCCGGGAAGCCGACGTAGAGGTAGCTGTCCGCGTAGTTGACCGCGTGGTGGCCGAAGATGTTCCAGCCCAGCAGCGCGAAGATGGCGATGGTGGTGGAGGCGAAGAAGGTGAAAAACGCCGACGCCACGGCCAGCAGCAGGCTGGTGAACAGGCCAAAGCCCTTCAGCGGAAACCCCAGAATCTTGCCGTCGCGCCGCCCCTCGACCAGTTCCGCCATTTTTTTATGCCCCTCTTCGTCTAGAATACTAGCTGATGTCGACCAGCGCGCAAATCGAACTTTGGCACGCGGAGAAGGTAGCCACCCAGGTCACCGTTGCCGAGGCCTCCAACGGCGTTCACTACGCCGCCTGGGGCGAGACCCGCATCTCCGACGCCGATCTCGAGCGCCTTGTGGGCGCCGTGCCGGCCACGCTCTCCGCCGCGCTCGCCAACCGCGCCTATTACTTTGTGCCGCTGGCCATCGCCGACACCGGCGAGGTAATGGTCGCCCCAGGTTATACGGTCGACCTCGGCGACCGCGCCATCTGCCACCGCAACACGACATTTGGATCGACCGAGGCGGTTTTTCTCTCCACGCGGTTGGTCGAGGACCGCTTCGGCCTGGCCTTTGAGTTCTTCATCAACGTGGCCCACAACTTTGTTGAGGCGGCAGGGGTGCCGGAGAGCTTTTCCGCGCTGGCCTGGTCGCAGGCCGAGGCTCAGGTCCGCGGCGAAACCAGCCAGGATGCCTGGGAGACCCGCCGCCGCGCCCAGGACAACAGCGCTGCTCTCGGTTCCACTCCGGACAGCCCCAACCCGCGCAAGGTGATCGACGAGCGCGCCCGCAATAGCTACTACGAGTCGGCCTTCTCCGATTCGCTGGCGGTCTACATGCTTTCGTTGGCTGTCGATTTCGACTACCACGATCTGCGCGAGCGGGAGTATCCGCTGCTTGCCGCCCCGGCGCTGGCCGAGCGGCTGCGCCATGTGGCCAGCCTCTTCCCCACCAACCCCGGCTACGAGTTCCAGATTCTCTACCGGCGCAAAGGGTAGGGTTCAAGGTCCACGTTCAGGCACTCCGTGACATGGTTTGTTTCAACGCGGCGCTCGCGGGCTTGGCGTTTAGTAGAATCATTGTCGTCTCCAAATAACCGCAGCGCGGATTGCGCATCTAAGTCAACTGGCAATCATTGGATGGCATGGGGACCGGCGACGCGGAGCGCAGATGAACTCTGGCCTGTTGTTGCCTCTGTCCATTGGCTCAGAGTTGACGCCAGAAACAAGTTTGGTGCGAGGCTGATCATGAAGTTTCTTCCGGCCCTGCTGTGCGTGGCCACTCTGCTGATTTTCAATCCGGGCCAAAAAGCGAACGCGCAAGGGCAGCAAGGATCCTCCGGGGCGCCCACGTTGCAGGTGACTTCAACCCTGGTGTTTCTGGACGTGACTGTCCTCGACAAGCACGGAAAGCCCGTGGTGAGCGGCCTCAGCAAGGACGACTTTACCATCACCGAGGACAAGAAGCCCGAGCGGATTTTCTCCTTCGAAGCTCCGGAGGCGCACGTGATGGGCGCCCATACCGGAGACGACAACCCGGAAGGCAAGGCTCCCACCACCATCATCGTGCTCGATCTCCTGAATTCGAGCTTTGAGGATTTTGCATATATTCGTGATGAAGTGAAGAGGTTCCTTGACACCCAGCCGGCGCAGTTGGTGGCGCCCGCGGAGCTGATGGTCGTCGGCAACGAGTCGCTGGAGATGCTGCAAGGTTACACACGGAGCAAAGCAGACCTGCTCTACGCGCTGAAGCATCTGCCGGCCGCACTGCCTTACAAGCACATGAACGGCGCCTTCTTCTGGGAACGGTTCGCCCAGTCGATCGAGGCTCTGCAACAGATCGCGCTTCAGAACAAAGGCGTGTCGGGGCGCAAAAACGTGGTGTGGGTGGGCCACGGCGGCCCAGGCGTTTATACGGAATCAATCGATTTCTCTGCCCAGGAGCGGCAGCAAATGATGGATATTGCGCATGAGACCACGAACATGCTGGTCGATGCGCGCATGAGCCTGTTTGTAATTTACCCGGGGCTGAAGGTTGGCAATCCCGGATTCACGCTCAGCACGATGCTGTCCGACCAGGATCTTGGCGACGACGATCCTTTTGCCGGCGACATCAACTTCGGAGTCTTTGTGAATACAACGGGAGGGCGACTCTACTACAACCGCAACGATGTAGATCAACTGATTGGGCGTTCCGAGCAACTTGGATCGGAGTACTACACGCTGACCTATCAGCCTCACGATGGCACGGACGACGGCCGCTTCAGGCGCATCCGCGTGACACTGCGCGACAAGAGCCTGCGGGTGGTTACCAAAACAGGCTATTTCGCCCCGGATAAAGGCAAGACACCCAATCCGCGCCAGCAGATCATCAACAGCCTCGCCGAAGCGGCACATTCGACCATCCCCTACAAGGCGCTCGATTTAAGTCTGACCGGCGTAGTGCGCCATCCCGACGCCCGCACTGCGGAGTTTACGGTGCAGTTGGGATTGAAGGGCCTGGACTGGGAGCCGACGGCGGATGGGAGAAGCGCAAGCAGCCTGATTTTGGCGGCCGTGAGCCTCTCCCGCGATAACACTGTTGTGGCCTCAAGGATGGAGCACTTCACGGTGTACTTGGCATCGCCGTCTGCGGCGCAACAAACCGGAGAGAGCGCGCGTCTTTCGGTCACGCTGCGTGTACCCCGCAAGACCCAAAGTGTTCGCGTGTTGGTGGAGACCGAAGAGAGAGGCAGGATCGGCTCGGCCGACGTTGACCGCAAAACCATTGATGCGGCGCCCGCGCTGCCCACGCCGGAACCGCAACTGGCTCCAAAGCGGCCGGACTACGTCCGTCCCGCGGCTCAGTAGAGGAAGCCGTAAACCACAATCCCGCTGGCGGCAGAGTCCATCCACCGAGCAAAACAGGGCGTCGCCGCCTTTTTCTGAAAGAACCCCGATCTAATCGAAGAGCGTGATGACCCGGGCCAGCACGGGGGCCATCGACTCGGGTGGAGGCGCGTCCATTTTCCGGCCTGCCCGTGCATCAAGCTCAAGGGTGCAAGCCTGGTCGCATCACCGGCATCCTCCGCCGCGACGTCCGCGAGTTCCTGAAGGGCCATCCCCCGTAGCCACCATCGCCGAAGCCCCGCAAAACGAAGGCGGGCAAGGGGCGACGCTGGTGCAGCTGTGCCAGTAAGTGCGAAACCGCAATGAAGCAGCTAGAATGAGTCTCATTCATCCGCAGTAGCAAGTAGCCTCGGAATTGCTTCTCACCCTGAAGGGAAGTCGCTCAGTTGGAAGAATTGAAGGACAAGACGTTTGCCACCGAAGCCGAAGAGGCCGCGTGGTGGGAAGCCAACGAAGACGCGATGGCCGAAGAGTTTGAAAAAGCCATGACTGCGGGAACAGTCGGAGGTGCCCTTCTCGTGGTTCGGGATGCGGAATCGGTAACCAAAATCCAACTTGATTCGGAGGAAATCGCCACGGTTGCTGCACAGGCAGCCGAGCGCGGACTACGCTACCACACCTACCTGAAAATGATCATCCATGAAGCACTACGCAGCGCAGAGTCAATCCGCCGGCCCGCAAACCCCTGAGCCGCCATCCCAGGCGAGATTTCCGTAACAATTCGCTCATCTTCATCCGGTACAATCGCAGATAGCCTTTGGAGAGGTCCCTATGCCCAAATTGAGCCTGATGATCCTTGTATTGTGTGTGGCCTGCGCCACCCTGTCCGCACAAACCAAATCCATTTACGACTTCACCATGAAGTCCATCGACGGGCAGCCGGTGAGCCTTTCGAGCTACAGCGGCAAGGTTGTCCTGCTGGTCAACGTGGCCAGCAAGTGCGGTTTCACCCCGCAGTACGCTGGCCTGCAAGCGCTCTACGAGAAGTACAAGGACCGCGGGCTGGTGATCGTCGGCATTCCGGCCAACAACTTCATGCAGCAGGAGCCGGGCACCAACGAAGAGATCAAGAAGTTCTGCTCGAACAAGTACAACGTCACCTTCCCCATGATGGCCAAAGTCTCCGTGCTGGGTGACGACAAGGCCCCGCTCTACGCGTACCTGACGGACAAGGCCACCGACGCGCAGTTCGCCGGAGACATCAAGTGGAACTTCACCAAGTTCCTCTTCGACCGTAGCGGCAAGCCGGTGGCGCGCTTTGAGCCTGCCACCACTCCTGACTCGCCCGAGGTGACCGCTGCCATCGAAGCGGCGCTCGGCAAGTAGCGGCTACAGCGACGGCGTGGCTGCCGCAGCGGCCGCGCCGTGACACGCCATGGTCGGCGCGCCGGCCCTTGCGGTCGTTGTATTGTCCCCCGCGCCGTTCGCGGCCACGGGCGCGCTCTTCATCGCGTGCAACAGTTTCACCAGCCGCGCGAAGCCCTGTTCCCGGGCGGTCTTGTTGCCGGGAACTTTGTCCCCCGGGTCTTCGCCGGCGCGCATGAACCCATGCCCCGCCCCCTCGTACGTAATCGGCTCGTACTTCTTGCCCGCTGCCTTCATGGCCGCAGTGGTGGCGGGAACCGTGGCGCCGATACGCGCGTCGTTGCCCGCGTAGAAGCCATACACCGGCGCGGTGATGGTGGAAACATCCGCCGGGCCCGGCCCATAGAACACAAACGCCGCGGACAGGTCTTTGCGGTGCGCCGCAAAGGCGAACGACTTGCCCCCGCCCCAGCAGAAGCCGGCCACCGCGATCTTGCCATTGGCGGCGGGCAGGTGCCTGCCGTAGTCGGCCGCGGCATCCAAGTCGGCGTTGACCACATCCGGATCCAGGCCTGAGACGGCCTTGATGGTTGCGTCCTGGCTCGGGAACTCGCTCGACCCGCCGCCGCCCGGCCCAAAGCCGCTCAGCAGGTCGGGAGCAACGACGATAAATCCCTCCGCTGCCAGCTCGTCGGCCATCTCCTTGGCCCAGTCGCTGAGGCCAAAGATCTCGTGAATCAGGATCACCACCGGCGCCTTGGTCTTGACCTCGGGATACACGACGAAGGCCTGCACCGTGCGGCTGCCGTGCTTGAGCGGGACGTACTCGTGGTGGCGCGGGGAGGCTTCGAGGCGGGCCTTGGCCCAGTCCTGAGCATGAAGGGAAATGGACGACGCCAGGGCCAACAGAAAGGCGGCGCCAACGGTGAGAGGGGGAAGTTTCATCGTTTTCATGGGAGTGAGTCTAGCCTTGGCCGAGACCGGGTTGCAAGCTTTCTTTTCCGGAAGCTCGTTGATCGCGATCCCGAGCATTGGCTCAGCAACGATTGACGTCCAGGCAAAACGGAAGCCGGAGCGGAAAGCCCCGGCTACTTTCCGTTTCGGCTGAGTCGCTACGCCATAGCCTCCCGCCCCATCGGCTCGAAATGCAACTGGTTCGACTTGCGATCGACATCGATGCGCACGTGAGCCCCATGCAGGATTTCGCCATTGAGTATCTTGATGGCCAGCGGATCCTGCACCATGCGCTGCAACGCCCGCTTCAGCGGACGCGCGCCGTAGGCCGCATCCGAGCCGACAACCAGAATCAGTTGCCGCGCGGGCTCCGTGAGTTCGAGCGAAATCTGCCGGTCCACCAGCAGTTTGCGCACATCGTCCATCCGCAGCTCAAGGATCTGCCCCATCTGCGCCGCGCCCAGCGGACGGAAGATCACCATATCGTCCACGCGGTTCAAAAACTCCGGCCGGAAGTGCTCGCGCAGAACACGCATCACCGATTCACGGGCCATCTCGAAGTCGTGCTCGGTTTTGAGCGACTCCCCTGCCAGCGCGGCCGAGCCCAGGTTCGAGGTCATGATGAGCACCGTGTTTTTAAAATCAACAGTCCGGCCCTTGGCGTCGGTCAGCCGTCCGTCGTCCATCACCTGCAGCAGGATGTTGAACACATCCGGGTGCGCCTTCTCGATCTCGTCGAAGAGAATGACCGCGTACGGCCGCCGATGCACGGCCTCCGTCAACTGGCCGCCCTCGTCATATCCAACGTATCCAGGAGGCGCGCCGATCAGCCTGGCCACTGCGTGCTTCTCCATGTACTCGCTCATATCGATGCGCACCATGGCCTGCTCGTCGTCGAAGAGAAACTCTGCCAGCGCCCGCGCCGTCTCCGTCTTGCCCACGCCCGTTGGTCCAAGAAAGATGAAGCTGCCGATGGGGCGCCGCGGGTCGCTCAATCCCGCGCGCGAACGCCGAATCGCATTCGCCACGGTGGTCAACGCCGCGTCTTGCCCGATCACGCGCTTGCGCAGCCGCTGCTCCATCTCGACCAGCTTTTTCACTTCTCCTTCGAGCATGCGAGAGACGGGAATGCCCGTCCACTTGCTCACGATGCCGGCAATATCTTCCTCGTCAACCTCTTCCTTCAGCATGCGCGCCACGCCCGCGTTGCCGTCCTGCGCGTCATTGAGCCGCTTCAACTCCGCTTCCAGCTTCGGCAACTCGCCGTATTGGATCTGCGCGGCCCGTTCGAGCTGGCCCTTGCGCGTCTGCTCCTCGGCCTCGAAGCGCAGCGCCTCGATCCGCTTCTTCAACTCGCCGATGTGCCTGATGGCCTCGCGCTCGCGGTTCCAGCGCGACCGCAGCGCGGTGATCTGCTCGGTCAACGCGGCCAGTTCGCGCTCCACCTCGTCGCGGCGGGCGACGCTGTTCGTGTCGGTCTCGCGCTTCAACGCCTCGCGCTCGATCTCGAGCGAGGTCTTCTGGCGCTCCAGTTGGTCGATCTCCGTGGGAACCGACCCGATCTGAATGGCCAGCGAAGCCGCGGCCTCGTCCACCAGGTCGATCGCCTTGTCGGGCAGAAAGCGGTCGCTGATGTAACGATGAGACAGCGTGGCCGCGGCCACAATCGCCGCGTCCTTGATGCGCACGTTGTGGTGCGCCTCATAACGATCTTTCAGCCCGCGCAGAATGGCGATCGTGTCTTCGACGTTGGGCTCGCCCACATACACAATCTGGAAGCGCCGCTCCAGCGCCGCGTCCTTCTCAATGTACTTGCGGTATTCATTCAGCGTGGTTGCGCCGATGGCCCGCAGTTCCCCGCGCGCCAGCGCCGGCTTCAGCATGTTGCTGGCGTCAATGGCGCCCTCGGCCGCGCCCGCGCCCACCAGCGTGTGCAGCTCGTCGATGAAAAGCACAATCTGGCCGTTCGATTCTTCAATCTCCTTCAGCACCGCCTTGAGACGGTCTTCGAACTCGCCGCGGTATTTGGCCCCGGCCAGCATCGATCCCAAATCGAGAGAGATGACGCGCTTGTCGCGCAGGCTCTCGGGCACGTCGCCGGAGACGATGCGGCGCGCGAGTCCCTCGACGATGGCTGTTTTGCCTACGCCCGGCTCGCCGATGAGGACAGGGTTGTTCTTGGTGCGGCGGCTGAGTACCTGGATCACGCGGCGAATCTCCTCGTCGCGCCCAATCACCGGATCCAGCTTGCCGCGCCGGGCCAGCTCCGTCAGGTCCTTGGCATATTTCTCCAGCGCCTGAAACTTGCCCTCTGGGTTCTGGTCGGTGACGCGCTGCGATCCGCGGACGGCGGTGAGCGCTCTCAGGATCGCGTCGTGCGTGGCGCCCAGCGCCAGCAGAGCATCGCGCGCCGGGTCGCCCTTCGCGTGCGCCGCGCCCAGCAGCAGATGCTCCGTCGAGACGTACTCGTCCTTGAAGTTGGCCGCCTCGCGGAAGGCCTGTTCGAGCGTCTTGTTGAGGGCTGGACTGAGGCCAGGCTGGCTGGCCGCGCCCGCCACACGAGGCAGTTTCTCCTCGATCTGGTGCAGGTCGCTCTCCAGCCGCTCCGTCGGAACGCCGATCTTGTCAAGCACCGAAGGAATCACGCCCTCGCGGTCATCGATCAGCGCCAGCAACAAGTGTACCGGCTGCACCTCAGGGTTGCCCAGTTCGGCGGCGCGCGTCTGCGCCTGCTGCATCGCCTGCTGCGACTTGACGGTGAATTTATCCCAACGAATTGCCATGAAAATCAGCTCCCAGTTGTTAGCGTCTCAGCTTCCAGCTTTTTCTTGCCGGAGGCCAGCGCTACAGCTCCCCATCCGCAAAGATTCTGATTGCTTGTTGCCCAAAAATCAAGCGCCGAAGGGCCAACTCCGATCACCCCCCGGCGCATTTAAAGCCCAAACCGCTGGACTGCCGCAGTCTGCCTGGTAGCTAAAAGCTAATAGCTGAAGGCTGCTCTTACCGCACTCCCGCCAGCTCCGGCTCTTCCACCTTCGCCTTCTCGATGTTGATCTTGATCTGCTTGGGCTGGGCTTCCGGCTTCTTGGCCAACTCCAGCTTCAGCACCCCGGCCGAGTAGCTGGCCTGCACTTTCTCCGCGTCCACGGTCGACGGCAGGGTGAAGGCGCGGAAGAAGCTCCCATAGCGCCGCTCGATGCGATGGAAGTTCTGCTCCTTCTCCTCCGCCTCGAACTTGCGCTCGCCCTTGACCGTCAGCGTGTGGTTCTCCACGCGGATGTCCAGGTCCTTCTCTTCAATGCCCGGCACCTCCAGCTTCAGCACAACCTTCTTCGCGTCCTCATAGATATCGACCGCCGGCACAAAGCTGGCAGCCGCCACCGGGTCCTCCCCTTCGTTCAGATCGCGGAAAAGGGAGTTCATGCGGTGCTGCAGTGCGACGACTTCCCGAAACGGGTCCCAACGAGTGATTGCCATAATTCTTCCTCCAGATGGATTCTCTTCTGTGATGGGGCCAGGGACCTGAGTCCCGGCCACTCAATCAACTTGATTACACTATAGCACAAACGATTCATAAAATATTAGCGTTATACGCTCATATTTTGCTCGTTTTTCTACTGCCCTAATTTTTCAATAAGATAGGCTCTTCGTCTTGCCCTGTCCTATGACCCCGCAGGCCCCTCAGGCCGTCGCCATGATCCGCGTGAACAGCTTGGTCGTCGACTTTTGGCCGCTGGTCAGGCGCGTGAGAATCAGCACGGTGATGTCGTCGTCCTGGCCGAACTCGACCGCCGCGTCCGTGGCCTGGGTAGCGTTGGGCCTGGTGGCAAACAGGGCATCGAGGCGCTGGAAACTGAAGATCTCGCCGCTGGCATTGCGAGCCTCAAGCAGTCCATCGGTGTAGAGGGTGAAGCGATCGCCCTCAAACAGGTCGATGGAGGTTTCTTCATAGACGATCGAGGCGACCACGCCCAGCGGCAGAGCGCCGGGAAGGGGCAATTCGCGGTCGTTGAGAAAGGGAGCCGGGTGGCCGGCACTGGCCACGGTGCAGTTGCCATCCTGGTCCAGAAGCATGGCCAGGCAGGTGACAAAGCCTCCCTGCAAGCGGCCGTCGAGGCGCAGGTTCAGCTCTGCCAGCAGGTCGGCTGGACGCGGAGCAAAGCGCGCCAGGGTGCGGGCCGCGCCCACGATGAGCGCAACTGTCATGGCGGCCTTCAGTCCCTTGCCGCTGACGTCTCCAAGGAGGATGAGGGTCGAGCCGGCCTGTTTGCCTTCCAGCGGGATGATCTGGAAGAAGTCGCCGCCCACCTCCTGGGCGGGGCGGTAGGCGCTGGTGACAGCATAGCCCTTGAGTTCGGGCAGTGTCTCGGGAATCAGCACCTGCTGCAGTTCGCGGGCGCTCTTGAACTCCTGCTCCAGCAAGCCTTGGCGGCGTACGGCGTCCTGCAGGTAGCGGAAGACAGCGAAGACAATCGTCAGCAGCAACAGGGTGTTGGCAATGATCTGCGCGTTGAAGATATTCCCGTTGATGGTGAAGAGCGGGTCGGTAAACTTTTGCGCGATCGTCCAGTGCGTATAGCGGCTGCCCTGGTCCAGCGAGATGCGGGCTACGAGAATCATCTCGCTGAAGAACGCGGCAATCGCCAGCATCCAGCGCGCCAGATCCAGACGCTTGCGTATTGCCAGCGCTACAAGGAGGAGCGGGTAGAGCTGGGTCATGGTAAAGATCGCGGTCAACACGCCGTCGCTTGCCTGCGCCCAGTGCGTGAACAGCGGGTTGCTCCAGTCGGCCAGCGTGAGCAGCCCGTCGAGCGAGGTGGACGCCAGGGAAACGACGGCCAGGGTGCGGCTGAACTTCATCAGCCTCGGGCTTCTGTCCAGTTCCAGCAGGTAGAGCAGCAGGAACCACAGGCTGATGTCCTCAAGACTGAAGACCGGCTGCAGCCAGCCGAGCGCGAAGTTGAAGGAGAACGGAATCCGCAGCCCGGTAAGAAACTCCGCGCAAATTGGCGAAAAGCTGAACACGGCAATCCACAACGCTACGCGCATCGACCGATTGCGCATCCACGCCAGCGTGCCCAGCAAGGCCACCAGCCCATAGAGCGACTGCAGGCCGAACATATACTGCCGGCTGCGCAGCCAGGCGTAGTCGCGCGTGTCCATGCGCGCGGCAATCGCATCCGGACTCCCCACCACCGGCGGCGCATAGAGACCTCCCAGCAGGTCAGAGTCAAAGGAGTCGAGCGGCGCCTTCCACACCCGCACCGCCAGCACTCCGTCTCGCACGCGCCCCATGCCGAAGGTGCGCGCTCCGCGGTCCCAGAGGAAGGAGGGGTGGGGCGGCATGGTCCCATGCGCGCCAATCAGAACCCCATTCCAGTAAATCTCGTAAACGTCGTCTACGCGCGGCATCATCAGTGCAAAATCCGGCGCAACGCCCGGCGCGGCCTCCAGTTGCACATGCTTCCGGTACCAGCCATAGCCGACGTAAGCCGGATGGCCCTGCGCGCCCCAGGTCTTGTCCGCTCTGAGCTCCTCCCAGCCATCGGAGCCAGTGGCGTCGTTGGTTTGGGGCTGCGCCCATGCGGGATTGTCGCCCACATGGAACTGCCAGAGGCCGTCCAGAGGCGCCAATCCTTTGCCGAGGCCGCCAATATTCAGCACCGGCGCAGGCGGCGCGGCAGTTTGAACCGCAGCATGTGACGGCGCAGCGGCCAAGACAACAAAAATCATTCCAGCAAGAAGGGGCAGGCGAGCGGGAAGCGCGGGCATGGAAAAAGCATACTCTGCTGTTTCTGAACGCGACAGCACAAATTCCAGGCAAATCCACGCATGCGGCAGAGCATGCGCCGTTCCCCCTCGCAATCCCTTCCCTTTCTTACTTCTCGATGTCGATCTCCGGATACTTCCGCCGCACCGCTGCAACCACAGTCGCGTGTTCGGGCTTTCCGCTCGACCGGGCCAGTGCGTCGCGGGCGTGGCCGGCGTCCTCGATTGGATAGCGCCGTGTTTTAGGAAATACAAAATCTCCTGGGGGCAGGTCTTCCCGTTCCCCGTAGGTGAGCTTCGCCATGTCGATCCTTCCAGCCATTGCAAACCGGGCTCGCTAACAACCCCGCCTGTTGCTGCCCAGGTAGGATGGCTTCGCCCCGGCCCGAGTTGTACTCCCTGCCAGCGCAGCCCTGCCCTGCAGGCATGCTGTCCGCTGTTCTCCGATTTCTTGTCTATCCGTGCCAGCCTTTTACAATCAAAGCCAGATGACGCAGCTTTCCAGCCTCTTTCATTCCATTGACTGGCATTGGCTCTGGCTTTCCGTGGCCGCCTTTCTGGCCGGGGTGCTCAACGCCGTGGCAGGGGGCGGCTCGTTTCTGCTGTTTCCCGCCATGCTGGGAATGAAGATGCTGCCCGTGCAGGCCAACGCCACCAACACGGTGGCGCTCTGGCCGGGGCAACTCACCTCCATCGCCGCCTATCGCGACGACATTCGCAAGAACCGCCGACTGGCCATGCCCATGGGCCTTGCCGGCCTGATGGGCGGCACCGCCGGAGCGCTGGTGCTGCTGAACACGCCGCAGATGACATTTCTTCACCTGGTGCCCTGGCTGTTGCTGGCGGCCGCCTCCATCTTTGCCGCCACCGGCCCGGTCTCCCGCTGGCTGGCCCGCCGCAAGACGACGGCCGGGACCGCAACCCACCCGCCCCGGCTGCTCTACGTGTTTCTATGCACCGCCTTCGTGTGCTTTTACATCGGCTACTTCGGCGCCGGGGCCGGCTTTCTGCTCATTACCCTGCTTTCGCTCTTCGGCTTTCAGGACCTGAACGAGATCAACGCCCTCAAGGTGGTCGCCACCACCATGGCCAACGGCATCGCCTTCCTCATCTTCGTGATCGGCCGCCAGGTGGAGTGGCGCTACTGCCTGCTGGCCATGGTCACCTGCGCCGTGGGCGGTTACTCCTCGGCCCGCTTCGCCCGCAAGGTCCCGCCGCCCATCCTCCGTGGGCTGGTCGTCTTCGTCGGTCTTTCCATGGCCGCATGGTTCTTCTGGAGCAGTCCATAAAGGCAGGGGGCAACGGTCAGGGGGTGCTTTTCGCGCCTCAGCCCGTGTTGCGCAACCCCGCCGAGATGCCGCTGATCGTCGCAGCCAGCGCGCGGTTCACTTCCGGTGTGTCTTCCCCGCTGCGCTTGCGCCGCAGCATGTCCACCTGGATCAGGTGCATGGGGTCCACATACGGGTTGCGCAGCCGGATGGAGTGCGCCAGCACCTGGTTTTTCTCCAGCAGCTCCGTCTGCCGCAGCACCGCCAGCAGCGCCCGCGCCGTCCGGTGGAACTCGGCGTCGAAGAGGTCGTAGATGCGCTCGCGCAGAGTCGCATCCTCCACCAGCGATGAGTAAAGCCGCGCCGTCGCCAGATCGACCTTGCCCAGGGCCATCTCCACGTTGCGCAGCAGGTCGATGAAGAGGGGAAACTCCCGCGCCATGGTCTGCAGCAACTCCAGAGCCCCCGCCTCGGCCAGGTACTGCTCCAGGGCGAACCCCACGCCAAACCACGCCGGCACCAGCAGCCGCGACTGCGTCCACCCAAAGACCCACGGGATGGCGCGCAGATCGGCCAGGGAAGGCGAAGCCTTCCGCCGCGAGGGCCGCGAGCCGATCTTGGCGTTTTCCAGTTCCCCCACCGGGGTGGACTGCTCAAAGTACGTCAGCACGCCCGCGTCTTCCAGAATGTGCTCGCGGTAATAGCCGTACGAGATGTCGGAGAGCCGGTTGAGCGCAGCCTCCCACTCCGGCTTCAGCACGCCGGTGAAATGCCCCTCGGGGTCGCGCGCATTGGGCCGCGCCAGGGCATCGAGCGAAGCCGCAATCATCAGCTCCAGGTTGCGCTCGGCCAGCACCTCGTCGGCGTACTTGAAGTTCAGCACCTCGCCCTGCTCGGTAATGCGCAACTGCCCGTCGAAGGAGTCCATCGGCTGGGCAAAGATGGCCCGATGCGTCGGTCCGCCGCCGCGGCCCACCGTGCCGCCGCGCCCATGGAAGAGCCGCAGCTTCACGCCCGTCTCGCGCGCCACTTCGTGCAGATCGCGATGGGCGCGGAAGATCTCCCACGTGGAGGTCAGCATGCCGCCGTCCTTGTTGGAATCGGAGTAGCCCAGCATCACCTCCTGCCAGTTGTCCCAGGTGGCCATCAGCTTGCGATAGTCGGGCCGGCTCCACAGCTCGCGGCAAACCGCCGGCGCCTGGCGCAGGTCCTCAATGGATTCGAACAGCGGCACCGGCATCAGTCCCGGATCTCTACCCGCGCCCTCCACCCGCACCCCGCCCAGCCGGGCCAGCCGAACGACGGTCAGCACATCCTCAACCCTGGCCGCGCCGCTGATGACGTACTGACGGACCGCTTCAGGCGAGCAGCCGCCCTTGATCTCCGCAACCACGCGGAAGGTTTCCAGCACGCTGGCCGTCTCCGCGGAAAGGCTCCCCGGCAGCAAGGGCGCAATGGAGTCGGCAATCGCCTCCTTCAGCGCCTCGGCATGCACCCGCGCGTGCTGGCGAATATCCAGCGTGTGCAGATGGAGTCCGAAGGTGCGCACTTGCAGGATCAGCGGGTCGATCAGTGTGCGCGCAATGCGCAGGCCGCGGTTCTCGGCCAGCGAGGCGCGCAGCGTATCCAGATCGTCCAGCAACTCTTCCACCGCGCCGTAGGCCGGCAGCACCTGGGCCAGCTTCTCCTGCCCCTGCGCCAGCGTGTACGAGGTCACGGGCAGCGTGACGCCGGCAGGGCCGGGATGTTCCATCGTCCGCTGGACCCGGGCCTTGAGGCAGATGACGAACCGCCGGTAGTACTCGAACTCGTACTGCTCGCCGAAGACCTGCGCCTCCGGCGTATGCACCTGCGCCACGTAGGCCCCGAGGCGCTTGAGCAGAGCATCGCTCACCGGCCGCTGCTGGGCGCTGGTGGTCAGCAGGTCGATGATCTCCTGCAACTGCCGCTGGTAGTAAACCAGCAGGTGCCCGCGCGCCAACTGGATCGAGTCGCGCGTCACCTGCGGCGTCACAAAAGGATTGCCGTCGCGGTCGCCGCCGATCCACGAGCCGAACTGCAGCACCTGCGGCAGGGCCAGCGTGTCGATCTCCATGCCGTAGGAAGCGTGCAGCGCCTCGGAGATCTCGCGGTAGAGGCTGGGCAGCGTCTCAAAGATGGAGACGTCGTAGTAGTCGAGTCCCATCTTGATCTCGTCGTAGACGGTGGGCCGCCGCGAGCGGACTTCGTCGGTCTGCCACAGGCTGGTGATCTCGGCCAGGACGAGCTGTTCGAGCCGCGCAAGGTCCTGCTCGGGAACGGGGATGCGGTCGAGCGTCGCCAGGAACTCGCCGATGCGCCGCCGCTTGAACATCACCGAGCGCCGCGCCACCTCGGTCGGATGCGCGGTAAAGACCGGCACAATCAGCACACGGCGCAGCCAGTCCAGCGCCTCCGCCGCGCTGATGCCCACCCGTCGCATCTCCGACAAAGTCCCAGCCAGGGATCCGCGCTGCCGCCCGGCCCCCCCGCTCAGCCGCAGCGCGATGCGGCGGCGCTTGCGGTGGTTGGTCTCCGCCAGGTTGATCAGCTCGAAGTAAAACGCAAACGCCCGCGTCAGCAGAATGGCGCGCTCCACCGGCAGCCGGTGGACCAGTTCCAGCGCCGCGGCCGCGTGCCGCGCGGCTTCCTCTTA
>VFSW01005800.1_pt1 | contig 18220 bp, 9 predicted proteins | sample 5358111 | NCBI WGS metagenome assembly VFSW01 (sample SAMN11554181, study PRJNA540505) | mine drainage metagenome | isolation source: sediment from site ElyBrook_90M | place: USA: Ely Copper Mine, Vershire, VT | collected 2017
CTCCAATGCGCGGCTCAAATCCCGTTTATAGCCTTTTGTCACGGACCTGCAGGCGTTTCAGAGCGTTCGCAGATGAATGTCACTCCAGATAGCTCTTCGAGCTCACCATGAGGTCCGTAGCCTTTCCGACGGTCAAAAGTGGCCCGTCGTACAAGTGGGTCTCTTCGCCGCAAACGGGTTCAAGCGTTCTGGCATGCGCCCGATCGTCCGGAATCCCGTGAAGGGTCCAGAGGGGAAGCCTCCGGGAAAGCCAGCCCATGGTCCTCGGTGGTCCCGCGATCCGCGGGCCGGAACAGGCGAATGCTCCATTGAGAGGCGTGTGCGGAAGATCAGCTTCCAGCGAGCCTACCGTCGATTTGACCGCCGTGAGGAGGTGCATGCGTGCCTGCGCGATGACCTGCACGCGATCAGCGCCCTCCGCCCCTGACGGCTCTTTGTCGATCGACTCTAACACCGCACTCTCGAGTTGGGATTTGACGAAGGCCACGTTGCGCAATCGTCTCGAAGAGTCTCCGGCTGGCTATACCTTGGCGGGTTGGTCTTCACCAGAGCTCACCTCCGCTTCGCCAACCGAGGGTCGTTCTGGCGGAGATGAGGCTCATTGAGTAGAAAAATCAGCAAACGACAAGTGTGCCAATTGCAAACTGTCTCAACCGAGGGGTTCACCTCCGTACCGTGTGCCAGATGTGCACCTTCCCCGAACGGTCTGTCTGGGAATTCCGTCGGGCAATGACAGGAAGGGCACGGGGACCTTCCCGACTGCTCCGCCTAGGTGGGCCATGCCGACCACATCAACAGCTTCTATCGGGAGTATCTCAATCCCTGTCTGAACTACCATCGTCCCTGTGCCCAGGCCGACGTCGAGATCGATGAGAAAGGCCGCAAACTCATCCGCTACAAACGCTACCAGACTCCGCTGGAGACCTTGTTGGCGCTGGATAAACCAGCACAGTATCTACGCCAGGGGCTCAGCATCAATGCCCTGAAGCGTATCGCCGGCACCCTCAGCGATACCGACGCCACGCGTCGCATGCAACAAGCCAAAGCAAAACTGTTTGGGCAGCTGACAAACACTTGGTGCGGCTGGTCTCCTGATCCGATTGTTGCGCGCGCGTGTGGAACCCCTTGCCATGCTACGCATCCACCCGCGGTTATCAACATGACCACCCCGACGATGAGCTCCATGGATTCTCTCCAGGCTTCCGAGCCAATATTCTCGCGGCGGCATGAAGCGAACGCTGCGGCAGCCATGACCAATTGGATCACTCATTCCGAGAACCGGCGTCTCCCGATGCTTCGCGTGGTCAATGGCCCAACCACTCCAGGGGGCGGCACGACCACGGTGTCAATCTCCTTGCCGTGGTCGACAATCACGAAATTCGCGGTGACCGGCGGACGGCCATCATGAAACTCTAGCGTGAATGCCCCCGTGCATGCAGAGGTCACGGTGTATGTTCCCGTCGTCTGCGGGTGAGTGAAATCGGCCACGTGGGTTCCGCCGATGACCACGGAATCGGTTTGGGTCAAATTGCCCTCTCCGTCAAAGGTTGTCATAGCAACGCCTACCTGGGGTCCGACAGGGCCCGGTCCGGCAAGTTTATCGCCAACCAAGGTGAATCCGTACGTTCCCTCGATCAGCCGGTTATTGCAGCGTGGATCGTCTGTCTGCGCAAGGGCTAGGCGCGCGAATGCCATTGCCGCGCTTGTCACGATGGCCAGGATGGTAACACTTCTCCTCACGAGACCTCCTCGATTCCTCGTTAGAAACGGGGAAACTGCCTTTAACGGCTTTCCAGGCGTTTCCATCATGGGTTACTGGGAGCAACAAAGCCATGGAGCCAGTCTGAAGAATCCATGAAGTCTCAGGGCACGCATAAATGGTTGTGTTTGAAATGCTTGGGGATTACCCTGCTATTACCGGTCTTGGGCTGGGGGACTCGACTGTCGCGCATTCTCAAATTCGGAGCATTTGAACTGACTCCCTCAACCTTTGAACTGCGCCGCGGCACTCGCGTCGTCAAAGTTGAGAAGCTGGCGATGGAGCTTCTGCTGCTCCTCGTTGCGCGCCGCAAGACCGTTGTGAGCCGCGACGAAATCGCGGAGAAACTCTGGGGCAAAGATGTCTTTGTCGATGCCGAGTCTGGCATCAACACCGCCATTCGAAAGATCCGAAAGGCTCTTGCCGACAATCCCGAGCGGCCCAGATTTGTGCAGCGCGTGGCTGGTAAGGGCTATCGGTTCATAGCTCCCGTCATAGAAGAATACGGTCGCGAAACGTCGCAACGAGTGATGCTGGCGGTGTTGCCGTTCGCCAACTTCGGACATGACTCGTCCGAGGACTACTTCAGCGACGGCATGACCGAGGAGACGATCGCCAACCTTGGTTCGATCAGCCCAGAAGATTTAGGTGTCATCGCCCGCACCTCGTCGATGACTTACAAGAAAACAGGCAAATCGATCTCAGAGATTGGCAGAGAACTCGGCGTGGATTTCGTCCTGGAAAGCAGCGTCCGGCGAGAAGGCAGCCGCATCCGAATCGCCGCGCAGTTGATTCGTGTCGACGACCAGGCGCACGTATGGGCTGAGAATTACGATCGTGACGCCGCCGGCATCATCGCCGTCCAGGCCGAGTTGGGCCGTGCCATTGCCAATCAGGTGATGACGAAGCTCGCCGTCCGATATGAGCGCCGCACTCAAACTGAAAACGCCGACGCATTCGACCTGTATCTCAGGGGCCGCTATTATTTCGCCCAACGTTCCAAGATTGGCATCACGCGCGCAATCGAATTCTACAAACAAGCGCTGGCTCTCGATCCGAACTACAGCCTGTCCTATGCCGGGTTGGCCGATGCCTACGCGACACTGCCTATCACCAGCGATTATCCCAGTGACGAATGCCGCAGCCCCGGAATGGAAGCCGCCAGTAAGGCGGTCGAATTCAATGAGAGCAGCGCTGAAGCGCATAGCGCATTGGCCGCGTGCAGCTTCTGGCTTAGCTGGGATTGGGATACGGCTATCCGGGCCGCGTCCCACGCCATTGCCCTCAATCCCAGCTATGCGCTCGCGCACTTTTACCTTGCTCATATGTCGTCCAACCTGGGCCTTCATGACGAAGCCGAAACAGAGATGAGGATTGCAAACGAACTGGATCCGTTCTCCGTCCATTTCCGTGCTATTCATGGACAGATGCTGTACCAGGCGAGGCATTTTGAAGCCGCTGCCGCATCGACGCGGCGTGCAATCGCGCTGAACCCGAATGTTTGGCTCGGCCACATAATCCTCGCGAAGACAGAGATCGCTGCACGCGAGTTCCAAACCGCGTTAACAAGTCTCCAGCGCGCGTTTGAGTTATCGGGAGGAAACTCAGAAACGCTCGCTCTCAAAGCGGTCAGCCTGGCGGCACTGGGAGAATTGGAGCAAGCGCGAGAAATCATGACGATCCTGAAAGAAGCCGCGCTGGCCCGTTACGTTCCGCCCTGCAACATCGCGATGGCATGCAACGGACTGAAGGAATATGACGAGGCATTCAAATACTTGCAGCTCGCTGCGGAACACCATGACGTACGCCTGCGTTACCTTCCCGTCGACCCTCTGTGGCGCGAAATGAACCTTGATCCTCGCGTCCGCCAACTCTGGCCGCCGCCCCAGCGCCACCTCGCCGATAGCATTTCCCGGCTCCGATCGGGCCTCTCTACCGGCGGCTAGCTGGCCTGACAATCTGGTAATTCCTGGAATATCGGATTGAGTAATGTTATGTCGGCAAGCGATCAGAAGTCCTTGTAAATCCATTGAGGCCATCGACAAGCTCAACCAAATGAGAGGTCGACAATCTGAAGCTCGTCGCGCGGGTTTGCGAGGCATCATAATCACTTCGACCCCGCCCCCCATCTAAAATCGTGGCATAGAAAGCGCCGGTGGACATGATTCGGGTTTAGCGGCTGGAGTTCTGGCCAAGCACTGGCACATTTTTGAACCTATTGTCTACACCGAACTCGGTGTCAGCCGGGTCACCTGGCGCGTCGGCCAACGGTTCTGGTTGTCTCAGTCTGAAGAGCGACGATCTGCAGAACTGATTCGTCGGGCGAAACTGATAAAACGTCTGCAATGCTTCTTGGACGATGAGCATCTTTCGATTTCTGTCCCAGAGGGGAACCGCAGATTGTTCTTCCGCGACTCGGCCAAGGTCTGCTTCGCATGCTTGTCACCGATTTGTACGATCGCCGCTGTGCCATCACGGGCGAGCGCACGCTTCCCGTGTTGGATGCGGTGCATATTAAGCCGTTTTCACTGGTACAGCAGCATGAGGTTCCAAATGGTCTGCTCCTGCGAAGCGACCTGCATCGACTCTTTGACGAGGGGCACCTAACCGTCGATCCAGCGGACCGACGGGTCGTCGTGAGCAAGCGCATCAAGGAAGAATTCGAGAACGGGAAGGAGTATTACCGATTGGAGGGGATGCCTCTTCGGGATCCTATCGAACCATGGGCAACGCCGAGTGCAGAGAATCTGGAGTTTCACGCCTATAACATTTTCCGTTAATTCCGGTGCTGGTTTTCCGGGACCGCTCCGCAATTGACTTCCCCTGCCATTTGCCCGCCGAGCACTCCGCAGCCTTGTTACCTGGTGCGCGATAATGTTCCTTCGGCAGATTCTCCGGTTTGGGAATGCGCTCTACGTACCGGCCGGGGGGCCTGGAGCATGTTTTCTACAATGCGCATAATGGTTTCACCTGGCAGAGTACCGCTCTCTTGGCACCTCTCTCAATTACGGACAAGGAAGAAGTGGTTCGAAAGAAAATCGAAGTGACAGCCTCGTCCTGTATGTAAACGGGATTGCGTTGGGAGTGATTGAGCTGAAGTGTAGTCGCGTGTCGATTGGCGACGGTATCCGCCAGTTGCTCTCAAACCAGCAGCCGGAGTTCAACGAATGGTTCTTCTCGACTGTGCAGCTTGTTTTTGCCGGCAACGACACGGAGGGATTGCAGTACGGCACCATCCTGACGCCGGAGAAGTACTTCCTGAAGTGGAAAGAGGACGAGGAGGACAACAGCCGTTTCAAGCTGGACAAATACCTGCTGAAGATGTGCAACAAGGAACGCCTGCTTGAGCTGGTGCACGATTTTATCCTCTTCGATGGCGGGTACAAAAAGGTGCCGCGAGTGCACCAGTACGTCGGCATCAAGCGAGCGCAGGAGCACGTGCGGCGGCGCGAGGGCGGCATCATCTGGCATACGCAGGGCAGCGGCAAGAGCATCGTGATGGTGCTGCTGGCCAAGTGGATTCTCGAAGACAATCCCAACGCCCGCGTGGCCATCATCACCGACCGCGATGAGCTGGACGAGCAGATTGAGCGAGTTTTCCAGGATACCGGTGAACAGATTGTACGCACCACCAGCGGCCGGGACCTGATGAAGCATCTGGGCCAGGCCAGGCCGCGGTTGCTTTGCTCGCTGGTGCACAAGTTCGGCCGTCGCGGCGTGAACGACTTCGATGTGTTCATTAAGGAGCTTGAGTCCCAGCCCAGCTTCACGGTGGGCGAGGTCTTTGTGTTTGTAGACGAGTGCCATCGCACCCAGAGCGGTAAGTTGCACCGGGTGATGAAGGCCATGATGCCGAGTGCGGTCTTCATCGGCTTTACGGGCACTCCACTGCTGGTGAAGGACAAGGCGAACTGCCGCAACCGGACGACGCCAAGGCCAAGGCGTCGAAAGCGGCAGAGATAGGGACAAGGGCGAGTGTGTTGTCGATCGTCGGAGCCCTTGCGGCATGTCTCTTCAATGCCATTTGCCGCTACACTTTAGAGTGACATGGAAACACAAGGCTCACGGCGCTTCGGCCTGAATTCATGATTCGGCGACGAGCGTCCCGCCGCACTATTTTTTTCCCGGAATCGAAACCGTCGCCACCGGACTCTCCGGCCCGACCTCGCCATCGGCCGAAACATAGCTGATCCGGTAGTTCGCGCTGCCCGATGCGGGAACTTTGTTGTCGTTAGCATTCTGCTGCTGGACGAGCGGTCCCGCGATGCGAATCCATGCATCGGACTTCGGGACCTGCCGCTCCACAATCACGCTCAGCCCCGCCGGAGGCGCCGCAAACTGCAACACAATATGCGGGAACGGATCGGCCGCATAATTCGCCGCAGGAGCAGCCGGGGCCGGCAGCTCAGGCGAGCCAACGCGAATCGCAACCGCCTTGGTAGGATCGCTGCGATTGCCGTTGGCGCCGACCGCAACCAGCCGGTACCAGTAACGCCGGCCGGGACTCACATAGAGATCGGTGAACTGGCGCGCATCCCCTGGCAGCGGATCGCCGATCACAACGCCCTGGTCCGCCTCCGATCCGGAACGCAGCACCAGGAACCGCGCCGAACGGGCCGCCGGCAGCGCCGGAGTAAAACCGATTTGCGACTTTCCATTGGCGCCGCTCGCCGCGGTGATCGAAGGCGGCTCCGGAATGGAGCGGTCCGGCACAACTGCGCGCACCGGGCTGCTGGCCGCGCCTTCCGCATTGTCGAAACCCACCGCGAGCACGCGATACTCCATCGTCACGTCCGAAGTCATGCCCAGCATATCGTCGTACAACGGCTCCGGAGTTACGCGCGCATTCAGCCGCGCCCACCGCTCGGCCGCGCCGGCGCTGGAAACAACCCGCCGCTCCACGAAGTATCCCGCCACCGGAAAATCCACCGGCTTCCAGGTCAAGCGCACCCGCGTCTGCCCGGCATCGGCCGCCAGCCCGTCCACCTTGGAAGGCGCACCACTACCTTTAGCCACCACCACGGCCGCCGCCGACGGGCCTCCCAGGTCCCCCCGCGAGTTCACCGCGCGCACGCGATAATAGTAGACGCTGCCCGGGCGCACCCCATCGTCCTCATATTGCGAAGTCCCCGCGGGCAGCGCCTGCGCGGTCAGGGTTTCATACGGTCCATCGTAAAGAAAAGCGCGCTCCAAAACATATCCCGCAAGATTCGGCTTGCTCTCCGCCGGCCAGCTCACCGTAACCTTTAACGCATCGCTCGCCGCTGTCACCGGCTGCGGCGGCTCCAGCGCATGAAAATCGGGGAAGAATATCCGTATCGACGCCGGATTGCCGCGCCTTCCAAACGCGTCCACGCAGTACACGCGATAAGTGAGCATCTCGTTGGGCGGAGCGTTCCGATCCAGCAGCAGAGGAATCTTCGGATCCCACTTCACGCCGGGCACCACGGGCTTGGCAGTAACTGCGGCGCCGGTCTGTCCCCCGCCATCGCGTTCCACAACATATGCGATGGCCGGCAACTGTTGGTTCGCCAAAGGTGGCGGCCATGACAGTAGCACCCCCCGCTCATCCGACTCGATTTGTACCCCTTCCGGCGACGGCGGCAGCGCGGTCGCCACACCCGCATCCACCGGCGGACTCGTCAACAGCACGCCGCCGGGATTCCCGCCGGCATCGAGGCCCTGCACCGAATAAGTCCTGCTCCCCGGCGAGACATTGGGCAGCGTCCATGCAATCCCCAGCGCCCGCGCATACGCCGGATCCGTCAGCGCCCGCAACCCGACGATGTTGAACAACTGCATCCGCTTCGCACTGGTATCCGGATTCGCCAACACCCCCGGCAGCCGCCGCACGGCATCCGCATCCTCCACCGACAGCCCTTGCAGCGCGGTCTCGTCCGCCATGCCGATCCTGGGCGCAAGCGTCTGCCCGGTAGAGTCGGTCAGTTTCCACCCGCCCCCCCGCCATTGCGATGGCGGCGGAAACCACAACAGCGAAATCTGCCCTTTCCCGTCGGAAACCGCGAACATCGCTCCATTGGCCTGCTGCGCAAGCGCGCTGCGCATGGCGAGCAGCAGCAAGCCCAACGCGAACCACCGGATTTTCACGCCACCATTCATATGCCTGCCGTCATTCCACTACATATGCACCGAGAAGGAGATCGATCCGAGCGGCCAGGGCAACCCGATACTGGCGCTGGCCTGTACCTCGAGGGGCAGCGCCTCGGCATGAATCTGCGCCGAAACGCCCGCGCTCACGCACACATTGTCAACGCACACGCCGGCGGAGACGCTGGCCGAAAAATCCCCGGAGATATGCGGCTGCGGAGTCACCGTCAATCCCGCATCCACATCGCCGCGCACATATGCCGATGCAACCGAGTTGTCGCCGACGCCGAGATAGATACTCTCACCGCCTCCCACCGAAAGCCCGGCATCGGAGAGCATGAGATACATATTCGCGGTAGTAAAGAGCAACTGCCCGCTGATCCGCGGCCCCTGCTGCTTACCCGCGTCGATGTGCCAGGGACCGCTGGGACCAAAGTGCAAATCGACAGCCGCATCGCTCGCGCTGCTGCCCAAATCCACCGATGCTACCCCGTCGAGCAGGTTGAGATGCCCCCAGAGCCGTGCGTCAAAGTTGCCGCCCGCGTACTGCAGATAGCCCTGGAAGTCCCCGCTGCCGCTGTCGGCCACCTTCAAAAGCCACGAATGGAAATCGAGACGCGCGCCGGCTTCCTGGCCGCCGGCCTTGATCACCAGGTCGCCGTCGAGCGTATACGTGAACTGGTCCGGCATGCCAACGCGGATTCCCGCCATGAACAGGAATGAATTGTCCATCGAGGGCACCGCGGATTGCAGAGAGCCTGTGTCTTCAAATGCGCTGATGGGAAAGTTGTGGCCGATGCCGCCCTGCACGCGATAAAGATTCATGACTGGCGGGACCGAGATAATGGGCAGTCCCGTTGCGCCAAGCGAGAATGTGACGCGCGTTAACCAGTAATCGTGGCCGCCCTGGTAACCCAGACGGAATTGACCGGAGATGGGCGGCCCGCCTAACTCGGATAGATCCACCGATCCGGAGATCTCGTCTCCGCTTGTCCCACCCGTTCCGGAGTAGACCGGATGCACCGTGGCGTGAGAACTGGGCTGACCCGCAGGATAAGGAACTTCAATCGTGAATGGAGCAAACGATGGCCCGCTGGCCGAGTAGCTTGAGCCGTTGTTGTCGACGGAATAGTTGACCTGGACCTGGGCCGCGGCCATCACTTCGGACAGGTGCACATTGGCGTTGAACGCCGCCGCCAACACCTGCGGTCCCGAGGCGGGCGCCGTCAAATGAACCGAGGCAAGATCCACCGGCGTCTGGCCGAGCGTCGAGCTGCCGCCTAGCGAAATATCTTCCGTCGTATTGCCTTGCGCAAAATGGCCGCGTCCGTCCATTCCGAAATTGAAGACCTGGTCGAACGCCGAAAAAGTCCTGTTTTCCGCGGAAAACACAAAATGCGTACTGGTCTGCACTACCCAGCCCACATTCGGCTCCTTGGTGAATGTGAGATTGCTCGCAGTAAGGCTGAAGTTGCCATAATTCTTTGAGATAGAAGGGCAGGTGCTGCCGGCGGGGCCTCCGCAACTGCTCAGTGGGAAGGTTATGTCGGCCTGCTTGCCGCCGCCGGAAAGCAAAGCCGCATTGCCGGTCAAATCCGCATCGAGCCACGGCACATGCACGTCCATACCGGTGTAATTCGCGTCGAAGGTTCCACCCGACGCGGTGGCAACGATCGACTCGATCTTCACGGTTCCGGCGCCCAGGTTGATCGTGACCGGCCCCACACTCGTGGTTCCGCAGAGCCCGTTCCCGACCACGCCCCAGTCCGTAGGGCTGGCCTGCACCGGCGCGCCCGCAACCAGGTCGAACATGTAGGGCGTAATGGCGAGGCTGGGAAAACGCACGCCCACCCAGTCCGCGCCCGTCCGGCTTCCGCACAGCGGACTCGCGGCGTCGCCGTCGTGATGGCTCAAGTCAAGGCGCACGGAGTTGGATTGCATGGTGAAGGCGCTCCAGCCGATCAGCGTGACCGGCAGCGTCAATCCATCCTTGACCCAGTCGCCGTTCGACTTCAGCTCGGCCTGCACGCCGTTCCACACTACGGGCTGCTCGCCCGGCTGGCGCAGGGTGTCGTCGCTGAGCCCGACGTTGAGCGTTGCATCCAACTCACCGCCGGCCTGCCCGCTCAGCCGCGCGATCGTCCCCGTCAATCCAGGTATGCTCGCATCCAGCTGGAGGTTGGGAGACACATCGATGCTTCCGGTCTGCACGTTCAGCCCATCCGGAACGCTCCAGTTCCTGATCTGCACGGGAATGGGCGGGTACTGCTCGTAGCCATTGTGGCCATCGGTCACCATGTGAACGATGAGATTTCCCGTGCCGTTGTACGTGCTGCCCTGCTGTGTAACTCCGTTCTGTAACCCACCGATCTCGAAAGCGCCGCCGCTCTTGACCGGGAACATGAATTTGCACGGCTTCTTCGGATCTGATGCGACCACTTCGTAAGTCTTCGTATCCGAAGCGACGTGCTGGTCAGGCGCCGAGCCGCCAATTTGCGAAACCGCCTGCTGCAGCGGTCCGTTGACGTATTGCACCGCGCCCAGGCCCGGAACGCTGCGCTTCGATCCCGACAGCAAGCCAACCTTCAGCGGCGGCAAATTGCTGCCCGCCGGCGGCTGCAGCGTGTTCAGCAGCGATTGTGCTTCAGCAACATTCGGCCCAGTAGCGACACTGGCGCCGCCGGCGCCAGGCGGACTCGTATTAAACCCCGAAGGAATCAGCGCCCCCAGCGCTCTGTTGACCGCGTTGGAAAGATTCGCCACGCTCGGCTGCGGCATCACATCCGCCGCGACTTGTACGCTGTGATTGCCTACCGGCTGCACTCCCAATGGCTGCGAGTACATCGGCTTGCTTTGCGTGACTTTGATCGCCGGCTCCGGAGTCTGCTTCAGGACTAACGTTTTCCCCTGGCTAACGATTTCATATCCCTGGCGCGTCAGGTTCATGCGCCGCTCCGACGGGCCGAGGGGAAACGAAGTCTGCGATTGAACGCCATCCACGGTCCAAGTGAGGAGCACCTGGCCTTCACCGTAAAACTGAATCGTCGTCTCAGCGTCGATGCCGTCATCGCAGGTGCTGCAAATCGCCACCGGCTGAGACGGTGCTTCGCGGATCGGCAAAAGCTCGACCGGGCCTTTGCCGCCCGGCTTTCCCTGCCCCTCCCGCACTGTCGTCGCCTGCGGCGACGAAGGAGGGCTTGGCGATGGCCCCGCCTTGCTCAATCGATCGCTGGCGCCGAGACGATTGGCCACCGAAATCTTGACTCCGGCGATGTCGTAGGCCCCAAAGTCCGGATCCGCGATGCTCTTTAAATGCAGGGGGCCCTCCGCATCGAGATCCTCGACAGGCACGATGTCCAGCGGTTGGCAATAAAGCATGTAAGCATCGCCCGCCGCTTGCGACGCCGCGGAGTTTCCTCTGCCCTGCCCAAGTACCTGCTGAAAACCGGACTGCACTCCGCTCAGCGTCAGCCCGCTCTGGCTCAACGCGCCGGCCGAGGTCATCTGCGAGAGGAGCGCCGTCTGCAGGAAGGGCGTGGTGGGCCCGTCCACACTCGATGAAATCGCCGACTCGCTCACGTGCTGCAAATCGTCGTTCGATATCTGGTAAACACGAACCGTGAACCGGCCCAGCGATTGATACGCGTGCTCGATCGGACTGGGTCCGTTAGAAGGCAGCCCAAGCTGCTGGCTTGGATCCCAGTTGGTAACATTTTGTCCAACAGGCGGCGCGGCCAGCGGCACCACGGTGCCGTCGCCCCAATCCACAAAGACGTTGCTGAAAGTAACTTGTGTAACGTCATTCGCCAGGCATTGACTGCCGCATTTCGAGCCCGGTGGAGGCCCGGTCTGTGGCGTGTAATCGGGCAGATAAGGCGAGCGCGACAGATCGATGTTGCCGCCCAGCGCCCAGGTATCCCCGACGTAGCTGTTCGGATCGCTCGCGGGCTTGGATAGATTCTGTACCTGCAGAGTCCCCGTGGTGTACCCGGTTCCGTTGCATGCCATCCCGGTGGGAGCGGCTGGAGCCATCAACGGCCAACGGTCCGAAATCTCAACTTGGATGTCAACGGCGCCACCCGTATTCGCTGCAGTCTGCGGCGCATTCGCGTTCTGCGCCGCATTCACATTCAGCGGCATGGCGATGTTGATCTGCCTGGCCTGGGGCTGCGTGGTCACGCCGTTGTTGTTGTAGGTATGGAACCCGGCTACCTCCCACTGCAGATCGCCCTGGCTGAGTTTTCCGTTCAACTGATCGGGCACAACGGGAGGCGTGGCGCCGTTGGCCGAACCGCTGCCAGTCGGCGTTACCGCATGAAATCCGCCGGCGTTACGCGCAGACACGCCAAACACCAGCCGCCGCACTGGCTCCAGCACGGTTGCCAGAAATGCCGGATCGGGGCGGAAATATGTGGGCACAACTGTCATAAAGCCGCCGGGCGCCCCGAGTGCCAGCACCTTCTTGCCGCCGATGCGTTGCGTTGCCAGCAGCGTCTTGCCGTCCTTGGCGTAAACGCGCAGTTCGTAATAGTCCGCCAGGCCCGGGTTCAGCTCATGCCATTTAAAAACCGCATTGTCATCCAGCAATGGAACCGCAAAGGTTTGGGACTGATCGCTCTGCGTTACAGCACCAAGCGGCGCATCCAGCTCGATTACGCCCTGGGTAAAGTTCTGCAGCGTTATGGGTGGAATCTTGAGCACCAACGGCGGGCCCGATGGCTTGACCGCCAGCACATTCAACATACCTTTACCGGCCCCCACCTGCGGCGCCGCCGGCCCGGGATGGTCGTTCACGCGCCGGACAATTCCTCCCGGCGGCTGCAAATCGATGTCGCGGCCTCCGGGCAGCGCCGAGGGAAGCACGTTCACGCTCACATGCATTTCGGTGCTGTCGATGTAGCGCGCCGGCCCATTAGCAAACACTGCCGCGGGAATACCGGCACCGATGGTGAACGATACCAGCGTACCGGGCACAAAATTGGTCCCTTCCAGCGTCAGGTCCACATTCTGGCTGCCCGCGGCAATCTGGTTGGGAATCACACGCAGAATCTGCATCGGCGTCACCAGCTTTTGCGGCGCGGCCGACATCACGGTGAATGTATTCGATGCGGTCAGCCGATTCTTCCCGCTAACCGTGACGACAACGTCGCGCGATCCCAGCGGCGCGTTCGGGGCAATCGAAATCTGCGCCTGAATTTGCTTGCCATTGGTCACCGTGGCAGATAGAACCGCGATGCCGCTGGCCGGAGTGAACTGCAATTCAGCCGGTCCGGCAAGATTGCTGCCGGCGAATGTCATCGAAACTGTGGTCCCTTGCAATCCCTGTATCGGCGTGAATCCGCGTAATGCCGGAGCCGCATTTTGTACGGTGCCGCAGGCCGCCGGCGCGAACATTCCAGGCGGACAATTATTCTGCGCCACCCCGGTAATCGTGAAGGGCGCAGCACTACGCAGATCGAGATCGGCATCGACGAGAAACACCTGGCGACTACCCAGCGGAGCATCGGCAGCGATTTGCACCTGCGCCACGATCTGCGCCGGCGAAGCAACTTGCAGATTGCTTACCGTGATTCCCTGTGAAGGCGAGAAGGTAAGATGCATCGACCTGGCAACGAAATTAGACCCATTAAAGGTCATGGTGACGGTGGAGCCCGCAGCCGCCTGTGCCGGCGTGAACGACGCAAGAACAGGCGGTCCCTGTTGTTTGGATTGCGGCAGCGGCTTTTGCACCATGCGATTGTTTTGCGCGACGCCTGCCGCGCCGGGCAGCCCCGCGTGCAGCACCGCGGCAAGAAGCCATGCCGCGCGCAAAACGCCGCCCCCGATCTTCGCGGCTGAGATATGAGCGCGCTTATCCGAACCGCAAATACGAAGATCGCAACTGTCCGTCCGCGATTTCATCGTGACACGATCCCTTTAAAACGTATGATTGTGTCCCCAGGTCAATGTCCACAACACGAGCAACTGCGTGGCGTCCGTGTCGAGCATCGTAACATGGTCGTGATTCTGGTTGTAGCTGCCCTGTGCGCTGAGCGTGCTGAATTTGAATTTTCCCGGCATTGTCCAGGAAAGCTGGCCGCCGTATTGGCCGGTAAAGGTGTCGCTCGTTGCCGTTCCCCCGGTCAGGACTGTTTGTGCATCCGTCATCGTCAGCAGCGGCGAAACCTGCACCCCCGGCCGCTTCCACGCAAATGCAGGCTGCACGCTTATCGTATAGTTGCGCGTAGTTCCCACCGTCTGCCCGTCGGCGGCGACCCAACTCACATTTCCCTGCGTGTTGAGCTGAAAGAAACCGCGAGTGGCCAGATTTGCGCCCGCATTGATCGATGAGGTAATCGTGTCCGCGCTCGTCATATAGTTGTTCCGGCTCCAGTCGCGCGTCGCGCCTGCGGTCATCGACACGGTGCCGATGGTGCGGCTGAAGGTTACGCTTCCGAAAAGGTCGCGCAGGTCCTGTGCGCCTGTCTGCGCCGGCGGCATCCCCATCAATGCCGCGGGAATTGCGCCCGTGCCGGTAAGTGCCTGCCGCGCCTCGACGGAAAGATTCGCCTTCACGCCCAGCGGCTTGCTCCAAGTTTCGTCGAAGCTGTTCATGCGCAGCTCGGCGGTGGTCGCCGGATGAACATTGTTATCCAGAAAGGTATAGGTCAACCCGAAATTGCCGGCCTTCGTCGCTTCGCTCAGCGAAGCATCGGCGCCGCGCACGTTCGGTTGACTGGCCTGCGTCAGGCTTGGATTCGAGGGTGTGCCGAAGTTCGCGCTCAGTTCGCGATAGTCGGCGCTCACATTCATCTTGCGCGCCTGGCCCGTTACCGCGCTCCGCCATGCGCGGCCGAAGAGCCTTTTCGAAGCCGGGTCAGAAAGATTGGCGTTGTCGTAGCTGATCGCATACTCCGATGTCCACAGCCAGTTCGCGCCGAGATGCAATTTGAGCAGGGCGCCGATGGCTTCACCGGCCGACACCGGAGCCACCGGGTTCGGGAGAACGATGGGATTTCCCAAGGAGTCGTAGCCCACGGTCGTTGGCGCTCCCGTGTCCTTTGTGTTCAGCCACATGCCGCGCAACTCCGCCCACTTGGGCAACGGAAGCTGGTAGCTCGCGCCTTCGATCTGTTGATGAAAGTTGATTCCCGCGCCGCCTCCCAACGCGGTATCGTCGGTATTCACAAAGCCTCCCAGCGTGCCCACTGGAGACTTTAACATCAGCTCGGCGCCCTGGCGCGGGGTGGCGACGGTTACGAATTGCGCGTCGAAATAAAGTTCGGGACTTATCGTACCGAAACGTAGATTTACATCCCAGCTACTCTGCTTGTAACCGGTCTGCAGTACATAGTCGCTGAACAATCCATGACTGGTGCGTTGCGGCGGTGGATTCAGAACTGAATTCAGCACGCCGCTTCCGTTCGCTTCCACGTGCCAGGGCCCATTCTGGTAGGTGAAATGCTCCGCGGCTGAAAGCGCATTCGTGTCCGGCGGATTGGACCCGGAAGCCCACTGCGTGTTCGCGCCAATTTGTCCCTCGAGTGTAGGCCTCACCGAATTTTCCGCATACTTCCGCCTGCCCGCCTGGGCCGGAGTTGCAGGAGGCTGCCCTGTTGCCGCCTGTGATTGATGGGCGCTTGCGATCGCGGCGGGCGTTGGCATCATGCTGCCGCCTGCGGGAGTTGTTGCAGGCGGCGCTTCGGCATCGGTTCCGGGTACGATCGCAGGTCCGGTCGAAGTTGCCGATGCCGTTGGAGCACTCGGAACGGTCGCGGCCTGCACGGTGAACTTCCATGACGTAGCTTCGCTGCCTACTGTCAGACTCACGGTATGATCGCCGCCCTGCAGCGCCATCGGAGGTGTAAAACTTACTTTCAACTCGGTTACCTGCGACAACGTGGTGATGTCCACGTCATCCACCATCAAGCTCACATCCGCCGGATTTACCGGCGATTGAAAGCTCACCGAGATGGCGGGCTGCAGCGCGGTCGTACTGCTGTCCGGCGGAGGCGTTTCCGCCGCAATCTGGCTGGCCAGATCGGCTGCTGCCGCAGGCACCGCGACCGGCGCACCGAGCGAAGCCAGCAGAACCGGCTGTGCCGCCATCGGCAACCGCGATTGGGCCCCGAGGCCAAGCTGTGCCCCGAGACCAGATTGGGTCCAGAGGCCAGGCTGGGCCACAAAACTCTGCACCGATCCCGAGATCAGCAACTGGCCGGTAGCAGAAATCGCATCCACTTGCCAGTAGTAGATTGTTCCCGCCAGAAGCCTGGCTTCGACTGCCCGCAAGTCCAATTGCGGATTCCTGGTAAGGTATTGACGCACAATCTGCGTGCCGGAAAAATTGCGGCTGATGGTTACAAAGTAATATCCATTCGCGATCGCCGGTTTCCATGCCAGCAGCGTATGACCCACGGCGGTTCGCGCCGGCGTTGATTGCGTCTTGCTCAATCCTCCATCCGCCACGTGGTAGATGCTGCGCAGCGGCAGCGCCTTGCGCGGCACGCCGTTTGAGTCGATGGTTCGTACCGTCCAGTAAAGCGCACTGGGCGGCAGTCCCCGCCACACCTTCGCCGGAACGTCCCAGCGATTGTCTTCCACATCGAACCATCGGCTCACTGTGCCGAGATAGGGCCGATCGGTAAAGCCAACCTGGTATTTCTCAGCTCCGGGAACCGGAGTCCACAAGAGCGACGGTGGATCGGCCGCGGTGAATGCGCGTCCATACTCCGGCAAGATCAATTGCTCCAGTTTCCAGTTACCGGGATTCACCACCACTGTAATGGGAACGCTCGCCACCTGGTTCGGCTGCAGCATGCGCAACTGCAGCCGGTGCACACCTACGAGCGAAGTGGGCAACGACTGATGCGTCGTAATGGTCGTGCTCGTACCGCCAACAAACGACGCGGAGAACTGCTCAACCGCATTTCCATCCCAAACCCACTCGCCAATTACGGTTCCCGATCCCGATCCACCCAGGATCGCGTCCGCATACAATTCCTGGTTGCGCATCACGACGGTTCCGTTGCGCGGATGCATCAGGCTCAGGTTCACAACTGTAACAGGCGCGCCAATCGAACTAGCCGCCTGCACGCGCACGGGCTGCGAGCTGCCGCCCGCGGCAATTCCGATTCCGACCGCGGTGTTTGTGCCATCGGTGTTGAGCACGTCGACCGCGCGCAGCCCCGCAGCGGCCGTAGGGCTCACATCGATCCGCGCCGTCATCAGGCCGGAATTTACCAGCCTCACACTGGTCACGCTCACATCGGTAGCTTGAATGGCGCCTGTTGACGCGCTCAAGCTGGCCAGCGGCGGAGAAATCACCACCATTGCTCCCGACCTGAAGTTCGCGCCCACCAAAGTCATCAACACCTGGGTTTCGCCGCGTACCGGAAAGCCGGGTGTCACGCTGGTGAGGGTTGGCGCAGGCGCGGGGGGAGCCACAGTCAAGGTCACCGTGTTTGAAGGCTGCGGGCCTCCCGCTGCCGATCTGTTGATCACTTGCACCGGCAACGGGCCCGCTGTCGTTACGAGGTTGGCCGGCACAGTCACCTGCAGTTGCGTAGGTGTTTGCGATGAAGGCACAAGAGCGAATCCATTCACGCTCACGGTGGGCGTGGCGCTATAATTGTTCCCCGTCACGGTCAACAGGAAGGCCGGACTGCCCGCAGTTACTGTCTTTGGACTGATGCTGGTAATTGTAGGGATTTGTGCGAACGCCTGAGGCGCGATCGAGGCCAAAGCAAGCACGGCCACCGCTGCTATTCGACCGGCGTAAACGCGCATCGGCCGCCTGCGCCGGCACTTCAAGGACCGCTTCCACAACCAGCAAGCCATCGAACGAGCTCCATGGATAAAGTGCGGCAACCTGTAAAGTGCAGCAGTCTTTCAATCGGTTTCAGGCGGCAAGAGATCTTGGCAATTACACCCCACGCAACCAATCCGCAAAACGATCACCCCGATCAACCGCAACCAAGGCGGCTTTCGCCGCATCCGGAACAGCGCTAGCAAGGCCTGTCATCGGGAGGATGAATATGGAAAGATTGGTCCTCCGGACGATCATGCCTAAACGCCCCTACAGTCGAAAATCCTCAGGAATGGGAATGGCCGCACTGTTTGAAATGGTGTTGGAAGGACTACGCACCTGCTTGGTTTGAAACGTCCAGAATCCGGGGGAGAAATGTGCATCAGTCGCCGCGAGTGCCGCCGTTCAGGGAATATATACATGAACTTACTGCGTCTGTCATTAAAAACTTGCAGGCCCCAGGGCAAGCGCATTTCAAAACATCTCCAGTAGCCTGAACAAGAATCGGTCATCCCATCCTGCGCGTTTGAATTTACCGCGCAGGGAGCCTTTTGATCCTTCTTTTT
>VFSW01005801.1_pt1 | contig 18220 bp, 12 predicted proteins | sample 5358111 | NCBI WGS metagenome assembly VFSW01 (sample SAMN11554181, study PRJNA540505) | mine drainage metagenome | isolation source: sediment from site ElyBrook_90M | place: USA: Ely Copper Mine, Vershire, VT | collected 2017
TGTTCTGACGTGGGCGACGCCGGCGGCCATTTATACCTCGACGCCGCTAAGCGCGGCACAGTTGAATGCGACGGCAGCCGGCGTCACCCATGTCGCCCTGTCGGGGAATTTCCTCTATAACCCGGCAGCGGGCACGACACTAGCCACCGGCCCGCATGCGTTGAGCGTCACCTTCACGCCAACGGATACCACCGACTACACAACTGCAACGACACAAGTGACCATTCAGGTCAACACGCCCACAGCGGGTTCGGTGGTTATCCAGGAATCAGCCAACCCCATCACCTTTGGCCAGAGCGAGACTCTCACGGCGGTGGTCACTGGCAGTGATGGCAAACCCTACTCCGGTGGGACCGTGACTTTTACCGCCGATGGCAACGCACTTGGTTCGGTGTCTGTATCCAACGGAACCGGCGCTGTAACTGCGCCCTCATTAACGGCCGGCACGCACCAGATCGCCGTCTCTTATGCCAACCCCTCGCTGGACGGGACGCTGAGCGCGTCGACGACGCTGACCGTCAACAAGGCGACGCCGGTCCTTACGTGGGCTACGCCGGCATCGATCTTTACGAATACGCCACTCAGCGCCACGCAACTCAATGCGACGGCAAAGGGCGTCACCGGTGCGGCGCTCGCAGGCACTTTCGTCTACAATCCTGCGTCGGGAGCGACACTTTCGGCAGGCTCGCATACGTTGACCGCCACGTTCACGGCGACAGACACGGTGGACTACGCAACGGCCACGGCGCAGGTGACGATACAGGTGGGTATCGCACCCATCTCGATCACCACTGTTTCGCCGAGTTCCGTTCCCCTCAGTTCGGCGTCCCTCTCCGTAGTGCTGACTGGCAACGGCTTTACTTCGACATCGGTGGCTGAATTGGGGGGAACGCCTCTGACGACGACCGTCCAGAGCGCCACGATACTTTCAGCGACTATTCCCGCTGCCAGTCTGGCAAAAGCGGGATCTCTGAGTCTCACGGTTTTCGATTCGAGCACGAAGGTTACGAGCAACGCTGTAACTCTGACCGTGACTGCTCCCGCGGCAGACGTGACGATTTCCATTCCTTCGACCACGACCTCAGGCGAACAGCCAACGGTGACAATCGCAGTCAACAGCCCCTATCCGACTGTCCTGACCGGTACACTGACCCTGACATTTTCTCCAAGCAGCACGGGGGGAGTGGACGATCCGGCGGTGCAGTTCTAAACCGGTGGACGCACCTTTACCTTTAACATTCCGGCGGGCTCTACAACGACTCCGACCGTTGCTCTGCAGACAGGTACGGTGGCGGGAACGATCACGGTGACTCTCACCTTGACTGCAGGCGGAGTGGATGTAACGCCAGCGGGCCTTGCTCCAACAGTTCTCGTCATTGCTCCGTCGGCTCCAGTGATAACAAGCGTCTCTTTCACAAATAGTTCCGCAGGGCTGATCACCGTGGTTATCAACGGCTTCTCTAACACAAGAGAAGTGACGGATGGCAATTTTGTCTTCACGGGAAGTGGCGCTGGATCGTTGGGTAAGTCGACCGTAAGTGTTTCTGTAACCGGATTGTTCTCGCCCTGGTACAGCTCCTCGGCCTCTGACACCTTCGGCTCCGAGTTCACTTACACGCAGAACTTCCAGTTAAGCAGTCCCGACTCGGGCATCACGGGTGTGTCGGTCACGCTGTCCAATTCTGTCGGAACCTCCGGGAGCGTAAATTCGCAGTGAAAAAACGATCCAAATTCGGGCGCTCATTCTTATCGATCCTCGTCGCTGCGTTACTGACACTGGGAAGTCCTGAAGTATGGACGCAGAGTTCGCCAGGCACAGTGACTGACATGTCAAACCAACCAAAGACGCTTGTCATCAATATCCTCGAGGGTGAAGGCGCGCTCAACGATATTCGTGCTCGCACGGCGCGCGAGCCGATCGTAGAGGTCGATGATGAGAATCACAAGCCAGTAGCAGGCGCGCTTGTCTTGTTTGCGATGGACAACGGAGGAGGTAGTCCGTTCGCGTCGTTCGCGGGGGCACAAACGTTGAGTGTGCCGACAGATGCTGCGGGCCGCGCTGTCGCAAAGGGTTTTCAAATAACGCAGCGTAAGGGCCGCTACAGCATAAAGGTGCGCGCGACAAAGGGACAACTCATGGCGGAGGCGGTGATCGCCGAGTCGAATATCGCGGTTCTCCTGTCGTCGGATGGGTCTGCGAGGCCAGTTGCAGCCGTTTCTCATAAGAAGTTGGAGTGGATCGGCGGAAGTGTAGTAGCGGCCGGCGTCGTGGTGGGCGTTGTGCTTGCCACCCGGCAGACACAGACGACTATTACTCCTGGGACAGGTACGGTCGGCGCACCGGCTTCTGTCGGCGGCATTCACTTTCAGCTACGTCGCCACCGTCCCTAGCCCGATGTGGGCATGAAAGATGACTATGGAACCGTTATTTGCAGGGTCACGCTGGGGTTCTTACCTGTGTCGCATTTCTCTTCCGGTTGGGATAGTCATGCTGATATTCCTTCCAAGTTTAGCCCCTGTCGCCGGTCAGCAGTCGAGTTCATCGCCCATCTTCTCTATTCGACTCGAGCAAAAAAAGAAGGACGTGGTCCAGGGTGTTCCGCAAAACACAGTTTTTCGTAATGGCGACATTTTGCGGTTGCGCCTCACCAGCCAGATCGCCGGTTATCTCTACGTAGTCGACAAAGGGACCACAGGCAGCACTGCCACCCTGTTCCCGGCGACAAACACGGCGAGCGGAGAAAACCGAATTGAAGTAAACCGGAGTTATCTGGTGCCGGCCGATGGCGATGGCTGGTTTGAGGTAAGCGGCCCTGCCGGATTCGACACTCTGTACTTTCTTGTCAGTTCGACTCCTATCGCTATCCCTCCCGCGTCTTCTCCTGACACTGGGAATCGTCCCGAGCCCCCACAACCTGCTGCGCCGCCTCCGCCTGATTTGCTGCCGCGCTGCGACGATGCTATCTTCAAAGCCCGGGGTGAATGCCTTGACATTTCCGCAGGCGTCGCTCCGCTCGGTCCCAATGCCACCGTTCCTCGAGAACTGATCCCCCTTGCGAAGACCGCATCACGCGATATCGTGCTTGTCAACGACGGAGAGGACACTTCTATTCAGCCGGCACCAATGGCGAAGCTACCTCTCATTTATACTTTTCGTCTAGCACATCGCGAATGATTCCACGGAGGCACTATGAAGCCTCATCGGCTTTCTTCAATTCATCCAATATTTGCGTTCGGCCTGGTCCTTGTGAGTGCGCTGCTCATCCCGGCATTCACCGCAAGGGGTCAAAGTCCAGACTCTGCGCCGTCTGCCCCAGCGCCCGCTGACAACTCCCGCGACCTCAAGCCGGTGCATCCTGCTGAACCCAATGGCACCATAACATCAAATGCAGTACCGCAGAGCTATGCGCTGGTGATTGGGATTGCGCGTTACGCGAATTTGCCGGAGTCGTCTCAACTGCGCTACCCGGAGCGCGATGCCGAGTCAATGTATACAACTCTTATCAGCCAGCAGGGAGGTCAGTTCCCACCAAACCATGTCCATGTGTTGACGGGTGCAAGAGCTACCCAAGCCAATATCCTGCACGAGTTGGAGGACTGGTTGCCGTCGGTCACCGCGCCTAACGATCGCGTAGTGGTGTATTTTGCGGGTCATGGTTTCATCTCAGGCGGGAAGGGGTATCTTGCGCCGTACGACATCGATCTGCACAACGTTGCCGGAACCGCCGTTGCGATGGATAAGCTGGGCCTATTGATTGGCACAAGTATCAAGGGGAAATGGAAGGTACTGATTACTGACGCCTGCCACAGTGGCGCGATCACTCCAGAAACAAATCCAGCAAAGCTAAATCAATTGCTGCTCGATGTTCATCAGTCGATCTTCTCTCTCACTGCCAGCCGTGACCGCGAACAAAGCTTCGAGAGCCCGGACTGGGGCGGTGGACATGGGATTTTTACATACTATGTAGTTAGTGGGATGGCGGGCGCTGCTGACACTAACGGCGATGGTATCGTAACTGCCGATGAACTTGCCGAGTATGTTCACACCAATGTTCGCTCTGCCACCGAGGCCAGGCAAAATCCCACTTCGGAACGCGGTAGCTTTGACTCAAACATGGTGCTTGCCTACGACCCGACACATACCAAGGTGGCTGCGACCGCCCCTGGCCTGCAATTTGGCACCCTGGTCGTTCAGAGCAATATGGACAACACCGAGCTGTGGCTCGATGGTGTGCAGGCGGGAGTCATAACCAAAGCGGCAGCTCTCCGGCTGCCGGGACTCAAGCCAGGATCTCACACCGTCAAGGGAGTGCATCTTGGTTATGAGCCTGACGGTCCCCGAGAAGAGATGATTTACCCAGGGCAAGAGACTACGGTCAGTCTTCGCATTCTTATTCCCCGGCAGCGGAACCAAGGCGCCATTGATCTTCTCGACCAGGGCATCGAGTTCTATAAGAAAGGGTTCGAGACTAATTACAAGAAGGCCGAAGAAAAGATGAGACAGGCGGTAGCGCTCGACCCAGATTTTAGCCAGGCCTATATGTATTTGGGTCGAGTTGAGAATGCGCTCTACGCGGACGACAAGGCTTCGGCAGCTTTCAAGCGTGCGATCGAAATCGACCCTGACTATGAAGAAGCGCGCGTCAGTTTTGCGGCGGCCCTGCTTGATCAAGGCGCCCTCGATGAGGCCGTAAGGCAATTGAATGCCGCATTACAGAGGAAGCCCGATGATGGCACGGCGCTCTACCTTCTTTCTCAGGCTTATGCACGGCAGGACGACTATAAAGATGGAGAAGCAGCTGCGCAGCGTGCGGTCAAAGCTATTCCGGCAAACGGAGAAGCCCATTTCTGGCTGGCTGAATGTCAGCGCCACCTCAATGAGGCGGCGTCAGCAGAGGCAGAGTACCGCCAATATTTGCAACTTACCAACTTCAACTCCGGAGCGGCCGGAGAGTTCAACTACTACGTGGCTGGGTTTTTACTGGGTATCGGAAGAAAGCACAGGGCCGCCGAGCAGGATATCTGGCGGCAGCAGCAGGGCCAGGCAAATCTCGGAATTTGCGATTGCGAGTGGATGCAGAAGCGAAATGATGCGGCCGTTCCTTACTGCGTCAAGGCGCTCTCGTTTCTTCCGTCGGACCTCTGGGCAAATTACCGTCTGGGACTCATCTATATCGAACAAGCAAATGTGCGCACCCAACAATCGAATGGGGCTGCATCAAAGGATACAAAGGATATTGTTGGCCTGCTGAATGAGGCGAAAGTCCGATTTACCAACGTGATTTCAGCCAATCCAGACACCGACGAAGCGAGCCGGGCGCGCCAGTACATCAGCCGCATTGACTCTGCGCTCGCAGCGCTGCTCTAATCGTTCCGTCCAGTTATTCGTGCCGCAGTTCAAGACTCAGGACGACCTGCTCCGTTGCCTGGGGACCATTTCCCTTATTCACAACATAGATTGCCTTTTCGCCGTTTTGCGCGGAAGCCGACGTATTGTCCACCTTTTCTTCGTCCACAAGCACAAGGTCACGACTCCCCAACTGCTTTACGAATGCGTCGGGGATGACATTCTTGGCTTCCATCTCCGGACCAGTGCTGTCAACCTGCGGCTCGGTACCAGACTGTCCATTGCTGAGGCTGTGAATGGCACGGTCGATGTCGGCTATCGGTGTGCGGCTGAGAATCACATAGAGCTTCTCGGCTCCCGGATGTGCATCGAACGCGAACGACCTGGTTCCAGCGGGTACGACCTGAAGTTTTCCGGCCTCGATTTTTGTTGCGTCCGCAGAAGTGCCGGGTGCAGGGTAGATTGGAGACCATGTACCTGACGATCCCTGCTGAATGACGTAAAAGTATCCGGCTTCATTCGCTAAGAAGCTCAACTTGATATGGTCGCCGCTATGGAAGACGGTTCCTGGCGTAACTTCTGAATATTCCTTATCCGCGCCTCGTAACAGGATTGAGCTTCGCAAGCCGAGCCTGCTCTGTGAAGCGCGAACAAGGTGGGGAGCTGCCCCGTACCCGTTTTCGGCGACAAGTTGTGAGACCTGGGTTGCCCGCGCGGCCTGGACCTGGTCGGGTGAGCCAATCGTGGGAGCAGGCGCTGCGGAAGCAACGTTCTGTTGAGTCGCAGGTCGGGGATGCGGCCTGGCGCGATTATGCGCCGCGGGATTGGGAGTAACGCTGATCAGGTCATTTGCCGACCAGAATGCGTCGCGTGCGCCGGAAGACTGTTGCGCCCCGAGGGCTCCCGACGATAACGCTACTAGCGAGACACAAAACAGAAGCCTGCTATGACTGACCATCGATTCACCTCACTCTGATCTGGGGTTCGCTTTGGTGTGCGCGTTTCATCCCTCACCATTGTCGATCCTAACGCCTGCAGCTAAATACCCGGCCCGGCATCCCGAACACAGCGGAAACCGATCCATGGCGATCGAGCATCGGTGGGCAACCCGCGACGCTTACTGACAGCGAAGTTTTCGGTTCCACCCGCCGAATAGCTTCCGCCCTTAATGATCTTCCACGTTTCAGAAAATGGCTTGCCCCCGAGCAATTTGTTCATTGCAGCCAGATCCGTGCTCTGTGGCGTATATGAACTGTCGGTCCATTCCCAGACGTTACCTGCCATGTTGTAAGCCCCATAGGGGCTGCGCCGCGACGGCTCTGATGTGACGGATTCCAATCGCGTGGGTACAGCGGAAGTCCACGCGGTGTCCCCCCAGGGAAACGTCCGCCCATCGGTCCCGCGCGCCGCCTTCTCCCACTCCTGCTCATTAGGCAGACGCTTACCAGCCCACGTGGCATATGCTTTGGCATCGTCGTAAGAAACACCGCTTACCGGAAAATCGGGATGCATGGCGTAATCCGGTGTCTGTGGCGCCGCGTGCCCAGTGGCCTCGCAGAAGCGTTTGTATTCGGCATTGGAGACCTCGGTCTCGTCAATGTAGAAGGCAGGAAGCGTCATCGACTTTCCTTCAGCCTTGTCTCCGAACAAGAAATTGCCAGCAGCCACCAGAACCATTTGACCGTGAGCATCCGAGTACAACTGCGGCAGGGAGGGTGACGCGCTTTTCTGTGCCGTCTCTGCTGCCGGGCTTGCAGCGCCTTTGCCGCGAAGAATATAGAAGGAGACTGCCCCCGCAATCATAAGCATGACGACCACGACGATCGCTGTGATCCATAGCCGTGCGGAGGACTGCACCGCGGTTGACGTATCGGGAGTTAGGGCAGGAACGGATTCGCTTTGTGGCAGAGACGCTTCCGCTTCGTCTGAACCTGCGCTCACGACGGGCTGCGCGGCGACAGTCGCCGTTCTTATGGTGGTAGTCGACTGATCGAGCGGCATGTTATCTCCGCGTTCGATGGCCCTTCGCAAGTTAGGGTCGACAATCGGCCTGAGCGTTCCAGGACCCGCGTTCGCGCCGTAGCCGAAAAGATCCTGCAGCAACTCCGAGGTGTTTTGGTATCGATCTTCAGGGCGCTTGGAAAGCAGTTTTTGCACGATTGCGTCGCAGGCCGGCGGCAGTTCCGGAACAATTGTCAGCAGTGAAGGTGCTGGCGAAGAAAGATGCGCAATCTGGATTGCGGTGGCAGATTCGTTTTCAAAGGGATGGCGTCCGGATATAAGCTCGAAAAAGACGCACCCGAGCGAATAAAGATCGCTCCGAATATCGCACGCTTCACCACGAATCTGCTCAGGACTCATGTAGTACGGAGTTCCCATACTCTCGCCGGGCCTGGTCAAACCATCAGAGAAATCGGCGATTCGTGATATGCCAAAATCCAGAAGCTTTACTCGACCGCTTTCGTCCAGAAGCATGTTCGCAAGCTTCAAATCTCGATGCACGATGCGCTTTGCCTCTGCGCAGGAAAGGGCTTCCGCGGCCTGGGCCACCACATTCGCCGCTTCCGGCAGGTTCAAGCGGCCCTGTCTGCGTACATAGCTGGCCAGATCTTCTCCGGCTATGTATTGCATGATCATGTAGTGCACACCGCTTCCTTCGCCGATGTCGAAAATTGGAACGATATTCGGATGGCTTGAAAGGGTGGCGGCCATGCGTGCTTCCTGTTCAAATCGAGCCACGATTCTAGGGTCCTGTGCGAGGTGATCGACGAGAACCTTTACGGCGAAAAGGCCGCCATGCAGGCGATGCCGCGCGAGATAGACTTGCGCCATGCCGCCGCCGCCGATACGACACAAGATCTGGTACTTGCCTCCCAGTACCTCGTTGAGCCGATTTTGCTGGTCTTCCTGTATCATTTTCCCTTTTCAATCGAAGTGCTGCCTGTTGCCTGCCGTCGCAATCTCGGTGTTTGCGATGAAGGTTGTGGACTAAACCCCAACCGGCATCCAACTGTCACTTTCAATTGGCTATCGAGGGTGCCTGCTTGCGGATAGACAGGTCGCGCTGCACAAACATTCAATGCAAGTGCAAAAATCGATTAATTCAAACACAACCATCGTAGCCGAAGCAAACTAACTCTTGTGCAAGAATCGAAACCCCTCATCTGGGCCGTCATTCGCATTACTTCTAATCCGGCCCGCGTTGTATTCCGATGGGAAAGGGGCTTTCTCCTGCTTCCAAAATCCAATCGTACGTCCGAACATCGCCAGTTGATCGCCAGGAAGAGGGTGTGCGAGTTTTCATCCAATCCAAGGGTTCTCCGGCTGGCTTCGCGAGGCAGCGCGCGAAGGCCTCCCGAAGGGCGTTTTTCTGCTCCGCGCCGATGGCCCTGGGGTCAGGTGAGATCAAAAGGACTGTCCCGCTGTTAGCTACGACTTGCAGCCACTGAATCGACATGGACCAAGGCACATCTGGAGTGATTGCAACGCAGTCGGCATCGATTGAGTAAAAGGCCTTGTGCTGCGGTGTGCGAAAAGCCAGCGTGTTTATGCCTGTCCTTCGTGTTCTTTCCCATTCCTTTCCACTCACGTCGTCCCCCGTGCGAGAGGCATCGAACACTCCGACGGAAAGATGTCCCACCGTGTTGCACCCAAGGATGACGCGGTCTTCACCGCAGGCCTTGCGTAGTTGTCGATAGAGAGCGCTCACAATCTCGGCATTGGTGAGCTCACGGTTATTGAAGTGCCAGTTGCCCCGTGTCGGAGATGCACCCATCTGACTTCCCCATTGTCCGAACAGTTCCCAGGTGGTGAAGTCATGCTTGATCAGGTCAAAGCCCCAGTCGCATGCTTCGATTGCAACAGATGTAATCGCGTGGAGCGCCTCTGGAATGGTCGGGTCATAGGCAACGGGGCCTCGCTCGTTTCGGGACCCGGTCCAGCGTGCATCCGGCAGCAGCAGATTCGCAGGGGTGCTTGGCGCCGCGCGCAAAGGCCGAATCCATAATCCCGGAATCACATTGCGATCGCGGATCGCGGAGGCAAGCTTGGGGAGGCTTGGAAAGCGAGACGGGTCTTGGTAGCCATCGTCTATTACGGTATACGGCTTGATGCCGCCGGCGGGCGCAAGAGAGGCAACGAGGTCAGCGTCGCGCAAAATACCGTCGTGCGTGTTCCGACCATAGGCGTAATACCAGTCGTTACTGCCAAATATTACGTCCACAGGTTTGTTGCCACGTCGAGGAGGCACAGGATTCCCTTGTGCCATTGCGTAGCAAAGACGTTTTGCAACCGCGAAAGGGGATTCTTCTGAAGCACCTTTGCACTTCACAATCGTCGCAGCCTCGAGCGTGCGGCTCCCGAGAAATACGCCATTTCCGCCATTGCGCACGTCAAGCCAGAGAGTGATGCCGGATGTATCCGCTTGCCAGAAGGCAAATGAAGCGGTTCCGGTTTTGACGCCCACACCATAAGTCCGCCCTTGCGCGTGAATCAGAGCGTACCAGGGCAACACACGTTCTGCCTGGAGGGGTCGCCATTCCAAATCCCCGTAGCTGCGCTCCCACGCGTCGCCAAGTATTAGAGCGTCTTCTGCCAAGCGGCGCTTCCAACGGAGTTGAAGGCGCTGAACCGCTACACTGGGTGCATTAATCGAAACCACGGCCTGATGAGGTCCGGCGGTGAAATCCACTTGCACGCCCGCCGCTCTGTTACTCCCGGTCCAGGCGTTTCCAATTCTCGAAAGCCGTTGACGGTCAACCTCTGCATCGCCGATGAATGCCAAAACGAGATCAGGCTGCGCGAGGACCGGCAAGTCTTCGCTCTCTTTCGCCAGGTCGGACGGTACTCCCGTCGACCTTTGTGCCCAGGAGGCTGCGGCAGGAATAATCAAGGCCGCGGCCGAAGGCACACTTTGCAGGACGCTCCTGCGCGTAACCGTTTTCGGTGCTTCAGACATATCACTCTCGGGGATGTCCTGCGATGAATGCTTCTGGTCTGTTCTAACTGTGGACGTCAGAATTGCGTTGCATACTTAACAGGCCATCATAGCTGACGCGATTCGTGCGCGCAGCCGAGGTTACGAATCGCTCAGGTTCCGATGTCCCAGGGCTGAAACCCCGACAAGGGCCTCATTCCCGACTTCGGATTGAACTGAAGGACTTGCTCTGACGACGGTGAACAGATGAATGCGGGGCGCTATCCTATTTCTGGTTGAGGAGAATCTTGTCTGTGTCTTTGATTATTCGGTTGTGTACCTTCCTTTCGCTGGTGGCATTATCTGCAGAGGCGGGCTTTGGAGCCGCCTACGATGCGAGACCAAAACTGGTGGTCATCCTGGTGTTCGATCAGTTCAGGGGAGACTACCTGGATCGGTATCGAGCGGAATTCAAGGCACAGAATGGTTGGAATCTGTTTCTGAAACAAGGGGCGCACTTCACCGATTGCTACTACGATTATGCCAACCTGGTGACAGCGGCCGGGCACGCGACAATCGGCACCGGCGCTTATACGGACGGCCACGGCATTCCGCTCAATGAATGGTACGAGCCGGGTCAGAACGGCGAACCGCGCCTGGTGAGTTCCGTATCTGACGACAGGTACACGCTTGTGGGTGCTCCCGCGGACACTAAAGACTTGACGGGCGCCTCGGCACACTTCGAGATGGCATCTACTCTCGGCGATGAACTGGTACTGGCAACGAGCGGACGCGCACGGGTTTATGGGATTTCAATGAAAGACAGGGCAGCTATTTTGACCAGCGGTCACGCTACAAAGGGCGCCTTTTGGGTAGACCACGATACCGGTACGTGGGAGACGTCAACTTACTGGATGAAGGAACTCCCGTCATGGGCGGCGCAATTCAACGCAGGCGATCATGTGGCAATCGCTCGAAGAGAGAGCGTCGCGACGCAGGGAAGTTTTTACGAAAAGGTTGGTAGATCGGCAGCAAGTGTCACCTACCAGCTACAGTTTGCCCAGGCTCTGATCGCCGGCGAGAAATTAGGGCAGAATCCCGAGAATGTCACCGACATGATCACCATTTCGATTTCGTCAACCGACATCAATGGCCATGCGTTCGGGCCAGACGATCCCTCGCAGAAGGACCTTATCGTCAAATCGGATGCGGCGCTGGACACATTTTTTACGTTCCTCGACAAAACCATCGGCTTAAAGAATGTCATAGTAGCGATGACCGGTGATCATGGAGTTGCAATCACGCAGAAGTCCGGCGATGCGATGGGCATGCCGGTTCTCGATTTTCCCGCAGGGGACTTTACCAAGCCGTTGGAGCAAATGCTGGAAGCGAAGTTCCCCATGAAAGTCAAAGGTCGATACGTGCTGCAGATGGATAACCCTTATCTGCTGTTGAATCGCGACGCCTTCGAGGCGGCAGGAGTCAGTGAGGAACAAGCTGAAAACACGGCAAAGTATATGGTGCAGCAGATCTTTGCAGGCTTTGTATCCAAGGTCAAGGAATCGTCAAACGGAAGGCGAGAGGAACCTCCTGTTCTCAGTCACATTTATACAAGCGAGCAAATGCGGGAAGGTAAGCTCCCAGACACGCAATACGGGCGGCTTATCGCACATAGCTATTCGCCGTATGTCGGTTGGGCCCTTCATATGAATTTCGGTCCTTATCAATTCCCGTGGCACGGGACGGGAACTACTCACTTTTCTGCAAACAGTTATGACCGCCATGTGCCATTGGAGTTGTTCGGAACGGATTTCGTGCCCGGAACTTACCACGGCTTGGTTGCGCCAGTGGATATTGCAGCCACCTTGGCGTCTTTGCTTCGCATCAACCGTCCCAGCGCTGCCACTGGACGCGTTTTGACCGAGGCGATTGATACTGGATCGGATGGTACATCCTCGTCGCCGGGCATAAAGGCAGCAGGCCCGACGGAAAGGCGAAGATAGCCAACTGCGCTTTAATTGGACATCGAAGATTTAAATTTCGGCCCGCAGGCAAAAGATTGAGTCAGCCCGATGATGCGCGCATACAAAAAGGAGCTTGCTGTCCGAAGAGTCTTAAGTCTCATGCTCAAAGAATGTCTTGCATAACGAGAAGAAGAAATTTACCGGACATTTCGCAGAGAGGATAAAGTCGAAAACCGCCGCGCCTTTTCCTAAGGTACAATTGACCTATATCTATGAATCATTCGGCTGACCAGTTAAACCCCCAAGAGCAGGTCAGGTCAAATCTGGACCCTGAACCTAGTGAAGCCGAAGGAATTTCTTTTGGCGATATTCTTAGGGCCCTCGCAAATGGTAAGTGGTTCATTCTGATCTCTTCCATTCTGTGCATTGTTGTTTCACTGATGTACATATCCGTAGCCAAGCCGGTGTACGAAGCTTACGGCACGGTGCGAATCGATCCGTCGAGGGCTGGTTCGCTGGGACTAACGGATGCATTACTGGGCGGTGACAGCGAGGTCATCCCTACCGAGATCGCCATCCTGAAAAGCGATCAAGTGGCATTATCCGCCCTGGAAACCTTAACTCCGGAACAGTTCCAGAGCTTCGTCGGATTTCCGAAGAGTCAGATGATCTTCAAACTGGAAGGCGACAATCATGCGCCGAAGCTTCTAACGCGGATGCAGGAAGGGGCTGTCGGAGCACTGAAAGGCGGCTTGAATGCGAAGCAGGTTGAAGGCACGCAACTAGTCGCCATAAGCTTTCGGGATCATAATCCTGAAATAGCGGCTCTGTTGGTCAACCGGGTCGTCGATGCCTACTTACGGCAGACTTTTGATAGTCGGTATAGCTCTGTCGTGCAGGTAAGGGGTTGGCTTTCCACGCAAATGGACGACTTGCAAAAGCGCGCCGCAGACGCTCAACACCGGCTTGCGGAGTTCCAGGAAAAGAACAATCTGGTTGGTACGGACCCTACCAACAATACGGTTATTGACCGGCTGAAGCTGTTGAATGAGCGTGTGACAATGGCTGAAGGCGACCGAATCATAAACGAAGCCCAACTACGGGCCGCCGAGACGGGTGATCCTGCTGTGCTGGCGTCACTTTTGCCTGATCAACACCTTCAGTCGCTTCAGGCCAGCGAGGCTACCCTATACGCGCAATCCGCTGAGCTCTCAACGAAGTTTGCGGCAAACTATCCGCCTCTAGTCGAGGTCAGGAAGCAACTGGCCGACATTAGAGAAGAAATTCAAAAAAATATTGGAGTGGTTACTAGCCACTTAAAGGAAACCTTAAGCGCCTCTCAGCAGGCCGAAGACATGTTGCGCAAAGATTATCAGGCGGAAGTTACTAACGCCTATGCTTTGAACCGCACCCAGGCGGACTATGCTGTGCTGGCAGCGGAAGGATCCTCAAGTCGCGAACTCTATGACACGCTGCAATACAAGCTGCAGCAGGCTACGGTCAACGCCGGACTCGACTCCATAAATACGATGATCGTTGATCGCGCTCGTGCGCCATTAACGCCGGTGGAACCGAAAAAGATGTTGGTCCTGGCCTCCGGGCTGATTCTGGGCCTGGCCGCTGGCATCGGAGCAGCGTTGCTTAAGGAGGCCCTTGGCGGCGAGATCCACACTATTTCTCAAGTGGAAAGTGGCACGGGTATGGTTAGTCTCGCCACGGTTCCCCACATGGACTGGGGGGCTAAAACTGGGGATGCGGCGCAGTCAGGTCCAATCTCACGGCTAATCACGATGCGCGAGCCCCGTTCGAGGGCTTCAGAAGCTTATCGAACGCTGCGAAACTCTGTCCTTCTTAGTTCCATTGACCGACCGCCGCGCTCAATGCTCATCACCAGTTCACTCCCCGGAGAGGGGAAGAGCTCGACTTCGGTAAACTATGCGATCGTGTTGGCGCAGAATGGTGCAAAGGTGCTTCTGGTCGATGCCGATCTTCGTCGGCCCACGCTGGATAAGATTTTAGGCGTGCCCAGTTCAGCGGGTCTCACCGACTGGATGATTGATCGAGGCGGTCCTGAGAGCATCTTGCAGCCTGTGCCTGAGTTGCCCAACCTCCATTTCATCCCCGCCGGCCGGAGTATTACATTTCCTTCCGAAGCGCTAGCTTCTTTGAAGCTTCGCGGCCTCTTGGAACAGTGGGAAAAAGAGTACGACAATGTGTTGGTAGATTCCGCACCGCTGCTCACAGTCAGCGATAGTTTGCCACTGGCGAGTTGGGTGGACAGTGTCATTCTGGTAGCCCGAGCGGGTAAAACACCTGTCAAGGCGTTGGTGCGGGTCAAGGCTATATTGAAGCGCGCACATGCCCGAATCGCGGGAGTTCTGCTGAACGATATCTCCCATGCCGGTAAAGATACGGGCTATTATGGAAAGGGCGGCTATGATTATTACAACTAAGCGCCGGATCATAACAGGCCCGGTATGTCTAAGCTTGTCGCTCATTCTGTTGCCTGTTCTGCATGCCCAATCTATGGCAGCAGGGTCGTCACAGGCGGCTGCACAGACCGTCACGGCCAACTCAACCAATTACGGCCCTCTTCAAGACATCCCTGTCTCCTCGGGCGATCTTTTGGATGTTGAGGTCTTTGCAACACCTGAACTCTCCGGCAGACTCCGCGTTGACCAACTCGGGCAGGTAACGCTGCCCTTGGGTGGCGACGTGAAGGTAGAAGGCATGTTTGCCAAGCAAGCGGCAGCCGCGATCCAAAACAGGCTGATCAGTGCGAAGTTGATGTTGAATCCAACCGTGACAGTGACTATCCTCGAATACTCTACTGAGGGCGTAACTGTGCTCGGAGAAGTCAAGAACCCGGGCATATATACGTTACTGGGACCGCGCTCCCTCTATGATGCGCTTGCGTCAGCGGGCGGAGCAATGAGCAGCGAAGGAACGACGATTACGATCACCCACGCCAATGACGCATCACACCCGATCGTGGTAAATGTTACTACCACGGACTATTCTGCCGAGCAAAAAGCTACAGTCGTGCTCCCAGGCGATACCATCGTCGTCAACCGTGCACCGCTAGTGTACGTAATGGGCGATGTGGTCCACTCGGGCGCGTTCTATATTCAAGGTGGAACAAAGCTGACCGTTCTGAACCTAATATCGCTGGCTCAGGGTACCAACAAAACGGCGGCTATGTCGCGTGCGATCCTGATCCGGTCAATGCCAACCGGGAGGTCAGAAACCATCCACTTTGACCTTAATAAAGTCATGAAGAACGAGGCACCCAACCTGGCTATGCAAGCAGGGGACGTACTAGTGCTACCACGCAGTGGGTGGAAGACCTTTGGAGAGATCGCATTGCCGTCTGTCACCAACGGCGTTATAAATGCTTCCGCAATCACCCTTTCGAACTATTGATTGTATGCTCCGCTTGACCAACTCGAGACACAGCTGTCTGTGAACAGCGGGGAAACGCAAATGAGGCTCACCCTCGGACCTTCATGCAATACGGTTTACTATCTGGTCTTTGCCATGCTGCTGTGCAGCCTTGTAGCAACGTGCGCGGATGCACAGATTCCTGCCGACCTTTCCGCCGGCGGTGGGATGGCCGCGATTCCGACTCCGAACACTGCAGCAAACCTTTCTGCAGGTCAAACTACAGGTCAAGGTAACGCGACCGGGTCCTCCGCGAGCGAACATTCGCGCGTTCAAAATCTGCGCCGTGAATTAGGCCTCCAATCGGGAACCACAATCCAGTCTCCTAGACCGGGGAAGCGAAGCTTAGCGACTTCGCTTTACACACCAGCGATGGGAGTCTCAACAGCTCGCATCACGATAGGTTCTCTCAACAAGAAATCCACTAGTAGTTTCGGGCTTTCGACGGCCTCTGGTACACCATTCACACCGATGACACACTCATATGGCGGTGGGTTGCAAGCGGGCTATCCTGGAGCCTACAAAGGTCATGGCATGTTAGGTGGGAGCTCATTCAGTTCGGTGGGAAAGGGACGCAGTTCCAGGATGGCGTCTTCTGGCTTCAGTTCTCCGTCCGGCTTTTCCCCCGGTTCGTCCAAGGGTGCGTCTTCGACATATAGTCATTCAGGTGTTGGCAAGGTAAAGAGATATGGCGTAGAGCCCTTCACGCCTCCGGGAGCGAAATACAGCCATGGCGACGAAAAGAACTCGCCTTATGCACGGCCTCGGGATCAGCAACAATAATCTTCAACATTGTCCGATTGGTGCGGCTAGTGAATTTAAGCTGAATTTCCTTAATAAGCGAGCCACGCGAGATAATATGCAAAAGACCACCAATGCTGACAGGCAATTCCACCCTACGCCGGCGAGTTCTTTGACACGCACCATCACCGAAGGTTCCAGCTAGATGAATGCAGCGCCTAAGCTGTTTGTCTCTGTCGTCGTCCCCTGCTACAACTCGCGGATGACCATCGGTGAATGCCTCGCAGGGCTGGAAAGTCAGACTTTTCCGCCCGACCAATTTGAGATCATCGTGGCGGATAACGGATCTACAGACGGTAGCAGTGAGCTCATTCAGGTGCAGTTTCCGCGGGTAAGGCTTCTGCACGTTACCCAGAAGGGCTCAGGCTACGCACGGAACGCCGGAATAGCAATCGCAAAAGGACAATTCATCCTGAGTACAGACGGCGACTGTTTCGCAGAGCCGGATTGGATAGCCGCCCTCGTTGAAGCCATTAGCGTTGCACCGTCGAAGACGGCTGCTATCGGTGGCCTCATCCTGCCGTATTCGCAAAAGACACTGGTCGAGCGATACACTCCCGCGTGGGTAGGCCAGCCCGAGGCTTCCTCCTCAAAGAACAAAATCCGCTACACGGCGACCCCGAACGCAATCTTTGATGCGGATCGGATCCGAGAAGTGGGCGGCTTCGATGGCACGCTCGGTTTTGACGATACCGATCTCGGCTTGCGGCTCCAGTCGGCTGGCTACATCGTTCAGTACTCGGATAAAGCAGTTGTGCATCATCGCAATCCCGTTACCTTTGGCGAGTTGTATCGCCACCGTCGCAAATACGGGCAATTCTTTTTCACTCTCGCGCAAAAGCATCCTGGTATTCTGGGAGATCCTCGGGGCGATGCACAGCGGCGGAAGGTGCTAAGTGAAACACTGGGTCGGATTGCCAAAGATGCGTTGAAGTTGCCCCTTTCGGTGGTCTACCGTCCTCACGGCCATCCATTTGGATGGCCAGCAGTGGATGCTGTAATGGCGTGGGCGAACTACAAGGGCTATGCTCAGGCTTCCAGAAAACATGACCAACTGTCCGGTTCTGCAAGCCCATAACCTCAGCGCCAATTCACTGGCATACTCCTCAATAAAACCATTTCCCTGATCATCGAGTGAATTGCACCTTCCCTCCCCGGGATGGTTACTCTTACTGCACACGAAAAAGGTCGCTTTCATGCGCATACTTCTATGTTCTAACTGGTTTGCTCCGAGCATCGGCGGCGTAGAAACTGTATCCAAGATACTAGCCGAAGAGTTTTCACGCGTGGGCCATAGCGTAACAGTAGTGACAAACTCGTCGGGACCGTTAAGCGCCGAGATGGGCGTCCCTTATAACATCGTCAGAAAGCCGTCATTCAGCGAATTGGGAAAGCTGGCTAAAAATTCCGATGTCATCATGCAAAACCTGATCTCGCTACGCACCCTGTTGCCATTGCTCCTGACCCGAAAGCCTGTGGTAGTTACGCATCAGAGCTGGCTACGAAGGCATGACGGAAGCAGGGGCCCGGAGAACTATGCCAAGCTCCTGGCACTACGTTTTTGCTACAACGTTTCCATCAGCCAAGCGGTCGCCGATTCTCTGCCTGTACCCTCCGAGGTGATTGGTAACCCTTTCGAAGCACAGGAGTTCGCTCGCCTGCGTAGTGTAGATCGCGACGCAGACATCGTCTTCCTCGGACGATTGGTGTCCGATAAAGGTTGCGATCTTCTGCTGCGGGCCCTTGCTGAGC
>VFSW01005802.1_pt1 | contig 18219 bp, 15 predicted proteins | sample 5358111 | NCBI WGS metagenome assembly VFSW01 (sample SAMN11554181, study PRJNA540505) | mine drainage metagenome | isolation source: sediment from site ElyBrook_90M | place: USA: Ely Copper Mine, Vershire, VT | collected 2017
CGCCCTGCCGCCCGCTCATGCCCCACTGGCGCGGGGCCGGCTTCGGGGGCCAGCGCGCGCCGGCCGCGTCCGCCGCCGCGTGGTGGAAGCTCAAGGAGCGCTACCAGGGCGTCCGCGCGCCGGTCGCCCGCACCGAGGACGACTTCGACCCGGGCGCGAAGTACCACGTCGCCGGGAGCACGCCGTACGTGCGCTATTTCCTGGCGCGCATCTACCAATTCCAGTTCCACAAGGCGCTCTGCGCCGCGGCGGGGTACACGGGGCCTCTCGACGAGTGCTCCATCCACGACAACAAGGCGGCCGGCGCGAAGCTCATCGCGATGCTCTCGATGGGCGCGAGCGAGCCCTGGCCCGAGGCGATGGAGGCCCTGGGGGCGGGGCGAAGGGCCGACGCAGGGGCGATGCTGGAGTACTTCGCGCCGCTGCGAGCGTGGCTGAAAGAAGAGAACCGGGGCCAGATCTGCGGCTGGTGAGCGATGACCGGAACCACGCTGCGCGTCGCGACGCTCAACATTTGGAACCGCACGGGCTCGTGGGAGTCGCGCCTGGCGAGCCTCCGCGCCCAGCTGCGCCAGATCTCGCCCGACGTCGTCGGCCTCCAGGAGGTGATCCGGCTCGCTCCGGACTTCGGCGACGGGCTCGATCAAGGAGCCGCTCTTGCCGAGGGGCTCGGCTACGAGGTCGCCTACGGGCGCGCGCACGACGAGCCTTACTTGGGGAACGCTGCCCTGTCGCGGTGGCCGATCGCGAAGAGCCAGGTCTACGAGCTGCCGCGCATGGGGACGGACGAGAGACGCACGCTCCTCTTCACCGAGATCACGTCGCCGTGGGGTCCCCTGCGGTTCTTCGTCACGCACTTGAACTGGAGGTTCGACGAAGGCCACGTCCGCGAGGCGCAGGTGCGCTACATCGCCTCGCGCGTCGAGGCCGCGATGCGAGAGGCTTCCCCGGCGGAGCTGCCCGCTGTGCTCGTCGGAGACTTCAACGCGGAGCCCGACTCGGACGAGATCCGCTACCTGCGAGGCCTCACGTCCCTCGGCGCGGCCCGGCGGGTATACTTCCAGGACGCCTTCGCGGTCGCAGGCGACGGCGCGCGCGGACACACGTTTTCGAGGCGAAACCCCTTCGCCGCGCCGCTGCACGAGCCTGACCGGCGTATCGACTACGTCTTCGTCCACCGCCCGGGCGAAGGCGGCCGAGGCGAGGTCTTGGAGGCGCGTGTGTGCTTCGACGCACCCGTCGAAGGGACGTTCGCGAGCGATCATTTCGGCGTCGTGGCGAGCATGCGTGTCTAGGAGGAATAAACGTCGCGGTCGCGGGTTTGGGGCGGTCGATGGACGCGGTTGACAGCCCTCGCCCCGCCGCTACCATGCGCCGCGCCTTGGGGCCTTTTGCGCCCGCTTTCTCGGACGCCTTTGCGTCCGCCGTGCGGCGCGGAGCACTGCGTCTTCGGTCCCTGTCCCTGAGCCTTCGGGAGCTTCGGAATGAATAGCGACGTGATGATTCACACGAACGACCTATCGAAGAGCTTCGGGTCGTTCCGGGCGCTCGACAAGATCTCATTCGAGGTGAAGCGCGGCGAGATCGTCGGTTTCCTCGGCCCGAACGGGGCCGGCAAATCGACGACCATGCGCATCCTCACCTGTTTCATCTCGCCCACGAGCGGCACGGCCGTCGTCAACGGCCACGACGTGTTCGACGATCCGCTCAAGGTCCGCGAGAGCCTCGGCTATCTCCCGCAGCGGGCGCCGCTCTACGTCGAGATGACCGTCATCGAGTACATGCGCTTCGCGGCCGACTTGCGACACCTCGACGACGAGACGTTCAAGAAGCGAGCGAAGAGCATCGTGGAGGTCTGCGGTTTGGCGCAGGTCCTCGGCAAGGAGATCCGGCACCTGTCGCACGGCTACCGCCAGCGCGTCGGCCTCGCGCAGGCGCTCATCCACAACCCGCCGATCTTGATCCTCGACGAGCCGACGAGCGACCTCGACCCGAACGAGAAGGCGGAGTTTCTCGATTACCTGAAGCAGATCGGCAAGGAGCGGACGGTGCTCCTCTCGACGCACAACCTCTCGGAGGTAGAGGCGTCATGCGCGCGCGCGATCATCGTCTCGCGCGGGCGCATCGTGGCCGACGGTCCGCTCGACGAGATCCGCGCGAAGAGCGGACGCGTCCGCTACGTGCTCTCCGTGCAGGAGTCGGCCGGGGACACGCCGTACCGCGGGCGGGGAGCGCTCCCGAAGAAGAGCGAGGTCGAGGACGCGCTCAGCAAGGTGGACGGCGTGAAGAAGCTCTCGGAGCTGCCGACCGACGAGCGCGCCCACGCCTACGAGCTCGTCAGCGAGGAGAAGGTCGACCTGCGGCCGGAGCTCTTCAAGCTCATCGTCGACAAGGGCTGGGTGCTCCTCGAGCTCCACCGCGACGCGCAGACGCTCGAAGACGTCTTCCGCAGCCTCACGATCGGTGACGAGCGCCGGAACCGGTCGCTCTCGCCCGCTCAAGAGGACGAAGAGGACGAGGAGAGCGACGAAGAAGAAAACGAGTCGGAGGACTCGGAAGGCGACGAGGAGAAGACCGCCTCCGGAGAGGGGAACTGACCCATGCAAAACATTCTCGTCATCGCCCGGCGCGATCTTCGCGCGCAGTTCAACTCGCCGGTAGCGTACGTGGTGATCGGAGGCACGTTGCTCGCGCTCGGCATCTCCATATTCCTCCTGCCGCACATGCAGGTGGCCGGCCTCAACGTCGGCGGGTTCTGGGAGGTCGATCGCGCGACGATGGAGCAGGTCTTCGCCCTGCTACCCGTGTTCATGACGGTGTTCGTCGTCCCCGCCGTCACGATGCGGTCCCTCGCGGCCGAAAAGGGTTCGGGCACGCTCGAGCTCCTCATCACGATGCCCGTGCGCGACAGCGAGGTCATTCTGGGCAAGTTCCTCGCGGCGTTCGCCACGGTCCTCGTCCTGCTCACGGCCGCGCTCCTGCTTCCGCTGACGATGTTCTGGTGGCCCTGGAACTTCGGCGCGCTCGACTGGGGCCCGGTCTGGTCGGGGTACCTCGGATGTGTCTTCTTCGGCGGCGCCTCGGTCGCCATCGGGCTGATGATCTCGAGCTTCACCGAGAGCGACGTGATGGCGTTCTTTCTGACGCTCGTCACGGTGCTGTTTCTTTACGCGCTCGGGCCGCTCGTGGCAGTGCGCTCTTGGGGCGCCCTGAGCGACGCGGTCGGCTTCATCTCGTTCGAGACGCGATACCAGGGGTTCGCGCGGGGGCTCATCGACACGCGCGCGATCCTCTACTTCCTGTCGGTCACGATCCTTTGCCTGCTCGTCAGCTTCCGCTCCCTCGAGAGCCGGAAGTGGTCCTGAGGATTCATCATGGAGAAGCGTAGAAAGACCGCGGTCGAAAGCGGCGTCCTCATCGCGATCGTCGCGGGGATCCTCGTCGCGCTCAATGCCCTCTCGGCCCTCGGCGTCCACAAGCGGTGGGACGTCACGAAGACCGAGAAGTACACGCTGTCGCAGGGCAGCGGGCGCCTCTTGCGGTCGATGAAGCAGGACCTCACGGTCGACGCGTACGTCACCAAGGGCCTGCCGAAGCTCGACGCGTTCGTGCGCGATCTGCGCGATCTCCTCCAGGAGTACAAGAACGCGGGCGGCGGCAAGTTCGACTACGCGCTCATCGAAGCGAAGGACGAGGACACGAAGAAAAAGGCGAAGGACGCGGGCCTCGTGGAGCAGCCGTTCGGCGAGGCGAGCGACACCGAGGAGAAGGCCGCCGTCACGCAGGGCTTCATGGGCCTCGTGCTCAAGTACGGTGAGCAGGAAGACGTCATCAAGTTTCTCCCGCCGGACCGGACGGACGGGCTCGAGTTTTGGATCACGAACAAGATTCGGGAGATCCGCGACAAGGGCGACGAGATCCACCACAAGATCGGCGTCCTCACCGGGCACGACGAGATCAAGCCTTCGGAGAACGACCTCGTGCCCAGCAACATGGGCAAGTTCTCGATGCAGGGGATCATCACGCAAAACTTCCCCTTCTACAGCTTCCAGGACGTGGACCTGAAGAACGGCGACAACGAGGTCCCCGACGATCTCGATGGCCTCCTCATCACGCAGCCGGGCAAGGACCTCTCCGAGAAGGAGCTGCGGCGGATCGACCAATTCGTCATGAAGGGCAAGGCCCTCGCCGTCTTCGCGAGCGCCGTGAACGTCAAGCCCAACGACGCGACGATGGACGCGACGCTGAACACTCACGGGCTCGACAAGCTGCTCGACGGGTACGGTATCGCGATCAACAAGGACGTCGTGCTCGACATCCTCCGGCGGGCGCGCGTGGTCGTGCCGACGGCCGGGGGCGCGGCCGGGGCAGACCTTCCGCAGATCCTGGAACCACAGGACGACCCGCGCTTCACGAAGGACCAGCAGCTCATCGACACGCACTTCGCCGCGCTCTTCCGCGTCGACGACGTCGCCGTACCGTTCGCGTCGAGCCTGACGATGAAGCCGGAGAAGCAGCCGAAGGCCACGGTGCACGTCGTCATGCGCTCGACGCCTTTCGCCGTCCACCTGACCGGCGATAGCGCGGACCTCCGGCCGTTCCAGAAGTGGGCGTCGAAGCTCAAGGGGCTCCAGCAGCAGCAGTTCGCGATCGCCGCGGACGTCGAGGGGCCTTTCAAGACGGCGTTCCCGGACGGCGACAAGATGGGCATCGAGACGCCGGCCGACAGCTCGAAGCCCGCGCGCGTCTTCGTCCTGTCGTCTTCGCAGTTTCTGGCGAATCCCCTCTCGCGCGCCGGCAGCGGCCCCGACATGGGGCAGTACGGCGGGATGATGCCCAACCTCGGCGGCGACGAGCAGCTGCTCATGCTCGCCGGCCCGTACGCGCAGCAATACGTGACCGATTCGATCCTCGTCTTCAAGAACACGCTCGACTGGCTGACGGGCGACACCGATCTCCTCGCCGTCAGCGCGAAGATCATGAGCGACCCGAACCTCGCCTACGGCGACTTGACGAAGGTGAAGGTCACGCCCGACATGACGGAGGAGGGTCTTCGCAAGATGGAGGAGGGGATCAAAGAGGGTCGCAAGGACCAGCAGCGCAACGTCGAGATCCTGTTGATCCTCGGCCTTCCGCTCCTCCTCGCGGCCTTCGGCCTCCTTCGCTGGCGGATGCGCCTCGCCGCGCGCGCCAACATCTCTTTGGCATGACCGTCGAGTTTCCCCACCCGAACGAGAAACGCAAAGGACCATGTCTCGCGACAAGCTCATCATCCTCGGCGTCGTGATCCTCGGCCTGCTCGGCCTGCTCGTTTACAAGGAGCAGCAGAGAGACGCGTCGATGGGCCAACCTGTGGCCACTGCGAAGGATTTGCCCACGATCAGCGCACCCGACGACGTCGACAAAATCAGCATCACGAACGGCGAGAAGGGCGAGGTCGTCTTCGAGAAAGTGGCGGACCCGAAGGGCGCGTCGGGAGACGGCGGCCCCCCGACGATCTGGGAGATGACGAAGCCCACGCACGCGGAAGCGAGCCAGCAGGCCGTGAAGGACATCGTCGCGAACCTGAAAGACCTCAAGGTCGATTCGAAGATCAACCTCAAGCTCGACGACGAGGTGCGCAAGGAGAAGGAGCTCGATCCGGCGCACGCTGTGCACGTCGTCGCGTGGAAGGGCAGCGACAAGAAGCTCGACGAGTCGTTCGGCAAGAGCGGGCGCGTCGGGCAGCTCGTCGTCGTCGCGGGCAAGCCGGACGACGTCTACGCCGCGAAGGGCTACTCGTCGTACCTTTACTCGAAGGACGTCAAGGACTTCCGTGAGAAGGAGGTCCTCAAGTTCGACGACGCGAACGCGGTTCAAGTCACGATCGCGAACACACACGGCCTGCTGTCCTTCACCAAGGGCGACAAGTGGGTCGGCACGTTCGACAAGAAGCCGATCCCGCGTTTCGACCAGGAGAAGCTGAAGGACATGCTCCGCGCCTTCCGGAACCTCAATGCGGAGGACTTCGGCGACGGCAAGACGATCAGCGATACGGGGCTCGACAAGCCCGATTCGACGGTGACGATCGAGCTGAAGGACGGCGCCGGCAAGTACGAGCTCCTCATCGGCAAGGTCTCTGCCGGGACGAACCGCTGGGCGAAGCGCAGCGACAGCGACGTCATCGTGCAGCTCAGCAACTACTCGTCCGAGTGGGCCACTTCCGACGCGTCGAAGTACGAGTCGACGGCGGACGCCGGGACCGACGCGGGCGGGCCGAAGGCTCCGAAAACCGCGAAGAAGTGACTGCCCGGAGCGGGGCTGCCGAGGAAAAGAAGTCGAGGCGAGCGGTACGTCGGCTGCAAGAGCGGCCGAGGGATGCGGCAGGCTTTTGGGACGGCGCTCGCTCTGGCGACGATCTTCGGCGCGGGCGGATGCGTGGCGGGAAACGTTTCGTACGTTGCTGACGTCGGGCAAGGCGCCCCCACGGCGACGTATGCGGTCCCGCCGGAGGCGCCTTGTGGTTGGGTTCGCGTTGCCGCCATCGGCGTCGTCGAGCTTCGGCACCGCGCCGCCGAGGAACCTCCCGTTCGCGCGATGCATTTGCGTATGGCCGTCGAGAACGGAGGCGGCCCGTCATGGACGCTCGACACGCGTGATCAGATCGCGATGCTCTTGGATCGGGAGCAGAGCCGGCCGGCCTTTGCCACCTCGAGCGCGGGCGCGCCGCCCGTCGTGACGGTCCCGCCCGGGAGAGCGGCCATCTTGGACCTCTACTACCCGCTGCCGCGAGGGATGCCGGGCTCCGAGGTCCGCGCGGTCGAGTTGCTGTGGCGGCTGAGGGTGTCTGCACGGGTCGTCGCCGCGCGCACGTCGTTCGACCGGGTCCCGCGAGAGATCGCGCCTGCGCCCGTGGCGGGCTGGAACTACGGCTGGGGATGGGCACCCGGCTGGTACGACCCCTTCTGGCCCGAATCCACCTTTCAGGGCGCGGTCAGGCCCCCCGCCGCGCCGGAGCCGTGAGCGTCGAGCTCTCGCGCGACGACGTCGAGCGGAGCCTCGCCGAGCGCGCGCCACGCGCGAATGCGCTCCTCCGGAGACGGCCCGCCGTAGACGATTTCCGCCGCAAGAGCCACGCCGAGGGCCATGACCGGACGTTCGCGCGCCATGCCCTCCAGCGAATCGACGACATCGTTGGCCGGGCGCGAGAGGAGCTCCGTGCGCGGCGGAGGAGCGGCCGTCACGGCGGCGAGGGACATGAGCACGTCGTCGTGCAGCGCGACCAGCGCCGCTGCCGGTCGATCCTCCTCCGTCAACGCGCGCAATGCCCCGCACACGGCGGCTCGCTCCAACGGCGGCGCCATAGACCTCACCGGCGAATCGGGCACCGCCGGGCACGGCCGCTCCACCATGAGAAGCTCACGCGCCCTCGCCTCGACGGCGCCTCGCTCCCCGCCGCTCGCCTCGAGCGCCGCCGCCGCCAGACTTCTCAGGCGCCCAAGCAGCTCCTTCAGCCGCTGGGACAACTGCGGCATGTCGAGCGTGACGCCGAGGTGCGTCCTCGCGTCCCTCGCGAGCTGCTCGGGCCCCCTCAGCTTCGGCACCACCCTCATGTCCCCGTCGAGCGTCATCCGCACTTCCGCCACCGCCGCGGCGGCCTTCGGGAACACAGCGGGCACGAGCAGGCGCTCGAGCGGGTAGAGCGCGGCGTCGAGATCGGTCGGCTCGAGACCCATCGCCGGGCTCCGGAGCGAGTCGCGAATCTGAAGCAGCCGCTTGCTCACCCACGCATCGCGCTCGAGCCACCCTTGCGGCGCCGCCGGGGGCGTCCAAGTCGAGACGATGGCGCGCACCAGGTCCGCCGCGTGGTCGCCGATGCGGGCCTCTTCCTCCGCCCGCGCAACCTCTTCCTCGACGAGCCGTCCCAAGAGCTCTCGCTCGAGCCGCGGCCTGGCCAGCGCGCTCCCGGAAGGCCCCGTCTCCGGCAGCGCCTCCGCGAAGGCTTTCACACCGCGCGCCGCGTGGTCGAGCACGGCCGCGCGCGCACGAAAGGCGAAGAGGTCGAGCGACGACCCGCGGATGCTCGCGTCGGGGTCCTCCGTCAGAACACCGATCGTGCCCACCTTCGCGACGACCTCGGCCGGGGCCGTGCGCTCCGCGCGCATCGCGATCCGCGGATCGGCCGCCTCGAGCCACTCGAGCTCCGCCTTCTCGAGGATCGCGAAGTCCGATACGTGCGCTCGGTCTTGCTCCGCCGACGACTTCGCGCGAGCGGGAGCGGGGGGCCCGACCGCCGGCGACGTCCCTGCGCATCCGGCGAGCGAAGCCAGGACGAGAAGGCGCGCCGCGCGGCCGATCAAATGCCCATCACCTTCCGGTCAGGCAGCCTTGCGGAAGATCTCCATCACCGTGCTGAGCAGCTTCAGCGACTCGGCGTGGGGGCGCTGGAAGGCGTTGCGACCCATGATGCTGCCGTAGCCGCCGCCCGCCGCAATCCCGCGCACGTCCTCGAGCAGCTCGTCGGTGCTCTTCGCCTCGCCGCCCGAGAAGATGACGATGCGCTTGCCGTGGAACGCGCACTCGACGACGTGCTTCACGCGGTCAGCCATCGTCTTGGTCGGGATCTGGAACTTCTCGAAGACCTTCTTGTTCTCCGCCTGCTCGATGACGTCCTTCGGCGGCTTGACCTTCACGATGTGCGCGCCGAGCTGGCACGACACGTGGGCCGCGTAGCCGATGACGTCGACGGCCTGCTCGCCCTCCTTCGAGAGGCCCGCTCCGCGGGGGTACGCCCAAAGCACCGTCGGCAGGCCTACGTCCTTCGCCTCGAGGATGAGCTCTCGGAGCTCTTCGTACTGGTGGTTGCGCGCGCCCGAGCCGGGGTAGATCGTGTAGCCGATGGCGACGCAGCCGAGGCGCGTCGCATCCTTCACGCTGCCCGTCACTGCGCTGATCGGTTGGTCGATCTTCGCGAGCGTGTCGGAGTTGTTGAGCTTGAGAATGAGGGGGACCTGCCCCGCAAACTTGTCCGCCGACGCTTCGAGCGCGCCGAGGGGTGCTGCGTACGCGTTGCAGCCCGAATCGATGGCGAGCTGGTGGTGATAGTCCGGGTCGTATCCCGCAGGGTTGGGAGCGAACGAGCGCACCGGCCCGTGCTCGAAGCCCTGGTCGACGGGGAGGATGACGAGCTTGCCCGTGCCGGCGAGGTTGCCGTGGTTGAGGAGGCGAGCAAGGTTCGTCTTCACGCCGACGCTGTCGCCCGAATAATGGGAGAGGATCTGCTTTACGCGATCGGTTGAAACAGCCATGGGCGGCACATTAGCCGCAAGCTCCGAGCGTGCAAGAGACATCCTTGCGCGGCATGTGCATCGTTTTCGCGAGCCCCGGGCCGAGGAGCGAGTTCGGGGTTCGTGAAACCTGCGCCGGGGAGGGCCCCATCCCCGCGTGGTCGCGCGCGACCGGGCGACTATCTCCTGTAGACGCGGTCGACGATCCGCAGCGCAGCGAGCGCGTCCTCGACGTCGCCGCACGCCCGCCTGCCCGTCGCCACGGCCGCCGCGAAGTCCGCCCATTCGAGCGCCCACGACTTGTCGGCGGGCGCGTACTCGTAGATGACCGCGTCGGGCGGGCCCATCTCGGGGGGCATTTCGTAGTGGAACAGGCGCTCGGGGCCGTAGCTCCCTCCGAGACCCTCCCAGTGGAGCTTGGCGTAGCGGGCGTAGATCTCGAAGGAGAACATGTTTTTCCACTCGGTGCAGGACGCCTGAAGATGGGCGACCTGGCGGGAGGGCGTGGCGAGCGTGAGAAACGCGTTGTCGTCGACGGGCATCTGCCAGAAGTACGTTTCGACGCGTCCCGCGACGTCGGTGAACTCGGCGCCGACGAACCAGCGGGCGAGGTCGATGAGGTGAACCCCTTGATCGATGAGCTCCCCTCCACCGCTTTTTGCCGGGTCCGCCCGCCACTCCTTCTCGTAACCGATCCTGCCGCCGTGACCGTAGCGAGCGCGCACGAACATGACCTCGCCCGCGCGCCCCTCGTCGAGGATGGCGCGGGCCTTCTGCGCAGCGGGATGGAAACGGTGGTTATAGCCGGCCTTGACGACGACGCTCTTCGCCCTGGCGAGGGCGGCGATCGGCTCGAGCTCGCGGGCGCTCCGCGCGGCGGGCTTTTCGACGACGACGTGCTTGCCGGCGGAGACGGCGATCGTCGCGAGAGGGGCGAGCATCTCGTTCGTCGTCGCAACGACCACGGCGTCGCACTTCGAGACGAGCTCCTCGAAGCTCGCGCATGCCGCAGCCCCGTGCTTGGCGCCGAGAGCCGCCGCGCGATCGGGAAGGACGTCGTAGGTCGCGACGAGGCGGTCGTCCCCCGAGAGCGCACCGGCCCGTTTGGCCCCGATATAGCCGCAGCCTGCGATCCCGACCCTCATCCCGCCGCGATCCCCGTCACGGCTTGGGCACCTCGGCGAAGAGCACCCCGTCGATGCGTCGGAGCGTGAAGAGCGACGAGCGGTTGGCCGAAGCGCCGTCGATCGCCTCGACCTTGTCCCATTTCGCGCTCAGCATCTTGCCCGTCAAGGCTCCGCTCGCGTCCGACACGAGCCACGCGACGAGGCGCGCCGCGAGTTCGGGGGACTCGCCGCCCGCCTGCCTCTGCGCGAACGTCCTCTCGTAGAGCTCCTTGCCCACCCGCTCGGGCCCCGCGGCGACGATGGCGGCGGTCATCTCCGTCACGACGGCACCGGGCGCGATCGCGTTCACCTGCACGCCGTCCTCGGCCACCTCTCGCGCGAGCGACTCGGTGAGCTGCACCACCGCGGCCTTGGAGGCCGTGTACGCGCTGACGCGCGGCGCGACGCCGGGACCGCCGACGCCACCGCCGGCGAGGTTCACGATCTTCCCCCGTCGGCGCGCGCGCATCGTGGGCAGGACGGCACGGCACATGTGCATCGCGCCGAAGACGTTCACCTCGAAGGCGAGCTTCCACTCGCCCGCGTCGCACTCGTCGATGCGGCCGATCGCGCCGTTGACGCCGGCGTTGTTCACGAGGGCGTCGACGCGCCCCCAGCGCGCAACGACGGCGTCGACGAGCGCCTGCGCGTCCTCGAGGCGCGCCACGTCCGCCGGCTTCGCGAGCACGTCCACGCCCTCGCGCTCGAGCGCCGCCCGCGCCTCCTCGAGCTCGCGCCCGGTACGCGACGCGATCGCCACCCGCGCGCCTTGCCTGCCGAGCGCTCGTGCGATCGCCAGGCCGATGCCGCGGGAACCCCCGGTGACGACGGCGACCTTACCGGCGAGCGTCATGCTCGGCGTTCTCGGCGAGGGGCTCGAAGCGGCTGGCCACGATCGTCTGGAGCCAGGTGACCGGATCCCGGAAGAAACGGACCTTCTTGCCCTCGGCGAAGGAGCGCGACCGGTAGTTGACCGGGACCTCGACGGGCACGTGTCCGCGCCGGACCATCTTGCAGACGAGCTCCCAGTCGAAGTCGAAGCGATTGCGCGTGAAGCGGATGCCCTCGTACGCGTCGCGGCGGAAGGCCTTGTACATCGTCGTGGGATCGCGCATCTCGGTGCCGTAAAGGCCGTTGGCGAGCGCCGTAAACGACTCGTGCGCCAGGTTCATGACGTACGCGAGAGCGCGTTGGTCGGCAAACTGGCGGATCTTCCAGGTGCGACCCCCCATGTGGCGCGACCCGAGGACGAACGTCGCCGTGAGGGCGAGCAGGGGCTCCAGGACGATGTCGTAGTCGCCGACGTCGTACTCGCTGTCGGCGTCCTGCACGAGCACGTAGTCGCCCGTCGAGCGCGCAATCGCGGCCCTCACCGCGTGACCCTTGCCCTGCGGCCGGTCCTCGTAGAGGACCACGACGCCCGGGCGTTTCTCGACCGCCTCCACGAGGGCACGCGACCCGTCCGTCGAGTTGCTCTCGACGATGACGATCTCCCGCTCCACGCCCGCGACCTTCGCGGCGTAGACGCGCTCGAACGTCTCGGCGAAGGTGCTCGCCTCGTTGAAGACGGGCATAATGATCGAGAGCGTCGGGCGCTCGGTCGGCGGGCTCGCCTCGGCGTGCATCGCCAGCAGGCCGGTCGAGACCTCGACGCGCCGGCCGGCGGCCTCGAAGAGCCTCGCCGCGCGAGCGAAGGGGACGTCCTCGCCCAGGAGCCGGTCGTCGCGAGCGGGGACGTCCATCGACCGCGCGAGGATGCCGCAGGCCCGAGGACGAAAGCCGGCGGCGAGCGTGAGCCTCGTCAAGGGCACCGCGGAGTAGGCGTAGCGCGGCAGGCGCGGCTCGCGCATGGCGGAGCCGGCCCCGACGAGCACGACCAAGTCGCCGCCCCGGCGAAGGGCAGCGCGGACGCGCGTGAGGAGGGGCAAGGGGTCGGCGTTCTCGAGGGAGGCGTTGACGAACGCGGCGTCGAACGACCCCCCGGCGATCTGGCCGAGCGCCTCGTGCCCGGTCATGTACGTGACGTCGAGACGTGCGTCGGGCCGAAGCCTCGAGGAAGGGTTGCCCCCGTCGACGATCGCCAGGACGCGCCGCCGGGCATCGCCGCGCGCGAGCATCGCGCGGACCGCGTCGTCCGTGTCGTCGTCGAGCGCGTACGACTCGGGGAGAACGCTGAGGCGCCCTTGATCGCTCCGCACGACGAGCTGGCAGGCGTCGCACCGTGTCATCCTCGACGGGCCGACGACGAAGAGGTAGCTCCGCCGCGTGCCACCACATAGAACGCAGGGATCGGACGCGACCCGCGCGCCGGGCTCGGGCGAAGCGGGGCTCTCCGCCTCTCGGACGTGACGCGCACCCGGTTGCATCCCGCTCGCTGGGTACCCCATTCGAATCGACAAATCAACGCACCCCACCGCCGCGAAGCTGCGCCGTTCTCCCGGACTTCGGCCGGGCCGAAAGGTCACTCGTCCTTCTTCGGCCCCTCGTTGTAACCCCTCGGCCGGTACTTCGGCGCCACGCCGCCGTTGGTCTGCCCATTCGCCAGCGTGTCGTCGACGAGGTACTTGAGCCAGGAGCCGGGGTACTTGTCGGCGAGGTCCTGGAGCTCCTCGCGGGCGGGCGAGTCCTCCGCGAGCTGTTTTTCGTCCCACAGGCACTGGAGGCCGAGCGCAATAAGGCTCATGTCGTTGGGGCCGAGCTCGAAGCCCGTGAGGTAGTGCGGCAAAGCCTCGGGCGCGCGGTGAAGACGGCACAAGGTGTCGCCCTGATAGACGTTGGCCATGGGCCACTTGGGCGCAAGCCGCAGCGCGGCCTCGTTCGCCGCGAGACGGCCTTCGAGGTCCCCCCGAGCGCCGAGCATGACGGAGTAGTTGAGGTGCGCCTTGGCGCTTCGCGGAACGGCCTTGCGGGTCGCGTCCCAGAAAACGAGGTCGTTGTTGTAGTCGAGCGCGTGCCTGCGCGCGGAGAAGCACTGAAATCCGAAGAAGAGGACGAGGATGCTGACGGCGGCGGCGGACACTTCGTGGCGCTTGGCGAGGTCGAGCGCCTTGGCAAACCCCACGGCGAGCATCGCCGACGTCCCGATGGCGGGGAAGTACCAGAAGCGCTCGGCGCGCACGGTCGGGAGAACGACGGGGATGTTGGAGACGGGAAAATACGAGATGACGACCCACAGGAGGCAGACGGCGATCACAGGTGCGAGGTCGACCGCCGCCGCAGTACGCGCCCGCATCCACGACCGCACACCGAGGAACGGCGCGACCAGGAACGGAAGGACCATCGCGAGGCCGCCGGCGACGCTCGCCGGGAAGACGAGCCTCGTGGGGATCGGCTCTTGCGGCGCGGAGTAGTCCCCCGAAAGCGTCATCGGGAAGAGGACCTGCCCGATCCCGCGCGCGTACACCCTCAGCGCCCCCGCCACGCGCTGCGCCGTCGTGGCATCGATGAGGGGATTGTTGAGCGGGTCGTGCGGCAGCATGGGCTGCGCGTACCAACGGAGCGCGGCGGCGAACGAGCGCGCGAGCCACGGCTTGCCTGCGTTCGCCTCCGCGCTGAGATCGTGGGGCGTCTCGACATGGAAGAGGCGCCGGCGCATCTCGACGTAAAAGACGAACGCCGCCCCGGTGACGACGCCCGCGACGACCGCGCGCAGCCAACGAAGTGGACGCTCGGGGTGCGTGACCTGCGAAGTGAAGAGCGCAGCCAAGGGGACGAGCGGCACGATGCAGAGGGCGCTCTCCTTCGAGTAGAGGCCGAGGAGCGTCGCGAGCAGAAGCGCGAAGGGCATCGCGAACAGCGGGAGGCTCAGCGCGAGCAGCGCGAGCAGCGCTCCGGTGCCGCCGAGCACGTCGGCAAGCCCGACGATTCCGCAGACGGCCTCCGTCACGACGGCCGACGCGACGAACAGCCCGCCGGCGAGCCAGGCGGTCAGCCGGCGACGCGTCCACCGGAACACGAGCAAGACCACGAGCGCGCCGTTGAGGCCGTGAAGAAGCACGTTGAGGTAAGCGTGTGGAAAGGCGTAGGGCTCGTGGAACCCGAGCCGCCACATCGCGCGCCAGACGATGTCCGGGATCGGGCGATACGAGCCGATCGTGCGCTCCGGCGTGAGGCCCCAGAAGTCGCGCCGGAAGGCGCCTAGCCATCCGATGGCCGGCGGCGTCGCGCGGACGTAGGGATTGGCAAGAAGCGCCTCCTGTTCGTCGAAGATGAAGTTCGTCCCCGGGCTGCGCGTGTAGAGCACCATCGACAGGAAGACCGTCGGCAGGAGCGCCGTGAGCAGCGTGGGGTCTTCGCCGAGGAAGTAGCCACGGACATGCTCGGTCCACCGCCTCTTCGGGAGCGGCGGGATCGACTCGGCCGCGGCGGATGCGGGGGGAGGTGCGGGCTGCGGCGTTTCGGCCTGGTTCACGGCTCAACAGGAGAGGTCGGGGAGCTTGGGTCGAGGCGGTCGGGATGACCCGAGGGTCACCCCGCAGGTGCGCGCCGCCGTCGATTTACCACGTCTCGCCCACTACGATAGACGCCCGTCACGCGCCCACACGAAGGCTTCGCGGTTGCCCTTCGGCCCCGGCAACACGCTGTCGCACTGCCCGCGCACTTCGAATCCCGCCGCGCACACCTCCTCCGCTGCGCGCGCGATGGCCGCCGCTCGCACGCGCTCGTCACGAACCACACCCTTGCCACGCGCGGCTTCGCTTCGCCCGACCTCGAACTGCGGCTTGACGAGCGCGACCAAATCGCCTCCCTCGCGGGTACACTTCGCCACGGCGCCGAGCAGCTTTCCAAGCCCGATGAAGGACGCATCGACCACCGTGAGGTCGACCGGGCCGCCGATGGCGGACGGCTCGAGCGAGCGGGCGTTCGTGCGTTCCATCACCGTTACGCGTGGATCGATCCGGATCTTGTGGGCGAGCTGGCCGTAACCGACGTCGACGGCGACGACGTGGGCGGCGCCTCGCTGCAGCAGACAGTCCGTGAAACCGCCCGTCGAGGCTCCGAGGTCCAGGCAGCGCAGGCTCCGTACGTCGATCGCGAAAGCGTCGAGCGCGCCCGCGAGCTTCACGCCGCCTCGGGAGACGTAGGGGTGCAGCACGGCGCGGACTTCGACGGCGGCATCCTCGCGGACGAGCGCGCCCGCCTTGTCCACGCGGCGTCCCTCGACGAAGACCTGGCCCGAGAGGACGACGGCCTGTGCCCGAGCGCGGGTCTCGGTGAGTCCCCGCGCAACGAGAAGCTGGTCCAGCCGGACTTTGGACATGCGCTCTGCGATGATCTACGGGATCTCCGCGTCGGGGTGCAGAAGCCTCGCCAACACCGCGAGCCCCTCGCCGATTCGCGGCCCCGCACGCAAGACTCGAGCGTCCTTCACTTGCACCACGTGCCCGTCGCGCACGGCCCGCAGCCCGCTCCAGCCTGCCGCGTTCGGAGCAATGCCCGAAACCCCGCGGAGGCCTGCCCCGGAGGCGTCGAGCACGACGTCGGGGTCGAGCTCCGCGACGCGCTCGAAGCCGATCGTCTGCCAAGCGCCCCCGTCGACGACGGCGTTCGCAGCGCCGGCACGTCGCAGGATCTCGTCGGCGAAGCTGCCAGGGCCCGCCACGACGAGCGGCGCGAGCCAGACCACCAGGATGACGCGCCATTTTCGTTCCGAAGCCACCGCGCGCGCGACCGCTGCGACCTCCGCATCGATCCGCGCGACCACCCGCTCTGCCTCGGCCGCGTGTGCGGTGCGCACGCCCATCCCGACGATCATGGCGTCGATCTCCGCGAGCGTGTCGGTGGCCGGGAACCATGTGGCGATGCCGCGCGCGGCGAGTTTCTCCGCCGTACGGGCGGACGAGAGGCCGCTCAGGCCGACCACGATGTCGGGTTTCAGCTCGAGGATGGTTTCGACGTCCGGGTCGACGCCGCCCACGGCGGGGAGCGCGGCCACTTCCGGCGGATAGTCGCAGTACGTCGAGCGTGCCACCGTGCGATCGCCCGCTCCGATGGCGAAGAGGGCTTCGGTCGTGGAAGGGGCGAGCGACACGACGCGCTTCGCATCCGTCGGATTCGCGACGCCGTGCCGCGTGCACGCAGAGGCCGCGAGCGCGATGCCCACGAGGAGGGCATGCCGGCGGGTCATCGCCCGATGAGCCCGTACTTGTGGAGCTTCTCGATGAGCGCGGGGCGAGAGACGCCGAGGCGTCGCGCCGTCTCGCTCTGGTTGTGGCCGGCGGACTCGAACGCCTCGGAAATGAGCGACCGCTCGAACGACTCGACGCGCGCACGAAGCGGATGACCGGGGCCCGGATCTCCGGCGGCCGAGGGCGGCGCCGAGGAGGCCGACGGACCCTCGGAGAGCGACCGCCAAAGGGCGAGCGTGATGCGCTCGTCGGGAGCGAGCGCCAGGAGGCGCGCCACGGTGTTCTCGAGCTCGCGGACGTTGCCGGGCCATGGATGGCCCTTCAGCGCCTCGAGGAGGAGCGGCTCGACCTCTACACCCGCCATGCCGTAGCGCTCGCCGTAGACACGCACGAAGGTCCGGACCAGCGGCTCCACGTCCTCGGGCCTTTCGCGGAGCGCGGGCACACGGATCGGAACGACGTTGAGTCGATAGAACAAGTCCTCCCGGAAGCGCCCGGCCTTCACCTCGGCGGCGAGGTCTCGATTCGTGGCGACGATCAAGCGCACGTCGACGGTCTCGGTGCGCCCGCCGACCTGCTGCACTTCGCCCGACTGCAACGCGCGCAGCACCTTGGCCTGGATGGCGAACGGGAGCTCGCCGATCTCGTCGATGAAGAGAGACCCCCGGTGGGCCTTCTGGAAGAACCCGCTGCGAGCGCTCTGCGCGCCCGTGAACGCGCCCTTGGTGTGGCCGAAGAGCTCCGCTTCTGCGAGCTCAGCGGGAATGGCCGCGGCGTTGAAGCGGACGAAGGGCTTGTCGGCGCGCCGCGAATGCGCATGGAGCACCGTCGCCAGGATGTCCTTGCCGGCGCCGCTCTCGCCCGTGAGCAGGACGGTGACGTCCTTGGGGGCGACGCGAGCGACGACGTCCATCAGGCGCTTCATCACCGGGCTCTCGGCGACGAGGGCGCGCCCGAGGGTGGCCTCCGTGCGGAGCCGCGCGTTCTGCAAACGCAGATCGCGCCAGTCGAGGGCACGCCGAACCGCGAGCAAGAGCTCGTCCGGATCGAACGGCTTGGGGATGTAGTCGAACGCCCCCGCCTTCATGGCGGCAACGGCGACCCGCTCCGACCCGTGAGCCGTAAGCATCAGGACCGGCACGCTCGGGTCACCGGCCCGCAGGCGCTCGAGGACTTGCATGCCGTCCATGTCCGGCATCGCCAGGTCCGTGAGCACGGTGTCGGCGCCGCGCGCGTCGAACGCCACGAGCCCGCTCGCGCCGCCTTCGCACGTCTCGACGACGAGCCCCGCATCGCTCAGCACGGCCTCCAACGTGAAGCGCAACGACGGATCGTCGTCGAGAACCAGTACCCGACTCATGGCCGGCAAATCGCCTCAGCGCGAGACCGCAACGGACGGCTCGGACTCCTCCGAATCCGAGCGCAGCCGCAGTGGGTTCGGGAGCGACGCCCTGGCCTTTGCCTTCGTCGGCAGGAGGATGCTCGCGGTCGTCCCCTTGCCCGCTACGCTCTTGAACTCGAGCTGGCCTCCGTGCTGCTCGATGAGCCCCCGCGCGACCGCGACCCCGAGGCCGGACCCGCCCTCCTTCGTCGTGAAGTACGTGCGTGAAATGCGCGACAGCACGTCGGCGCTCATTCCCACGCCGTCGGCGCGGCCCG
>VFSW01005803.1_pt1 | contig 18218 bp, 15 predicted proteins | sample 5358111 | NCBI WGS metagenome assembly VFSW01 (sample SAMN11554181, study PRJNA540505) | mine drainage metagenome | isolation source: sediment from site ElyBrook_90M | place: USA: Ely Copper Mine, Vershire, VT | collected 2017
TCTCGATGCAGCGACGCAACGCTTGAATGCCATATTAGCCGGGCTCGGTGGACGAAGCCACGTTGCCGGTGTGGATACGACGGATGGAGGACTGCCGACCGGGCAACCACCGACGGGGCAACCGCCGACACAAAACCGTCCCCCTGGGACACCACTGAATCTCTTTCGCTTCAATGTGCGAGCTGCGATGCTGAGTCCGCAACGCGTATGCTGTGGCTCGCCTTTATTGACGCAAGATCGCGGCCCGCAAATCGATCTTTCGGCTACGCTTTTGCCCGCAAACGCAACGAGCCTTCTCGTGGGAGTGAATGATCTTGGGGGGCAAACGACGCTAACTGCCGCCGTGCTTCGCCGCTACGGAAATACGCTTCGCTATGGAGGCGGCGTTCTTTATTCGCGCTTGGGCGTTCTTGCATCGTACGGGAAACGGGGAAATGCTCTTGATGCCTACCTCTACGATCCACGCTATCCGACACTTGATGCGTATGCGAAACTTAAAATTGCGCCTGCATTACGATTGTTTTTTGGAGAGCGGTCTTTGACCCGAAAATCACGACGCATTGTCTACGGGATCGAGACCGGCTTTTAAGATGAGTACGGAGCGTATGCGGGTTGGCATTATCGGTGCTGGAGCAATGGGTACACTTTTCGGGTATCACCTTGCGCAAACGTGCGATGTGACGGTACTCGATAGCAATGCCGAGCTTTTGGCCAAAATATCGCGAGACGGATTGCGGGTCAATGATGAACCGGCTCGCATGGTGACCGTTGCCAGGCGCACCTCGGATCTCTTTTCCGTCGGTGCGTTATTTCTGTTTGTGAAGGCTGTCGATACTTTGCGGGCACTCAGGCCATTTGCTTCGGAACTTGATCCATCGACGCCGGTGATCTCGTTGCAGAATGGCCTCGGAAACGACGACGCAATCAAAACGGCGCTTGGCGGCTCCGTTCCCGTCATTTTAGGCATCACGACCGAATCGGCTTTGAGTTCCGGACCGGGGCATTCATTGCGCACATCCGATGGGAATACGTTATTAGGATCGGCCGGAGCAGCCGCGGCAACTTCAAAAATGATCGCCGATCTGCTCACGAAAAGTGCCCTTAAAGCAGCTGTGGTCTACGACATACGACCACATTTGTGGGGCAAACTCATCGCCAACGCGTCGGTCAATGCTTTATCCGCGCTGCTCGATTGTTCGGCCGGCGATATTTTGCGCGATGCCAATGCTGCGCATCTTGCCGAGTCACTGGCAGAAGAAGCCGCCGCCGTTGCCGCTGCTTCGGATATCAAACTGCCATTTGCTAACCCGTGGCATTACGTTTCCGAAGTCATTCGCATCGGAGCCGATGCAAAGAGTTCGATGGCTTTTGATCTCTTTTCCAAACATCCAAGTGAAATCGATTACATCAATGGTGCGATTTGTGCCTCCGGTCGTCGGTGCGGCATGCCGACACCGTATAACGATGCTATGGTCCGACTCATCAAAGCCCACGAATCACTCTCATCTTAAACGAAGGGACGACCAATGATTTGCCCGAGTTGTCAAACCCCTATTCCCGATGGAGCGAAGTTTTGCCCGGGATGCGGCGCACCGGCACCGCAAGTAACAAACGTCGGTACCTATAACGAGCCGGTTCCTGAAACCGATAATCCGCGCGATGTGATACGCGTCGGCGATATGTCCGTGCGCATCGAAGGTCAAGTCGTGCCTGTGGTCGATGTCGAACTCGGAACGCAACAGACCATTTATTTCGAACATCATACGATGCTCTGGAAATCGCCGAATACAACGCTCGGCTTTATGAGTCTCAAAGGCGCAGCCAAACGCTTCTTTGCCGGATTGCATATTTTTATCTCGACGGCGAAGGGCCCGGGGAACATTGCATTTTCTCGTGAAGCACCGGGCCAAGTCGTTGCCTTGCACTTACAGCAGGGTCAGGCCATCGATGTGCGCGAGCACCAATTTCTCGTCGCATCGAGCAACGTTGCGTATTCGTTCTACTTCCAACAGGGCTTGGCCAATATTCTCTTCGCGCGTACCGGATTGTTTATCGATCGGTTTCAAGCGCAACAAGGAGAAGGCATCGTGCTCCTTCACGGCTATGGAAATGTCTTTGAAAAGAACTTAGCTCCGGGAGAAATGCTCGATGTGGAACCCGGCGGTTGGCTATGGAAAGATGCGAACGTCCAAATGAGCACGGTCTCCGTGTTGCAGTCCGGTGGCGGCGGAGGCTTGATGGGTGCGCTCGGCGCGCTTGTCGGTGGTATTACCGTTCAAATGAATCGCTTCACCGGCCCCGGCCGTATTGGAATTCAATCGATGACCTACCATCCACCGGCCCCAGAAGGCGCAACGCAAGCCGGCGGCACATCAAATGTTGGGAACGTCTTTAATTCGTTCCTCAACCCGAATCAATAGGGAGCGACTAACTCTGAGGGAGTAAGCGCAGCAGGCGAATCGCTCCGCGTTTGACGTGGATGTCGATCGCCTGCGGGCCGCCTCCGGCAACTGCGCCCGCGAGCGTTTCAGCCGTGCCCTTTGCGGATCCGCGAAGTCGAAAATCCGTGAAAATCGTGCCATCGTCGGTATGCAGATGCGCAGTAAAATGCGCCGTCGCTTTGACATAAATCAAGACATCACCGTGATCGGCTGAAAAATGGAGCGTTCCCGGCCAGTGTCCGGCACCCATATAGACGGTGACGTTTCCCGTTCCGGTGCTCGCTTGTGCGTAGCCCGAAAGCATAATATGGACGTCGCCGTCTCCCGCATACGCCGTTGCATTTCCTGAAATATCGGTGACCGATACGTTCCCGCGCTGCGATTGCACATCGACATTTACGGCTGCCGGAGCGCGAACCAACAAGAATCGCAATGGATCGTTTGCTGCGATACTGATTCCATCTCGCGTTGGCAAGAGCGTCGGCGGCGCAGGTTGCTTTTCACCATTAAAGGCGGTCGCAGAAACCGTGTAACGATTGGTCGGTTCACCGATCTTCGGCTTATAGACATCGATTTGCGCGGAGACGGCCCGAACGTGCATGGTCGTGCCCGGTGGCAGCGCACCGATCGTCGTGACGTACGGACGTGATGTGGAGCACGCGGAAAGCGTTACCAGAAGAAGAAGCGCAGATCCGAATCGCATAGCGTTAACGCTCGTTCGTCCGGTCTCGCGGGTGCGCCTCTTCATAACTCCGGCGCATGTGTTCGAGTGAGACGTTTGTATAAATCTGCGTTGTTGACAGACTTTCGTGCCCGAGTAATTCTTTAATCGTGACCAAATCGGCGCCGTTTTCAAGCAAATGCGTTGCAAACGAATGGCGCATCACGTGCGGGGTAATATTTCGCGATAATCCGGAAATTCGGGCAAAATCACGGAATACGACCCACGCTTGACGATGCGAGAGTCGCGTCTTACGGCGCGAGACAAAAAGCGCATCGTCATCGGTCCGCGGCCGAACTCCGAGATATGTGCGAACCGCATCGGCGGCGGCTTGATTGATGAACACCGTGCGCTGCTTGTTGCCTTTCCCGATCACGCGCATCAGCCGACGGTCCAAATCGATATCCGGGAGATTTAAGCTGACGAGTTCTGCGCGACGAATCCCGCTTGCGTAGAGCAGCTCCATAATCGCGGCATCCCGAAGTCGCTGAAAATCCGTCTTTCCGGCGATTCGCGCTTTAAGCAGAGTGGCGACCTCGCCCTCGCTCATGACGTGAGGGAGCCGGCGCCCGGCCTTCGGCGGCGGCACATCGAGCGCCGGATTGTCGGTTCGATGGCCTTCGCGTTTTTGCAGGGCAAAATAGGCCCGCAGGGCGGCAAGTTTACGCCGCACGGAGGTCGCCGTGTACTTTCGCGGCCCCATGAGCTCCATAACGAATCGCCGCACGTCCGAGGTGGTCGAAGTTTTTAAGGCCAGAAACGGCGCGGTTTTTGGATGGCCCGGTTCCAGGAATTCGCCAAAGCGTTCGATGTCGCGGGCGTATTCCTCGGATGTTCGGGCCGATTGCCCGCGCTCCAAACGAATATACGCAGCAAACTCCGCGATGCTCGGATCCGCCGGAATGTACGAACTCATCTCTCACGTGGAGTACGACGGCAAGTAAGGCAAACGCTGCCGGCCCCCGAAGGTTGTTTGCAATGCGTGTTTGTGAACGTGATTCTCAGCCCGGGACTTCTTTCCACAGGCCGTTCTGTATCACCAAATCAATGTTTGTGGATATAGACTCCGCTGTGGAGAATTGTGGATGAGCGAGCTCCCACTCGTTATAAGTGCAGTCATCGCGATCGCGACGATCGTCGCGATGGTAACGCGCCCGTTCGGTTGGCCCGATTGGACGTATGCCGTCGGGGGAGCCGTGCTGGTGTTGCTGGTGCGTTTGGAATCGCCGGGCCAGGCGTTGCTGGCGCTTCGCGGCGGACTGGACGTCTACGCGTTTTTGGCCGGAATTATGCTGTTGGCGGCGATTGCCGAGCGCGAACGGCTGTTCGATGCGATTGCCGATTGGGCGCTGGATTTTGCGCGCGGCTCGACCGCCGTACTGTTTGTGTTGCTCTTCGGCGTCTGCGTTCTGGTGACGGCGATGCTCTCCAATGATACGACCGCAGTTGTCCTGACGCCGGTCTTTATCGCGGTGTTAGGCCGAGCTCGCGTGGTCGCGGCCCCGTTTTTGTATGCGTGTGCGTTCGTGGCAAACGCCGCGTCCTTTTTGTTCCCGTTTTCGAATCCGGCGAACTTATTGATGCTCGCCGGCCGAGCTCCGAGTTTGGGCCTGTGGGTCTCGGACTTTGGGCTTTCTAGCTTGGCGGCCATCGTCGTGACGCTCATCGGCCTCATGGCGTACTTTCGATCCGATCTTCGCGGGCGGTATACGACGCATGCTGAGTGGCCGGACGTTGGCTTGCCCGGAATAGTGGCCGCCGTTGGCATCGGCGCCACGTTTTTTGCGCTGATTTTGGCCGCCATGGTGGGCGTTGCCCTCGGTCTCGTAGCGCTCGCCGGCGCGGGGCTTACGGTTGCCGTTGTGCTTCTCGCCGGGCGATCGCGTGGAGCCGCGAACCCGTGGCCGCCGATTTCGTGGGGGGTTCTTCCGCTTGTTGCGGGGCTTCTTGTGGTGGTTGATGCCTTGGATCGTCATGGAGCGCTGCGCTTTGTTTCCGGCCAACTTGCTCTGCTTCACGCGTCTACGATATGGGCGCCGATCGCAATTGTTGGCGCGGTGACTGCGGCGGCAAACGCGCTGAATAATTTGTCGGTGGCGTTGAGCGTCGCCCATGCGTTTGCTGCGGCTCCGATGTCGTCACGGGCATTTCACGCGGCTATTCTGGGCGTCGATCTCGGACCCAACATCATGACGACGGGATCGCTCTCGACCCTCCTCTGGATGCGAATCGTTCGCGACGCCGGGCACCGAGTTTCATTCCGTCGCTTTGCCGTCGTCGGACTCCTCGTTGGTGTCCCGGCGCTCGCGGTCGCTGCATATTTCGTCCGTTAATTTCCGGGGCCAAGGATTTTAGGTCATTCGCTCTAATTTTTAAGCAGTTCTATAATCAGGAACCCGGTGATAAGTCCGGGACGGTCGCGCCACTGTAAACGGGGAGCCGTTCGTTGCCACCGCATTCGCGGGAAGGTGGCGAGCACGAAGGCACCGATCCGTAAGTCAGGATACTGAAAGAACACCTCTCACCCGTAAGCCTCGCATGAAGGTCGGTGTTCGTGTCCCTGCATTACAAATGCACTGCTACTCATATTCCTCGTCTCTTACTGGCAGCGGCGTCCAGCGATTCGGGCAAAACAACGATTGCCCTCGGTCTGATCGAAGCATTTCGACGTCGTGGATTAAGTGTCGCAGCGTCAAAAGTTGGGCCTGATTTCATCGATGCGGCCCATCTAGCGCAAGCGAGCACTCAACCGGCGCGCAACCTAGATGCTTGGCTCGCAACCGAGCCAAATGTCATATCGTCATTCGTGCGTGGCGCCTATACCTCGGATATTGCAATAATCGAGGGTGCGATGGGGCTCTTCGATGGGAAGCACGGATCAGGCGATGGATCAAGCGCGCACATCGCTCGCCTCCTCTCTTCTCCCGTTGTGCTAGTTTTAGATTGCGCGAAATCTTCATCAACGATTGGCGCAATAGCGTTTGGACTCGCGCACTATGACCCGCGTATCAAAATCGCCGGCGTCATTCTCAATCGCGTTGCAAGCGATAGGCATGCGTCGACCATCCGCGATGCGTGCCACCAGGCGAAGATTCCCGTACTTGGCGTTTTGTATCGTGACGAATGCTTAATACTTCCGAGTCGCCATTTAGGGCTGTGCCCACCAAATGATGAGGCCTGGAGTGACGCTCGCGAAGCTGTGACCCAAGCTGTCTGCGAAAGCGTCGACTTAGATGCCTTACTTGTGATCGCATCGCAGGCTCCCGCCATTTCTTATCTACCGGCCACTGCGCTAAGAGCCGAGCACGTTCGGATAGCTGTTCCGCGCGATGACGCTTTCTGGTTTTACGATGAAGGCAATCTCGAAATGCTCCAGGATGCCGGTGCTGAAATCGTAAACTATTCTCCTTTGCGCGACGCTTTTCCCAAAGTTGACGCCGCATTTATCGGTGGTGGGTACCCTGAACTGCATGCCGAGCAACTCGAGGCGAATCGGGGCGCGCGAAATGGGTTGCGCTGCGCTATGGAAGCCGGCATGCCGACTTATGCCGAGTGTGGTGGATTGATGTATCTCGGACGCACCTTAGAGACCAGCGGTACGTCGTTTGAAATGGTGGGCGCAATTCCGGCAATTTCAACAATGTCGAGCCGACGATCTGCGTTACGTTACGTCGAAGCCAAGGCCCTCGGAGAGGGGCCTCTCTTTTCAGTGGGCTCTCACGTGCGCGGGCACGAATTTCATTATTCAAAAACGCGTTATGATCGTATAGCCCCAGCATTCTTATTGAATGAGGAACAAGAAGGGTATCTTGGGCGTAACGTTCACGCATCGTATCTCCATGTCCATCTCGCTTCCTACCCCAAGGCTGTTTCTCGATTTTTATCCCGCGCGTCCGAATTTGCCGGTGCTCAGTGAACCTGGCAATCTTATTGGGCTATACAATGGGATTGCGTCATGGTGCCGATCCAGACCATCTTGCAGTCATCGATAATCTGACGCGTAACGCCAATGACCGTATGCCTCGAACAAGCCGATTCGTCGGGACGCTTTTTGCTATTGGACATTCCGGTATGGTTCTTGGAAGTGCAGCGTTAGCGGCATTTATCGGCTCACGAATTGGTAACATTTCAGGCGCATTTAGCCGCGTAGCGGATATAGCAAGTGTTGTCGTTCTCTTACTTATGGTGATCTTTAATATCATACTTCTGACACGCGGTGGCACAGGAACACTCCGAATGAAGCTTCTTCCGCGAGTTTTAGCCAACGCAACTCATCCATTAATAGCCATTCCAATCGGAGCCCTTTTTGGACTTGGTTTTGAGACGGCAACGCAACTTGCTGCCTACGGAGTCGCGTTCTCAAGTGGAAAAATCCTAAGCGGTCTTGCCATTGGCTGCGCCTTTTGCTTGGGGATGATTTGCACCGATACCTTTGACAGTCTTCTCGTATCCCGCATCGTTCGGACACGCAGTGAAGAGGCGTTACGAACCAGACGCATTTGGATCGGCGCAGTAACCGTGATTGCGTTGGTAGTGGCGGGGCAAGAAATCATGCAAATGTCTGGTTATTCGCCGAAACTCAATGAGTTGACGCTCAGTTCAATCGTTGTTAGTTTCTTGATTTTTACTGCCCTCGGTATTGTGTTTATGCGACAGCTTCGCTGGCTGAGGAGTGACTTGGGATGATTGCATTTATTTCGGCGGTTCAAACTGACGTCGTGGCGGCACGAGCGGCCCTGGGGCTTTTGCCGGATGGCTTCCCAGATGTCACCGTCCTTACCGCGGGCGAACTGCCCGATAAATTGTCGATTCGGAAGAGTCTGCAGAATATCAAAGTAGTGGTCATCAGGATTCTCGGTGGTCGAAGTTAATTAGATAACGGTTTCGAGGTTTTGAATGAACTTTCTCAAACTTCCGGGTTGATTGTCATTGCAATTCCTGGTGACGCAAATGCAGATATTGAGTTGGATGCACTTTCTAACACAGAAATAATTGTGCTCCGGACGGCGTATGCGTACGCCTATGCAGGTGGTGCAAAAAACCTTGCACAGATGTTTGCTTATGTAGCCGATTACCACTTGCGTACCTCGTTTGGATTCGCGCCACCGGAAGAGACGCCCGATTGGGGGTTCTATCATCCCAATTCTCAAGACCGTACGACGTGCGCGAAAATGGACCGCGAAACATTTATAACGGAGCATTGGCAAGGAACTTACGGCACCGTAGGTATCATTTTCTATCGCGCCGATTGGGCTAGCGGTAACCTAGCGCATATCGACGCTCTTATTTTCGAATGCGAATCGCAAGGGTTAAACGTTCTTCCCGTTTTCGTATACAGTCTACGTGATTGTGATCGGCTTGGGGATCTTCCGCTGGTCTACGCTCGCGCGTTTATGCGCGCCGATAAATCCTGCGTGGACGTCATTATAAGTTTGCTATCGTACGCTGCAAGCGATCTTACACGCAATGATCGCGTAGTGCGGAGCAGTGGGCCATCAATGCGCGCCGATGCGCGTTTGGATGTGCCTTTAATTCAAGGATTAACAACCGGTCAATCAGTCGAATCCTGGGAATTTAGCGACGCTGGACTGGGGCCTCTCGATGCCGCTACGAAAATCGTTATGCCCGAATTTGATGGGAAAATATCAGGTCCGCTTTTTGCCTTTCGCGATCCGGTGACGTCGCTTACCCAAGCACATTCTCTGCAAACGGAGGCTCTTGTACGTTTGGCCTGTAGCTACGTGCGATTGAGGCATACACCAAACGCTAAAAAACGTGTCGCGTTGGTAATGACGAATTTTGCAAATCGCCAGGGTCGAGTTGGCAGCGCGGTCGGACTCGACACCCCGGCGTCCGTTATTTCCATTTTGCATGCGCGCAAAGCTGATGGATATGACGTTGGCTCGATTCCTGCGGATGGCGATGCCCTCATGAGCGCTCTCTTGCGGCAGGGCGGATACGATACCGACACACTCACGGACGAACAGTTGGAATATGCATCTTCGGGATATGATGCAAAAATGTATGCCAACTGGTATGCTGAATTCCCGGAAAATGTGCGCGTGGAATTGCGTGACGCGTGGGGTGCTGCTCCCGGTAATGCGTATCGATATAACGATAGAATCTACGTTGCCGGGCTGCAACTCGGTAATGTATTCGTGATGATCCAGCCGCCGCGTGGGTTTGGCGATAACCCTCTGGCCGTCTATCACTCTGGTGACTTAGTTCCCACGCATCATTTTTTGGGTACGTACCGATGGTTGCGGGATGAATTTAGAGCCGACGCCGTCGTACAGTGTGGAAAGCATGGAACGCTCGAATGGCTTCCTGGAAAAGCTCTTGGTCTTTCGCAGTCCTGCTATCCTACGCTTGCGCAAGGAGAGTTACCGCTCTTCTATCCATTTATCATCGACGATCCCGGTGAGGGTATGCAAGCTAAGCGGCGCGCACATGCATGCATTATCGATCATTTGATACCACCAATGGCAAAGGCCGAAACCTACGACGAACTTGCAAAATTACAACGCCTACTGGGTGAGTATGCATCTGCGGAACGAATTGATCCGGATAAGGCACCACTCGTCGCCGCGGCAATATGGCAGAGTGTGCTGGCAGCGAATCTTCAACACGATTTGGGTGTTAGCTCACCTCCGCAAGGCGATGATTTTAGTGAGTTCCTCCAACACGTCGACGGTTATCTCTGCGAACTTGGTGATATGCAAATCCGAGACGGTTTGCACGTCTTCGGAACTGCACCCACCGGATCGCGTCTCGTCGGACTCGCGCTCGCGCTTGTTCGCCTCGATTCTCCTGATGCTCTGGGAGTGCTGCACGCGTTCTCGCGGGATCTTGATATCGATTTTCATGCAATATCTGACCCCGAAAACGGCGGTATTCCGTACTTGGGTCTTCTTCCATCCGGTCTCATAACCTCAGATCGTGCCCCTACTGTCGCAATGGTACGCGAAGCGCTCGATATTCGCGCTAGAACGATTGTAAGCGAGCTACTCGAAAGCGAGAATCATAAGGATGTCGCAGGGCTGTTGCTTGAACATAACATTCCGAACAATGGCGAGTTTTCGCGAACCCTTCATATGCTTTTATTGCGCATCGTCCCAGATGTTCTGCGAGCCAGTGACGAAATGAGGAATCTTCTCGCTGCTTTGCGCGGGCGTCATATTCCGCCTGGCCCCAGCGGCTCTCCTACTCGAGGAATGGCAAATGTTTTACCAACCGGTAAAAATTTTTACGCCGTCGACGTACGAGCAATCCCGTCGCGTTTCGCTTGGACTGTGGGAGTACGGCTTGGCAACGCTATCTTAAACAACGCAAAAGCTCGTGACGGAGTGTATCCGAAATCAATCGGAATAACCGTGTGGGGAACCTCGAATATGCGTACTCAGGGCGACGACGTTGCCGAAATTCTATGGCTCTTAGGCGTCCGCCCAATTTGGCATGAAGAAAACGGCCGCATCACTGGATTAGAGGTAATTCCATTGCAAGAGTTAGGACGCCCACGAATCGACGTAACCGTGCGAATATCCGGATTTTTTCGTGATTCGTTTCCTGGAGTAATTTCCTTACTCGATAGCGCTGTCGAACTAGTTGCTAATTTACCAGAGTTACCGCATGGAAATTACGTGCGCGCGGCTACGTACGCAGACGAGGTGGCAAAAATTACTGCAGGTATGGATCAACTCCAAGCGCGACGTCGGGCGCGGTTTCGAGTATTTGGTAACAAACCAGGATCTTATGGTACCGGCATTCTCGAACTCATTACCGACGGAACGTGGCGCGAAGAAAGTGACCTAGCCGACTCCTATCTTGCATCGGGAGGCTTTGCGTACGGAACGAATACCTACGGCGAACCCGCCCCAGCGGAGTTTGAGGCTCGTCTTTCATCGACAACGATTGCAGTGCAGAATCAAGACAATCGCGAGCACGACATATTCGATAGCGATACCTATCTGCAACATCACGGCGGTATGGTCGCCGCGATTCGAAGGCTTTCTGGTTCGCATCCTACCGCACTTCTTGGGGATTCTTCAAATCCGGAAACCCCAAAAGCACGAACGCTTGACGATGAGGCAAAACGGGTGTTTCGTTCGCGAGTGGTCAATCCAAAGTGGATCGAGGGTGTTAGGCGACATGGTTATAAAGGCGCAATGGAAATGGCCGCGACCGTGGACTATTTGTTTGGATACGATGCAACTGCGGGAGTCGTTGATGATTGGATGTACGAGCGCGTCGCGCAAGTTTATGTCCTTGATGAAGAAAACCGGGCATTTCTGCGGTCTTGCAATCCGTGGAGCGCTCGTGAGATGACGGAACGCTTACTCGAAGCGGCTGCCCGGGGACTCTGGATCTCACCAAATGCACAAACAATCGAAAATTTGCGGGAAGAACTCTTATCTATTGACGGCGATTTAGAAGATCGGTCGGAGTTAACACATGTCTAATCGGTATCCGTTTACAGCACTCGTGGGTCAAGAGCTACTCAAGGAAGCTTTAATTTGGCTCGCCATTGATCCTCGGATCGGTGGTCTTCTAGTAACAGGTACTCGTGGAACCGCTAAATCAACTTCCACTCGCGCACTCGCGGATCTATTACCGCCGATTAGAGTTATTTCCGGAGATGATTTCAACCGTATGCCGGATAGCGACGAACTAGAGTCCACCACGATCGCCACTCCCTTTGTAGAATTGCCTGTGGGTTCTACCGAAGATCGCATCATTGGAACGCTCGACGTTCGCTCATTGCTGACCACTGGCGAGCATCGATTTGAGCCTGGACTCTTAGCGCGCGCTAATCGAGGCATTCTTTACGTTGATGAGGTCAATCTTCTGCCCGACCATTTGGTGGACGTACTTCTCGATGCGGCCGCAACTGGAAAAAATATCGTTGAGCGTGACGGCGTATCATTTTCTCATGATTCTCGTATCGTACTCGTTGGCACAATGAATCCGGAAGAGGGTGAGTTGCGCCCTCAATTATTAGATCGCTTCGGACTATGCGTTGAAGTTTATAATGATGGTGATATCGCCCGACGAGTACAAATTATCGAACGTCGCATGCAGTTTGACGAGAACCCCGTTGCGTTCACTTCTGCCTACCTCGCTGAATCCACACAGTTACGCACTCGTATTGAGGCGGCGCGCGAAATGCTACCGCTTGTTGTCGTCGATCGCGAGTCGCTAGAATATGCAGCGACACTTGCGACTGAAGCGTTTGTCGAGGGAATGCGGGCGGACCTTACGATTATTCGCACCGCCCGTGCCATCGCCGCATTCGATCGGCGAAATTACGTGCAACTCGAAGACATTAGGAACGCTGCCATACCGGCTCTGGCTCATCGACGGCGCGAAGCTCCACGTTCGTCGCCACCAAAGCCGCCTTCGTCAAATCCACCGAGTGGACCGACGTCGGAGCGGCGTAACCCGTCGAAAACCGAACAGACCCCCGTAACCTTCGACTTGGGCCCCCTATCTGATCCCGATTTTGAGCGAAAAGCGGAAACGCACTATGCGCGACGGGCCCCGAATCGAACCTTATCACGAGGTAAGAACTCGAATATACTTCCAAATGGCATTTCGCGTGTTGTAACGGCAGCGACTGAAAAGATAGCTCCGCTGGCTACAATACGCGCCGCTGCCTACAAACGAGGAGCCTCCAAGGTCTCGTTGCTTCCCATCGAGAGTCGACATTTTCGGTATATCGAAAAACACGGGCGCGAGCGCCAACTTGTTGTCTTTCTCATTGACGCCTCCGGCTCCATGGCGGCCGCTCGACGGATGAGTGCAGCTAAAGGGGTGGTCTGCGCATTGCTTGAGGACGCCCATTATCGGCGAGATGCCGTTTCGATGATTGCCTTCCGCGGGAATGGTGCCGAAATCATCGTTCCCCCCACGCGTAGCGCGTCGTTTGCCTATAGGCGCCTGAAATCGCTAGTAACCGGTGGTCGCACTCCTTTAGCAGATGGGCTACGATGTGCCCGTGAAATCATCAATGCGCAAAAACGAAAAGACGCTGGCTATAGCGCGCATCTCGTAATCGTTAGCGATGCACGAGCAAACGCCCCGGAACAAAATCCATTTGATCGCGCTATGAAGGAAGCAACGCTCTTGCGCATGTCAGGTTTACGGGCTCTCTGCATTGATACGGAAACCGGCCGGATACGACTCGGTCATGCGGCTCGGCTAGCTCATGAACTCGATGCAACCTATCGTCATCTTGATGACTGTTCGCCGCGCGCCCTTGGTGCGGCGGTGCGTGAATGGATGGCTAGCGCATGACGGACGACCCCAAAGCCCCTATCAAGCGACCTCAATCGTCTATCTCGACGCGGCGAGGCGACAGCGGTATTACTCGACTTGGTGGTGGGCAACCAATATCCAAAGCTGATGCGCGCGTCGAGGCCTATGGTGCCATCGATGAGTTGAATACAACAATTGGACTCGCACGGACGTTGTGCCACGATTCGCAAATTAACGCCGTAATCCGTGAGATTCAGCGGGAGCTGTTTGTCGTCGGATCGGCTATTTCCACCAAGCCGGAATCGAAGAAACCTATTCCAGAAATCACTAAAGCGATGGTGCACCGACTTGACAGCATTGTAGAGCTTTTTGAAGCCGAGCCGGGGTTATTACGCGATTGGTCGATTCCTGGAGAGTTTTCGCAGTCGGCTTCATTCGATATGGCACGAGCAATTTGTCGGCGCGCAGAACGTGCTGCGGTACGCTATGTCACCAGTGGCGGAGTTGTGCAGGCGACAGTACTGGAATACCTCAATCGCCTGAGTGATGTACTTTGGCTCTGTGCCCGCGTAATCGAAGCGCGAAATGCTGTCGATGCGCGTTTACGAGACGACGCTCATCCTGGGCCGCCTTGGTCTCGCGCGTGGTAAGGCATACAATAGCCACGGATGATGACCGTTGCCCCGGCGCATTGCATGCTCTTGGTGCGCACGACGGGTTACTTGTGCGCGTTCGCGTGCCAGGCGGAATTTTAACGAGTCAACAACTTGCCGCGCTTGCCAACGCATCGCGCAAGTATGGCGATTGTCACATTGACATCACGAGTAAAGCGAACGTTCAGCTAAGAGGAATTACTGCCGCCGCGCTGTCTGATCTTGGATCCGACCTAGCCATCGCCGAACTTCTTCCTTCTATAACACATGATCGGATTCGAAATATTCTAGGCAGTCCATTTTCCGGTATCGACGACGGGGAACTCATCGATACTCGTCCGTTTATTCACGAACTCGATAAGAAATTACTTGCCGATGAGTATTTCGCAAGTTTACCTCCCAAATTTTCTTTTGCGATTTGTGGAGGTGGCTATCCGATTGAGCTCAGTAGTGTTGATGTTGCTGGCAGAGCGATCGACGATGGATCGGGAACTCGATTCGCTATCCTTACCAAGGGTGTCGCAACAGGAAAAGCCGTGCTTCCAGATGCGTTGGTTGATGCGCTCCTCGCAGCAACGCGCTTATCCAATGGGTCGCGATTGGTGTCGCAAAAACCGACTATGATCGACCGGTATCGACAACTAGCACCGGTAGGCATTGCACCTGTGAAACGGACCGGCTTATTCAACCTTGTCCCATCGATTAAATTAGGAAGATTAACGAACAGTGATGTCCGTGTCATTGTCGAGATTGCGCTGCGATTCGATGCGGATTTGCGACTCGCGCCTTGGCGCGGAATCGTCTTCGGAGGAATTCAACAAAACGATATTGAGAGGATCGTAAACCAGCTCGAGAATGCCGGCATTTCGATGAACCCATCCGATGTTTATCGCGGTATCGTTACATGCGCAGGATTACACGGCTGTACAAATGCTCTTGCCGACGTTCGTGAACGAGCGCACGCAGTCGCACATGTTCTCGCCAAATCACCCAGAGGTACCAATTGGACGCTAAATCTTGCCGGATGTCGTAAACGTTGCGCAATGCGACGAGGGGCGGATGTCGATGTCGTAGCAACGGATTCGGGATATGACATCTCCGTAAACGGGGAAATTCGCTCGCAACATGTACCATCCCAGACGCTCGTGCAAAGTGTTCTCGCGGCACGCGCTGATTTACATCCGGGGTGCGTTCCATGATTTTTGACTATCAGAAAGATCCTGCTGAAATTTATCGCGCCTCGTTTGCCATGATTCGGGCTGAAGCGTCTTTAGCGGGACTTTCACCCACTCTGGAGCGAGTCGTTGTGCGAATGATTCATACGTGCGGCATGGTCGACTTACCTCAAGATATTGAAACTTCGCCGCTCGCAGCTGAAATTGGTCGCAAGGCACTCGCAGCTGGTGCTACGATTTTGTGCGATTCCAAGATGATCGCCGCCGGCATCACCCGAACGCGACTTCCCCGTGGGAACGACATATTGTGCACGCTTGCCGATCCGTCGGTCGGGGAACTCGCTCGTCGTCTAGCTACGACTCGAAGTGCGGCGGCGGTAGAATTATGGCGAGGTAAAATAGACGGTGCAGTTGTCGCAATTGGAAATGCGCCAACTGCTCTGTTTCATTTTTTGGAATTACTCCGAATGTGCGGAGAACGACCTGCATTAGTGTTAGGTTTCCCAGTTGGCTTTGTGGGCGCTGAAGAATCCAAACAAGCACTAGCAACGAACGATTTTGCGCTTCCATTTATTACACTCCATGGGCGTCGCGGAGGCAGCGCTATTGCTACTGCTGCCATTAACGCTATGGCAAAGGACGAGGAGTAATCATGTCTCGTAAAGGTCATCTTTTTGGAGTCGGCGTCGGGCCGGGCGATCCGGAACTCATAACGCTCAAGGCGCTTAGAATCGTTCAAGCCGCCGATGTTGTTGCTTATCCAGCAGCGCAGCACGGCCGTAGTAACGCACGAATTTGTATTGCGAGCGAACTGCGACCGTCGCAAATTGAAATTCCGATGATCTTTCCTGTGACGACCGAAACGACCAAACACCCGGGCGGCTATGAAATGGCGCTAAGTGATTTTTATGATGAATGTGCGAAAAATATTGCGACGCACCTCGATTCAGGCCGCAACGTTGCGGTGCTCTGCGAGGGCGATCCGTTTTTCTACGGTTCCTACATGTACATCCACGATCGTCTAGCCAACAAATACGAAACCGAAGTCATTCCTGGGGTTTGCTCGGTCATGGCTGCGGCAGCACGATTAAGCACCCCAATCGTGCGCCGTGACACGGAATTGACCATTCTTCCCGGCACTCTTTCAGAGGCAACGCTAACGACGCGTCTCGCCGATGGCGGCGCGTATGCGATTATGAAACTCGGTAGAAATTTCGAAAAGGTTCGAAATGCAATACGAAACGCTGGTCTAGCAGATCGCGCGCGCTACATCGAACGCGCAACCATGACCACGGAACGCATCATACCACTCGATGACGTTGATGCCGCTACTGTGCCGTATTTTTCATTGCTCATCGTTCCAGGAAGTCCCGTGACGGTGATTTCAACCGGACCGTCGCGAGGATCGATTCGCGTTGTTGGCCTGGGCCCGGGCGGTCGACTATGGCTATCGCCCGAAGCGACCGAGTCTCTCGCATCGGCGACCGATATCGTGGGCTACGGCCCCTACGTCGATCGTGTACCAGTCGTAACAGGGCAGACGCGCTGGCGATCTGACAATCGTGTCGAAATAGAACGAGCACGCCATGCTCTGGAGTTGGCTGAGTCCGGACGTAGCGTTTGCGTCGTTTCCTCGGGTGATCCTGGTATCTTCGCAATGGCAACGGCGGTAATGGAGGCGATTGAAGGCGGACCAATTGCGTGGCGCGATTTAGATGTGCGTATCGTACCCGGCATTTCGGCAATGCAGGCTGCCGCCTCACGTGTAGGCGCACCTCTTGGCCATGATTTTTGCGTGATATCGCTCTCAGATCGTCTCAAACCGTGGAACGTTATCGAGCAACGACTTGAAGCGGCAGTTCGTGCTGATTTTGTTCTCGCATTGTACAATCCAACTTCTTCGCAGCGCCAGTCGCAATTCGTTGAGGCGTGCACGATTATCTCGCAGTTTCGCGAGCCACAAACTCCTGTGATATTAGCCCGAGATCTCGGTGGTCCAAATGAGCGAGTCGTTGTCTCGGATCTTGCTCGGCTTAATTCTCGTGATATTGATATGCGGACCATCGTCCTTGTTGGCGCATCGAATACGCGTCTGATTCCGCGTGCCGAGGGAATCCCGTTCGTCTATACTCCTCGTACGTATGCACCGAATAAGACGCTGGCCGGAACCGACCAAGGCCGGTAATGAAATCGGTGCCACTTCGCCGCGGATGGACAACGGGTGCATGCGCGACGGCAGCCGCAAAAGCAGCGTATACGGCGCTACTGACGTGGACGTTTCCTGATCCAGTGGAAATTACATTGCCCAAAGGCCAAGTCGTTGCGTTTGCTTTGGCCTCACAAACGCTTCACAAAGATTTCGCCATTGCCGGGATTATCACGGACGCCGGCGACGATCCCGACGTGACCCATGGTGCCTTGATATTAACGACTGTGCGCCGCGGCGATTACGGATCATCCGTGACATTCGTTGCGGGAAACGGTGTAGGTACGGTTACACTACCTGGCCTCCCGCTTTCTGTTGGCGAACCTGCAATCAATCCGATTCCGCGTGCGATGATGCGCGACGCAATAGCAGAGTCCGCACAACAAATCCGAGGGACCATGGACGTCGTCATCGAGATTTCGATTCCCGGTGGTGTTGAGTTAGCGAAGCGAACGATGAATGGCAGGCTCGGTATCCTCGGTGGCCTATCGATCCTTGGGACAACCGGAGTTGTGATTCCTTACTCCTGTGCATCGTGTATCGCCTCCATTTATGAAGGTATCGATGTTGCTCGTGCTGTTGGCCTCGAACATATTGCCGGATCGACGGGAACAACATCTGAAGCTGCCGTCGCCAAATTTCACAACCTCGTTGGAAGTGCGTTGATAGATATGGGCGATTTCGTTGGTGGAATGCTCAAATACATACGGCGTTGACCAGTCCTCCGCGTAACCATTGCGGGCGGTTTTGCCAAGATGTGTAAACTCG
>VFSW01005804.1_pt1 | contig 18217 bp, 21 predicted proteins | sample 5358111 | NCBI WGS metagenome assembly VFSW01 (sample SAMN11554181, study PRJNA540505) | mine drainage metagenome | isolation source: sediment from site ElyBrook_90M | place: USA: Ely Copper Mine, Vershire, VT | collected 2017
CCCCCCCCCCCCCCCCCCCCCCCCCCCCCCCCCCCCCCCCCCCCCCCCCCAATGAATTTCCCAGCTGTCGGCATGTTTCAAAAGGCAACATTACGGCTAACCCGCCTGAATATTTGAAGCTTGCCTGCCCTTTGGGCCTTGCGTCACTTCGAAAATAATTTTCTGGCTTTCCTTGAGCGACTTGAAACCATCCATGCTGATTGCAGAAAAATGTGCGAACAAATCATCGCCGCCATCATCAGGAGTGACAAAGCCAAAACCCTTTGCATCGTTAAACCATTTAACTGTATCTGTTGCCATGTGATGATCTCCTTGTTGTTAAAACAGGGGAAACGCCCTACAGTTTTTTTCACGCGATGAACTGCCGCTCTTGTCAGATCACGTATGTAAATAGGATCCCGTAACGGACTCATCGGACTGCGCCTCTCGAATGAGGCGACTTAACTGCACGCAATCCTGATCTGGCGTATCCGCCTCCGGGTCATAAACCGCCATCGTCATCAAAATACGATCTATTTCCTCGGGCTGGGTGAAATCATGGCTCATGGCATTTCCTTTCAAAAGTGTTCAGGCGGCGTTGACTCTGTTGATAATCTTAACGGTTCAACATGCTGTTATCTGTGCGTTAGCGCACACCGGAATTGATGCAGGGGATGGAACGAACAGGCCGATTAGTAAATTTTGTCAGTACAGTTTCTTTGCGCCGGGCGGCCTGGTTTTGAAGCGCTTGTGCAGCCAGAAATATTGCTCGGGCATCTCGCGTACGCGCTCTTCAATGAACTCGTTCATGCGGCGCGTATCATTGATGTCATCACCGGTCGGATAATTTTCCCAGGCCGGATAAAACGTCAGCACATAGCCTGCTGAACCTGGCAGAAATCGCGTGACGCACGGCACAACCACAGCGCCTGTCATTGCAGCCAGGCGCGGCACGGTAGTGATCGTCGCGGTCGGCACGCCGAAGAAGGGAATGAAGGCGCCGTCTTTAACTGTCTGGTCCTGATCCGGCAGATAAAAAAACGGATATCCCTCGCGCAATGCCCTGACGATGGGCCGCAATCCTTGCTGACGGGAGTAGATGCGCTGGTTGCCAAAGCGTATGCGTTTTTTAAACAGCATGTCACTCAGGTATGGATTCTTCTGCTTTGCATAGACGCTGATTGCATCCACCTGCTGCGATATCCAGGAACCACCAACATCCATCCCGACAAAGTGCGGCGTCAAGAAAATGACAGGCTTGCCTTTCACCGCATCAAAATTTTCCATGCCCTCAACCTTGATCAGGCGACAGATGCGCGCGCGGCTGGACCACCAGAGGATGGTGCGTTCAATCAGACCTCTGCCGAACATTTTGAAGTGATCGCGCAGCAGGCGTACGCGCCTGGTATCGCTCATATCAGGGAAACACAGGCGCAGATTGATGGCCGCCACGCGACGGCGTTCGGTGGCCAGCAGGTAGAGCAGAAGACCAAATGCATTGCCGATCCACACCAGCACGAAAAACGGCAGAAAGTGCATCAGCCACAGCACAAGCACGCCTGTTCTCGTCAAGATGTCTGCTACCCGTATGGACGGCAAGATCTCATGCGAAATTTTATGGCTAACGCCATGCATACCGGATGGGCTGCACAGGCACCCGTTCAATGACTGCATTGATTGACTCAGTCGCATTCAACATTTTTGACATTATTGGTTTTTCCCCTTTCTTCCAATCGATCAAGCCGGCATGAAATTTCGTCGTGCTACCGCGGCGGCGTATTTTCACCATCGAATCATCAGCAAGAGCCCATTGGTATTTGATTGGCTATGTTTTGCCTTACATCAGAAGCCACTCCTTCAACGCCATGTCAGCTTTCGCAATCGCTTCTTTGCTCTGTTGAATAATTTCGCCATTTACTTTTTTCATCGTATTTTCCGCACCTTTCTTTACGTTGGCATATTCAACAAACTTAATTTGATCCGCGAGTTCATGGCCGTGAATTTCGTGCCAGCGAATTTCCTCTCCAATGGTTTTCGGCATGCTCATGCTTTCACTCCAGACTGGTTTTTTACGTTAAAAATGATGTTGCTGTGTCAGATGCTGATTGCCGCGTGCAGTACCGATTTCGAAGAGCCTGCATTACTCACGAATCGAAATTTTCTTTATCCCAGGTGCACGTTGCTGCCGAGCAGCCCCAGCAATCCGATGACGATCAAATATACCGCGACGATGTAATTCAGCAACTTCGGCATGATCAGAATAAGCACGCCGGCGAGCAGCGATACCAGGGGTTGCAGGCTTAAGTGAATATTCATGGCGGCATCCTGTGCATTAAATTAGAAATTCGTTTCAATATAACCCGTTTGTCTGGAATGTTCTGTGCGCCAGAGCACAGAGCGATGTTCCGCAAAGCCTGATTTTTTTGCCTGCGAAGCTTTATCAGGGCGGGTATGTCAGCTATGCTGCGACGCGATAGGTGTTCTTGCCTGTGCGTTTGGCTTCATATAAAGCCAGGTCCGCGTTTTTCATCAAGTCAGTTACATCCTCGCCATGCAGAGGATAAACGCTGACGCCGATGCTGACGGTCATGTTCACATCGTGGCCTTGAATACGATAGGGGCGTGACAGGGACTGCTTCACTTTTGACACAAGATGAGTTACTTCATCAGCATGATTTAGCTCCGACAGAGCGATCACAAATTCGTCTCCGCTCATGCGTGCAACTGTATCCTCCTGACGCACTGCGGCCACCAGTCGATCGGCGACCATCTTCAGCAGCGTATCGCCCCCATCGTGACCCAGTGTGTCGTTGATCTCCTTGAACCCGTCCAGGTCCAGATACATCACCGCCATGGTGGACTTGTGCCTGTGCGCATGAGCGATGGCCAGCGACAGCCTGTCCGCCAAAAGCCGCCTGTTCGGCAGCCCGGTCAACTCATCATGCAGCGCCAGAGACTCCAGCGAACGGCTGTGATCTGCGAGCTGCTTATACAGCAATCGCACTTCCAGCATGTTGTGTATGCGCGTCTTGGCTTCCATCAGGTCAAACGGCTTGCTGATGAAATCTTTCGCGCCGGCAACCAGCGCACGCAGTTTGTGGTTTGGTTGGGCGGTGATGACAAGTACTGGGACATAGCCATCGGTTTCAGCTTCTTTCAGAGCTTCCATCACCTGAAAGCCATCCATGCCAGGCATCTGCATGTCGAGCAGTATGAGGTCGTAGTGGTGTTTTTGATGGAGTGCGCAAACTTCATAGGGGTCGTTGGTTGACGCAATGCAAGCGTAGCCGGCATCATGCAGCATTTCCTCCAGCAGAAGCACATTGGCTGCCTGATCATCGACGATCAGAATGCTGGCATTGAGTATTTCATTTTCGTTGATCATCGCCTTTATCAGATTCCATTCGCTTGCAGAAAATTTTAGTGCAGCCGCATCGATGTTTTGAAGCGGATGATGACTGGTTTTTCCAGTTGGCCTGCCGGCCGCATAAAAAATTGCGGCAACGCCCAATTGATCCAATGGCAGCGCGCCCTCTACAAAGCTAGTTTTTGCACTGGAGCATATTATGCCTGTCTGTCGCCAGCCGGTATGTGCGCTGCCGTACGGAGCCGTATTTTTCACTGCGTATACTCCATGACTTACTCCCATCTGCTCCTGTCCTAAATACAAGTTATAATTAAACTCGGCCGCAAAAATCTATCCGCTGCATTCCGCCCAGTCGCATTCAGACAAGTGCGGTTCAACATGGATGAAACGAGTGAATCATGTGTGTTAGAAACTATAAGTGGGTCTGTGAACTGTATTGAACGATTTCGCCACTGACGGATACGTACCAGCTGCGCTATGTGTCGAAGTCGCTGTCTCATCCAGAATTTTATTATCATCGCAATTTATGGAACTTTGAAATCATGAAAACACTTTCTTTCACAAAAATTCGCGGCTTTACGCTGATTGAAGTGATGGTCGTCATCGTCATCATCGCAGTGCTCGCAGCGCTCATTGTGCCGAAGGTGATGAGCCGCCCGGATGAGGCGCGTGTTGCAGCGGCAAGGCAGGATATCGGTGCCATCATACAAGCGCTGAAGCTCTACAAGCTGGACAATATGCGCTATCCGACCACCGAACAAGGCTTGCAGGCGCTGGTCAAAAAACCTACCGCTGCACCCGTACCGGAGAACTGGAAAATCGATGGCTATCTGGAAAAGCTGCCAAAAGATCCGTGGGGTACCCCTTACCAATATCTGCAACCTGGTTTGCATGGTGATGTGGATGTAATGAGCTTTGGAGCGAACCGAGAAGCGGGCGGTGAAGGAAATGACGCGGACATCGGTTCATGGGAGTTGTAATTTTTCAGGCATGAGGACTCGCTCCACCGACCTTTATCCTGAGCATAGCGGTCGTACCGAAAACTCCGGAAACCGTAGAGCTTGTTCCTTGCGAGCACAATCCTTTCAAAAAGGTTTCACTCTTGTAGAGCTCATGGTTGTGCTGGTGGTCATCGGCATCACGCTGGGTATGACTATGCTGCAATTGATGCCTGACAATCGTTCTGTGCTGCGCCATGAGTCCGAACGTCTCGCGCTATTGCTGGAAAATGCCGCGCTACAGGCGCAGGCAAGCGGACAAACGCTGGCATGGTCTGGAGAGGCGTCTCATTACCGTTTCTGGAAAAAAAATGAATATAATGACTGGGTGAGCATCGAGGACGACAGCATGTTTCGTCCGCGGGCGCTGCCTGAAGAAATACGCATCAGCCAGATTACTGTTGAAAACATCGCAATTAAACCTGGTGACAAGTTATCTATGAGCGCGTACGGCTTTGCCCTGCCGTTTCGTATCAATATCGGCAATCAATACGGCAAGACTACCATCATAGGAAAAAGCACCGGTGAAGTAAGCGTATCCATAGATGGCCAGGCAACTAAAACATCTCCATGACACTCCCAGCCTCTCGTTTACAACGTGGCTTTACGCTGCTCGAATCGTTGATCGCCCTGGCAATATTGGCGATCGCAATGGCAGCAGTATTACGCGCAACTGGAGCCAGTACAAATCATGTCGATGCCTTGCGCCAAAGATTGATGGCCGACTGGGTAGCGCAAAACCGCCTCGCGCTGCATGCTGGGCGCGGCGACTGGCTACCCGTCGGTACGCAACAAGGCGAAGAGATGCAGGCGGGAATCGATTTCATCTGGTATGAAAAGATAAGCTCCACTCCCAACCCGGCATTTCGCCACATTGAAGTTGATGTCGCATCAGCCGAAGCGCCGCAACAAATATTACGCCGCCTGAGCGGTTACCTGGTAGAGTTCCCGCGTCGATGAAAACGATCAATCCTCTATCCTCAACCCTGCGTCTTGAACGTGGCTTTACCCTGGTCGAACTGCTCGTCTCGCTGGTGATACTCGCGTTACTGTCAATAGCGGGTTACCGGAGCCTGGATGCAGTATTACAATCTCGTGAACGAGTTGCCGCTGAAACGCATAAATGGCAGCATCTGGCGTTTTTCTTTTCGCGCCTTGATCAAGATATCGCACAGGCGGTGCATCGCAGTATTCGTGACTCAAACGGTCAATTTCAACCTGAATGGGTGGGGCACAGCATTGTCGTAGGCGAGGATGATGCCGAGTTGACCTTTACCCGTGCAGGCATGACGGATCAGGGGTTCACCTTAAGATCACCGCAGCGAATTGCCTATCGCCTGGAACAAGACAAGATCGTATTGCTGCGCTGGCAGGCTCTGGATCAGGCACCATCGATAAGGCCTTTACGTTATACACTGCTGGAGGGGGTGAGCGATTTCAAGTTACGTTATCTGGATATCAATGGAAATTGGCAGATGCAATGGCCTGTGGCAGTCGGCATGCCAGGATTGCCTGAGGCGGTTGAAGTTACGCTGACGCTGTCAAATGGCGACAAATTTATTCGTATTTTCGCGCTGCAATGAGAACCGAACAGCACCAAAGCGGTGTTGCGATCATCATGGTCTTACTCATCGTAGCACTTGCGACTGTGCTGGCAACCTATCTGGCGCAGCAGCAACAATTGTGGCAACGACAGGTGGAGAGCCAGTTTGACCGGGCACAGGCACGTCGCCTAGGCATTGCAGGTGTCGATTGGGCGCGCGCTGTGCTGGCCGATGATGCCCGTGCAAATGCTACGGATTACGATGGCGAAATGTGGACGCTACGCTTGCCTGCGATGCCAGTGGATAATGGCGAGGTAAGCGGTGTCATCGAGGACAGGCAAGGACTATTCAATTTGAACAATCTGGTACGCAATGGACAAAGCAGCCCACCTGACATTGCGCAATTTCAGCGTCTGCTGAGCCTGCTCGGCCTGCCCCTTGAGTTGGCTATCTCCTTGGCTGACTGGATGGACAGCGACAGCCAGGTGCAATATCCGGGAGGCGCAGAGGACGGTTATTATTTGTCTTTACCGCAGCCTTACCGAGCTGCAAATCGCCCCATTGTTGAACTAGGCGAGCTGTCTCGCGTAAAAGGGTTTGACGAGTTCAGTATTGAGCGCCTACGACCTTTTGTCAGCGTACTGCCGCTCTCGTTACCGATCAATGTCAATTTTGCACCAGCCGAGGTACTGTCGGCTATGATACCTGACCTGAGTTTGTCAGAGGCACTCGTGCTGGTACAGCAACGTCGCGGCAAGCCCTTCAATGATGTGATCGATTTTAAACAACGCCTGCCCCGAGCTGGCATGCAGATGAATGATATGGACTTTTCTGTCACAACCGTGTTTTTCTGGGTAACAGGACGAGCCAGCATCGACAATTCACAGGTCATTACTCAGGCGCTGTTGCAGCGCACCGTAGGCTGGCCGACAGTCATATGGCAGAGCATACAATGAAAAAATCTAAAAGAACACCTGTCATTCATAAAGCTATCATGAGCGATGCAACATCGCCGCGCTACGAGGCAATTGATGCACTGCGCGGTTTCGCGATTCTTCTGATGATCACTTACCACTTCAGTTTTGATCTTAATTATCACGTATGGATACATCAGGATTTCAATCATTCACCTTTCTGGCTGACAGCACGGGCATGCATCGTGTCTTTATTCCTGCTTCTGGTGGGTGTCGGTCTGGTGCTTAACGCCCAACGTGCGGATTCAACCACCTTCTGGCTCAGACAAATCCGGCTGCTGGCCGCCTGCATAGCGGTATCGCTGGGCAGTTACATGATGTTTCCGCAAAGCTTCATATTTTTTGGCATATTGCATTTTATTTTGTTGGCCAGTCTGCTCGGGCGCATATGTGTAAAGTTTTACTACACCAATTTATTGGCATCATTGCTGGTCTTGCTGTCGGGCACTGCCTATTCCAATCCAATATTCAATACTCCCTTGCTGCAATGGGTGGGTTTTATGACATACAAGCCTTACACTGAAGATTACGTGCCACTATTCCCTTGGATGGGCGTAGTTCTGGCAGGCATTTTTTTTGGCAAGTTGATGGTTAAAAATCCTGATTGGCTGAAAATAAAGCTGCCTGGTGCGCGGCAGTTAGCGTTAGCCGGTCGACATAGCCTGGCGATTTACTTGTTGCATCAACCAGTCCTGCTGGGCATATTATTTCTGGTGGCCTCATCTTGAACACTTTACGTATTTATTTTTTAGCCCAATGGCGCGACAACGCCAGCCCATGCCCATGGGCTTTATGCGATGAATCGGGCTTTGTATTGCAACAAGGCATATCGCCTCTTGCGTCCATGCCTGCGACCCGTGAATGTATCGGCATCGTGGCTGCTGACCGTGTTCTAATTTTCACCACACCAACACCCACGGGCAACAAGCGTCGATTGCAGGCCGCGCTGCCGTTTATTGCTGAAGAATACACGCTGACCGATCCCGACGATATACACGCAACTCCTGCGGCGTCATCCAAAAACGGCACTCTGGCGGTGTCCGTTATGACAAAGTCATGGCTGAAACAAATCATTGCAGCAACAACTGCATCGGGCTTGCCGCTGCGCCGTCTGGTGGCAGAAACGCTGATGCCCGTTTTGCCAAGCGACTCATGGACGCTCATATGGGATGGCCGGAGCGGATTTTTGCGCACCTCATTCACTACAGGACTGGCGCTCGATAACGGTACTCAAGAAACACCGCCGCTGGCCCTGCTCTTAAGCTTAACTGCTGCCGGCGTTATCGCACCACGCCAGATTGAGCTGCGTTGTATTCAATCAGCGACAGCTTTGCCCTCGTGGGATTTGCCGGTGCCGGTTGTTCAGGGCGAGATATGGGATTGGCAATGTGCGCCGATAAGCAATGCGATACCCAACTTGCTATGGGGCGATTTCGCGTCGCCAACACGCCTGTTTGACGGGCTGTCCAAGCTGCGTCCCGCGCTGTTTATTCTGCTTGCAGCGCTCACTATAGAGGTAACTGGGACACACATCGAGTGGTTCATGTTGGCCCATGAAAAACACACGCTAACACAAAATATGGAGAAAATTTTTCGCGGCTCATTCGGCGATGACAGCACTCTGGTCGATGCCCCATTACAAATGCAGCGCAATCGTGCTGCTTTGCGCCATGCTGCAGGCGTGACCGACGATGCCGACTTCCTTCCGCTTCTGGATAGCGCAGCACCCTCACTGGGCACAGCGGTGCGCAGTTTGAATTATGAGTCAGGCAGACTTGAGCTCGAAATTCAATTGGCCAAGGTGGCCGACTTCGATAAACTGGAGAAAAATTTGCGCAACAGCGGCTTAACGGTTCGCACAAGCGACAAACATGATCTGGGCAATGGCACACAGGCAAAACTGATACTCTCGCTGGAAGGCATGCGATGAATTCACCTCTGAAATCAATACGCCAGCAACACTGGGATGCACGCCCGCTGCATGAACGCCGTGTCATTATGATCGGCGCGTCAGTTGTGCTGCCCCTTCTGGTCTACTTCCTGCTGTGGCAACCCGCGCACGACGCGCTTGGAAAACTGCGTAAAACGGTTCCCCAACTCCGAATGCAAGTAGAACAAATGCATAACGCAGCGGGACAAATCGAAGAGTTGCGCCATCGTCCGCAACTGGCCGTCATGGATGCGTTGTCCGTCAAAACTGCAATCGAGGAGTCTGCAACCCGACATCAACTAGGCTATGCACTGACAACTGTAGCCGTACAGGAACCCAGCGGTGCACGCATTACCATGACAGCAGTAGCGTTTGACAAATGGCTGAGCTGGCTGCGCGATTTGCAAACTTCACAACACATCCGGGTTAATTCAGTTTCCATCACACGACTATCTGAACCCGGTATGGTCAGTATCCATGCCACCTTTATCAACGGTAATATCCCATGAGTAAGGCAGGCTATCTTGCCGCAGCCATTTTTTATGCCTGCATGCTGCTCGTCACTGCGCCTGCGTCATTGCTCGACGCCCTCATCCAGCGCATAACCCATGAACGACTGTCACTGTCCAACTGCCAGGGTACAATATGGCATGGTAGGGCCACGCCGGTATTGCATATGGGAAAAGATTCCATCATGGCTTTGCAGACACTTCATTGGCACATCAGAGTGCAAGCCTTGCTGCTCGCTAAACTCAAGGCTGATCTTGGCTGGGACAATACTGATTTTGTCACACCGATGGAGATCACGCTAAGCTATGACTCTATCATCTTGAACAATGTATTGTTGCAGTTGCCAGCGAAAGTGATAGGCGAGTTGTCGCCTTACCTGAAGCCTGCTCAGTTCAGCGGCAACCTGACGATAGAGAGCCACCAAATCAGCTATATAGACAGCCGCTTGCAAGGTAACGCCACGGCCAAATGGATTCAGGCAGGCTCTGCCATGTCGGCTGTTCATCCCCTGGGTGATTATCAGATCGATATCTCAGCGTCGCAGGACAAACTGCGCGTCACGCTGAGCACCCAAAGAGGTGCATTAATGCTGGGTGGGCAGGGCGGCTGGTCGCCATCGCAGAAATTTCATTTTATTGGCACAGCCCGCGCCACAGAGCACGCTGCGCTCAGCGAGCTGTTGCATCACCTGGGCCCGGAAACCGCTCCGGGCATATTTCAAATTTCGCTCTGAAACGCGAGACTCAATGCACCATCTGGTTCATGTCGATGATGGGCATCAGAATGGCCAGCACGATGATCAGCACGACACCACCCATGGACAGAATCAGCACAGGTTCAAGCAATGAAGTCAGAATCGCCGTGTAATTACCGACCTCCTGTTCCTGCTGTTCGGCCGCGCGTTCGAGCATTACATCCAGCTTGCCGCTCGCCTCGCCGCTGGCAATCAGGTGCACCAGCAACGGAGGAAAGTGTCCGGATGCGGCAAGCGCCCGACTTAGACTCACGCCTTCACGCACCTTTTTTGCTGCTTCATCCAGTGCTTGTCGCATTGGTAAGTTATTGACTACGCCCGCGGCGGCATTTAAAGCCGTCATCAAGGGAACGCCGCTGCCCGTGAGTATAGCCAGTGTGCTTGCCATGCGTGCGGTGTTGATGCCTCGTACTAAACGCCCCAGCACAGGCAATCGCAACAGGCGCAGATGCGCCTGATAGCGCAACAGCGGCTGGCGTAGCGTGAATTGTATCGCCACGCCCGAGGCCGCCAACAGAACGAACAAATAGCCCCAGGTTTGTTGCAACGTGGAACTCACCCAGATTAGTGAACGGGTCAGAAAAGGCAAGGTTTGATGCGACTGTTCAAACACGCCGATCACTTGAGGTACAACATAGATTAGCAAGCCGCCGACCACCAGCAAGGCCACCAATGTGACGATCGCGGGATAAACAAACGCCAGTACGACCTTTTGTCGCAATGCCTGGCGAGACTCGGTGTAATCGGCCAGACGCAACATGACACGTCCCAATTCGCCCGACGCCTCACCTGCTGTGACAAGCGCCCGGTAGAGTTCGGGAAAGATGGAGTCATAATGGCCCAATGCTTTTGCGAAGGTATTTCCGCCGAGTACTTCCGTCCGCACTCCAGCCAGCACCTGGCGGGTTGCTTCGTTTTCACTCTGTTCGATCAATGCGGTCAGCGCATGTTCCAGCGTCAGGCTGGCATCCAGTAAAGTGGCCAACTGGCGTGTGATCAGACTCAGTTGTGCAACCGACAAACGACCGCGCCGCCACTGCCAGCGACCATCACTACCGGACTGCATGGCATCCTGTGATACTGCTTCGATGGCAACCACAGTCAAGCCTGATTCGCGCAAGGTGGCACGAGCCTGACGCGCGGTATCGGCTTCGGCTACGCCGCGCAGCAGTTTTCCATTGCCGTCCAGTGCCTGGTAACTGAAGGCCGCCATAAGTTACTCGCGGGTGACCCGCAGCAATTCCTCCAGCGAGGTCATGCCTGATGCCACCAGTCTCATGCCATCCTCGCGCAGGCTGTGCATGCCGTGTTGCATCGCATATTGCCGCAGCGCCTGTTCTGAGGCGCAATCGTGTATCAAGTGACGCAGGCCATCATCCACTGTCAGCAATTCGTAAATGCCGCTGCGTCCACGATAGCCGGTGTGATTGCAGGTAGCACAACCGACAGGCCGATACAGCTGTAACGGTGGTGTGTCGGATGAGAACATTGCCTGCTCAATTGTATCAGTCTGGTAAGGTTGGCGGCATTCCGTGCACAATCTGCGCACCAGGCGTTGCGCCAGCACGCCGAGTAAACTGGAAGACAGCAAAAATGGCTCTACCGCCATGTCGGTCAAGCGAGTGATCGAGCTGACCGTGTCGTTGGTGTGCAAGGTTGCTAGCACCAGATGTCCTGTCAGACTTGCTTGCACCGCAATTTGTGCTGTTTCCAGATCACGAATTTCACCTATCATGATGACGTCAGGATCCTGTCGTAAAATAGCGCGCAGAGCACGCGCAAAACTCATGTCGATACGCGGGTTAACCTGAGTCTGACCGATGCCGTCAAGGTCATATTCGATAGGATCTTCCACAGTCATGACGTTGGTCACAGTGGCATCAATGCGCGTCAGCGCGGCATATAGCGTGGTAGTTTTTCCCGATCCGGTGGGGCCTGTCACCAGTACGATGCCGTGCGGCTGATGAACCAGTGCATCCATCGCTGCCAGAGTCTCGCCTTCCATACCCAAGCGCGTCAGCTCCAGTCTGCCCGCATCCTTGTCCAGAAGGCGCAAAACGATACGTTCGCCATGCCCGGTAGGCAGGGTAGATACGCGCACATCGACCGGCTTGCCTGCCAATCGTAAAGTGATGCGTCCATCCTGCGGAATGCGTTTTTCGGCGATATCCAGCTCCGCCATAATCTTGATGCGCGACACCATCGCCGCGTGTAAAGCGCGGTGCGGTTCAATGACGTCCTTGAGCGTGCCGTCTACGCGGAAGCGCACGGCTGAGCGCGTCTCGAACGGCTCAATATGGATGTCAGACGCATTTTCCCGTACCGCCTGAGTTAACAGCGCGTTAATCATGCGTATTACCGGCGCATCGCTGTCGGCATCGAGTAAATCCTCGATTTTCGGCAAATCGTTCACCAGTTGCGACAAGTCCATGTCCTGCTCGACATCATCCACCATGGAGGCGGCCGAACCATCTGCCTGCCCGTAGGCCGCAGCCAATTCCCGTTCAAATTCCGCAACCGAAACCAGTACAGCCTGCACCGGTACGGCCAGTACCCGGCGCACCTCGGCCAGCACAGCAGGTGTAGCGTCCGCACGCACGCTCACCTGTACTCCTTCTGGCGTTGAATTGACCAGCAGCACACCACGGCTTTTGGCGAACGAATAAGGGATTTTTTTCGGGGAAAACTTGATCGGAATAGCGTTGACGACATCCATACTTATTTCCATCCGGCACAAAGCCATATGTCGCAACTCACGGCTTCACCGCATTCGCAGGTTTTGGCTTTTCGTCGTTGAGACTCAGCGGCGGCAAGACAGGAGGGTTAGTGTCAGGTATGGCAAAACCGAGAGACATTTTCGATTTGAGCTGCTCACCACGCAAATACTCGTATCTGTCCTGAGTCAAACCTTCGTGAGTGTGCGCATCGCGCAGCACATAAGGACGGATAAAAATCATCAGATTGGTCTTGCTATGCTGCCTGCTGTTATAGCGAAAAAGCGTTCCCAGCACCGGAATATCGCCCAGCAAGGGGACTTTGTTTTTCGAATCGCTGAGCGAATTCTGAATCAGTCCGCCTAATACAATAATCTGTCCTTCATCCACCAGTACCGTGGATTCAAGTGCGCGTTTGTTTGTTGTCACCCCGCCTGGATTATTCACCGTTGTAGGATCCACGCTTGAAACCTCCTGATAAATCTGCAGCTTGACAGTGCCGTCTTGGGATATTTGTGGTTTGATACGCAAGGTCAGTCCCACATCCTTGCGATCAATAGTCTGGAAGGGCGTCGCGGTGGCGGTGGTTCCTGTTTGTGCATAGCTTCCTGTGATGAACGGCACGTTTTGTCCGACAATAATGCTGGCTTCCTCGTTATCGAGCGTCAGCAAATTGGGCGTAGAAAGAATGTTGGTGTTCGCATCGGTTTCAAGCGCACGAGCCAACATACCTAAATTGAGAATGGCTACCCCTCCCGGCAGTGTAGTCGTGCCATTCGCAATACCCAGATTCAAGCCCTGACCGACAGAGCCAATGTTCTGAGCAGCACCGATGATATTCTGTCCGGTGGAGCCAAAATTTGTCCCGCCGATGATTTGTCCTCCCCCGCCATTCAGACCGTTCATGGATTGCCACTGAACACCGAATTCTGCCGCTTTGGCCGCGGTCACTTCCACGATCAATGCCTCGACATACACCTGCGCACGACGCACATCCAGTGTTTCCACCACTGCGCGTAAATTGTTATAAACCGCATCAGATGCGGTGATAATCAGGGAATTTGTTGCCACATCCGCCTGTATCATGCCACCGCCAGAGGAAGTGGCAGCGGTCTGGTTTGTAAACATTGCGGCTCCTGCCCCGGCACCGGTGGTTCCTGTACCTGTACCCGTTCCAGCTCCTGTTCCAGCTCCTGTTCCAGCTCCTGTTCCAGCTCCTGTTCCAGTCGACAGTGAAGTTGATGCAGTTGAAGGGCTTGATGATGTATCACCGCTTAACACCGATCTTAAGGTGAGCGCCAGCTTGGCAGCCTCTGCGTTTTTCAGATAAACCACATGAATATTGCCCGGGGCGCTGGTCTGTAAATCCAGGTGTGCGGCAAGATCTCGTACACGTTCAATACGTGCCGCGCTATCGGTTTTAAGCAGCAAACTATTTGTTCGCGCATCCGCCATCAGCATGAAGCGCTGACTGGCATCGGGCGAACCGTTCGCCATCACAGAGCCGTCCTGCATCAACTTATTGATGATTTGCGCCAGATCCATTGCCGATCCATATTTTACCGGAATCACGATAGCCTCAGCGCTTTGTTGCTGATCAAGCGTTGTCACGATCTGCTCGATGCGTTTAATATTGCTGGCGTAATCAGTCACGACCAGTGCGTTATTGTTGGGATAGGCTACCACAATATTATTGGGAGCAATCAAGGGGCGCAGAATAGGCACCATTTGTACCGCAGACTCATGATGCAGCATGAACACCCGCGTCACCAGTTTGTCACCGCCGCCATTGCTGCCGACATTAGGAATATAAAGCTTGGCATCCGCCTCCGGCATGACTTTGGTCACCCCGTTCGACTCGATCACCGCGAATCCTTGCAATCGCAGCGCGGACAACAGGGTATCGTAGGCCATGGATGCCGGAATCGGCGTAGAGGATACGATATTGATGGTCCCTTTGACACGGGGATCGATCAGAAAATTACGCTTGGTGATTTGCGACACCGCCTTGATCACCTCTGCAATATCGGCATTCACAAAATTCAGTGACACTTGTTCTTCCGCCGCGATTGAAACAGTTGAAAACGCCAACACACAGCACAACACCAACCGCGCAAACCAGATTCCCATCAAATTTCCCTTGTAAAATTTCCTGTTCGCCATTTCAGCCGAACAGCATGTCGACTCTTCTTAATGATGTCCTGTTGCTTGGCGGCTTACGCTGCCCGCTGGAGCGGTACGCCTAGTGCAACGCGGCGGGTGCCGGTGCGACAGCCGCGGGTGTTTTAACTGACAGAGGTATCTGCTGGCGCACACCATCGCGCTCGATCACCACATGATCAATCTTCACCTCAATCAGCCTGGCACCTGCGACGACCTCATGACCAGTTGTTAACTCAACCTGACGCTTGCCATCAAGCTCAAGCACCGCAAAACCTGGCGTTCCTGCAAATACGCCAACCAGCCGGATATCGGGCAAGGCGGACTGAACCGCCACGGCTGATGCAGACGCGCTACCAAACAGACGTTCTGTCTGAAAACTCGATGACTGAAGGGGCTCAGGCACTACCGATGCAGTGTGAGGTGCGAAAAACACCCAAGTCCAGTGAGCCAACATTGCACCCAACACCAGCACCGCCAACAGGCGCCACATGAATACGCTCCACCCGGCACCAGACACATCGCTTGTCTGCAAATTTCGATTATCTATCAATTGCACTTTGAAATCCTCCAATCAACCCGAGTTACAGTATACACAATGAAGCGGGATTGGCGTCATTCAAGGTTTTTCTGCTTCAGATGAAATAGCTAAAACCAGGCCGAGCAGGGCCTTCTGTATTTTAAATTACGACTGAGTTTAATCTTGCTGCAATAAATATTGCATTTGACCACAACTTGACCATGATATAGGATTCTGCTTAGTTAATGCTAGGTTAACTACGCGCTGGTGTTTAATTGCATAAGTTAATAATTTCTGAGCTGTGCGCCTTTAACTTCACGCTTGCGCCAAACGAACGGCGTGCGTTTTTATTGTATGCAGCCGTAAAATCTTTCATAGCTTGCGTCAGCTTGTCGATACTTTCAAAACTCGCTCCCCGCAGGGCTTTGCGCTGCAAAATCCCGAACCATATTTCAACCTGATTGAGCCAGCTTGCCGATGTGGGCGTAAAGTGGAGCTTCACGTTTGGGTGTGCTGCAAGCCAATCAGCGTTTCCTTTATGGGTCGATAGATTATCCAAAATGATGTGAATATCTCGATCCCCTATAATGAGCAGGGCTGGCAATTTGGACAACACACTGAGAAATGTCACATAATGGGACCGTTAAAAACTCGAAGTACCGAAGACTATGAAGATGTCCAGATGCTTTTTCAATCGCTGTGCCAAACTCGTAGCGCTGATTTCATTATCCCCGATGTTGGTGGCTTGCGGTGGGGGCGGAGGCGGTAGCGCTGTTGTTACAGGGGGTGGTGTGAGTGCATATTACCCTCGCAGTCCTGCGGGCACTCTGGTATCCGCTCCGTCCGCCACAGAAAACGTGTTGCCTGTTACAGTGGACGCGGGACCAGTACCTGGAACCAGTCAAATCAACATGTCCTATGTTTCGGTCACGGTCTGTATACCGGGAACATCCGGGACATCCTGCCAGACGATCGATCATGTGCAACTGGATACCGGTTCATCCGGGCTCAGGCTCCTGAACTCTGCACTGTATGCCAATCTTCACCTTCCGGCAGTTACACAAAATGCTCAAGCGGTAGGCGAATGCATGCCTTTTGCAATCGGTACGACCTGGGGTTCAGTGCTCAGCGCAGACATTTACCTCGGAGGAGAGGTTGCAAGATCAGTCCCTGTTCAGGTTATTGGCGACCGCCCCGGGGGTGCCCTTTATGTGCCGCAGGATTGCATCAATACCGGCGCTATTCAGAATGGTCAGGCTCAGCTTGGCGCCAATGGGATACTGGGTGTCGGACTCTTTGTCAACGACTGTATTGGTTGCCAGAATGCGGTTTCTCCGATTCCTGCCACCTATTACGCCTGTACCACAGCGGGTTGCACGAATATGATAGCACCTACCGCGGAGATGGTCACAAATCCCGTTGCCCTTTTTTCAACTGATAACAATGGTGTCCTGATTGATTTTCCTGCTGTTCCATCCGGTGGCGTGAACACACTTACCGGTTCTCTGGTTTTTGGGATAAGCACGAAAAGCAACAACCAGCTTGGCAGCGCAACCATATATGCAACCGATTCATCCGGTAACTTCTCCACCACATTCAATGGCACAAATACCAGTTACATTGACAGTGGCTCAAACGGACTGTTCTTTGATGACGCCAGCATTCCTGTCTGTCAAGTTAACACTTGGGCATACTGCCCAACGTTATCGCCGATGTCGTTGAGTGCGATCAATATGGCAACAACGGGAAGTCCCAGCGGTACGATAAATTTCAGCATCGATAATGTCGACCAGCTCAACACAAGCATTGTTGCGGTAAATATCGGTGGCCCGTCCGCAGCAGGCCAATTTGACTGGGGGCTGCCGTTCTTTTTCGGCCGACCGGTATTTACAGCCATTTCGAAATCGTATACCCCGGCGGGGTCATACTGGGCTTACTGATGAATGTGCTTGCTTCTTTGGTTTGCTGTTGTCTTCCTGGCGCCATTGGGCGAAAAACAGTATTACAGTATTATTAAATACAGGGGGTAAAATGCAGTTCAATAAGCATATTTTGATGAAGAAAAAACAGCAGGATGTGATTGTTGTCCATACTCCGCGACGACACATGGTTATGCTGGCAGCGGCAATAGCCGTGGCATGCCATGTCAGCGTGGCTCACGCAACCCTGGGCGGTAATAGTGCCAGTGTAGAGGCAGACCGGATACACATGAACTCAGCAAACCCTGCTCGTCTGACGCAGTCATCGACGGGCAGCTATACTGTGCATGAGACAACCTTGCCGACTGGAACAATTGTCCGGCAATATGTTTCCGCGGCAGGCGTGGTGTTCGCTATTGCGTGGGCGGGACCATTCAAGCCGGATCTTCACCAGCTCATGGGGTCGTATTTTGACATGATGATTACACGCCAGGCTGGAAAGCCGCTTGTGAGTCATCGGTTCATTCGTCAGCACGGGTCAGATCTGGTGGTCGAATCGGCGGGGCATCAACGCAGCTTTGTCGGTCGCGCTTATCTGCCGGGCGAACTACCTTCAGGGATGACTGAGAAAGATATCAAATAGTTTCTTGATGAGATTCTGCTGATGTGCGCAGCTGAGTCTGATCACGTTCGAGAAGCTATAAACCGGAAGTTAAAAAATATCTATGCAAACGCTTGAAGTCCAGTTTTGTTGCCATGTCGCACTATATTAAGTCCAGGTTGTCCATTAACAAATTTTTAAATAAGAGGGTGTGTTCATATTCTAAAATCCTTGGAGTTAAAGCTGG
>VFSW01005805.1_pt1 | contig 18216 bp, 15 predicted proteins | sample 5358111 | NCBI WGS metagenome assembly VFSW01 (sample SAMN11554181, study PRJNA540505) | mine drainage metagenome | isolation source: sediment from site ElyBrook_90M | place: USA: Ely Copper Mine, Vershire, VT | collected 2017
GCCCGAACTGATCCTCGGACTCGAGAGCTGAGGGTGGCCACGCCTGCTCGCCGATGCCGCACCGACGCACCGACGCACCACTTATGGTTCGCGGACCCTGCTCATGATCTGTCGCGCCTGGGCGAGCACGGGGCCGTCCACCATCAGCCCGTCCACCCGCAGGACCCCCTCGCGCCCCTGCGCGGCCTCGAGCACGCGCCGCGCCCAGTCCACCTGCGCGGCACTGGGCGAATAGGCCGCGCGCACGACGCCGACCTGCATCGGGTGCACGCAGACGGTGCCGGTGAAGCCCATCGCCGCGGCGTCGGCCGCCTCGCGCGCGAGGGCGTCGAGGTCCTCGAAGTTCAACAGTACGGTGTCCAGGGCCAGTACTTGACGCGAGCGCGCCGCGATGAGCGTACGGGCCCGCGCGTAGCGCGCGACGTCGCGTAGCGACCCGTCCTCGTGACGACTCGAGTAGCCCCCGAGGGAGGCGACCAAGTCCTCGGACCCCCACATCACGCCCACGACGTTGTCGCAGGCGACGATCTCGTCGAGCGCGGCGATCCCCTCGGCGCTCTCGCAGAGCGCGATCACGTTGAATCGGCGGAGGGAGCGGACGTCGTCGGCGCCACCCGTCTTGGCCAGCATGAGCGTCGTGAAGGCGCTGTCCTCGAGCATCGACACGTCGCGGGCGTGTTCGGGCGAGGTGACGGGATTGACCCGGATGACGGTGGTGGCGGGATCGAGGTCCGCGTGAAGGACGTTGGCTCGCGCCTCCTCTCGCCGTTCGGGCGCCACCGCGTCCTCGAGGTCCACGATGACGACGTCGGCCACCGCGGCGGCCTTGGCGAAACGCTCGGGTCGGTCCGCCGGACAGAAGAGGTAGGCCGGCCCCGTCGGCCCCCAGGTCGTCACTGCGCGGCGGGTCGCGACAGCACCAGCATGGTGCGCTGGCACCGGGCCACGACCTCCCCGTCCTGGTTTCGCGCGACGTGCTCGACCTGCACGACACCCTCGCCGGGGCGACTGCGCGAGGGGCGAACGCTCTGGACCAAACTCTCGCAGTAGAGGGTGTCGCCGATGAAGACGGGGTGGGGGAACGCGACCTCTTGGAAGCCGAGGTTGGCCACCAGGGTGCCCAGGGTGAGCTGATTGATCGAGAGTCCCACCATGGTGGAGAGGGTGAAGAGGCTGTTGACGAGGCGCTGACCGAAGAACTGCTGGGCGGACCACGCGGCGTCGAGGTGCAGGGGTTGGGGATTCATCGTCAGCGTCGAGAAGATGACGTTGTCGGCCTCGGTCACGGTGCGACCGGGTCGGTGCCGATACAGGGTACCGACCTCGAACTCCTCGAGCCACATGCCGCGCTGCTCTACGACTCGATCGTGGTCACTCGACATCATCACCTTCTCACTGCTCGACGCTGCGTCAAGTTCGATAGTAGGTGGTCGTCGGTGGGGATCCGTGAACCCTTCGCCTCTCCAGGGGACACGGCGGCCACGCCGCGCTCGTGCCCGCGTGAATCTCCTGCGCCCGGAGTCGTCGTGCACCGCGTGTCGCGCCGGCGCGTCGGGGGTCGCACTCGCGAGGACCACCAAGTGTCACTAACCTAGCCACGTGGCGCCAATTCCGGGGGGTTCGTAGGTGGTGGCCGACTTCGACGACGACGTCACCTGGCGTTCGCGGGTGGACCCACGCGGCGAGGAGTTCCTCGAGAACTCTCGCCACCAGGAGTCGCTCGTGGCCGAGTTACGTGAGCGACTCGCGCGCACCGGCCTCGGGGGTTCGCGCCAGAGTCGCGAGCGCCACAGCGCGAGGGGCAAGCTCCTGGCGCGCGAGCGCGTGGACGCGCTGCTCGATCCCTCGAGCGCCTTCCTCGAACTCTCACCCTTGGCGGCCAACGGCCTCTACGACGACGAGGCGCCCGGTGCGGGGGTGATCACCGGAGTCGGACGCGTGGCGCGACGCGAGGTCGTGATCGTCGCCAACGACGCGACGGTCAAGGGAGGTACCTACTTCCCCCTCACGGTGAAGAAGCACCTGCGCGCCCAGGAGGTCGCGCTCGAGAATCACTTGCCCTGCGTCTACCTGGTCGACTCCGGGGGCGCGTTCTTACCCCTGCAGGACGAGGTCTTCCCGGACCGCGACCACTTCGGGCGCATTTTTTACAACCAGGCCCAGCTGAGCGCGCGCGGGATCGCCCAGATCTCCGCGGTGATGGGCTCGTGCACGGCCGGCGGGGCCTACGTGCCGGCCATGAGCGACGAGGTGGTCATCGTCAAGGATCAGGGCACGATCTTCCTGGGCGGGCCGCCGCTGGTGAAGGCGGCCACGGGCGAGGTCGTTGAAGCCGAGGACCTGGGCGGGGGACTGCTGCACGCGCGCGTGAGCGGGGTCGTCGACCACTTGGCCGACGACGACTCGCACGCCCTGCGCATCGTGCGTCGCATCGTCTCGACCCTGGGGGATCGACCCGCGACGCCCTGGTCCCTCGCCGAGAGCGAGGAACCGGCTCTGGACGCGAGCGAACTCTACGGCGTCATTCCCCGCGACGCGCGCACCACCAGCGACGTGCGCGAGGTGATCGCCCGACTGGTGGACGGGTCGCGCTTCCAGGAGTTCAAAGCGCTCTACGGACCCACGCTGGTGACCTGCTTCGCGCACATCCACGGGCACCCCGTGGGCATCGTGGCCAACAACGGCGTCTTGTTCTCGGAATCGGCGCTCAAGGGAGCCCACTTCATCGAACTCTGCGACCAGCGCCGCATCCCCCTGGTCTTCTTGCAGAACATCACGGGCTTCATGGTGGGCCGCGCCTACGAGGAGGGGGGCATCGCCAAGCACGGCGCCAAAATGGTCAACGCGGTGGCGTGCGCGCGCGTGCCCAAGTTGACCGTCGTCATCGGGGGCTCCTTCGGCGCGGGGAACTATTCGATGTGCGGGCGCGCCTACTCGCCGCGCTTCTTGTGGATGTGGCCGGGCGCGCGCATCTCGGTGATGGGTGGCGACCAGGCGGCCGCGGTGCTGGCCACCGTGCGTCGTGATCAGTTCGCGGCCCGCGGCGAGGAGTGGAGCGAGAGCGACGAGGAGTCCTTCAGGGCCCCCATCCGCGAGCGCTACGAGTCCCAGGGCAACGCCTACTATTCGACGGCGCGCCTGTGGGATGACGGAGTCATCGATCCCCTCGACACGCGCACCGTCCTCGCCCTGGCGTTGAGCGCGTGCGCGAACGCACCCCTGGCCGACGTGGCCTACGGCGTCTTTCGGATGTAGGGGGAGCGACGTGTTCGATACGGTGCTGGTGGCTAATCGCGGCGAGATCGCGGTGCGGGTCATCTCGACGTTGCGCACCATGGGTATCCGCTCGGTGGCCCTCTACAGCGACGAGGACGAGGGCGCGCGTCACGTGCGCGAGGCCGACCTCGCCCTGCACCTGGGACCGACGCCGGCGCGCGAGAGTTATTTGAACATCGAGCGGGTCCTCGAGGCGGCCCAGCGCTCGGGGGCCCAGGCGGTGCACCCCGGCTACGGGTTCCTCTCGGAGAACGCCGAGTTCGTGCGGGCTTGTGAGAGTGCGGGGGTGGTCTTCATCGGGCCGAGCGTGCACTCGGTGGAGATGATGGGCGACAAGATCCGCGCCAAGGCCGCGGTGGCCGCGGCCGGGGTCGGCGTCGTTCCCGGACGCGTGCAGCCGGGGATGGACGACCTCGAACTGCGACGCGCGGCCGAGGAGATTGGCTACCCCGTCCTGGTCAAACCGTCGGCGGGCGGTGGGGGCAAGGGGATGCGCCTGGTGGACGAGCCCGAGGGGCTCGACGAGGCGATCCGCTCGGCCCGACGCGAATCGGCGGCGTCCTTCGGTGACGACACCCTCTTCGTGGAGCGATACGTCGAGAGCCCCCGACACCTGGAGGTGCAGATCCTCTTCGACAACTACGGCCACGGGGTCCACCTGGGCGAGCGCGAGTGCTCCCTGCAACGACGCCACCAGAAGGTGATCGAGGAGGCCCCCTCGGCGCTGTTGAGCGAGGAGTCGCGCCGCGCCCTCACCGACGCGGCGCTGCGGGTGGGTGAAGTGGCGAGCTACCGCGGGGTGGGCACCGTCGAATTCATCGTCGCCGCGCGGCGCCCCGAGGAGTTCTTCTTCATGGAGATGAACACGCGCCTGCAGGTGGAACACCCGGTCACCGAGATGGTCACCGGGCTCGACCTGGTGGAACAGCAACTACGCGTCGCGGCCGGCGAGCGACTGTCCTTCTCCCAGAATGACGTGCGCCTTCGCGGGCACGCCCTCGAGGCGCGCATCTACGCCGAGGACCCGGCGCACGACTTCTTGCCCACCGGGGGAGAGTTGTTCTTCCTGCGCGAGCCACGCGGTGAGGGCGTGCGCGTCGACAGCTCCCTGCTCGAGAACTCGCGGGTGGGCACCACCTACGATCCGATGCTCGCCAAGGTCGTCGCGCACGGTGTCACCCGCGAGCAGGCCCTCTCTCGTCTGGACCGGGCCCTGGGCGAACTGGTCAGCTTCGGCGTCGTCACCAACGCGTCGTTCCTTCGTGACCTCCTAGCCGACCCCGACGTGGTCGCGGGCGACCTCGACACGAATCTCATCGCGCGGTTCCTACAGACGCGGAGCGATACCGGTGACGCCGAGAGTCACTTCGAGGGTGCGTGCGCCTTCGTCGTGGCACAGCTGCTCGAGCGCCAACGCCGCTCGTCGGGGCCGTCGCGCTTCGACGTCCTCGACGGCTGGAGGGTCGGCGAGCACGCCCCCACCTCCTTCTCGGTGCAGACCTCGCAGGCGGGGGTGCTCACGGTGCACGCCACGGGGACGTGGCGCGAGTCGCGCGTGGGGCTGGACGAGGGTGAGACCAGCAGCGTGCGCTGCCTGGAGTCGCGCCGTGTCGGCGAGCACGCGGTGGAACTCGTGCTCGACGTGCGCGGTCGCACCAGCACCGCGCTCGTCGCAAGTGCCGGCGCGCTCACGTGGATCGCGCACCGCGGTGTGACCTCGTGGTGGCGCACGCTACCTCCTCGGCGCAGCGACGAGACCAGTGTCGGACACGACGGCGAGGTCCGTTCACCCATGCCCGGCGTGGTGATCCAGGTCGGCGTGGGTGCGCGCGACGAGGTGGCCCAGGGCGACGCGCTGCTCGTGGTCGAGGCGATGAAGATGGAGTACGCCCTCCGCGCTCCCTTCGCCGGCGAGGTGGCCGAGGTCCTGGTGCGCGTGGGCGATCAGGTGGTGCTCGACCAGGTCGTGGCGCGCGTTCGCGCCCGTGCCGAGTGAGTGAGTCCGTGAAGTCAACCCCGTTCGACGCGGCCGCGTCAGGCGAACCAGAGGAGCAGCGATGATCGATTTCGAACTGAGTGCGGAACAAGAGATGTTGCGACGCACGGTGGCGGACTTCGCGCGTCAGGTGGTGGCGCCGGTCGCGGCGCACCACGACGCCACCGCCAGCTTCCCCTACGAGGTGGTGCGTCAGATGGGAGAGATGGGGCTCTTCGGACTGCCCTTCCCCGAGGAGTACGGCGGGATGGGCGGGGACTACTTCACCCTCTGCTTGGCGATCGAGGAACTGGCCCGGGTCGACCAGAGCGTGGCGATCACCTTAGAGGCGGCGTGCTCGTTGGGGGCGATGCCGGTCTTTCGTTTCGGCACCGCGGCCCAGAAGGACTACTGGCTACCCGAGCTCTGCGCGGGGACGTCGCTCGGGGCCTTCGGCCTCACCGAATCCGACGCGGGCTCCGACGCGGGTGGCACGCGCACCACGGCGCGCTTGGAAGAGGGCGCGTGGGTCCTCAACGGCGCCAAGAGTTTCATCACCAATTCGGGCACCACGCTCACCCGACTGGTGACCGCGACGGCCGTCACCGACCCCGACGCGGCGCGCCACCGCATCAGCACGATCCTGGTGGAGGTTCCCACGCCCGGATTCGTCGTGGAGGCGCCCTACGACAAGGTGGGCTGGCACGCGTCGGACACGCACCCCCTCTCGTTCCAGGACGTGCGCGTGCCCGAGGAGAACCTGTTGGGCGAGCGTGGTCACGGTTACGGCAATTTCCTCACGATCCTCGACGAGGGTCGCATCGCGATCGCGGCCCTCGGCGTCGGGGCCGCCCAGGGTTGCGTCGACGAGAGTGTCGCCTACGCCAATTCGCGCGTGGCCTTTGGACGAAGCATCGGGAGGAATCAGGCGATCGCCTTCAAGATCGCCGATATGGAGGCGCGCACCCACGTGGCGCGCTGCGCCTACTACGCCGCGGCCGCGGCGATGCTCTCGGGACGAAGTTTTAAGAAGGAGGCCTCTATCGCCAAGCTGGTGGCCAGCAACGCCGCGATGGACAACGCGCGTGACGCGACGCAGATCTTCGGCGGCTCGGGCTTCATGAATGAGAGTCCCGTCGCGCGCCACTACCGTGACTCCAAGATCCTCGAGATCGGCGAGGGGACGAGCGAGATGCAGCGGATGCTGATCGCTCGACTGATCGGGGTCGAATCGGGCGAGTGACGTAGCGGCCACCACGAGACCTCCGCGTCGCGTGGCGAAGTGACTCGGAGGTAGCCTCGGTCCCCCCGGCTCGTCCTGGGTCGAGGGGCAGCGAAGTGGGACGTGTCGAGAGGTATGGTGAAACTGTGCCGGGCCCTGCGGCGAGTGGAGGGAGTGCGGTGAGCGGCGAGGTTCCCGAGACCGAAGGCTCGCCCGGCGAACTCGAGCAGTATGCCATCGTGGCCAGTCGACGCTAACAGTGGGACACTCTGCTCTGGCAGATGCCCACGATGGTCCTCACGGGTGAGGCGTTTCTCTTCACCATCTCCCTCGGGGCACAGACCTCGCGCACGGGGCGGATCATCGCCGCGACCCTGTCGCTCCTGGTCGCTCTCGCCAGTCTGCACTCGCTCGCGTCGCACCGAATGAGTGAGTTGGCGGATTCGGCCTGGCTCCACGAGTACGAACTGGCTCACGAGGCTCCGGTGTTGCACGGGCTGTTCTGGCGGGTGCGTCGCCCGAACATCATCGCCACGCAGCGCGGATCCTCCAGCGTCACTGACCGGCTCGTCTCACTGACGGGGACGGTGCGATCGATCGTGGTGTGGTTTTGGACCATGGCGCTGATCACCGTCGCCGCCGCGATCACGCTGGTGCTAGCGGCCGGTTGGCCAGAGCTCTTGACGCACTGAGCCCGCCACGAGCCAAGGGCGCGTCGATTCTTCCGGTCTCCCTTGACAGTCAGTAAATCGGAACGTAGGCTCAGATGGTTTGGGAGCGAGGGGGCTCGATGGATTCCAAAAAGAAGATTGTTTCGACGTGGCGTGGCCGCGGCCGCATCGCCGCCGCATCGATTCTCACACTGGCGGTGCTCGGGGGAGGCGTGACCATTGGCTCGTTAGCTTTCGCGTCCACGACGACGACGTCGACGCTGATCGCGTGCCAGGGTCATGAGGGTCAACTTCGTCTCGTCAAGAGCACGCAGGATTGTCGCCGGAATGAGACGTCGGTCCAGTGGAACGTGACAGGTCCCACTGGCCCCACCGGTGCCGCTGGTGCCACCGGTGCCGCTGGTGCCACCGGTGCCGCTGGTCCCGCCGGTCCCGCAGGTCCCGCCGGTCCCGCAGGTCCCGCAGGTCCCGCCGGTCCCGCAGGTCCCGCCGGTCCCGCTGCCACCACGACTATCTCTACGAGCCCCGTGGTGGGCACGTTTAGTTTCCAGCCCTCCGGCGGCACGACGCAAGCATCCGTCACGGTCGACCTCTACTCGTTGGACGCGGGACAGAGTTCGTCCGCCTCCTACGTCGTTGGGACGGGTGCCGGAGCCGGCGTTGGCAAGTCATCTTTCGATCCCATGGTGATGACGATTCCCCTCGGTCCGGCGGCTATTGATTTGACCCAAAGTGTCGATAGCGGAAGTCAGATTGCGACGGGCACGGTCATTCTCTACGCGGCGAACTCGAAGACGAAGGTCGAAGAGATTGATTTGAGCAACGTTGCGGTCTCTTCCCTGACGACGTCCAGTGACGCCTCGACGTCGGGGCCCCTCGTGAGCGTGTCGCTTAAGTACGCGGCGATGAAGTACGTCTTGCCGACGGGGGAAACCGCGCAGTGGAGCCAAGCCACCAACACTGCCACGTTCCCCTAGCCACGATCACCGCGTTATCGCGGTCGCCACGTGGGATTCGCACCTCAGAACGGTTCGTCACCCCCCACGAGGAGTTGACGGGCGGGGCGCGCCCCTCGAGTTGCGAGTGTGTTGAAGTGGCTCGTTCGCGGAAACTTGCGGCGCAGTGAGTCGAACGATGATGGATTCAGTAGTGGTATTCGCAGTTTGAGCGCGTCGCGCTGATGTCGAGGGACTTGTCGTCGCCCCGATGCGACAGTGCCGAGTCCTTCGTGATGGTGGCCGCGGTGAAGTGGCGCCGGGCTGGCTTCGCGGGGATTCACCATGAGTTTTCTCTCATGTGAACCTCATCTGGGGGCAAGAAATGGTCGCGATACTCGATTCATGCACGTACGGCGAGTGGACGGTCCTCAGCGAGGTAACGGTGTCGCTCGCTGCGCGTGCAGTGTTGTCGAGACGCTGCGGAGTCGGCGGCGTGCGACCTGCCCGTTGTTGAAAATCTTGAGTGAGGAGAATTCATGAGAACACCTATCCGTTGGGTCGGCGTCGCGGTGGTGACGAGCGCGGCCGTGGGGGGAGCCGCCGCCATGGTGTACGTGCCGGTGTCGAGTTCGGCCGCGACCAAGGCGCCGGCCGCTGCGCGGCCCGCTCCCGACCTCGTGACTCCCCAGATCACGTCGCTCGCCAACCAGGCGCAACAGCTCAACTCCGAGATCGTCTCCGCGCAGTCCGAGTTGGCGCACCTCAAGAAGCAAGTCTCGGCTGAGGCCACCATTCACTACAGCGCACCGCGTGCGGCGCCCGTCGTTCGCGTACAGAGTCCGTCGGTGCCCCCCGTCACGCGCACCTCACCCAGCGAGACCCCTAGCGCCACCCCGAGCGGGGTGATGACGATCACGTCCACGCGACCCGTCACGCACACCACGACCGGGGCGTCGGGCGGCAAGGAAGTCGAGAACGGCGACGGCTCGAGTGGCGGTTCGGACTCCTCGAACGGCGGCGGCGACAACTGAGCCGTGATGGGGCCACGATGGCCCCATCACGGCTCACGCCGATCTACTGGAGAAACTGTTCGTAACCGGCAGTGGTGAGAAAGGGTAGGAACTCGTCGCCGAGCGCCACCTGAGCGAAGAGATCGACGGCGTCGTCGAAGCGGTCGCCGGGGAACCGCTCCATCTGGTCCATCACGCTCTTGATGACCGAGTTGACGTACTCCTCGGTGATGCGCTCACCCTCCCGCGTCGTCGTGCCCGCCTGAATCCATTGCCAAATCTGCGATCGCGAGATCTCGGCCGTGGCCGCGTCCTCCATCAGGTTGTCGATGGCCGCCGCGCCCACCCCGCGCAGCCAGCTCTCGATGTAGCGAATGCCGACCGACACGTTGGTGCGGACCCCGGCCTCCGAGACGTAGGAGCCCTCGATGGCCAGGGTGATCAACTCGCTGGCCGACGGAGTCGGCGTGTCGGACACTCGGTCAATTTGGTGGGGACGATCGCCGAGGACCGCATCGAATTCGCTCATCGCGATGGGCACGAGGTCGGGGTGGGCCACCCACGTCCCGTCGAAGCCCTCGGTCGACTCGCGGTGCTTGTCGGCGCGCACTTGTTCGATGGCTCGCGAGGTGACCTCGGGGTCGCGTCGGTTCGGGATGAAGGCGCTCATCCCGCCGATGGCGTGTGCTCCTCGACGGTGACAGGTCTGCACCAGCAACGCGGTGTAGGCGCGCATGAAGGGCACCGTCATGGTGATCTGGGAACGGTCGGGCAGGACGAACTCGTCGCCCTGGTCGCGGAAGTTCTTGATGATCGAGAAGATGTAGTCCCATCGTCCGGCGTTAAGGCCGGCGCAGTGCTCACGCAGTTCGAAGAGAATCTCCTCCATCTCGAAGGCCGCCGGGATGGTCTCGATGAGGACCGTGGCGCGCACCGAGCCGTGGGGGATGCCGACGTAGTTCTCCGCGAAGGTGAAGACCTCGTCCCAGAGTCGCGCCTCGAGGTGGTTCTCGGTCTTGGCGAGGTAGAAGTACGGCCCGCGACCTCGCTCGATGAGTTCCTTAGCGTTGTGGAAGAAGTACAGACCGAAGTCGACCAGCGACCCCGACATCGGGATGGACTCGCTCGAGTCATCGTGCAGGCGAAGATGGGCTTCGGTCAGGTGCCAGCCGCGCGGTCGCATGACGATCGTGGGGGTCGTCTCACCCAGGGTGTAGGCCCGACCATCCGCCGCGACGAAGTCGATCTCGCGGCGGATGGCGTCGTAGAGCGAGATCTGCCCTCCGATGACGTTGGCCCACGTGGGACTCGTGGCGTCCTCTTGATCCGCCAGCCACACTCGCGCACCGGAATTCATCGCGTTGATGGTCATCTTGCGATCAGTGGGCCCCGTGATCTCCACTCGGCGATCCTCGAGGCCCGGTCCGGCCCCGGCCACCCGCCAGGACAGATCCTCGCGGATCGGACGGGTGTGGGCCAAGAAGTCGAACCGGGCGCCGTTCTTGATCCGGTGTCGGCTCATCGCGCGTTCCGCGAGGGCGTCGCGCCGCTCGGCCTCGAAGCACAGGTGGAGTTGTCGCAGGAACTCGAGGGCCTCGTCCGTGAGAATCTCGTCGAATCGTTCGTCCATGGGACCCGTAACGAGCACGCGCGACAGGATGTGCAGTTGATCGTTCATCTCTAGAACTGCTCCTCTTCGGTGGAACCCACGAGGGCGAGAGTGGCACTCTCGGGGTTGAGGGCGGTCGACACGCGGTCGAAGTAGCCGGTTCCCACTTCACGCTGGTGCTTGGTGGCGGTGTAGCCGTTGGCCTCGGAGGCGAACTCGGCCTCCTGAAGTTCCACGTAGGCGCTCATGCCTCGCTCCTTGTAGCCCTGGGCGAGGGTGAACATCGAGTGGTTGAGGGAGTGGAATCCCGCCAGGGTGATGAACTGGAACGCGTAGCCCATCGACGCCAACTCGCGCTGGAAGCGCGCGATCTGGTCGTCGTCGAGGTGGCGCTTCCAGTTGAAGCTCGGCGAGCAGTTGTAGGCCAGCATCTTGTCGGGGAACTGCGCCTTGAAGCTCTCGGCGAAGAGCCGGGCGACCTCGAGGTCGGGCTCGCCCGTTTCGACCCAGAGCAGGTCGGCGTAGGGCAAGTAGGACAGGCCTCGGGCGATGGCCGCCGCGGGGCCGTTCTGGACCTCGTAGAAGCCCTCGGAGGTCCGGTCCCCCGTCAGGAACTGACGGTCACGCTCGTCGACGTCGCTGGTGATCAGATTGGCACCCAGGGAGTCGGTACGAGCGATCACCAGGGTCGGAACGTTCGCGACGTCCGCGGCGAGACGAGCGGCGTTGAGGGTGCGGATGTGCTGCGCCGTGGGAACGAGGACCTTGCCGCCCATGTGGCCGCACTTCTTCTCACTGGCGAGTTGGTCCTCCCAGTGCACGCCCGCCGCCCCGGCGTCGATCATCGAGAGCATGAGTTCGAAGGCGTTGAGCGGACCGCCGAAGCCCGCTTCGGCGTCGGCGACGATGGGCACGAGCCAGTCGCGCTCGTCCGTACCCTCGAGGAACTCGACCTGGCTCGCGCGCAGGAGCGCGTTGTTGATCCGGCGCACCACCGAGGGGACCGAGTTCGCCGGGTACAGGCTCTGGTCGGGGTAGGTCTGTCCGCTCAAGTTGGCGTCGGCGGCCACTTGCCAACCCGAGAGGTAGATCGCCTCGAGTCCGGCGCGCACCTGGGACACGGCCTGGTTGCCGGTGAGGGCGCCAAGAGCGGCGACCCACTTGGTCGAGTCGGAGCGGCTCTCTTGGATGAGTTGCCAGAGTCGCTGCGCACCTCGCAGGGCCAGCGTCTTCTCCTCCCGGACGGGTCCGCGAAGGGCGATCACTTCCTTGGCGCGGTAGTCGCGGCGCACGCCCTCCCAGCGGGGATTGGTGACCCACTCGAATGCGAGGTCGTCTTCGGTCTGGGTCTGATCTCCTGGTTGAAATCCCTGGGGCAGTTGGTCCATGATCACTCCTTTGTGCATGTCTTGGTCGGGTCAACCTAACAGTGGAAGTGGCAAATACAGAGAAATATCTGACTGAAAATGATAAAAGTTAAGAAATTATTTCCATAGCGAGAAATAACGTTATTATTTTCTTTATGTCACAGGTTAAGCAGGTCCTCCAGGTCCACCAGGTCGAGTCCGACGAGGATGCATCGATGGCCTTCGCCATCGGACGCCGCATTCGAGATCGGCGCGTGGCCCAGGGGCTCACCGTGACCGACCTCGCGCAGCGACTCGGTCGAGCACCCTCGCAGGTGTCGCTCGTGGAGAACGGTCGTAAGGAACTCAAATTGAGTGAGTTGCGTCAGATCGCGACGGCGCTGGCGACCTCGGTCGAGGTCCTCATGAACGCCGAGCCGCCCTCGCGGCGCGCCGCCCTGGAGATCGCGCTCGATCGAGCGCAGCGCGGTTCGGTCTTCGCCTCATTGCACGTGCCGAGTCTGGCGATCCGCAAGTCGTTGAGCGATGACGCGATCGCGACGATTCTGGCGCTGCACGACGAGATCCAACGTCTGCACCAGGAGCGCGCCGCGACCCCGGAGATCGCTCGGCGCGCCAACACCGCCCTTCGCCTGGATCAGAGAAACCGCAACAACTACTTCGCCCACCTCGAGGAGATCGCCAAGGATCTCCTGGCGCTGATCGATCACCACGGTGGACCGCTCTCGCAACGAGGTGCGAGTGATCTCGCCAAGCACCTGGGATTCTCCCTGCACTACGTGGGGGACTTCCCGAAGTCGACGCGCAGCGTCACCGATCATCGAAACGGCCGGATCTACCTCCCGGTGAATCTGCGCGGGATCGACCCGCGCTCGGCGCTGCTGCAGGCCCTCGCGCTGCACGTGCTCGAGATGAAGGAGCCCCAGGATTACGAGGAGTTGCTCTTTCAGCGAGTGGAGACCAACTACCTGGCCGCCGCACTCCTGATCCCCGAGGCGAGCGCCGTCGAGTATCTCAGCGTCGCCAAGAACGCCCGGGAGTTATCGGTCGAGGACCTGCGCGACACCTTCGCGGTGCCCTACGAGACGGCGGCGCACCGGTTCACCAACCTCGCGACCCAGCACCTCGACATCCCCGTGCACTTCTTGAAGGTGCACGACAGTGGGGTCATCTCCAAGGCGTACGAGAACGACAACGTCGTCTTTCCCACCGACGCGTTGGGATCGGTCGAGGGCCAGATCGTCTGTCGGTGGTGGGCGGCGCGCCAGGTCTTCTCCATGGAGGACCAGCTCACCCCCTACCACCAGTACTCCGACAAGCCGGCCGGCACGTACTGGTGCACCTCAAGCATCCAGAACACCCCCTCGGGGGTGTTCTCGGTCAGCCTGGGAACCACGTTCGAGGACGCGCGGTGGTTCCGCGGTCGCGACACCAAGAAGCGATTCAAGTCGACCTGCCCCGACGAGCGCTGTTGTCGTCGACCCTCGGACGCGCTCGCGAGCCGCTGGGACGGCATGGCCCTACCGAGCGCGCAGCTCAACTCCTCCTTGCTCGCCGCGATTCCCACCGGAACCTTCACCGGCATCGACCGCGTGGGCATCTACGATTTCCTCGAGACGCACGCTCCGGCGAGTGCGGAGTAGTCACCGGTCTGATCATCAGTCATCGACAGTTCACTTCGACGCGCCGGGCTCATTCGACCAGAGCAGTGCACCCATCGCGCTAGCGGCCTCCTCGCGGTCGGGCTCGAGGAGGTGGCCGTAGACGTCGGAGGTCATGCGGATCGAGGAGTGTCCGAGCACTTGGCTGACGACGTGGAGCTTGACCCCCTCGGCCAGCATGAGGCTGGCGGCCGAGTGTCGCAGTTCGTGCGGGTGCCAGTGACCCAGCGAGGCCGCGTCGCAGATGAGGCGGAACTCTCGATAGAAATTGCGCGGATCGATCGGCGTTCCGCGGGTGGTGGTGAAGATGAAGCCCGTGTCGCTCCAGCGCTCTGCGCTCTGCGCTCGCTCGAGTGATTGGCGCCGCTCGTGCGCGAGCATCGTGGACAACATCGGCGCGGGCAGATTGATCGCGCGACGACTACGAAAGGTCTTGGTGTCGGTCGTGATGAGCCGTCCGCCCTCGCGCTTGAGCTGTCGCGCCACGCGGATGACCCCGGCGTCGCGGTCCAGGTCTTTCCACATCAGTCCGAGCGCCTCGCCCCGACGCAACCCCGTGCAGAGCATGAGCGCGAAGAGGGCTTCGTGGCGGTGCCCCTCGATGGCGGCGAGGAAGCGACGGGCCTCGTCGGGCGTGAGGGTGCGCCCCTCCGCTCGAGACGACTTGGGGGCGCGCGACAAGGTGGCGACGTTGCGAAAGAGGAGTCCCCAACGAATGCCCTGTTGGAGACACTGGGCCAGCACCGTTCGAATGCGACGCACGGTGGACGTCGCGAGTCCGCTGTCGCGCTTGAGCGAGAGGAGTCGGTCCACGTCGTTGGCGTTCAGGTTGACGATCAGCACGTTCCCCAGTGCGGGAACGATGTGGTGTCGCACGATGGACCGGTAGTTGTTCAGGGTGTTGGCCTCGACTTGGTGGCGCATGACGTCCTCGAACCACCGTTCGAAGAGGGTCGAGAGTGTGACGTGGAAGTCGCGGGGGAGTTGCCCGTCGTCGAATTGGCGCTGGAGGACTTTGAGTTTCTTGGCGACTTCGCTGCGCGAGGTGCCCGACACGTATTTGCGCACCGCTCGGCCGTCGGGGCCGCGTCCTAATCGCACCGCTCCAATCCAGCGAGCGTCCGACGAGCGCTGGTAGAGCGAACCCTCATGATTTGCGCGACGCGACGCCATCACCCCTTCTCGTCTCATTGCCCCGTGGTGCGCCCAACGGTCGCCTCCGAACGCCGCGCGCGAGAAAATCGCCCTCGAACACCTCGAACACCTCGAACACGTCGCGTCGTTCGCGCACCGGCGCCACGTTCGGCGATCGTCAACTCAGTCCTGATCGATCGAGTTGTGTCGGGAGGCGAGCACCGGGGGAGTCGCCACGTCGACACGTCGACGCCCGGGATTCAGCTCGTGGATACCCCCCGCCACAGGTCGATGTCTCCCTCGACGGCGTAGCGGTCGATGAGGCCCAACTCCTCGGCGCTGAAGGCCACATTGGTGAGCGCGTCCAGGTTCTCATCCAACTGCTCGACGCTGCTGGCCCCGATCAGAACCGAGGTGACGCGGTGATCGCGCATCGCCCACGCCAGCGCGAGTTGCGACAAGGTCTGACCCCGGCTCGCGGCGATCTCGTTCAAACTGCGAATCCGAGTCAGGTTCGCCTCGCTCAACATGTCCTCGCTGAGCGAGGTGTGCTGGGCGGCGCGCGAACCCGCGGGGATCCCCTCCAGGTAGCGACCGGTGAGGAGGCCCTGGGCGAGGGGGGAGAAGGCGATGCAGCCCACCCCCTCGGCGTCGAGCACGTCCAAGAGGTGTTGCTCGATCCATCGATTCAACATCGAGTACGAGGGCTGGTGGATGAGGAGGGGGGTCCCAAGCTGGCGCAGGATGGCGATCGCCTCGGCGGTGCGTTCGTCGGAGTACGAGGAGATGCCGACGTAGAGGGCCTTGCCTTGGCGCACCGCGGTGTCGAGGGCGCCCATCGTCTCTTCGAGCGGGGTGTCCGGATCGAAGTGGTGGTGGTAGAAGATGTCGACATAGTCGAGGCCCAGGCGCTTCAGGCTCTGGTCCAAGCTCGCGAGCAGGTACTTGCGCGAGCCCAGGTCGCCGTAGGGGCCGGGCCACATGTCCCAGCCGGCCTTGGTGGAAATCACCAACTCGTCGCGCAGCGAGGCGAAATCCTCGCGCAGGAGCCGTCCGAAATTGATCTCGGCACTCCCGTAGGGTGGGCCGTAGTTGTTGGCCAAGTCGAAGTGCGTCACTCCTCGGTCGAAGGCCCGGCGAAGAATGGACCGCTGGGTATCGATCGGTCGATCATCCCCGAAATTGTGCCAGAGTCCGAGCGAGATGGCCGGCAGCCGCAAGCCACTTCGCCCGCAGCGTCGATACGCCATGTTCTCGTAACGCGAGGGAGTTGGGAGGTAGGTGTCCATACGTTGAGCGTATTACGAGTCGACTCGCGCGCGTCTTCACCAAACGGTCCGGGTGAGTGCGCCGAAACGAGCACTCGAACCTAGACGATCACGCAGGTCATTCGAGCTCCGCTCACGCCCACTCGTCCTCGGGGGGAGGGCGGGACGCGCGGGTCAGCTCGAGAGTATTTCCTCGACCGTCAACTCGGCGGCGGGGTCGGCCTCGAGTCGTTCGTCGGGTATGGGTTGGCCACTGCGCACCGAGAAGCCGTAGGTGTGCGCGCGCAGCCGCTGTTGGGCCCGCTCGATGGCGGCGAGTCGTTCGTGGAGGCTCGCCGCGATCGCCGCACTCTCCTGCTCGGCGATCAAGGGTTCGGCGGAGTCATTCATGTCGCCGGGTTCGTTGGCGCCCGTTCTCTCCGCCGCCGCGTCGGCGCTCGTGTGAGCGAGCAACTCGTTGACGCGCTCCAGTTCCGCGGCCAGTAGTTCCCGGGCTCTCTCTTCGTTCATCTCACTGCCTCGATTCGTCGTACGACCTTGACCGACAGTAACCCAGTCCCCGCGGTCGCAAACGGTGACGACGGATGGACCGTTGCTCGACTCGCGTCGCGGGCGCTTCGCGTCGGGCCCCCCGCTCGTCGAGGTCGATGTCCGCCTCCTTCGTCCACGCACCACGCCGAGAGTACGGAACGCACCATTAGCATCGCGCGTACACGTTCGAGTCAGGAAGGGGCACCAGTGGTGCGACGAGGGATTTCTGACGCCGGCGTTCGCTGGCGCTGGGGGGCAGTCACTGCACTGGTCACGCTGGCCGCGGTGGCGCCTGCGGTCAGGGCGCACGCCTCATCGCTACAGGACCGCATCGCCAACGGCCGCTACGCCACCGTGTTCACTCCCGGCGTCCCCAGCGGCGAGCAGCTGTCACTCTCGATCGTCAACAATTCCATTGCGACCATGGAACTCACGTGTTTCCCCAGCGACGCCGTCGCGCCACTGCTCCACGGGAGCCACTACGCCAACGTCTTCATCATCCCCCCGGTGGCGCGGATCCACATCGTCCAGGGACACTTTCGCTACTCCGGGTCGGCCGCCGTCTCCTCGACGCCGCGACTCGCCGACAAGGTCACCACCGCGAAGTTCACGCTGAAGGGCTCGTATTTGCCCGCCGGCCCGTCGTACCACTACTTCAGTGCTCTCGACAACGAGGTCATCTCCACTCTCGTCTTCCAGGGCACGGCCACCACGACGGCCTGCGTTGGTCTTCCGGCCAACCGAACCTTCCGGCTCTACGCCACGCGCTTCTAGGCGCGAAAGCATTGCTGTCGATGGTAGGGGCCATAGGGTCTCCTCAAGAAGAACGATCCAGGTGATGCGGACCTCAGAGCGATAAAGGTGGCGTCATGCGGTGATCAGTGAAGATTGGCGCGCGACGCCTCTCTGTCACCGAGGTCTGTGCTTTCCGGCATGGCCGGACGTATCGGGTCGCCCCCGAGAGATGCAACTTGCGCGAGAGCGCACCAACTCGTGCGATGAAGCCCCACTGACCCCATGGGTGTCGGGGCCGAAGCGACCGGGGTGAATGAATAGTCACTCACCTACGATTGTCGCATGCGTACTGCGGGCGTGGATCTTGCTTCTCAGAATAAGAAGACGGCCGCCTGCGTGATCGACTGGTCGGACCGAGGGGCGACGGTGGTCGAACTCTCAACCGGCGTGGATGATGACTTGATACTGAGACTCCTTGGCGAGGTTGACAAGTTGGGCATCGACGTTCCCCTGGGGTGGCCGATCGCATTCGCCCAGGCCATGGGGCGACACTCAATGGACCACACCTGGCCCACCGACTACCGACACGCCACGAACGAGGGCTACCGCCTGCGACGTACGGATCTCAAGGTGCGTGACGAACTAAAGATGTCGCCATTATCGGTCTCCGCCGACCGGATAGCGATTCCGGCGATGCGGGCCGCGGCCGTGCTGTCACGGGTTCCTCACGCAGTCGCCCGTGATGGTTCAGGTGTCGTGGTCGAGGTGTACCCCGCCGCAGCGTTGTCGCGTTGGGGACTTCGCTCACGAAAATATAAG
>VFSW01005806.1_pt1 | contig 18215 bp, 12 predicted proteins | sample 5358111 | NCBI WGS metagenome assembly VFSW01 (sample SAMN11554181, study PRJNA540505) | mine drainage metagenome | isolation source: sediment from site ElyBrook_90M | place: USA: Ely Copper Mine, Vershire, VT | collected 2017
GCCAGCGATTCGGTAAGCGTTTTGCCTTCCTTGTAGGGACGATCTTTGGCGGTTAGCGCCTCGAAAATATCGGCAATACCCATGACCCGCGCCTGTATCGACATTTGTTCGCGCGTCAACCCTTTGGGGTAACCTTTGCCATCCATACGCTCGTGGTGTCCACCCGCATATTCCGGCACATGTTTCAGGTGGTTCGGCCAGGGCAGTGCCTCCAGCATCTTGATCGTGACATCAATGTGGTGATTGATTTTCTCGCGTTCTGCCGCTGTGAGCGTACCGGCGCGGATAGTGAGATTCTCGACTTCTTCCGCATTCAAAAAGTCTGCCGGTTCGCTCTGGATATTGCGCCATTGGGTTTGAGCGATTTGTTGCACCCGTACAATATCGTCATCCTGCATCTTTTCCGAACCGATATTGCAGCGGCGCAGAAATTCGCGGTCCGCATCAAGTTGCCGGACAGTCGCCTCAAAGTCGGCATTCGTCCTGATCCCCTTGAGCATCTCAATCTCGGCGTCGCGCTTGAGCACCTCAAAGCGCGTGTCGATCAATTGAATACGGTCAAAGATGGTCTCCAGCTTGGTGGATTTGTCCACCACATGCACCGGCGTGGTGATCTTGCCGCAGTCGTGCAGCAGCCCGGCGATCTTGAGTTCGTAACGATCCTTGTCGGTCAGGTTGAAATCCTTGAGCGCACCCAGTTTGGCCTTGTTCGCCGCTTCGGCCAGCATCATGGTCAGCGCAGGCACACGTTCGCAGTGCCCCCCGGTATAGGGAGATTTGTCGTCAATGGCGGTGTTGATGAGGTTGATCAATGACTCGAACAAATCTTCCAGCTGCTGGATCAAGCGCCGGTTGGTCAGTGCGATGGCTGCCTGCGAAGCCAAAGACTCCAGCAGATGCTGGTCGTCTTCCGAGAACGATACGATCGCCCCGCTTTCCCTGTCCTGGGCATTGATGAGTTGCAACACGCCGATGATTTCGTTCTCGTGATTTTTCATTGGCACGGCCAAAAACGAAGTGGAGCGGTAACCTGTCTTCTTGTCAAAACCTTTGGTACCGGAAAAATCGAAGCCCTCGGCGGTATAGGCATCGGCGATGTTCACCGTTACATCGTTCAGCGCCACATGCGCCACCACCATGGAATGGTTGGGCTTGCCATCCTTGTCGATCAGGTGAATGGGATAGGGCTTGATGGCATTGCCGCTGGTGCCGCCCTGCGCAATGTCCAGCGAGTTGGTACGCATGATCGAGAATTTGAGCTGCTGCTGATCCGGTTCAAGCAGATACAAGGTGCCCGCATCGGCATTGGTGATACGCTGCGCGGCAACCAAAATGGTCTCCAGCAGACGGTCGATGTCCCGTTCGCTTGAAAGCGCCACGCCGATGGCATTCAATTCTTCCAGCCGGTGCAGCAGTTTTTCGCCTTGCGTCATGACTTTTCCTGATTCCGCAATGGAATAAAAGCTATTTGATACAAACGGCGCGCACTTGATGGATGTCGGTGATACCGCTCAGGACTTTTTCAATACCGTCCTGTTTGAGAGTGCGCATCCCTTCTTCCAGCGCAAGTGCCAGTAGTTCGGCGACATGCGCGTGATCCTGAATGGCTTTTTTCACCCGATCGCTGCCAATCAGCAATTCGTGCAAACCGACACGCCCGCGATAGCCCGTGCCGGAGCATTTTTCGCAACCCACTTTTTCGTAAAGCTTGATCTGGCCTTGATCATCGCCGAACAGTTTGACCCATTCGGCATACAACGTCTTGTATGCCGCGTTAGGGTCTTTTTTCCAGGTCTCGGTGTTGCGCATTTCTTCGGCAAATTCGGTGAGCAATGATTTGATTTCATCCTGCGAAGCAATGTGCGCCTTCTTGCAGTCCTTGCACAAACGCTTGGCCAGACGTTGCGCCAGAATGCCCAGCAATGCATCTGCAAAGTTGAATGGGTCCATGCCCATATCGAGCAAACGGACAATGGACTCCGGGGCGCTGTTGGTGTGCAGGGTTGCGAATACCAGATGGCCCGTGAGCGAGGCCTCAATGCCGGTGGAGACCGTCTCCTTGTCGCGCATTTCACCCACCATGATCACGTCCGGATCGGCACGCAGGAATGAGCGCATGATGGAAGCAAAGTCCAGTCCGGCCTTCTTGTTGACCTGCACCTGGCGCAAGCCTTTCTGCGTGATTTCCACCGGATCTTCCACCGTCCATATCTTGGTGTCCGGCGTGTTGATGTGCTTCAGGATGGAGTGCAATGTCGTCGTTTTACCCGAACCAGTCGGCCCGCATACAAAGAACAGGCCGTAGGGTTTGCTGATGGTCTTTTTCACCAATTCAAGATTGCGTGCTGAAAAGTTCATGTTTTCCAGCGGTATCGGCTCGCCGGAAGCCAGAATACGCATCACCACATCTTCCACGCCGCCCTGCGAGGGAATGGTCGCAACGCGCAACTCGATATCCAGGGGACCGTACTTCTTGAACTTGATCTTGCCATCCTGCGGTTTGCGCTTCTCGGAGATATCGAGATCACACATGATTTTGAGGCGGGTGATCATCGCGTTGCGATAAGTGGAAGGCACTTCGATGTAGTTCAGCAGCGAACCGTCCTTGCGCAAACGTATTCCCGTCTTGCCCTTGCCCGGCTGGGGCTCGATATGGATGTCCGAGGCTCCCATCTTGTAGGCATCGATAATGATTTTGTTGACCAGCTTGACCAGTTCGTTATCCGCTGCCGCGCTGACTTCATCCTGGCTGACGCCCGTCTCTTCCTCATCCCCGCTTCCCAACGAGGTCAGCAGGTCGTCCATGCTGCCCGTATCTTCATAACTGCCGGTGATATCGCCCACATTGGAGCCGCCGCCATAAAACTGGTCGAGCGTAGCCTTGAACTCGCGCTGCGTACAGACTTTGTAGATCAGCCTGTTCTTGGGGAAAATGTTGTTGACCACCCGCGAGGCCTGTATACGTTCCGGGTCGGTGGTGAGTATGACCACACCCTCCGGGGTATCGTCCACCGGCACCCAGTGGCTGCTTTCCACATATTCGCGCTTCAGATTGCGCAGGAGTTCGGATGGTTTAAGCCGATCCGCTTTGAGCGGCTCATAAGGCACACCGAAGAAACTGGACAACGCCTTGCCTAACGCTTCCGGCTTGACCTGAAATTCGTCCAGCAATACGTCCTCGACATCCACTCCCTTGCGCCGTGCGGTGCGCGTTGCCAATTCGAACTCTGCCGCGGACATCACCGCATCGGAAACGAGGTAGTCGTATTTTGTCTTGACCGTGTTGGCCTGTTGCTGGCGTTGCTTGAGTGCGACCGCGAGGGTTTGTGCCAGTTCGCGCACCCCCTCTTCCACCATCGACGGGAAAGGTATGCCGGCCTTGTTGTTGATGACCTGCATCACCCCGATCAGCTCGTTTCCCTCCACATCGACAATCGGCGCAACCAGCATCTGTTTGGTACGGTAGCCGGTGCGCCGGTCTACATCCTGCAGGAAACGCAATGTCGTGCTGAAAGCAGCCAGTTCCTGCTCGTCGTAAACATCTTTGAGATTGAGCAACTTCTTGTGGAATGCGGCGTAACCCGCAATGCTTTGCTCGGCGATGGGCAGCTTCAGATCCTTGAACGAGTTCAGCCCGGTTTTGACCTTGGAGATCAGCGAGGCCTTGTCTTCACCCACCACGTATATGGTCAGGCGGTCGGCATTGAACAAGGTACAGATGTCCTTGCTGACATCCAGCATGATCTCGTCGATGTTGCTGGTGGCGTGGATCTTGTTGGTGACGTGGTTGAGGTTCCTGGTGAACTCCAACCGCAACCCCATCTCGTTCATATTACCTTGTACCGGACTGGCCATTCTATTTCTCCTAAACCTTTCAGCTGCTATTGTTGCTGCCGTGCCTTGGGCACAGACCACAATCCGTTCTCCAAAACATATACATCGTATCCTGCCTGCGCCAAAATGAACGCGGCGGCTGCACTGCGTCGACCGCTCTGGCAATACGCGATATACGTTGTCGCCTTGCTGAGCACCCCGATCGCATTGCGGATGTCATTGAGCGGCACATTGATTGCGCCAGGCAATTTGTCATACCGGTATTCCGGCGGATGGCGAACATCCAGCCAGATTGCGCCCTGAGCTGCTTTTTTCCTGGCATCCTCGTAACTGATGCGGTGCAACAAGGGTTCCTGCATCAATTCCATGAAGTCCTGTTTCTTCAATCGCAATAGCACCCCGTTGCTCTTCATTGTCACCGTGGCGTTGCGTTTGGCATCCGATATCAGTGCTTCTTCCCCGAACACATCTCCTGACTTGAGCTCGGCCAGCACCAGATTCGCTCCGCCAACCAGGCGCGTGACCTGGGCTCGCCCGCTTTCGATCAGGTAGTAATAGTCGCCATCATCGCCTTCGCGGATGACGACATCCTTGTCCCACACCGCGACGGCCTCAATGCAGTTAAGCAGTTTACCGATATTGGCCGATGGCAGATGCGCAAACGGACTGTTGCTCAGGTTTTCCGCGCTGAACATGCCGGAATTGAGCAATCTTTTCAGCGCCGACTCCGAGCCTTCTTTCAGCGCCAACGGCTTCGCATCATCGTGATAGGCAAACTGATCCCATGTCACCATGCGATCCAGCAAATCGTCATTCACACGCAACAGCTGCACGTCGCTCAGGGCATGCGCCGAACGGATGGCCGGCTGGCGCTTGCCTATAGGATGACGTGCCCATTCCGAGCCGGAACGGATGAGTACACGATTGTCATCTTCGTACACCACTTCCAGTTCACCGCGCAACAAATAGACCGACTGCCCGGCAGGCGGATGCTCACTGAATGGATCGCTACCCTGCGCCACGGTTTCCACATGACAATAGTCGAGCAGCTCGCGCAAGCGTGCCGGACTGAACGACGAGATCGGTTCCAGCGCGGCGAGTACTCTGATGTCAAGGATATCTTGCATAATATTTATTGGTCGCTAGAACTCGAACACCTGTCCGTTTTGCAGCATTTTCGGTACAAATTTCTGTACGCACTCGCTGATTTCCTGCATCGTCAGTTCGATCTCGCCCGGCTTCAGGTGAGAGATGTATATCTTGGGATTGAGTGTAAGCTTGTTCAGCTCTGCAGCCAGCAAAGAAGGGCAAAGATGCTTGGAAATAACGGCAAGGTCCATTTCCGCATTCGAGAACGCCGTTTCAACGATCAGATATTCCAGATTCCCAATGCGGTTGACCGCCTCCCACAAGGCATCACATGTGGTCGTGTCACCGCTGAACACCAGGCTTTTCCTGCCGCTGTCGATCTGAAAGCCTACCGCCGGAACCACGTGATTCGCCGGCAAAGGCGTGATCTTTCGGCCACCGATTTCGACGGCCTCTCCCAAGCCGATCCGCTCGTAGCGCAGAATAGGCCGGTGCTGACTGGGTATTTCACTGAAATCCGGCCAAATCTCCCAATTGAAAACATGCTGCTTGAGGATGCTCAATGTCTCGTCGGTCGCGTGGATGACCAAAGGCTGGTCACGCATAAAACCCACACTGTCCACGAGCAGCGGCAGGCAAGCGATATGATCGAGATGCGAATGGGTCACGAAAACGTGGTCGATCACGCTCATCTCGGCCAAACTCAAATCGCCGACGCCGGTTCCGGCATCGATCAGCACATCATGATCGAGCAGCATCGAGGTGGTGCGCAAATTACCCCCGATTCCGCCGCTGCACCCCAATATTCTCAATTTCATTTTTGAGACACCCTTTTGCGTTCCTGCAGCTCTATTTCGTCTTGAAGACGAACACGCCATCCCAGTCCTCACCGGGCGGATTGTTGCGATAGTAGGCGATGCGCTCTCCGTACACCTCATACAATTTTTGCCGGGGGGCGATCTTCAACAGGTTATACAGTTGCAGTTCCGCCTTGTCCCATTCCTGCTTCCGGTAAAACCTTAACGCCTGCTGGAACAACTTGATTTCCTCAAGTACGGCGGACTCGACCTCGCCGACCAGGCCGAGCGGCTCGAAGATCGCGACCGGTTTGTCTTTTCCTTTGACGCGTACCAGATCAAGTTCGCGATAGACAAATTCCGGAGCGTCTTTTTTGGTCAACTCTCCCACCAGCACACCAACGCCATATTCCTTGGTAATACCTTCCAAACGCGCCGCCAGGTTCACTGCATCGCCCATCACGGTATAAGCCACGCGCACTTCGGAGCCCATGTTGCCGACGCTCACACGTCCGGTGTTGATACCCACGCCGATGGCAATCTTGGGCCAGCCGCGTTCCCTGAAATGAGGCTGCAGGTCGCTCAGCGCTCGCTGCATTTCCAGCCCGGACAACACTGCATGGTAAACATGGCGCGTATCGGGCAACGGCGCCCCCCAGAACGCCATGATACAGTCGCCCATGTATTTATCAATTGTGCCGCGATAGCTGTAAATCACGCGTGATAAGGGAGTCAGGAATTCGTTCATCAGCAGCGACAACTCCCTGGGTTCCAGCCCTTCCGAGATCGTGGTGAAGCCGCGCACGTCGGAGAACAGAATAGTCATTTCGCGGCTTTCACCCTCCATCGAAACCTGCTCCGGGTTCTTGCTCATCTCGTCCACCACTTCGCTTGGCACATACTGGCCGAACAAGCCGGTGATCTGGCGCTTGGTACGTTCCGTCGTAAAGTAACCGAAAGTCATGTTCAGCGCGAACAGCGCCAGAATCATGATCAGGCCAGCTGCCAGGGGCAAGGCAATATTGCCATATACCCACATCGAACCATTGAAAATCACCACAATCAACAGCGCACCCACTGAAACCAGAATGCCCTGCATCGCACTCAGCATGGGCAGCAGGATGGCCAATACCACGCCGACCACCAGAACCAACAGCACGTTCTCGCCCAGCACGTACGGCGGATTCTGTTTGATGTTTTGATTCAGGATGCCGCTAATCATGTTGGCGTGAACTTCCACTCCCGGATACACCGCATCAACTGGAGTAGCACGCAAATCCAGCAACCCCTGGGCAGAGGTGCCGACCAGCACGATCTTGTTCTTCATATCCGCCAGGTCTACCCGATCATGCAAGACATCGGTCGCAGAAACATAATGGAACGTTCTGCTCTCTCCGCGATAAGGCACCAGCGCGCTGACCTTGTCATCTACCGGGATGCGCAGATTTCCCTGTGCCGATTCCAGCGTCAGCCACTCCAGCCCGCCATAGTTCTTGTCGCTGCCGGGTGCATAACCCGGAGACAATCCGGGCATCCCCAGTGCGGCGCGCACGACCGCAAGCGACAGGGACTCGTAATACGCCCCCTCGTATTCGACGATCATCGGAATGCGCCGCACTATTCCATCGGCATCCGGAGCCTGGGTAAAGTGCCCAGCGGCGACCGCGTTTTTTTGCAGTTCAGGCAAATTTCCGCCATAGCTGTCAAATTGGAAAAAGTTGATTGGCCGTCCTTTGAAAGTATCGGGGGGAAACACCGCTTTGGGTAACACGCCGGAAATACTTCTTGCGGCGCCATTTTCGCTGTTGGAAAAAAAGTACCCCAGCACGACATTGCGGTTCTTGATCTTGTCGGCAAACAGACTGTCGTATTCGAGTTGAGGTTTAATCCGGGTCAGTACGGACTGGTACTGCGTCACGTTCTTGAGTTGATTGCGTCCCAATTCCTCCAATACCTTCAATCCTGAACTGTTGTCCTTCTCGGCAAACACGATGTCGAAGCCAATCACCGCCACTGCATAGTGATCGAATAATTTCTCCGTCAACGTTGCCATCTTGTCCCGCCCCCAAGGCCAACGACCCTCTTCTTTCAGGCTTTTTTCGTCGATGTCGAGAATGACGATACGATCGTCCCCCTTGGCAGGCAAAGTCAATCGCAAGCGGTAATCGTAGAGTTTTGCGTCGATAAACTGGACGAAGCCCAAGCGGTAGAACCTTGCGGCATCGCCCATAAACAGAAGGACCAGAGACAAACCGAGCGCAATAAGAAGTGCGTGCTTCTTCACTTGCCACCCCGCCCTTTCCCCCGCCGGATTGCGCGTCGACTGATCACAGAAGTAATCAGGTCTTGAAGTAGAACTCCATCTTTACCCCGGCCAGTTCGATGAGGTCATGGTCTCTCAGTTGGTGCGGTTGTTCACCTATAGACGAACCATTTACAGTGGGGAAGCTGCCACCTTCCACATGGGTAATGAAAAAACCGTGCGGACGACGTGCCAGCACCGCCACTTGCACTCCAGGCTTGCCCAATGTCGTCAGGTTCTTTACCAGTTCCAGCTCTTTGCCCGCATTGGGGCCGTTCAATATTTGCACCACCGCTGCGGGGGGTTGCCCGGCCGATGATTCTGCCGCCATACCACTGTTTGTTGCATTGAACTGTGCGGTGGCTTCAGTTTTGCGTGTCAAAGTGACATCCAGCGGGGATTTCGAAAACCCGTCCCTCGGCGACATTTTTACCGGTGCGCGCAACACCATGGTCTTCTCAAAGTCTGCCGCCGAAGTTTGCGTGGGCTGATCGTTCAGATATTTCAGTTTGTACTTGCCGATCTCGATCACGTCATTGTTCTGCAAGAAGTGTTTTTTTGTCGGCGTACCGTTGACGGCCAATCCGTTGGTGCTGTCCAGGTCCTCCAGGAAAGAATCGTTCAGGATAGTAACGATGGCCGCGTGATCACTGCTCACCGCAAGGTTGTCGATCACGATATCGTTGTGCGGCTTGCGTCCTATCGTGGTGCGTTCCTTGTTCAGCGGATATTCTTTCAGCACCGCTCCGTCCATGCTGAGTATCAATTTAGCCGGCATATCATCAATCCCCGTAGTTAATTCTTGCTATCTCAATTTCCGAACCATGAATACAACTTTTGCCACCATCCACGAGGGGCGGTGTAACGCCCCTTTACCTTGACCAGGATGACCGACACGTTGTCGCGTCCGCCATTGTCATTGGCCAGTTGTATCAGCTGGGTTGCCGCCAAAGGCAAATTGTTCTGCAGCATCTGCAGCGTCGTCCCGATATCTTCATCCTCGACCATATCGTTCAGACCGTCGGAGCACAATAAATATATGTCACCGACTTGGACCTCATGCACATGCAATTCGGGGTCGACGTCGGCATCGATGCCGACCGCGCGAGTCACCAGATTCTTGTTCTTGGACAAGCGTGCGTCTTCCTTGCTGATCATTCCGCTGTCTATCTGCTCCTGCAACAGCGAATGATCGCGCGTGACGGATTCAAATTCATCGCCGCGCAAACGATACATGCGCGAATCGCCGACATGCACCACTGCCACCCGATCATCGTAGAACAAAGCGGTGACGATGGTCGTGCCCATCCCGGCATATTGCGGCTGACTCTGCGCAGCGCGGAAGATAGACAGGTTGGCCTTCTTCACATTGTCGCGCAGCAAAACCACGCCCATTTCCTCGCCGGTCCCGCCCAAGTCTTCCGGGCGTGCATCCTGCAGACCATGCCGCACCTCGGTAGACAGGACCGAAACGGCGATCCCGCTCGCCACTTCGCCGGCATTATATCCGCCCATGCCGTCCGCCAGCACCACCAACCCGAGATCCGCATCGTAGGTAACGCTGTCCTCATTATGCGAACGCACCATCCCGGGGTCGGTCTTGCTGACTATCTCAAGCGCATCATGTATGTCCACGTACCACCCCTGAAAGCATCTTTACTTTATCAGCCATGCCTCATTACAGGCTGCTTGCACATTGCCGTATCGCTTCGGCCATCGCGTGGCCGCTTTCATAGCGGTCTTCGATCTTCTTGGCCAGCGCCTTGTTTATGATTGCCACTACGCACGGTGGCACATCCGGATCGACGCTCAGGATGTCCAGTGGTGGCTCGTTGGCGATCCGGAACATCAACTGCGCCATGGAATCACCAGCGAACGGCAGCTTACCACACGCCAGTTGGTACAGGCTCACACCCAGCGAGAACAGGTCGGAATGCCCCTCGATCCTGACACCCGACAATTGCTCCGGCGACATATAGGAAGGCGTACCCAGCACCATGCCGGTCTTCGTCTTGGACGAATCCGTGATGCGCGCAATACCGAAGTCGGTGACCTTTACCGTATCGCTTTCCGGGTCATACATAATGTTGGCGGGCTTGATATCACGGTGCACCACGTTCAGGCTATGCGCATAGCCCAGCGCATCCGCCACACGTGCGATGATGCTCAACACCTTGGGCAGCGGCAACAAATTGGGCTGCTTGGTATACATCACCAGATCCTTGCCCTTGAGGAACTCCATCGCGATATACGCCAGATCATGCTCTTCGCCCGCATCGTACATCGTGACGATATTGGGATGGTTCAGGCGCCCGGCCGTTTCGGCCTCGCGGAAGAAACGGGCTTTGACGTCTTCCAGTTCATCCGCCTCGAACTCTTGCGCCAAAGCCATGGTTTTGATCGCCACAATGCGGCTGATCTTGGGATCCTTGCCCAGATAGACCACACCCATCGCACCTTTGCCCAGTTCCTTCTCGATCTCGTAGCGCCCCAGCATGGGCTTGGCCAGTCCGGGTCGATCCAATTTCATCGTGCTGTCGTTGCTCCGACTAGCAGAACCGCCGAGCACAATTGTCTCCGCCATTGCCTTGGATTGTGCGGTACGCGCTTCCAGGTCGCGGAACTTGGGGTTGTGGTCGGCCATGTACCTGAATACCGATTCAGCCTTGTTGAATTGGCGCTTCCGCTCGAAATCCAGCCCGAGGTTGTACAACACATCCATCAAGCTGTCGTCCAGCGGCACTTTGCGAAACTTGTCGAAGGCCATATCCAGTTGCCCCTGGCCCTGGAACGCCAAGCCCAGCATGCGATTGCTTTCTGCGGAATCGGCATCGGATTTGAGCTTGCCCTTTTCCGTCATCAGGAAACGTTTGGTCGTCAACAACAGATGGCCGACCAGCAGCAGTGCCGCGGGCAACATCAATTGCAGCCACATGGCTTGCGTCGTCATCAGGATGAAATGAACCGCCAGCAACAGCACGAACAGCCCGCCCGTGATAGCCGCTGCCAATCCCGCGCTCAGGCGCGGCACCAGCAGGATCAGGTAAAGCGAAACCGCAAGGAAGACAGCGCTCTGGGCCCAGAATGCCCATCTCGGCGTAACGAAGAAGTCCTGCTTGAGGATACTGGAGACCGAATGGGCCAGCGTCAACACAGGCGAAGTCCCGGCGGAGATCGGCGTGACTTGCGACGCGCCCACCCCGGCCGCGGTAGCGCCGATCAGCACAATTTTGTCGCGGTATTTCTCCGCGGGAATCTTGCCGCTCAACACGTCGTAAAAGGAATCCACCTGGAATGCAGGTTTTCCGTCACGGTCACCGTAGAAGAAAGTGTGCATGCGCAGTGACGGATCAGTGGCAATGTTGAGGTTGCCCACCTTCACACCTTGCCCCAATGTGACCTTGATATCTTTTGGATCGAGATTCAGGCTCTTCGCCACCAGCATGAGCGACAACGAGGGATAGTATTGGTCGAAGTAACCGATCACCAGCGGCTCGGTGCGCACCGCGCCATCCACATCCGGCGTGGCATTGAGATGGCCGATGGCCAAGGCAGTCGCGCCGATGGAGGGGATCGGGAATTGCGCACCGAGGGCAGGAATGGGCAATGCAGATTCTTCGCCGCCCACCACATTGGTCAGGTTGTTCTTGAGGACATAGTCCGGAAGCGCGCTATCCGGTTTACCCTGGGGCTCGCCCAATTCGAAGTACATGCCCAACAGCACATTGTTGGCCTTGAGCATGCTTTCTGCCAATTTTTTGTCGTTATCCAGATGATCCAGGGCATCCTGCATCAATGCATCCAGCTGTGCCCATTCATCAGGATTGCTGCGTTTCAGGGAAGAGTCAGCAAGGATTGCGCCGATCTTGTTGATATAGTCCAAGCCTGCATCGACTTGCGGCTCGAAGAAAAAAGCGGTGTTCCCGACCACCTTGGCATGTCCCGAAGCCAGAATGTCCAGCATCTTGCCCTGAATCGCCCGCGGCCATGGCCAACGTCCAAGGTTGGCGATGCTCTGGTCGTCGATGGCGATAACCGCGATCTTGTCGCTGGGCGACCGGGAAGAAGCCAGCACGCCCCAGTCATAGGCTTTGCGCTCCAGGCTTTGTATCAAATCACTATTGGCGCTGAACAGGAACACCAATGCGATCAGCAAAGCGGTGAACCCATCCGTTTTCCAAAATGATTTCTTCATATTCGCACTGCCCGTTTCACTCGATCACTGAGCACACAGGGGCGAATACTAAAACAATTTTCAAAATCAAACCATACCTGTTTGATTTATCAGCCGTTTCATTTAATCAGCAGTATCGGAACGCTAGTCAGATGAGTGACTTTGCTGGCCACCGATCCTAGCAACAAGTTGGACAACTTATCCTGCCCATGCGCACTCATCACGATCTGATCCGCCTGTTGCTCTTGCGCATATTGCACAATAGCCTCTGCCGGCGATCCTATGCTGATGTGATAACTATATGCCAGCCCGGCCGCATCCAGCTTGGCGCGCGCCTCGGCCAAAGCGGACGCTCCCTGCTCGCGATAGTAATCATTTATAGTTTCTTGATTGATAAATAGTTTTATATTCCCGGAAGCCAATCTCCATTGCACGTTCAACAAACATACTTGCGGCGCTTCCTTTAACCAGGCAACACATCCGATCACGTATTCCACCGCGCGGTTGGCTCCAACCGAGCCATCTACCGGAATCAATATTTTCATCGTCTTTACCCGTTCAGGATTTGTCGTGAGAGGCCGGAACATGCTCATCCAGCAAGTCGATTACTCGTGCTTTTGCCGTCTTGCGGACTGCCAGCCACTTGCCAACCACCAATACCAGGAGAGCACCTACAGCCGGGATCACCCAGTGCAACACATGTTGCGGTTCCAGCAATGTTTTGAAAAGCGTCTCCCCTGCCAGCATCTCACCCGCTACATAGCCCAACAGCGCGCCTCCCGCGTAGATGATGAAAGGAAACCGGTCGATCAGTTTCAATACCAGTTGGCTGCTCCAGGCGATGAGAGGGATGCTCACCAGCAGGCCGAATATCAGCAGAGTAATGTTGCCATTTGCCGCGCCTGCCACACCCAGCACGTTATCCAGACTCATCACAAAATCGGCGATGATGATCGTTTTTACCGCCCCCCAAAGGTGAGTGTCGGCTTTGATATTACCCTCGCCGTGTTCTTCTTCCTCCGGCTGGATCAGTTTGATGCCGATCCAGATCAGCAATAAAGCACCAACCAGCTTGAGGTACGGCAGCGAAAAAAGGCTGACCGCAAAGAAGGTAAGTATGACGCGCAAGATGATGGCCCCGACCACGCCGTATAAAATACCCCGTTTGCGTTGCTCCAATGGCAGGTTACGGCAGGCAAGCGCGATCACGACTGCGTTATCTCCGGACAGCAGCAAGTCGATAACGATGATCTTGAACACATCCAGCCAGAACTGGGTGCTTGCCAGCATCTCCAGCATCAACTAGCCCTTCAATATTTTTTGCATCGTGCGCCCCATCTCCGCCGGATTGCGCGTGATGTGTATGCCGCATTCTTCCATCACCGCCAGCTTCTCGTTGGCACCGCCCTGACCTCCGGAGATGATTGCACCGGCATGGCCCATGCGTTTGCCTTCCGGGGCCGTGACGCCGGCAATGAAACCGACCACAGGTTTTTTCATGTTGCCCTTGATCCAGCGCGCGCATTCTTCTTCATCGCTGCCGCCAATCTCGCCCACCATGATGACTGCATCGGTTTCAGGATCGTCGTTGAACAGACGCATCACATCGATATGCTTCATCCCGTTGATGGGATCGCCACCAATACCCACGCAGGAGGACTGACCGTACCCCAGTGCGCTGAGCTGCCCGACCGCTTCATAAGTCAGCGTACCGGAGCGCGACACCACGCCGATGCGGCCTTTCTTGTGGATGTGTCCGGGCATGATGCCGATCTTGATCTCGTCCGGAGTGATGAGGCCGGGACAGTTCGGCCCGATGAGCAGTGTGCGCTTGCCCTGCATCTTGTAGCGCGTCTTGAGCATGTCGTGCACCGGAATGCCTTCGGTGATGCAGATCACCAGATCCAGGTCGGCTTCCACCGCTTCGTCGATTGCCGCTGCCGCGCCGGATGGCGGAACGTAGATCACCGAAACCGTCGCACCCGTCGCTTTTTTCGCGTCCAGCACGCTGGCATACACCGGGATCCCTTCAAAGTCTTCACCGGCTTTTTTCGGGTTCACGCCCGCAACGAAGCAATTCGCCCCGTTCGCGTAGCTCTTGCAATGGAAGGTATGGAACTGGCCGACCTTGCCGGTCATGCCCTGGGTGATGACTTTGGTGTTCTTGTTGATGAGTATGGACATGATGTTTAACCTTTCGCAGCCGCAACGACTTTTTGTGCCGCGTCCGCCATATCGTTACCGGAGATGATGGGCAATCCGGATTCAGCCAGTATCTTTTTGCCAAGCTCGACGTTGGTTCCTTCCAGACGCACCACCAACGGTACACTGAGGTGCACCTCACGAGCCGCTGCGACCACGCCCTCGGCGATCACATCGCACTTCATGATGCCGCCAAAGATGTTGACCAGGATTGCCTTGAGCGATGGGTTCTTCAGCATCAGCTTGAACGCCTCGGTCACCTTCTCCTTGTTCGCGCCGCCGCCTACATCGAGGAAGTTGGCCGGACTGCCGCCATACAGCTTGATGATGTCCATGGTCGCCATTGCGAGGCCCGCACCATTCACCAGACAGCCGATGTTGCCGTCGAGCTGGATGTAGCTCAATTCGAACTTGGAGGCCTCGATCTCGGCCGGATCTTCTTCATCCAGGTCGCGATAGGCCACGATCTCGGGGCGGCGATACAGCGCGTTGGAATCGAAGTTGAATTTTGCATCCAGCGCCACCACGCGGTTATCCGCAGTGATGATCAATGGATTGATCTCCGCCAGCATCGCATCTTTCTCGACGAAGGCGCGATACAGCCCTTGCAACACTTTGACCGCCTCGGCATTCGCCACATCGGGAATACCGATGGAGCGTGCGACTTCGGCGCCTTCTTTATCGGTCAAACCGGTGACAGGGTCGATACGAACAGTACGAATCTTTTCCGGTGAGTGCTTTGCGACCTCTTCGATCTCCATGCCGCCTTCGCTGGAAGCCAGCAGCGCAACGCGCTGCGAAGCGCGATCCACCACCATGCCAACGTAGAATTCCTTGACGATCTGCGCGCCTTCCTCGATCAGTAATCGGCGCACCACCTGGCCTTCGGGTCCGGTCTGGTGCGTAATCAGGTGCATGCCCAGAATCTGGCCCGCAAACTGGCGGACTTCATCCAGCGACTTGGCTACTTTCACCCCGCCCCCCTTGCCGCGGCCTCCGGCGTGGATCTGCGCTTTCACGACCCATACTTTGCCGCCCAGTTGCTTTGCAGCGTTAACCGCTTCTTCGACGCTGAAACACGCTACTCCGCGCGGGGTCGGCACGCCGAACTCGCGCAGTATCTCTTTACCTTGGTATTCGTGGATTTTCATGGTCACTCCTGGTTTAGGAAGAGAGGAATTTACCAGACCGCGTTAGACGCACTGCCTGACGACTATTAAATAATAATCATTATTTAGAATGCCAGAATCAATGGGCATGCACCGCATTACTGTAATGTACAGCGAACGTGACCCAAACTGCCGTCCATCTGCTTTGCCGCGGCAATTACTTCCACTACGCTGAAACAATCAGTTTCGTGTGGGATCGTTACACAGACCTATTGCGTATTTCTTTCCCTTGGTCTGCGTGAATTTTCATGATATTTCCTGATCGGGATGGTCGGAATTTACCAGACCGTGGAATATTGCGCAGTAGTTTCAGTAACAATCCGGCCGCCATTGAGCATTGACGGCCGTTTTGAACCAAGATGATCTATTTTAGAAATCCCAGCGCAGACCTGCCGAATAGAACAGGCTGGCAATATCGGTAGTCACCTGCGGGCCGCTCGTATTGATTTTCTGATAGCTGAGGTCCGTATCGAAAGTGAACCGCTCGCGGAAGCGATAAGAGCCGCGCAGCATAGGCATGATTTGTGTCGTTGTGCCGCCGAATTGATCCTTGAAGCTGGACATCTGCAGTGTCGTATCCAGCATCCAGCCGTCATTGATCTGGTTGTGGTTGTAGAAGAATGCTGTGTGGCCGTTCACTGTGCCGCTGGAACTCAAAGTGAGGCTCGCCGACCAGATGTCTCCCTGCTTGTAAAGGCTGCTCCCGATGACTTGCCCGGTCACGCTTCTTTCCAATCCTCGCCCCGGCGTGGTTTGTACAAAACCTTGGGTTGTTTGCGTCCCCGTGCCCTGAGATATCGGCAAACCGGTAAGCGGATCTATCGTCTGTCCGCTGCTCCCCAATCCTGTCGTGTTGGTCAGGCGGAAGTCGCCGCCAACTTGCCATTTTTCGCGGACGGGAACAGTGATGCCGACTTGCCCCATATTGGCAGTTGCGGTGCGCGCCATGGCGAGATCGCGCAGGCTGCTGACCGACATGGTTTGCAGCAAATCATTGACCGACGATGTGCTCGCTCCGTTCAACGCATTGCGGACACTCAGGGAAGGAGTCTTGCGATGATCCAGCATAAAACTGAAGGTGCTATCGGGCATCAGGGACAACCCTTTGGTCATGCCCATGAATTGGGCCGCATTCACCGCATTGAAATAAGTATCGTAGTCCAGCAGTCCGTATGCGTTTCTCTTGTCGTCGAAATACCGGTATTCCGAGCCTATCGCACGCCGGTCGAGCGTGCCCTCCACCGTTTGGTTGATGCCATAGAACGAAAATGAACCCCTGTCCACGCTGGCGCCAAAGAATCTCGGTTTGGGGCCCGGCGAATAATCCACCAGGGCGCCTGCCACGCTGTTCACGCGCATGTTTTGAGCATCGCCATATGAAGCTGCCAGACCGTCGAATAGCCCCATCACTCCGCCCCCCATGGATGACTGTCTCCCCACACGCACCAGATAATCCTGAGTGCGGCCCTTGATTTCGCCATAGGCTGCAATTGCCCGATTGTAGCTGGGTTGAGTGGACAGGAAATTCTTGGTATTCACATCCCTGAACACCAAACGGCTGTCATAGTTTTCATTTCTGTAGCGCTCCGATGCATCCACGCTGGTAATGAGCATGGATTGATCCGTCATCGATTGCGAATCGGTCGTCGTCACACCGTTGAAAGCGCTGGTCGTCGCGACGTTGCTTCTGCCGTAGTAATAGCGCGAGGATATGCTGCCGAATGTCGTCACGCTGGGGGCCTGTTTCTTGTCCCCGCCGGCAGCCGTCATCAGAGAGTTCGCGCTCCCGTTGTCCGACAACCCTTCCAAACGTTGAGCCACGCGTGCCGCACCCGCACTCTCAGGATACAGTCTCAGATACAGGTCGTATTCGACTTTCGCCTTGTCGGGCTGTCCGCTGCGTTCGCGTGCGACCCCGATCCACTCCTGACCCTGCTGGGTGTAATCGTTGGGTGGCAGCAGCAGCAATTTGTTCAGCACTTCGACCGCCAGATCGTTTTGTTTGGCAGCCAGCGCATCGCGCGCTTGCATCATCAATGCGCGCGCTTGCCGGTTTATCTCTGCTGCTGCGACTTCCTCCGGCTTCAATATCGTTCCGGCTGCAGGCTTCGCTTCCGCTCCTATCGTCGGCAGAAAAGGCAGGGGTGCATTGCTCACCGGCTGTTTGTCCGGACGGATGGTAATCAGGAAACTTCGTCTGTCCTTGCCGGGTTCCACACTGAATTCCGCTTCGCGAGAAAACTCGATCACCAATTTCGGTTTGGTCAGCTGATCGCGCGTGGTTACCGTGAAGCCCGGAATGAGTTTGGACGGAGGGGATTTGCGCACTTCGTCATCCACCCAGGCCTCTGTGCTTGCCACATCCTGCACACGCTCATAATAGATTTCGAGCGTCTTGCCGTGGCTCTCCGGAAAATGGCGCAGGTACTGCACCGGACCGGTCAACCGAATGGTGGCAACGACCCCCTTGTTCTGGAATTCCAGTTCTACGTCATCCAGGGGTTGCGCATCCGCAACAAAAGGAAGAAGGGTCAGCAATAGACCGCCAAAAAAACTGTGCCGCTTGAAGAAATGTTTCCTCATTCTTACTCCTGACCAACTTTTAAAATAAAGCATGTCCGCTTCCTATTACACAGGCCCTGGAATTT